>Ga0209017_10000441_pt1 | contig 41276 bp, 41 predicted proteins | sample YNPBryunderm2012_FD_185812 | JGI IMG/M metagenome (GOLD analysis project Ga0209017, IMG submission 185812) | Anoxygenic and chlorotrophic microbial mat microbial communities from Yellowstone National Park, USA - YNP Bryant MS undermat 2012... ...
CCTCCGAAGGCGCGAGGGTGCTCACGGCGCCTTCCTCCGCAGCGGCACGACGGCGCCCTCCTGCCCGGCACAGAACCGCCCCCAAGCCTCCATCATCGGCCGGCGCTGGTCGAGAAGATCATCCCGCGCGTAAGCCGCGCGCACCTTGTCGCGATCGACATGAGCGAGCGCCAGTTCTGACAAGGTATCGGGCCAGCCCGCCGCGAGCGACCAGCCCTTGAAGCTCGTCCTGAACCCGTGCACCACGACCGCGCGGCCCTCGGCATCGCGCTATCGCGGTGGCGCGCCCTCTGGCAGTCCGTCGCAGGCCATGCCGCGCACCAGCATGCTCAACGCCATGTCGGACAACGGCCGGCCAGCCCGTCCGCCCGGGAACACAAGCGACTCCGGGCCGCGCGCGTGCGGCTGCATCGCGGTCAGGATCGCCATGGCAGCATCGGCGAGCGGCACGCGGTGCGCGCGGCGCGCCTTCATGTGCGCGGCGGGCACGGTCCAGACGCGCGCTTCCATGTCCACCTCGCGCCAGCGCATCAGCCGCACCGCGCCCGAGCGGATCGCGGTCAGGATCGTGAACGCCACCGCCCGTGCGGCGATGCCGTCACGCTCGGCGAGCGCAGCCATGAAGGCTGGCACGTCCTGCGACGGCAGGGCGAGATGGTGCCGCACCGGCTTGACGCGCTTTGGCGGTGGCAGCGTCGCGGCAAGATGGCCGCGCCAGCGCGCTGGATTCGCGACGCCAGCGGGGCGCCAGCCGCGCACCGCCGCATCGTCGAGCACGGCCTCGATGCGCTGCCGCAGCCGCGATGCCGTCTCGGGAATGCGGGACCAGATGGGGCGCAGCACGCGCAGCACGTCATCCGTGCCGATATCGGCGACGGGCTTGTTGCCGATCAGTGGGAAGGCGTGTCGTTCCAGCGTCGCGAGCCATTGCCTGGCATGCTTGGCGTTGCGCCACCCTGCGGCCTTAGCGGCGACGAGCGCGCACGCGGCGGCCTCGAATGTCGCGGGGGGCGGGGCGGCAGCGGCGCGGCGGGCGCGCTCGCGTTCCTCGATCGGATCACGTCCGGCCGCGACATGCCGGCGCGCCTCGGCAGCGAGGGCGCGGGCCTCGGCAAGCGTCACAAGCTCGGCCGAGCCGAGCCCCATCCACCGCTCGCGGCCGGCGATGGTGAAGCGGAACAACCAAGACTTCGCGTTGCCGGGGGCGACTTGCAGATGCAGCCCCCCCGCCGTCGCCGAGGCGGATGGGCCTCGCGCCCTTGGCGGGGTCGTGGCGGACGTTACGGATCATGACGGCGGTGAGTTTCGGCATCCCTACCCCCAGGGGGTGATTCTTTCCGCCAAACCGTTCCTACCCCCGTTTCTACCCCCGTCGGAGGGTGCGATAGGATGCGTCGGGTTGCGACGTGTTTAGACGGTCGCCCCGAGAAAAGTCAAGAAATCCGCGGGTTTGCCGCGACGGCGTGCGACGGGCTGAAACGCTGGTTTGGCGGACACTCCCTGCGCCAGGCTCAGGGAGAGGCTGGCGTATTCGGGACGGCTGGTCCGCCGGTTCGGCGGCGGGGGCGCGAAGCTGGTGCGGCGTCGGAGGCGAGGCCAGCAGGCCGGCAGCGATCGCGACGCAGAGGAGGGGCGTGCGGCGAAGAGGCCCGATGACACGGTTCGGCGTGTGTGGCGTTTGCGTGCTCTTCCCCTAGGCGTCGGGCGCGACGTCGCGTGACAGGCTCGTGGCCTCTATGCCGCGGCGTTGTCGTCGCTGCCGCGCGAGCGTGGGGTGCCCGACCGGCATGCTGCGCACGCGCTTTGAACCAGCTTCGAGACCGCACGAGACCGTCTGCCGAGGGGCGCGATGACCATGGTGCGAGTGCGATGGGGAACAGCCGGCGCCGTGATCGGGCCGGGGACGACGCTAGGGTGACGGACCTCGACCTTGTTGCGCTCGTCGCCTCGTTCGATCCGGGCGTCGGCCGGTCGCGCGTCGTGGGGCCAATCGCCCCCTCGTGCTTTCGCGACTTGCGAGAAGGAGCAGGAGAAGACGAGCGAAGCGCCCACGGGGGCGCTGCCTTTGGCGGCCCACGGGCAGCGACGAGGGCTTAGAGTAGTCGGTGCGCAGCGATCTGTCGGGCGCGGACTACCTCACGCGGATCGGCTCGCGGACGCCAAGCGGCGGTAGGCATCCTGTAACAGTTGGGGGCCCAAACATCTCAGGATTGGTGGTTGTGATCTCACGTGGGATCTCGGCGGCTTCGAACCGTGGCGGACTGGCGGAGGTGCTTGCACCCCTACGCGCCAAGCTCGGTCCGCCGATCCGCGAGCGGGAGGTGCTCCGCGTAGCGGCCGCCATCGAGGGGGAAGACCAAGATGCGGCTGGAGAGGCCGCGCGCCGGGCCATTCTTTCTTGGGCACAGGAGCACTGTGGCGGAGATCTCCCCGAACGCGCGTGGCAGGGAGAAACCTTTGATTACATCGCTCCCGGACGGACCACGCTCGGCGTGCGACTTGCGACCAAGGCAGCGGAGCTGTGGGCTCTGCGCGGCGACGATCCGGACAAGAGGGTCCCCAGGAGGGTTTGGACGACCGAGGTGACAATCGGCCGGAAAGAGGGGTAGCGACCGCACCTGAGCCTTCGCCTCCTGGTGGCCTCGCCGGAGGAGAAGCCCGAGTTCGACCCCGCGGTGCCTGCTCTCCTGCGGCAGATCGCAAGTAATCCTGGTCTTTCCGCTGACGGCGTTCCCCTTTGTGACGCGCCTTGGCAAATCGGTTCCGAGGACGAGCTTTCGTAGCTGATCGATCTTCTCGAGGCCCCGGCGCGTCGCTTTCCAGTCTTCGTCGCCTCGGGAGACGAGAGGGCCGACGATCCTGACCGACCGTTGATCGACGTCGAGATGCTGGCGCGCACGACCATCGGCCTTGCACACGTCTTCGTCGTGCCGGCGCGTTTCACTTACGGCCTGTCGGACGCGTTTGGGAAGCTGCGCTCTTGCTATCACGGAGCTGTCCGCACCTACCTGCCGGGTTTCGACTCGGCAGCCGATCCCTACGACCATCCTCTTCGGCTCGGGGATCTTGTGCAGCGCGACCCGGCCGCGATTGTGGCCGAGCTGCGTCGCTTCGCAGCGAAGGAAAGCCTCCGGCGTCTGCATCTTGGGCAACATGTCCTGGCGTTCGCTTCCCTGCGCAGCGCCTCCATCAAGCTCGAACAGGAGGCCAAGGCCTCCACCCGGACGAGCGAGGCCGAACAGCTTGAGAGCGCCCGTCGCCAGATCGAGGCGTTGCGAGCGGAAGTCGAGGAAAAGCAGGCGGAAGCCGAGCAGCATTTCAAGCTTGCCCAAGAGGAAGAGGAGCGGGCGAAGGTCGCCGAAACCCAGCTTCACCATGCACGGGAGAGAATTCGGCAACTTGAGGCGCAGCTCGCCAGGAGAGGCCAGAAACCGGACGAAGATGTGCAACCTCCTGCTGCCTGGAGCGAGCTCGCGGACTGGTGTGACCGCACCCTCATCGGCCGGCTGGTGCTCGCGCCGGCGGCGCGTCGCGGCATCAAGAAGGCCGAGTTCGAGGCCGTTTCTCTCGCGGCACGCTGCCTCCTTTGGCTTGCGAACGAATGCCGCAACCGCCGGCTCACTGGCGGCGGATCTCTCTCGAACGTTCCGATCGCGCGCGGCATCGAGAATGCGCCATGCGGCGAGGACACCTTCAAGTTCGAGTTCCAGGGCCGGCGCCTCGAGGCGGACCGGCACATAAAGAACCGCGGGAACACGAGGGATCCGCTGCGCTGCCTGCGGATCGACTACGCCTGGGACGAGCTGACGCAACAGATTGTGGTCGCAGACATGTCGGGCCATCGCCGGACGGGAGCAAGCTGAGCGCCCAAAGCTCGCAGCTTGTTGCCCTGATGCGGTTTGCCGAGTGCTTCCGCGAGCGCGACCGGAGCTTCAGCTGACCGATCGCATGTCCGGCAGGCGACGCGACGAGGTGGATCGCCGCCTGAGCTCCCCTTCTGCGCGCGTCACACGCGCCGGCTCGTGCGCTCGCGCCAAGGGCCAACGGTTCGGAGCGCCGCGCGACCGATGCATTCTCGTCTGATCGAGCGCACGGTCATCAGGTCGCCAGCCCTCACCGTCAGTACACGACGTCCATGCAACAGCGATTCCTGAGTGACTGGTCAGAACGCAGGGCTCACTTCGCAGGCAGAAACGTCCGACCCCGCCCCCGCCAGCGCGCCCACGCCACGCCGCCGCGGCCGCGACGATCCGCATCACGTGAACAGAAGCGTCGCCCCGCCCGCCTCGGACGCAGGCACAAGAAAGCCAGACGCGACACGCCTTCCCCTCGCCCCGGCGATCGCGGCGATCGCCTGGGCGCCGTCGTCGGTGCCGATCACCACGCCCGCGATGAAGGGAAGGCACGGCACGGCAAGGCCCTCCAAGCGTCGCCTCGCCCCCTCCACCGTGTGGATGGCAAGACGCCCCGACCCGACCGCGAGCACGAACCCGTCCTCCACCGGAACAGGGTCCTGGCCGACGAGACGGCCGAGCCGCCCGGCCGCCTCGGCAGGGTCGGAGACGGCAAGGATCACCTCGTCGAGCGAGACGGCCCGGTTCGGATGCTCGAGAAGATGCGGCTGCCACAGAAGCTCCGGCGTGAGGTGGCGGATCAGCTGCATCCGCCCCTCCGGCGCCTCCGGGCTCGGCAGGCGTGCGAAGCGCGCGGTGCGCACGCCCTCGGGCGTCTCCACCGGTCGCTCGAGCCAGGCGATGCCGCCGATCGCCGCCCCGCCCGCGCGGAGCCGGGCGAGCTCGGCCTCCGCGTCGTCGATGCCGAAGGCGACGATGTGGATCCCCTCGTAGCGGGCGAGGAAGCGATCGAGCGTGTTCGAGGGCAGGGCCGGGTCGATGACGGCGATCAGCTCGAGATAGCCGCGGCGAAGCATCGCGCACCGATTGCCGGTGCCGATCGGGCGGACCACGCCGTCAGGCCCCGGCGCCTGGTGCTGGGCACGCGGCGTGAGCCGGAAGCCGAGCGACTCGTAGGCAGAGGCGAGACGGCCGAGGTCACGCCCGGCGATCCCGACATGGTCGAGCGAGGTCGCGGCCATCGTCACGCCTCCCCGGGCAGGGTTTCGTACTTCGCCTCGCGCCAGGTCTCGGCCGCTGCCTCCGCGTACCACCGCGCCACCAAGGGGTGCGCGCGCACGGCCTCGACATAGGCGCGCGAGCCCTCCGACAGCGGCGGCGACCAGGTCAGGAACCGGGTCACCACAGGCGCGTACATTGCATCCGCAAGGGTAAAGGAGGCGCCGAACAGGAACGGCCCGCCCTCGCCGAACCGAGCGCGGGTATCGGCCCAGAGCGCCTCGACCCGGGCGATGTCGGCGAGGCACTCGGGCGTGCGGTTCCGCCCGGCGGCACGGGCGGCGAAGTCCTCGCCGAGGTTCATCCACATCGCCTGGCGGAGCGCGCGGAACCCGGCATGCATCTCGGCGCTGATCGCCCGCGCATGCGCCCGCGCCCGCCGCTCCGCCGGCCAGAGCCAGGGGGCGAGTTCGGCGCAGTATTCGGCGATGGCAAGGCTCTCCCACACCACCGCCCCCTTGTGATGCAGACACGGCACAAGCCCGCTCGGCGAGACCGAGCGGATGCGCGCCGACGTCTCCGGCTGCCCGAGCCGGATCACCTCCTCGGTGACGTCGAGCCCGGCGAGCCGCACCGCGAGCCAGCCGCGCAGGCTCCAGGACGAGTAGCGCTTCGAGCCGATGTAGAGCGTGCCCTCCGCCATCCGCTTCCTCCTCGAACGAGCCGACGCGGGCAGCCTGCCATGTGCTGCCCGGAGTGCCCATCCCGCCGTTGCGCCCTCCGTCCTGCGGTGCCACGGTGGCGGCGCGTGCTGAAGGAGGCGACGCCATGAACATCACCCTCCGCCCAAACAACCTCGATGCGTTCTGGATGCCCTACACGGCGAACCGGAGCTTCAAGGCGTCGCCGCGCCTGCTCGCCCGGGCCGAGGGGGTGTTCTACTACACGCCCGAGGGCCGCGAGGTGCTCGACGGCACCGCCGGCCTCTGGTGCGTCAATGCCGGCCACGGGCGGCGCGAGATCGCCGAGGCCATCAAGGCCCAGGCCGATGTGATGGACTTCGCGCCGACCTTCCAAATGGGCCACCCGATCGCCTTCGAGGCTGCGGCGCGGCTCGCCGAGTTCACGCCCGACGGGCTCGACCGGATCTTCTTCACCAATTCCGGCTCCGAGAGCGCCGACACCGCTCTCAAGATCGCGCTCGCCTATCACCGCGCCCGCGGCGAGGGCCAGCGGGTTCGTCTCGTCGGCCGAGAGCGCGGCTATCACGGCTGCGGCTTCGGCGGCATGAGCGTGGGCGGGATCGTCGCCAATCGCCGGCAGTTCGGGGCGCAGCTCCCCTTCGTCGATCACCTGCCGCATACCCATCTGCCGGAGAAGAACCGGTTCGCGCGCGGCGAGCCGGAGCATGGCGCCCACCTCGCCGATGCGCTCGAGGACCTCGTGAAGCTGCACGGCGACACGATCGCCGCCGTGATCGTCGAGCCCGTCGCCGGCTCGACCGGCGTGCTCGTCCCGCCCAAGGGCTATCTCAGGCGCCTGCGCGAGCTCTGCACCCGCCACGGCATCCTCCTCATCTTCGACGAGGTGATCACCGGCTTCTCGCGCCTCGGGGCGGGCTTCGCGGCCGAGCATTTCGGCGTGCTGCCCGACATCATCACGATGGCGAAGGGCCTGACCAACGCCGCCGTGCCGATGGGCGCGGTGGCGGTGACGCGAGAGGTGTACGAGACGGTGCTCGAGGGCTCCCCGGGCGGAATCGAGTTCTTCCACGGCTACACCTATTCGGGCCATCCGCTCGCCGCCGCGGCGGCGATCGCCTCGATCCGGATTCACCAGGAGGAGGACCTCGCCGGGCGCGTGCGCGACCTCGCGCCCTACTGGCAGGAGGCGGCGCACAGCCTGCGCGGTGCCCCGTTCGTGACCGACATCCGCGACTGCGGCCTGATCGCCGGGGTGGAGCTTGAACCGGTGAAGGACCGGCCGACGGAGCGCGGCATGCGCGTGCTGCAGCGCTGCTTCGACGACGGGCTGCTCGTGCGGGTGACCGGCGACATCGTCGCTCTGTCGCCGCCGCTGACGATCGAGCGTCGCCACGTCGATCGGATCTTCGACACGCTCGACCGGGCGTTGCGAAAGGAAGCGGCCTGAGGAGCAACGGCCGCGCGAGCGTGGCGGGAGGGGACGATGCGGCCCTCGAGCAGGCTGATCCTCGCCGGCCTCGCGCTCGGCGTGGTCGCTGCGGGGGCCGGCACGGTGTGGTCGCATCTCGCATCGCAGCGTGCGCTCGCGATGCTGTCGCGCCAAGCCGCGGAGCCGGGCCGCTTCGATGCCGCGGGCCTCGCGCTCGACCAGGCGCGCCTCTACGCGGCGGCGCTCGAGACCCTCGCCGGCGGCCCGCCAATCCTGCTTCGCCAACGCTACGAATCCTTCGTCGCCGCCGTCGCCCGGATGCGCAGCGACGCCGCCCGGGCGTCGTTCGGCGCGCTGCCGCGGTTCGGGGAGACGCTCGCGCAGCTCGACGCCCTGGTCGCGCGGATCGATGACCTGCTCGAAGCCTCTGCCGACGCCCCGGGCGCGGCGCTGCCGCAGGCGGCGGTGATCGAGCTGACGCGACTCCTGCCGCCGCTTCGCGAGCCGCTCGCCGAACTTGCGCTGGCCTACGATGCCGCGGCCACCGTGCAGCTGCGCGACGCCGTGCGCCGGCTCGAGCGGATACGCCAGGCCGAGGCGGTGGCGACCGGCGCCTTCCTCGTCGCCATCCTCGGCCTTGCCACGGCGGGGCTCGTCGCGGTCCGCGGCCTGCCCAAGGGCGAGGACGACGTCTTCCCCGAAACGGTACCCGCGCCCCCCGTGGTCGCCGGCGCGCCGATGCTCGCCGCGACCGCGCGCGACCTTGCCGGGCCGCTGCACCGGATCGCCGGCACGTTCGGGATGGTGCTCGACGCGCCCGGGCTGACCGCGGAGGCAGCGCGCGCCGCACGCGCCGCTCTCGACGCCGCGGAGGATCTGCTCGACCTCTCCGACGCTCTCTCGGACGCGGCCGCTCTCGCAGCCGGCCGGGCGGATCCACAACGCACTGCCTTCGACCCGGTGGAGACGGCTGCCGACGTGCTGCGGGCGCTCGAAAGCCGGATCGTCGCCTTGGGCGGCCGCGCCGCCCTCGTCCGGACCGAGCGGCCGGGCGAGGCGGCGGCCGCGCGCGGCGCCGAGGCGCACATGTCTCCGCCCGGTCTCGTGCTCGGCGACGCGCCGCGCTTTGCGCGCCTCGTCAAGTCCCTGATCGTGCGCATGCTGCCGCTCGCCCCCGGGGCCACGCTCGGGGTCGCAGTCCGGGTCGAGGGCGGGACAGTCGGCCTCCTGGTCGGCGATGCCGGCTGCGCGAGCCTGCCGGAGACGGCGTTCGAGCCGGTCGAGCTCAGGGAAGCCTGGCCGGGAGAGGACTTGGCGGACGGGCTCTCGCCCGCGATCGCGCTCACGGAGGCGCTCGGCGGCACGCTCGCGCGGGCACGCGCCGGCGGCGGCCGGTCGGAGACGGTGCGCGCGATCCTCCCCTTCCCCCCCGTGCCCCAGGGCGCGGCGCAGGGCGGAGGATCGGAGGCGCGCCGGCGCCTCTCCCTGCTCGCGGTCGATGACGTGCCGACGAACCGCCGCCTGCTCGCCGCCATGCTCGAGCGCCACGGCCACCTTTGCGACCTCGCCGCCGACGCTACGGAAGCGTTGCGCCTGTTGCGCGACCGGCCCTACGACGCGGTGCTGATGGATGTGCAGATGCCGGGGATCGACGGTCTCGCCGCGACGCGGCTGATCCGCGCCCTTCCGCCCCCCGTCGGCCAGATCCCGGTGATCGCCGTGACCGCGCACGACCTCCCGGGCCAGCGCGAGGCGATCCGCACGGCGGGGATGAACGGGCTGATCGCCAAGCCCGTCTCGACCGTGGCGCTGCTCGACGCGCTCGATCGGCTCGTGCTGCCGCGGCAGGCGGGCGGCTCTGCGCGCACGACTGAGACGGCGGCTCTGCTTGACGAGGAGACGCTCACGCTGATCCGCTCCACGCTGACGCCGCCCGATTTCGCACGCTTCGTCGAACGGCAGACGGCCGAGGGAGCGGCCGCCCTCGCCGAAGCCGAGGCCGCCCTGCGCCGCGGCGACCCGGAGGGCTTCGCCGCGTCCGTTCGCTCTGTCGCCGCCGCCTACGAGGCGGTGGGGGCGCCGCGCGTCGCCGCCGCCGCTGCCGCCGCCGAAGCCGAGCGCACCGTCGAGGCGCTCGCGAGGCTCCGCGAGGTGGCCACACTGACTGAGGCGGCGCTCAGGAACCGCGCGAGCAGCGCGCGCGACCCCCGCTGGTCAGTGCAGCGGGCGGAAACCACATAACCGGCTGCCCACACACTCGGACGGACCACTCGAGCCATGCCAGACACGCAAACCCCGCCCGGCACCGCGCACGCGACCACCCCGGGCACTGTGCCCGTCACGGTGCTCACGGGCTATCTCGGTGCGGGCAAGACCACGCTTCTCAACCGCATCCTCTCGGAGCAGCACGGCAGGCGGATCGCCGTCGTGATCAACGAGTTCGGCGAGCTCGGCGTGGACAACGACCTCGTCATCGGTGCCGACGAGGAGGTGTTCGAGATGAACAACGGCTGCATCTGCTGCACCGTCCGCGGTGACCTGATCCGCATCCTCGGCGGGCTGATGAAGCGCCGGGACCGGTTCGACGCCATCCTCGTCGAGACGACCGGGCTTGCCGACCCTGCCCCGGTCGCGCAGACCTTCTTCGTCGACGAGGACGTTCGGGCGCGCACGCGGCTCGATGCGATCGTGACGGTGGTGGACGCCAAACACCTGCCGCAGCGCCTCTCCGACTCGCGCGAGGCGGCGCGGCAGATCGCCTTCGCCGACGTCGTCGTGGTGAACAAGACCGACCTCGTGACGGAGGCCGAGCTCGCCGAGGTCGAGGCGCGGATCCGGGCGATCAACCCGTTCGCCGAGCTGCACCGCGCGCAGCGGAGCAACGTGCCGATCGAGGCCGTCCTGGGCCGCGAGGCGTTCTCGCTCGAGCGTGTGCTCGCCCACACCCCGGCCTTCCTCGAGGACAGCGACCACGGCCACGACGAGGAGGTGCGCTCGGTGTCGTTCTCCATTCCCGGCGCGGTCGACCCGGCGAAGTTCAACGCCTGGATCTCCGTCCTGCTCGCCGAGAAGGGGCCGGACCTGCTCCGGACCAAGGGCGTGCTCGCCTATCCGGGCGAGGACCGGCGCTTCGCCTTCCAGGCCGTGCACATGATCGCGGATGGCGATTTTGTCGGGCCCTGGCCGGAGGGGGCGGAGCGCACGAGCCGGATCGTGTTCATCGGGCGCAACCTCAACCGGCCCCAGCTCCGCCGCGGCTTCGAGGCCTGCGCGGCATGACGAGAGCCCGATGAGGAGCGTTGCATGACCGAGCCGCACAGCAAGCCGTGAGCGAGACGTCCTCCGCCGTCGATTTCGTTCTCGAGACGCGCGGGGCGAGCCACGCGCTTGAGGCGCACGTGGTCGCGGCCGCCATCGAGCCTGGCTCGCGCGCCGCCGCCTTCGCTCTCGGCGACGGCACAGTGGCGCTCGTCTCGCTCGGCGACCCGAAGCGACTCGCCGCACGGCCCGCGGTGCATGACGGCGCCGTGCTCGCGCTCGCGCCCGATTCGCAGCCCGGGGCGTTCCTGACGGGGGGAGACGATGGCCGCTTCGCCCGGCTCGACGCCGCGGGAGAGGCGGCCACGCTCGCCTCCTGGCCGGGGCGCTGGGTGGAGCACGTTCTCGCCCATCCCGGCAAGGGGTCGGGCGGGGCAGGCTCCTGGCGCGCCGCCTCGGCCGGCAAGACCGTTCACCTGTTCGCGGGAGGGAACGGTGCCGAGCCGCTCAAGGCGCTCTCCCACCCCTCGACGGTGACTGGTCTCGCGACGGAGGCAAAAGGAAAGTGGCTCGCCGCGAGCCACTACAACGGCGCGAGCCTCTGGTTCGTTACCGCGAAGGAGGACAGGCCCCGCGCTCTCGACTGGAAGGGAAGCCACACGGCGATCGCGATGAGCCCCGACGGCCGCTACATCGTCACCGCGATGCAGGAGAACTCACTCCACGGCTGGCGGCTCGCGGACGGGGCGCACATGCGGATGAGCGGCTACCAGGCCAAGACCAAGTCCCTCTCCTTCACCGCGCACTCCCGCTGGCTTGCGACCTCCGGGGCGGAGTCGGTCGTCTGCTGGCCCTTCTCCGGCGACGGGCCGACGGGGAGGGCGCCGCGCGAGCTCGCGGGCGGTGACGCCGTGCTCGTCACCCGCGTCGCCTGTCACCCCGAGCACGAGGTGGTCGCGGCCGGCTTCGCCGACGGCCTCGTCGTGCTCGTCGAGATCGAGAGCGGGCGCGTCCTGCCGGTGGCGGACCAGGGCCGCGGCCCCGTCTCGGCGCTCGCCTGGAGCCCTGACGGCCGCTGGCTCGCCTTCGGCACAGAGACCGGCTTCGCCGCGGTGGTGGACTTCGCAGGGCCTCGCGCGTGAGGGAGCGGAGATGAGGCGCGCGCTCGCGCATGCCGCGGGGCTCGTCCGGTCGGTCGCGATCTATCATCGCGGCGGCAGGGCGCGTCGCGCCGCGCTCGACGCCTGGTATCGGCGCTTCCTCGCACCGGGCGAGCTCGCCTTCGACATCGGCGCGCATGTGGGAGACCGCGTCGCTGCGTTCCGACGCCTCGGCGCCCGCGTGGTGGCGGTCGAGCCCCAGCCGGGGCCGATGCGCGTTCTGCGCCTGATGTTTGGGCGCGACCGCGGCGTCACGCTCGTCGCCGCCGCCGTCGCCGCCAGGCCGGGGACGGTGACGCTTCACCTCAACCCGGCGAACCCGACCGTCTCGACCGCCTCGACGGCGTTCGTGAAGGCGGCCAAGGGCGCCGTCGGCTGGGAGGGGCAGAGCTGGTCGGAGGCGGTCGAGGTTCCCGCCGTGACGCTCGATGCTCTCATCGCCGAGCATGGGCTTCCGGCCTTCGCCAAGATCGACGTCGAGGGTTTCGAGGCGGAGGCGCTCGCGGGGCTCGGCACCGCCCCGCGCTCGGTCTCGGTCGAGTTCACGACGATCCAGCGCGATGTCGCGACGGCCTGTCTCGACCGTCTCGCCGCGCTCGGCTATCGCGCCTTCAACGCCTCGCTCGGCGAGAGCCTCGCCTTTGCTCACCCAGGGCCGATCGAGGCCGCGGCAATGGCGGCGTGGCTCGAAGGCCTGCCGGCCGAGGCGAACAGCGGCGACATCTACGCAAGCCTCGAGCCCGCGCGGCTTCGCTAGAGCCAGCGACGCACGCGGCGGAGATAGGCCTCGTAGGCCGATCCGAACCGGGCGGCGAGATAGTGCTCCTCGCGGGCGATCACGAGCCGGTCCATCACCACGAGGACGGGAGCGAGCAGCAGAAGCGCCCAGATCGAGGCGAGCGCGAGCGCAAGCCCCGCGTACGCCGCGGTGATGCCGAGATACATCGGGTTTCGGCTGAACGCGTAGGGGCCGCTGTCGACGAACCGCGTCGCGGCCTGCCAGGTGGGGATCCCTGTGCCCGCGCGGTGGAACAGCCACGCGGCCCAGCCAGCAAGGCCGAGGCCGAGGACGATCAGGAGGCTCGCCGCCCCGTGCCGGAGCAGGTCAGGCACGGCGGCATCGATCGGCACCAGCCGGTCGAGACCGATGCCGAGGAGGAACGCACCGCCATAGAGAACAGGCGGGTGGACCGCGACCGGAGGCGGCGTCGCATCAGGAACGCTCACGTCGCTGAGGCCTCCGCCTCCGCCATCCAGTGTGGGCGCTCGGGCACGAGCACGGCCTCGCCGCAGCGGAGCCGCTCGCGGAGCGCCTCGGTGCGCAGCATCGCGAGTGCCCGCCCGTCGCGCCCGGAGCGGATGGTTCCGACCTCCGCCTCGCCGGCCATCACCGGCGTCCCCGGCGGCGGCAGGGGGCCCTCGACGCGCACCGGAAACAGCCGGCGACGGACGAGGCCGCGATAGCGCGTCCGGGCCGTCAGCTCCTGACCCATGTAGCAGCCCTTGGTCCAGGAAATGCCCCCCAGCGCATCGAACCAGGCCTCGAGCAGGAGGGTGCGGTCAGGCTCGAGGTCGCGCGATCCGTCCGGCAGGCCGAGGGCGAGGCGGTGCGCGTCCCACGCCGTCCACTCGGCGTTCGGCTCTGGCGCAGCATCGGCGGGGAACACGCCGCGCCAGCCCGCCTCGGGCAGGCGCGGATCGGCCGCGGCGAGTCCCGCCGGAACGGCAGCGCCGTCCCAGCCTGCGGCGACGACGATCCCGGGCGAGATGTCCTCCACCGACACCTTGGCGCGAAGCCGGAAGCGGGCGAGGCGCTGGGCGAGGTCACTCGCCCGGTCGCGCTCGCACTCGAGCACCAGCCGGTCGCCGCCATCGAAGACGAAGAACTCGTGCAGCCACTTGCCCTGCGGGGTCAGGAGGGCCGACCAGAGCGCCCGGCCGGGGGCCGCTTCGCGCATGTCGGCCGAGACGAGGCCTTGGAGGAACACCACCCTGTCCTCGCCCGTTACCGCCACGGCGCCGCGGTGCGGAAGCTGCGCGATCTTACCCATGGCCTGCGAGATGGGCCCGCGCGCGGAGGCGGACAAGCCGCCGCTCCTGACACGCGCCCACACCTCGGCTAGAAAGGCGCTCGATGCGGATCCTGTTCATGACCGCGACCCGGATCGGGGATGCGGTTCTCTCCACCGGCCTGCTCGACCACCTGCTCCGACGTCACCCGGGCGCCTCCGTCACCGTCGCTTGCGGCCCCGCGGCCGTGGGCCTGTTCGAAGCCATGCCGCGGCTTGAGCGGGTGATCGCGGTCGAGAAGCGTCGCCTCAGGCTGCATTGGCTCGCGCTCTGGCGCGAGGTTGCGGCGACGCGGTGGGATGTCGTCGTGGACCTGCGCGGCTCGTTTCTCTCTGCCTTCCTGCGCGCCCGCACCCGGCACGTCCTGCGCGGCCGGCGCGGGGGCGACCATCGCGTCGCCGCGCTCGGCGCCCTTTTCGGCCTCGACCCTCCGCCTTTGCCGGTGGTGTGGACATCGGAGGCGCACCGCGCCAAGGCGGCGCACCTCATCCCCCCTGGCCCGCCCGTCATCGGGCTCGGCCCGACCGCGAACTGGCCGGGCAAGGTGTGGGAGCCCCGGCGTTTCGTTGCGCTGTTCGATCGTCTCGCCGCTGCCGACGGCCCGCTTCCCGGCGCCCGCGCCGCGGTTTTCGCAGGCCCCGGCCCGGCCGAGCGGTCGATGGCGGAACCCGTGCTCGCGGCGCTGCCGCGCGGCCGCACGATCGATCTCGCGGGAAAGCTCTCCCTGGCCGAGGCCGCGGCCGCGCTCTCCCGCTGCGCGCTCTTCGTCGGCAACGATTCAGGGCTGATGCACCTCGCTGCCGCTGCGGGTGCGCCGACGCTCGGCCTGTTCGGCCCCTCGCCTCCGGAGCAGTACGCCCCGCTCGGCCCGCGCTCGGCCTTCGTGTGCACGCCGGAAACGGTCGAGGAGCTTACCGGACGGCCGGGCTACGATCACCGCACCACGGGCAGCCTGATGGGAACGCTGAGCGTCGAGTCGGTCTACACGGCGGCGTCGGGGCTGCTCGCCCGCCTCCCCGCGCCGCTTGCGGCGCAATGAGCGCCGCGGTGGCGGACGCGGCAAAGGAGAGGCCGAGGCTTTCCGCCCTCGTCGTCGCGCGTAACGAGGAGGCGCGGCTTGCGGGCTGTCTGGCAACGCTCCGGTTTGCGGACGAGATCGTCGTGGTGCTCGACCGCACCACCGACGCCTCCGCCAGGATCGCCGCCGAAGCCGGCGCACGCGTGATCGAGGGCGCCTGGCCGGTCGAGGGGGACCGGCGCAACGCGGGGCTTGCCGCCTGTACCGGTGACTGGATCCTCGAGGTCGATGCCGACGAGCGCGTTCCGGAGGCGCTGGCGGCGGAAATCCGATCGGTCATTGCAACGAGTCGCTTCGCCTGGCACGAGATCCCGATCGAGAACTACATCGGCGACCATCTGGTCCGCCACGGCTGGGGCGGCAGCTTCGGCACCTCCGCGGTGCCACGGCTCTCCCGCCGCGGCGCCAAGCGCTGGGGGCGGGAGCGCGTGCATCCCTCGCTTGCCTGGACCGGGGAGAAGGGGCCGCGACTTGCGAACGCCCTTCTGCACCACGTCGATCGTGACATTAGCGACATGATCCGCCGTCTCGACCGCTACTCGAGCGCACGCGCAGCCGACCTGATCGCGCGCGGCGAGATCGGCACGCTCGCGGGCAATCTGCGCCGCTTCGTCTCGCGCTTCTGGAAGTGTTTCGTCGCGCGGCGCGGATACCGCGAGGGGGCGTGGGGGTTCCTGATCGCGCTCTGCGCCGGCCTCTACCCACTTCTGGCGCACCTCAAGGCGCGGCTCGAGCCTGAGCGCCACCGCCGCGGTGGCGAGGCGCAGTGACGCGGGTCGCGATGGTGATGGCGGGCGGGCGCCATGGCGGGGCTGAGACGTTCTTCGTTCGCCTCTCGGCAGCGCTCGCCGCCGCAGGCGAGGAGCTGCTCGCCCTGATCCGCCATGATGAGGCGCGCGAGGCCGCGCTTGCCGCCGCCAATGTCGCCGTGCGCGGCTTCTCCTTCGGCGGGCCGCTCGACCTTCTCACCCGCCCGCGCCTCGGCGCCGCGCTGCGCCGCTTCGGCCCGCGCGTCGTCGTCGCCTGGATGAACCGCGCCGCGGCGAAGACCCCCTCCGGCCCCTGGGTCCAGGTCGGCCGCCTCGGGGGCTACTACGACCTTCGCTACTACCGGCGCTGCCACCATCTCGTCGGCAACACCGAAGGCATCGTCCGCTGGATCATCGCTGAGGGCTGGCCGGCCGAGCGGGTGCACCATCTGCCCAACTTCACGCCCGACCTTTCCGGCGCCGAACCGGTTTCGCGCGCCTCCCTCGGCGTGCCCGAAGGCGTTCCGCTGCTGCTCGCAATGGGCCGCCTGCACCGCAACAAGGGGTTCGACACGCTGATCGAGGCGCTGCCCGCGGTCGCGGAGGCGCATCTCGTCATCGCCGGCGAGGGGCCGGAACGCGCAGCACTGGCCGCCCACGCCGCCCGGTTGGGCATCGCCGCGCGCACGCACCTGGTCGGCTGGCGCGACGACCAGGCCGCGCTTCTCGCTGCCGCCGATCTGTTCGTCTGCCCCTCGCGGCACGAGCCGCTCGGCAATGTCGTGCTCGAGGCGTGGTCGGCGGCACGGCCGGTCGTCGCCGCCGCCGCGCAGGGGCCGTCGGAGCTGATCGAGCACGGCAGGACCGGGGTGCTCGTGCCGCCCGACGACCCGGCCGCGCTCGCCGCGGCGATCTCCGGCCTGCTGGCCGAGCCGGCGCGCGCCGCCGCCCTTGCCGCTTCCGGGCGTGTGACGTGGGCGGAACGATACGCAGCGGGGCCGGTCGTCGCGCGCTGGCGCGATTTCCTCGGCTCCGTCAACGCCTGATGTGCGGCATCGCCGGAATCGCGCTCAAGCCCGGCGCGACCCTGCCCGAGGCGACCGAGCGCGCCCTCGACGCGGCCCTCGCCCATCGCGGCCCTGACGGGTCAGGCCGGCATGCCGCCCCGGGCGCGGTGCTCCTTCAGCGACGCCTTGCGATCATCGACCTCGCGACCGGAGACCAGCCTCTGTTCGAGCCGGGCGGGGCGGCGCTCGTCGCCAATGGCGAGATCTACAACTACCTCGAGCTGAAGCGGGATGCGCTCGCCGGCGTGGCGTTCGCGACCGCGAGCGACTGCGAGCCGCCGCTCCATCTCTACCGCTGCGAGGGCCTCGGTTTCGCGCGTCACCTGCGCGGCATGTACGCGATCGCGATCCACGACCGTACCGGGCGACGCGTGGTGCTCGCGCGCGACCCGTTCGGCATCAAGCCGCTCTATCTCGCCGACACCCCGCGAGGGATCGCCTTCGCCTCGGAGCCGGCCGCACTGCTCGATGCCGGGCTCGTGCCGCGCGGGCTTGATCCGCGCAAGCGCGACGAGCTTCTCGAGCTGCAGTTCACCACCGGCGCGGAGACTCCCTTTCCCGGCATCCGCCGCCTGATGCCGGGCGAGACGGTGGCGATCGAGGAGGGGCGGATCGTCGCGCGCGAACGCCTCGCAGCGCTGCCCGAAGGCGGGCCCGAGGAGATCGCGGAAGGGGAGGCGCTCGCTCGGCTCGACCGCGCGCTCGCCGACAGCGTCTCGGTGCACCAGCGCTCCGATGTGCCCTACGGCCTGTTCCTGTCGGGCGGGATCGACAGCGCGGCCGTGCTTGCGGCGATGCGTCGGCTCGATACGCGGCCGGTGCTCGCCTTCACCGCCAGCTTCGACGCGCCGGGTGCGGCCGACGAGCGCGCGGCGGCGCGCGCCGCCGCGGCCGCGGCCGGGGCGCACCATGTCGAGATCACGGTCACGGAGGCCGAGTTCTGGGCCCATCTGCCCGCGATCGCCGCGGCGATGGACGACCCGGCGGCCGATTACGCGATCGTCCCGACCTGGGTGCTCGCCCGCCGCGCGCGCGAGCACGTCAAGGTCGTCCTCTCCGGAGAGGGGGGGGACGAGATGTTCGGCGGCTACGGCCGCTACCGCTCGGCGATGCGGCCCTGGTGGCTGGGCGGGCGGGTGATGCGAGCGCGCGGCATCTGCGAACGACTGCGGATACGCCGCGACCTCGCGCCAGGCTGGCGCGACGGCATGGAGGCGGCGGCGGCAGCGGCGGCGGCGCCCGGCCGCACCCGGCTGATGGCGGCGCAGGCGACCGACATGGTCGACTGGCTCCCCAATGACCTGCTCGCGAAGCTCGACCGCTGCCTGATGGCGCACGGGGTGGAGGGACGAACCCCGCTGCTTGACCCGGTGGTGGCCGCGGCTGCGTTCCGCCTGCCCGACTCGCTGAAGGTGCGCAACGGCATGGGCAAGTGGCTGTTGCGCGCCTGGCTCGCCGAGGCGCTTCCCGAGGCGCGCCCCTTCGCGCGCAAGCAGGGCTTCACGGTGCCGATCGCCGCCTGGATCGGCGCGAAGTCGGAACGGCTCAGCGCCCTGCTCGCCGCCGACGAGGCGGTGGCGGAGGTGGTGCGGCCAGGCGCCGTCGCCGCGCTTCTCCGCCCGCCGCTCGGCAAGCACGCGGCGTTTGCCGCCTGGACGCTGCTGTTCTACGCGCTGTGGCACCGCCGCCACGTGCGCGGCCTGCGGGCGGAGGGCGACGTGTTCGAGACGCTCGCGCAACGCTGAACCACGGGGAAGAATCGATGGCCGAGCACTACGACCTGATCATCCGCGGCGGCAGGGCCGTCCTGCCCTGGGGCGAGGCGGAGGCCGACCTCGGCGCCCGCAACGGGCGGATCGTCTCTCTTTCCGTCCCAGCCCAGGCGACGGCCGAGACGGTGCTCGACGCGCGCGGGCTTGCCGTCCTCCCTGGGCTGATTGATGCGCATGTGCACTTCCGCGAGCCGGGGAACGATTCGGTGGAGACGATCGCCACCGGAACGAAGGCCGCCGCACTCGGCGGGCTCGCCGCCGTCTTCGACATGCCGAACACGAGCCCCCCGATCGTCGACAGCGACACGCTCGCCTGGAAGCGCCGGCATATCGAGGGGCGGGCCTTCGTCGACATCGGCCTCTACGTGGGCGCAACGAAGGCCAATATCGAGTCGCTCGCGTTGCTCGAAGTCGAGCCCGGCGTGTGCGCCATCAAGGTGTTCGCGGGCTCCTCGACCGGCGACCTCCTCGTCGAGGACGATGCGAGCCTCGAACGGGTGATGCGCTCAGGATTCCGGCGCGTCGCCTACCACAGCGAGGACGAGTACCGGCTTCGGGAGCGCGCACCGCTCTTCAAGCTGGGGGACCCGCATCTCCGCCACGCCGAATGGCGCGATGTCGAGACGGCCTTCCTCGGCACGCGCCGACTGATGGCGCTCGCCCGACGCACCGGCCGGCGCGCCCATATCCTGCATGTCTCGACGGCGGAGGAGCTCGCCTACCTGCGCGACGTCCGCGACATCGCGACCGTCGAGGTGCTGGTGAACCACCTGACCCAAGTGGCGCCGGAGGTCTACGAGACGCTCGGCGGCTTCGGGGTGATGAACCCGCCGATCCGCGACCGTCGCCACTACGAGGCCGCCTGGGCGGCGGTCGCCGACGGGACGGTGGACGTGGTCGCCTCCGACCATGCGCCGCATCCGAAGGAGGCGAAGCTCAAGCCCTGGCCGCAGTGCCCGGCGGGGCTGACGGGGGTGCAGACGATCGTTCCCGTGATGCTCGACCATGTGAATGCTGGCCGCCTGACGCTCCCGCGTCTGGCCGACCTGATGTGCGCCGGCCCCGCGCGCGTCTACGGCGTGGTCGGCAAGGGGCGGATCGCGGCGGGCTATGACGCCGACTTCACGCTCGTCGACATGAAGGCGGAACGGACCATCACGAATGACTGGATCGTCTCGCCCTGCGGCTGGACGCCGTTCGACGGGGTGCGGGTGCGCGGCTGGCCGGTCGCGACCGTGGTGCGGGGGAAGGTGGTGATGCGCGAGGGGGAGCTCATCGGCGAGCCCTCGGGAAGGCTCGTCAGGTTCGGCGACACGCTTCGGCGCGCGGCGGAGGCGGCCTGAGGCTCGGGCGCATCCCGCCCCCACCCCTCTCCCCCGCGGCGGCTCGACGGATCGTCTCGCCTGCCCTCGTTCCGCGCCCTGGCGCGCCGCTGCGCGCGCGGCGTCAGACCTCGAGCAGCAGGCGCTCCGGCGCCTCGATCGCCTCCTTGATGCGCACGAGCGTGCTCACCGCCTCGCGGCCGTCAATGATGCGGTGGTCGTAGGAGAGGGCGACATACATCATCGGCCGGATCTCGACCTTTCCGGCCACCGCCACCGGCCGGTCCTCGATCTTGTGCATGCCGAGGATGGCCGACTGCGGAGGGTTGAGGATCGGGGTGGAGAGGAGCGAGCCGAACACCCCGCCGTTGGTGATCGAGAACGTTCCGCCCGCCATGTCCTCGAGCGTGAGCGTGCCGTCGCGCGCCCTTCGGCCGAACTCGGCGATCGCCCGCTCGATCTCGGCGATCGAGAGCGTCTCGGCGTTGCGCAGCACCGGCACGACGAGGCCCGAAGGCGCGGAGACGGCGATGCCGATGTCGATGTAGTCGTGGAAGACGATCTCCTCGCCCTCGATCGCGGCGTTGACGGCCGGGAACTCGCGTAAGGCCGCCACGCAGGCCTTGACGAAGAAGCCCATCAGCCCGAGGCGCACGCCGTGCCGCTTCTCGAACGGCTCGCGGTAGCGCGCCCGAAGCGCTATCACCGCCGACATGTCGATCTCGTTGAAGGTGGTGAGGATGGCGGCGGTGTTTTGCGCCTCCTTCAGCCGCCGCGCGATGGTCTGCCGAAGCCGGGTCATCCTCTGCCGGCGCACCGTGCGCGCCCCGGGCGCGGCAGGAGCGGGGGCGGGAGCGGGGGTGGGGGTGGGGGCAGGCGCGAGAGCGGGCGCGGGTTTCGGCGCCGGCACGGGCGCGGCGACGGGAGAGGGGCGCGGCGTCGCCCCACCCTCGATCACCTTCAGCACGTCCGCCTTGGTGACCTGCCCCGCCTTGCCGGTTCCGGTGACGGAGCCCGAGGCGAGGCCAGCCTCCGCCATGAGCTTCGCCGCGGCAGGAAGCGGCGGGCGGGCCTCGGCAGCGGCCGGAGCGGGCGCGGCAGCAACCGCCGCGGAAGGCGACGCAGGCTTCGCCGCCACCGACGCCGCGCCGGCGGCGATCGTGCCCAGCACGGCGCCGACCTCGACCTCGGCTCCTTCGGCAGCGACCACGCTCTCGACCACCCCGGCGGCCGGGCTCGGCACCTCCACCGTCACCTTGTCCGTCTCGAGCTCGACCACGGGCTCGTCCGCCGCCACCGCCTCGCCCGGCTTCTTCATCCAGCGCGCGACGGTTGCGGAGGCGACACTCTCACCGAGAGCGGGAACCTTGATCTCGACCGACATGGAGCACCCTTCCGTGACTGGCGCGCGGCCTCGGCCCGCCTCAGGCGGCAAGCGCCTCGGCCACGAGCGCCTCCTGTTCGGCGACGTGCACCTTGTAGAAGCCCGTCGCCGGGCTCGCCGCCTCCCGACGCCCAACATAGCGCGGCCGTGCCCCGGCACGACCGGCATCCGCCAGCGAAGACTCGAGGCGACGGTCCATGAAGCACCACGCCCCCATGTTCGCGGGCTCCTCCTGGCACCACACCACCTCCGCCTTCGGATACTGCGCGAGCACACGCGCGATCGTCTTGCGCGGATAGGGATAGAGCTGCTCGACGCGGACGAGCGCGATGTCGTCGATCCCCCGCTCGCGGCGCGCCTCGAGCAAGTCGTAGTAGACCTTGCCCGAGCAGAGGACGACGCGGCGGACCGCCTCGCCCGCGCGCAGCTTGTCGATCTCCGGGATCACGTGCCGGAAGCCCGAGCCGGGGCCGAACTCGGCAAGCGTCGAGACCGCGAGCCGGTGGCGGAGGAGCGATTTCGGCGTCATCACGATCAGCGGCTTGCGCCAGTTGCGCTTGAGCTGCCGCCTCAGCGCGTGGAAGTAGTTCGCGGGCGTCGTCAGGTTGCACACCTGCATGTTGCGCTCAGCGCAGAGCTGGAGATAGCGCTCGAGCCGGGCGGAGGAGTGCTCCGGCCCCTGCCCCTCGAAGCCGTGCGGGAGCAGCATCACGAGACCCGACATGCGCAGCCACTTCGTCTCGCCTGAGGCGACGAACTGGTCGATGATCACCTGCGCACCGTTGGCGAAATCGCCGAACTGCGCCTCCCACAGCACGAGCGCCTTCGGGTCGGCGAGCGAGTAGCCGTATTCGAAGCCGAGCACGCCGGCCTCGGAGAGCAGCGAGTTGAACACTTCGATGGTCGCCTGCCCGCCCGGCTGATTGGCAGGCCGAATGTGGTTCAGCGGCGTGTACTCGGCCTGCGTCTCCTGGTCGATCAGCACAGCGTGGCGTTGGCTGAAGGTGCCGCGCTGGCAATCCTCCCCCGAGAGCCTGACGGAATGGCCTTCGAGCAGGAGCGTGCCGAAGGCGAGCGCCTCGCCGGTGGCCCAGTCGATCCCCTCGCCGGTCTCGATCATCGCCCGCTTGGCCTCGAGCTGGCGGGCGATCTTCGGGTGGACGGCGAAGCCCTCCGGCACACGGGAGATCGCCTGCCCGACCTCGCGCAGGGTCTCGAGCGGCACGGAGGTGTCGGCGTCGCGGGTCTCGTCGTCGTCCGAGCCGGGCACGAGGCCGGTCCAGCGGCCCTCGAGCCAGTCCGCCTTGTTCGGCTTGTAGGTCTTGCCGGCCTCGTAGGCCTCCTCGAGCGCGGCGGCGAACCGCTCCTGAAGCGCGGCCGCCTCGGCGGCGCTGACCGCCCCTTCCGCGGCGAGGCGTTCGGCATAGAGCGTGCGCGTGGTCTTGCGGGAGCGGATCGCCTTGTACATCAGCGGCTGGGTGAAGGCCGGCTCGTCGCTCTCATTGTGGCCGTGGCGCCGGTAGCAGACGAGGTCGAGCACGGCATCGACGCCGAACTGGAGGCGGAACTCCGTCAAAAGCTTGGCGCAGAACACCACCGCCTCCGGATCATCGCCGTTGACGTGTAGGATCGGCGCCTGGATCGACTTCGCGATGTCGGTGCAGTAGAGGCCCGAGTAGGCGTGCAGCGGAACGGTGGTGAACCCGATCTGGTTGTTGACCACGAGATGCAACGTTCCGCCCGTGCGGTAGCCGATCAGCTGGCTCATCGCGAGCGTCTCGGCCACCAGCCCCTGGCCAGCGAAGGCGGCATCGCCGTGCATCAGGATCGCCATCGCCGTCCGGCGGCCGCGGCGGTCACCGGCCATGTCCTGCTTGGCGCGGATCTTGCCCACCACCACAGGGTCGACCGCCTCGAGGTGCGAGGGGTTCGGCTGAAGCGAGAGGTGAACCATCCGGCCGCCGATCTCGACATCCGTCGAGGTGCCGAGGTGGTATTTCACGTCGCCTGAGCCTTGCACGTCGTCCGGGTTCGAGGGCGTGCCCTGGAACTCGCTGAACACCGCCGCGAAGGGCTTCCTCATGACGTTGACGAGGGTGTTCAGCCGGCCGCGATGCGGCATCCCGATCGCGATCTCCACCACCCCGCCGGCAGCCGCCGTCTCGATCGCCGTCCGAAGCGCTGGGATCAGGCTTTCCCCGCCCTCGAGCCCGAAGCGCTTGGTGCCGACGAACTTCCTCTGGCAGAACACCTCGAACCCTTCCGCCTCGGTGAGGTGGGAGAGGATCTGCCGCTTGGCGGCGGCGTCGAAGGCGGTCTTCCACGGCGCCCCCTCGATCCGACGCTGGATCCAGGATTTCTGGTCGGGGTCCTGGATGTGCATGAACTCGACGCCGATCGGCCCGCAATAGGTCTCGCGCAGGATCGCGACGATCTCGCGCAAGGTGGCGGTCTCGCGCCCCAGCACGTGGTCGATGAAGATCGGCCGGTCCATGTCGGCCGGGCCGAAACCGTAGGTCGCCGGATCAAGCTCCGGGTGCGCCTTGGGCACGCGCAGGCCCAAGGGGTCGAGCTGCGCCTCGAGATGGCCGCGTACCCGGTAGGCGCGGATCAGCATCAGCGCGCGGATGCTGTCGAGGGTCGCGGCGCGGGCCTCGGCGAGCGGCGGCGCGGCGGCGGGCCGGGAGAGGGCGGAGTTGGGGAGCGCGCCGGAGGAGAGGGCGGCGAAGAGCGACGCCCAGCCCGGTTCGACGCTCGCCGGGTCCTCCGCCCAGCGGTCGTAGAGGCCGGCGATGTAAACACCGTCCCCTGACTTCAGACCGTCGAGGAAGCTGTCGATGGTGAGGCCAGAGATCGCGTCCATCTCGTTCGACTTCCGGCCGTCGCAGGGCCGGCCCTTTGCCTGATGACGTTCCACCCCACGGGGCTCTCGCGCGCGCGGAGACTACACCGCTCCCACGCCGCCGTCTCGCGGAAGCCTCGCCGCCGCGGTGGCTAGATACCCTATCCGGCCAGGGCGTCGGCATGCGCGGCGCGGCGCGCGTGTCATGCGCCCGGCACATGGATGGGCCGACCGCCCTGCCGGGCGGACAACGCCGGGCGGGCGTGACAGGCATCGCCGGCGCGTCACACTGCGTGTGCTGCGCGACGGGAGGGGAGCGGGATGACGACACGACTCGCGACGATCGAGGCGAACGGGCCAAGCCTGGTGGCTCTGGTGCGCGACGACGGCTCAGCGCTCGACGGGCTGGCCGCCGCCCGCGCCGCGGGCCTCGACCCTGCGCCGCTTTCCGACATGGTCGAGACCATCCGCGCCTGGGCATCGGTGGGCCCGGGCTTGCGCGCCGCGGCGGCCGACCCGCCCCCCGGCGCGGTGCTGCCGCGCGGCAGCTTCCGGCTGCTCGCGCCGATCCCGCGCCCGCGCAAGAACGTCTTCTGCGTCGGGCGGAACGACATCGAGCACGTGGCGGAAGGAAACCGAGTCGCCGGCCGCGAGACCGAGGTGCCGAAATACCCGCAGTTCTTCACCAAGCCCCCGACCGGCGTGATCGGGCCGGACGAGACCGTCCCCTCCTACGCCGCGATCACCCGGCTGCTCGACTACGAGGTCGAGCTCGCCCTCGTGATCGGCCTCAGCGCCCGCGACATTCCGCCCGAGCGGGCGTTCGCCCACGTGTTCGGCTACACCATCGTCAATGACATCACCGCCCGCGACCTGCAGCGCCGGCACGGGCAGTGGTTCAAGGGCAAGGGGCTCGACCGTTCCTGCCCGATGGGACCGTGGATCGTTCCGGCGGACGAGATCCCCTCTCCGCCAGACCTTGCGATCTCGCTCACCGTCAACGGCGAGACGCGGCAGTCGAGCCGTACGAGCCAGCTGATCTTCGACATCCCGACCATCATCTCGCTCCTATCGCAGGGCCTGACCCTCGAGACGGGGGATGTGATCGCCACCGGAACGCCCTCCGGGGTGGGCTATGCGATGACGCCGCCGCGCGCGCTCGGCCCGGGCGACGTGGTGGAGGCAGCCGTGGAGGGAATCGGCACGCTGCGCACCACCATCGTCGCCTGAGCGCGGAAAAACGGGGGCCTCAGCGGCAGGCGAGCACGCGCAGGTCGTAGACCGGGTGTTCGAGCATGTTGAGCCCGGGGGAGGCTGCGAACATCCAGCCCCGGAACGGCACCTCCGGCGCGCCGGGACGGGTGTCGCGCACCTCGAGCCAGGCGGCCGCGTCTGGAGGGTCGTCGGGCGGGCGCCGGTGGCAGGCGCCGACGCGGATCAGGAGCGTGCCGAAGCGCACCGGCTGATCGAGGGGCACCTCCAGCACGACGATCCGCGCCGTCACCTTGTCGAGCGCTTGGAGCTCCGCTGTCCGGCCGGGGATCCAGGCGGCGGCCGACTGCGCCAATGCAGGCCGGGCGGCGAGGCAGAGGCAGAGCAGGGCGGACAGCGCGACCCGTCGGATCATCGGCGCAGCGGCGCGGCGCTCAGCCCTCGCCAGGGCCCCTTAGGCCGGCGACGAGATCGGCCAGCATCCGCCGCAGCGCGGTTGGGTCCACCCCCATCAGCACCGCATCCTCGAAGGTGTCGCGCAGCACGGCCTCCGCCTCGGCCCAGTTCTCCTCGAGGACCTTGAGCTTCTCCCGGCAGGAGACGGGTGTCCCGTCCGGCTGCAGCCAGCGACGCACGCCGACCTTGGTGCCTTCCCCTGCCATGCTCAGCCGCCGGGCCGGGCCTGACCCTGCCCTTCGCCCCCCTGGCCCGCTCCTCCCAGTGTGCCCTGGCCCTGCTTCTGCAGCGCGGAGACGAGGTCCGTCACCGAGAAGATGAACCGCCCGAGCAGCGCCTCGAGGCTGATCGCCGCCTGGGTGGCCTCGATCGTGCCGCCGTCGCGAATCATCCGCTCCGACCCGCCCGGAACGAGAGCGATGTAGCGTCCGCCGAGCAGGCCTTCGGAGGTGATCTCGGCCGAGGTGTCGACGGGCAGCCTGATCTTCGGATCGACCCGCATCGTCACCACCGCGAGATAGGTCTCGGGGTCGATCCGCTGATCGACCACCTGGCCGATCTTGACGCCGGAGAGACGCACATCCGCCCCGGCGGCAAGGCCGTCGATACGGTCGAACTTGGCAACGACCGTGTAGCCCTGGGTGACGCTGCGGCCCGAATGGCTGACGGCGTAAAAGAGGAAAACGGCGGCCACGCCGAGCACGATTGCGCCCGCGATGATCTCGGCGATGCTCCTGCTTTTCATGGCCCGGTCCCCTCACCGCCGCGGCGACGCACCCTCCGCTTCCGGCCCAGCCTCGGCCTCGGGTGTCCAGGCCTCGTAGTCGCCGGTCGCACGCTGACGCCGTCCGCCTTCGAGGTCATGGCCCGGTGGCCGGTAGGCCAACGGCGTGCCGGTGAGGTTCGGCTGATGCTCCTTCTGCCAGGGATAGAGCTTGACCTCGGGCAGGGGGGCGTCGGTCGTATAGTGCAGCCAGGCATGCCATTCGGGCGGAACCTCTGAGGCATCGACGTTGCGCGCGTAGATCACCCAGCGGCGCCGGCGCATCCCGGGCCTCGGGCGACGCTCCTCGTAGTAGACATTGCCGAAGCGGTCGCGGCCAACCTCGCGGCCGCGCAGCCTCGTGAACAGGCGTGTGCCGATGGTCATCCCTCCGCCTTTGGGATTTGGCGCGGCGGACCATCGCATGCGCCCCGCCGCCCAGTCCAGCCACGCTCGGCCCTGCCCGCCTTGCCCCACCGCATCTGGTGGGAGCCTTAAGCGCAGCCCCCAAGATATGCTTTCCGTGACGCAGATGCCACGTTAGGATCACGGCCTCTCGGACGGAGGGGAAGCGATGGCGCGGCCCGGCGGGCCATCCGGACGGCAGAGCGGTCACCACGCCGAGCTCTGGGCGGGTTTCGCCTGGACACGGCATGAGGTCGCGGTCGAGGACGCGGCCGAGGACGGGGCGCAGCGCACCATGTTCCCGCGCATCGTGTCCCTTCCTGCAGCCTATGGGCATGCCGGAGCCGAGGCCTTCGTGTCGCTCGCTCCCGGCGCGGCCACGCTTGCTGACGCGGTCGAGCCGCTGTTGCGCTCCTGGCGCCGGGCAGGGCTCGCGCGCGGCGTCCTGCCGGGGCCGGAGGAGGCGGAAGGCCTCTTGGACGCGCTCAGGCTCCAGCTCGCGACTGCCCGCGGCGCCCCGGACGCGGCTCTCTGGCACGGCGTGCGGGGGGCCGAGCCGCGCTGGGTGATCGACCTCGCCGCCTTCGTCGAGCCCTCCCAGGATGTCGCCACCGCCGCGCTCGCCCGCGCTGTGGCTCAGGCGATGACGGCGCTCGAGCTCGCCGGACCGCACGGGCCGGCCCGGGCGGTCGCCGTGGTGCCCGTGAACCTCGCCGCTGCCCTGATGGCCGCCGGCCTCCCCTATGCCGAACCGGAAGGCCGTGCGACCGCCGCCGCCATCCTCGGCCTAGTCCTTGGAACCGCCGTCGAGGCCTCCGCTTCGCTCGCCCGGCGCCTCTCCCCCTGCCCCGCCTGGGTCGAGCGTCGCGGCTCGGTTCTCGCCGCGCTCGAGTCCCTGTTCGACCGGATCCCCCCGGGCGCCCCGGCACCCCTCGCAGCCGAAGCCGCGGCCGCGCTCGACCGCGGCCTCGCGGCCGCCCGGCGGCACGGCTTGAGACAGCTTGGCCTCGTCGCGCTCGGGGGGCCGGGGCCGGTCGAGCGCCTGCTCGGCGCCGACAGCGTCGGGGCCGAGCCCGTGCCGTCCCTCGTCCGCCACGAGGAAGGGGAGGCGCGGCGGCTGATCCGCAGCCTGATCCGCCCTGCCCAGCGGGCGATCGCCGCGCTCGGCCTGCCGCCCGGGGAGGAACGTGCGGCGGTGGCCGCCATCGCCGGCCACGGAACGCTCGCAGGTGCCCCGCAGCAGGCTCTCGAGGCCCTCGTCGCGGCGGGGATCGACCCGGTCGCGCTCGACCGCCATCTCGCCGGGTCCGTCTCGCTCGCCCACGCCGTCGCTCTCGCCGATCCCGATTCCCCCTTTCCCGAGGGACCGATCTTCGACGCGCTCGAGCGTCATGCGATCGGCACCGGCTTGGCGGAGGACGCACCGCACCTTCCCGACGCCGTCCGCAAGGCCCTCGCCACGGGCGCCTCGCCGGCGGCGCGGGCGGCGATGGCCCAGGCGGTCGCCCCCTTCCTCGGCCTCGGCCTCGCCGACAGCACACGCATCGCGCGCCGCCGCCCCGCCCGGGCCCCCGCTCCGCAGAAGCTCGCCGCCGCGAGCTAGCCGGGAGCCCGAGGTCGCGGCCGCCGGCATCGGCCCGCGCTCGCCCTGCGTTCGCCCCTCTCTGCCTCGCCCTGGCGGGCCGCCCGTCGCGGCGGCCGGATTCCCGCCTACGTCGATCTGCTTTAGCGTCTCGGCGGCACAGAACGCGGAGGAGATCGGGCGATGGCCGGACGGATCGAGGCGAGACTTGCGGAACTCGGGTTGACGCTTCCCCCGGCGGCGAAGCCGATCGCGACCTACGTTGCCTTCACCGTCACGGGGAAGCTCGTCGTCGTCTCCGGGCAGCTGCCGCTCAAGGACGGGGTGCTCGCCGTCACCGGCAAGCTCGGCGAGACCGTCTCGGTCGATCAGGGGCAGGAGAGCACGCGGCTCTGCTTCCTCAACGTTCTTGCGCAGCTTCGCGAGGCGGCGGGCGGCGATCTCGACCGGGTGAAGCAGGTGCTTCGCCTCGGCGGGTTCATCGCCTCCGCCCCGGGCTTCACCCAGCAGGCGCTGGTGATGAACGGCGCCTCAGACCTCTCTGTCGCGGTGTTCGGCGAGGCGGGGCGGCATGCGCGCACGACGATCGGCGTGCCGGTGCTTCCCGCCGATGCGGCCACCGAGGTGGAGGCGCTCATCGAGCTCTACTGACCGCTTGGCGGGCGGCAGCGCCGGGCCACATCGGCGGCATGGCAGGCACGCTCGCCCTCACCCTCCACCCCTCGATCGCCGAGCTCGGCGCCGCCGAGTGGGACGCCTGCGCGGGCTCAGCCAACCCCTTCGTCAGCCACGCCTTCCTCTCGGCGGTGGAGGAGAGCGGCTCGGCCGGGCCGCGCACCGGCTGGATGCCGCTCCATGCCGCCCTGCGCGACGGAACGGGACGGCTTCTCGCCTGCACGCCGATGTATGTGAAGGCGCACAGCTGGGGCGAATACGTGTTCGACCAGGGTTGGGCGGACGCTTACGAACGCGCGGGCGGGCGCTACTACCCGAAGCTCCAGGTGGCGGTTCCGTTCAGCCCCGTGCCGGGGCCGCGGCTTCTCGTGCGCCCGGATGTGCCAGACGCCGCCGCCCTGCGCTCGGCGCTCGCGGGGGCGATCGCTCGCGTGTGCGAAGAGCGCGGCTTTTCCTCCGCGCACGTGACGTTCTGCACGGAAGCCGAATGGCACGCGCTCAAGGCCGAGGGCTGGCTCGGGCGGATGAACCTGCAGTTCCACTGGCGCAACGAGGGCTACAGGACGTTCGATGATTTCCTCGCCGCCCTCTCCTCCCGGAAACGCAAGCAGATCCGCAAGGAACGCGCCCGTGCCGCCGAGGGCCTCTGCTTGCGCACGCTGCGCGGGGCCGAGATCACGCCCGCACACTGGGACGCGTTCTTCCGCTTTTATCGTGCGACGGTCGACCGGAAGTGGGGCCAGGCCTATCTGACGCGACGTTTCTTCCCCCTTCTCGGCGAGCGGCTCGGCGAGAAGGTGGTGCTGATGTGGGCCGAACAGGAGGGCCGCCCGGTCGCCGGCGCGCTCAATCTTCTCGGGGCCGACACGCTCTATGGCCGAAACTGGGGTGCCCTGATCGACCAGCCCTTCCTGCATTTTGAGCTCTGCTACTACCGGGCGGTGGAGTTCGCGATCGCGCATGGGCTTGCCCGCGTCGAGGCGGGGGCGCAAGGAGCGCACAAGGTGAGCCGCGGCTATCTGCCTGTGCCCACCTTCAGCGCGCACTGGATCGTCCACCCAGGGCTGAGGCGCGCGGTCGCGGAGTTCCTCGGCCGCGAGGTTCCGGCGGTCGAACGCGAGATCGCCGCGATCGCGGCGGAAGCCTCGCCCTTCCGGGAAGACCGCGAGGGCTGAGGCACCGATGCTCGGGGCCTACGCGATGCTCGCGGCCTCGATGATGCTCGTCGGCGCCAATGTTCCGGTTGCGAAGCTTCTCGCCGAGGACCTGCCGATCCCGCTGATCGCCTCGCTCCGCTGCCTGATCGCCTGCCTCGTTCTGTGGCCGCTGATGCGCGCGATCGAGCCGCGCACCCGCCCCGCGCGCGAGGTGATGCGAAACCTCTTCTGGCAGGCCGCCTTCGGCACGGCGCTGTACAATGCCGGGTTGCTCGCGGGCTTGCGGCTCACCACCGCGCTGGAGGCAGGGCTCGTGCTCGCGACGCTGCCGGCGGTGGTGGCGATCGGCTCCGCCGTGTGGCTCGGCGAGCGTCTTTCCGCGCGCGCCTGGGCGGCGGCAGCACTCGCCGCGGCCGCGATGGCGGCGATCAACGCTGTGCGGGCCGGAGTGGGCGGCGAGGGGAGCCTCTTCGGCAACGCGCTCGTGTTCGCGGGCGTGATCGGGGAGGCGGCGTACGTGCTGCTCGCGAAACGGGCGGCGGGGCGCGTCGGCGTCATCACCGCGGCGTTCTGGATGCAACTCTTCTCCGCCGCGCAGCTCGCGCCCTTCGCCGCCCTCTCCCTGCCCTGGCTCGCCCCCGGCGCGGTGAACGCGGCCAATGCCGCGCTGCTCCTGTTCCATGCGTTGACCGCCTCCGTCCTCTGCCTGGTGCTCTGGTATGGCGGCATGCGTCGCGCACCCGCGAACGTCGCCGGTGTGTACTCGGCCTTCCTGCCGGCGACCGCCGCGGTGCTCGGCGTTCTCGTGCTCGGCGAGCGGTTTACTGAGGTGCACGCCGTGGGGCTTCTCGTGATGGTCGCCTCCATCCTGCTCGCGACCTGGCCGGCTCGGCCGCGATGAGGGCGTGGCTTGCCTGCACCGGCGCCGAGCTGCTCGCGCGCACCGCGGGCGACATCGTCGGCCGCCTCGCCGCAGCGCAGGCCGAGCGGGGGCTCGCGGCGACCGCAGCGCAGATCGGCGCCTGGGAGGCGAGCCTCGCGCGGCTTCGCGAGGCGGTGGCGGCAAACGGCGGAGCGGGCTGGACGATCGCCTTCGAGTACGACCTGATCCGACTCGGCAAGCGGATCGACGCGGTTGTGCTGACCGACCGCGCCATCTCCTCGAGTTCAAGACACGCGACGCCTCTCCTGCCGCTCTAGCCGACGCCGAGGATTATGCGCTCGACCTCTTCGACGTCCACGCGGGCTCGCGCGAGCATGTGATTTTTCCGATCCTGGTCACGGAACATGCAACCGTCGGGTTTCCGCGTCAGCCGCCGCTTCTGTGGCATGGCGTGGTCTCGCCCATCGCCTGTGACGGTGCGGGGCTCGCGCGGCTCATCGGCTGGATCGGGAGCCAGGTTCCGCCGCCGCGCACGCCGCTCGATGGGGCTGCGTGGCTTGCCGCGCCCTATCGTCCGGTTCCGGGAATCGTCGAGGCGGCGACGATGCTCTATGCGCGCAATGGTGTGGCGGAGATCGCGGCCGCCCGGGCGGACGCGGCGAACCTCACACGCACGACGGCAGCCATCGCACCCACCATCGAGCGCGCGAAGGCGGCCGGATCACGCGTCGTCGTGGTCGTGACCGGCATTCCAGGCGCGGGGAAGACCCTGTGCGGCCTCAACGCCGTGTTCGGCCCTGCGCGACAGGAGGGCGCTGCGTTTCTGACCGGCAATGCCCCGCTCGTGACCGTGCTTCGCGCCGCTCTGGCCGAGGATGCCGGCGCACGTGGCGAATGCAGCCGCGTGGAGGCGAACCGGCGCGTGGCCCAGGCGATCCAGAACGTCCACCGCTTCCTCGAACACTATGTGCTCGCACCGCAGGAGGTCCCGCACGAGCGGCTGATCGTCTTCAACGAGGCCCAGAGGGCGTGGGACGAAGCGAAAGCGCGAGCAGGGACGCAGAACCGGCGCTCGCACCTCGCGATGAGCGAGCCCGCGCACACGCTCGAGATCATGGGCCGCCATGATGGCTGGGCCGTGATCGTCGCGCTGGTCGGCCAGGGCCAGGAGATCAACACCGGCGAGGCAGGTCTTGCCGAGTGGCACCGGGTCATCGAGGCCTCCGGCAGCTGGCGCGCTGCCGCGGCCGAAACGCTCGCGGAAGGACCGGATCCGCCCTGGCTCTCGCGCGATCCGCACCTGCACCTCGCCGTCTCGATGCGCAGCGTCCGCGACGTCGCCGCCGCCGACTGGGTAGAGGCGGTGATCGCCGGCGACGCGGACCGCGCCCGCGCGATCGCCGAAGAGACGGGCGGCGTGCCGTTCCATCTGGTGCGCAACCCCGAGGCGCTGCGCACCGCGCTCAGGCGGCTCGCGCGCGGTCGGCGGCGGGCCGGGATCGTGCGCTCTTGCGGTGCAAAACGGCGTCGCGCCGAGGGCTTCGGGCCAGAGGTGCAGGGGGAGGGCATCGCCCACTGGTTCCTCAGGCGTTGGCCGGACGTGCGGGCCTCGGACGCGCTCGAGGTCTGCGCCACCGAGTATGCTTGTCAGGGGCTCGAGCTCGACATCGTCGGTCTCGCCTGGGGCGGCGATTTCATCCGCGGCCGGGCGGGGTGGGAGGCGCGGCGCTTCGTCGCCACGGCCTGGCAGCGCGAGCGGGCGGAGGCGCACTTCGTCGCTAACACCTACCGCGTGCTTCTGACGCGCGCCTGCTATGAGACGGTCATCTACGTCCCGCGCGGCGCCTTGGACGAACCGATGCGCGACCCTGCCGAGTTCGAGGCGTTGGCCGCGTTCCTCTCCCGGTGCGGGGCGACGGCGTGGGCGGAGCCTGTTCGCTCCTCTCTCCCGGAAGCCGGGCTGCTGTGAACCGCCCCACGCCTGGCCTGCCGCGCGAGCGGCACGGCGGCGAGGCCGCCCGCCTCGCGACGCGATCCCTCCGCAAGGAGGCTGTGCTCACCTCGCCGCTCCCCGCCGCTCTGGCCGCTCCGCCCAGGCCCCGCTAGCCTCGCCGGATGCGCCGGCGACTTGCCCTCATCGTCCTCTTCGCTCTGCTCCTGCCGGGCGCGGCCGGAGGAAGCGATCTCGTCATCGCCACCTGGAACATCTCCTGGCTCACCACCAAGCCGCCCGGCCACCCCGCCCTGCCGCGCCACCACCTCCCCCGCCGGGAGGAAGACTTCGCGGCCCTGCGCGGCTACGCCGAGGCGCTCGCGGCCGACGTGGTTGCCGTGCAGGAGATCGACGGCCCGCTCGCGCTCGCCCGCGTGTTCGACCAGAGGGCCTACGCCTTCCACCTCACGAGCGAGGCGGACATCCAGCGTCCCGGCTTCGCGATCCGACGCACGCTCCGCTTCCGCGCCAACCCCGATCTCGTCGCGCTCGATCTCGCCCCTGAGGCGCGCAACTCGCTCCGCCGCGGCGCCGACATCACGGTCGAGACCGCGGCAGGGCCGCTGAGGCTGCTCTCGGTCCACCTCAAGGCGGGGTGCGCACGCGACCGGCTCACCGAGCCACAGCGCTTCGACTGCGTTCAGCTCGCCCGCCAAGTGCCGGTGCTCGCAGGCTGGATCCGCGCCCGCGAGAGCGAGGGAATCGCCTACGCGATCCTCGGCGACTTCAACCGGGAGCTCGGGCCGCGTGACGACATGTGGCGGGCGCTCTCGGAAGCCGGAACGATCATCCACGCCAATCGCGGCCGCGCGAGCCCCTGCTGGGGCGGGACGGCGTTCGTCGACCAGATCGTTCTCGGCGGCCCGGCGCGACGCTGGCTCGTTCCGAGCTCGCTTCGGGTCCTCGTCTATCGCGAGACCGATCGCGAGGCGAGAGAACGGCTCTCCGACCACTGCCCCGTCCGCGTGACGCTGAGGCCGGGCGGCTGACGCCGCCCGCCCCCGTTTCTCCCGCGCTGCGCGCCTCAGATCGCCGAGGTCCAGGGCACCGGGATCAGGTCGTAGCCGGTGCCGGAGCGGCGGACATAGCCGAGCGCCGGGAACGGCCAGTGATAGCCGATGATCATCGTGCGGTCGGCGGCGGCGCGGTCGAAGAGCGCGTGTCGCGTCGCCTCCGCCGCCTGGGGGTCCATGTCGAAGACGATATGCCAGCCCGGGTTCTTGACGTTGATCGTCGGGTGGTTGGTGACGTCGCCGAGCACAAGCAGGCTCGCCCCGCCATTGGCGATCACGTAGGACGTATGTCCGGGCGTGTGGCCATGCGTCGGTAGGCCCGTGATTCCGGTGACGATCTCGGCGTTGGAGGCGATGCGCCTGATCCGCTCGGCCGGATAGGCGCCGAAGCGGCTCTTCACCATGCCGGCCGGCTGCTGCGGCGCGCGCTCGCTCATCCAGAAGGTCCATTCCGCCTCGGGCACGATCAGCTCGGCGTTCGGAAACCGCGCCTGGCCCTCGCGGCTGACGAGGCCGGAGACATGGTCGCCGTGGAAATGGGTGAAGAGGATCTTGCTCACCCGTGCGGGGTCGATCCCGGCGGCGGCCATGTTGTCCCACATCGTGCCGGCGGTCGGCGCAAGCAGCCCGCCCGTGCCAGTGTCAAACAGGATCAGATCCGTCCCCGTGTTGACGACGGTGATGTTGAAGGTGATGTCGAGATGCTCGGTCGGCAGCATGTCGGCCGCAAGCGCGGCGCGGACGGCGGCCGCGTCGGCGTTGCGCACGAAGCCCTCGGCCGGGTTGGGACGGCGATTGTAGCCGTCATTCACCACCGTCACCTCGAAGGCGCCGACCTTGAGGCGGTAGAAGCCTGGCGCCTGGCGCAGGGCCGGAGCGGCCTGCCCTTGGGCGAGCGCCGGCGCGGCAGCGAGCAGGGCGGGAGCGGCGAGGGCAGTGCCAAGGGCGCGGCGGCGGGATATCGGCATGGCGTCCTCCGAGGCGCTGATGATCCGGCGGTCGTGAGGTAGTCACGCAGCACCCGAGACGCCATCTGGGAGGTCATGCACGGAACCGTGAACGGAGACGGAGGCGAGGATGCCGAGGGATGGTGACCTGCCGCGGCGCGGAGGGGGAGGGGCGAGAAACGTGCTCGGCGGCCCGCTCGCGCCCTGCTCGTTTCAACCGCTGACCGGTTGGTTCCGCGACGGATGCTGCAACACCGAACCGGGCGACGTCGGGCTGCACACCGTCTGCGCGGTGATGACCGAGCGGTTCCTCGCCTTCTCCAAGGCGCGCGGCAACGATCTCTCCACACCGCGGCCCGAGTTCGGCTTTCCCGGCCTGAAGCCGGGTGACCGCTGGTGCCTCTGCGCCGCGCGCTGGCAGGAGGCGCTCGAGGCAGGCGAGGCGCCGCGCGTGGTGCTCGCCGCGACCCACGCCGCGAGCCTCTCCGTCTGCTCGCTCGAGGACCTCAAGGCGTACGCGATCGACCTCGCCTGACGCCGCCCCTCGCCGCGGGCCGCCCGACGCAACGGAATGCCGCTCGCGCTTGCCGCGTCGTGGCCATCGGCCGATCCTTGCGCCACCGAGAGCGGGGAACGGGGCATGGGCGAGGACACGACGAAGGGGCTGCGGAAGAAGGCGCTTCGCCTTCTCGATCGCTACCGGGTGACGGAGGGCAAGGGGTTCCGGCTCAAGCGCATCGACCCTGCCGACACGGCGGGGCTTGATTTCGACAAGGCCGAGGCGCGCAGCCTGCTTGCCGAAGGAACGGAGCGACTCGCCGCGCTCCAGGAGCGTCTCTACGCCGATGACCGCTATGCCATCCTGCTGATCTTCCAGGCGATGGACGCCGCCGGAAAGGACAGCACCATCAAGCACGTGATGTCGGGTGTGAACCCGCAGGGCTGCCAGGTGACGAGCTTCAAGCATCCCTCGGCCGAGGCGCTCGACCACGACTTCCTGCACCGCCACCAGGCCGCCCTGCCCGAGCGCGGACGGATCGGCATCCACAACCGCTCCTGGTACGAGGAGGTTCTGGTGGTGCGCGTCCACCCCGAAATCCTCGCCGCGCAGAAGCTCCCCGCCCCGCTCGTGACGAAGCGGATCTGGACGGAGCGTCTTGCCGACATCGCCGCCTACGAGCGCTATCTCGCGCGCCAGGGCACGGTGATCCTGAAGTTCTTCCTGCACGTCTCGAAGGAGGAGCAGAAGCGCCGCTTCCTCGAGCGGATCGACCGCCCCGAGAAGAACTGGAAGTTCTCCATGGGCGACATCCGCGAGCGCGGCTTTTGGGACGACTATCAGGCGGCCTATGAGGAGGCGATCCGCGCCACCGCCGCCCCCCACGCGCCGTGGTTCGTCGTGCCGGCCGACAACAAGTGGTTCACGCGCCTCGTCGTCTGCGCCGCCGTTGTGACGGCGCTCGAGGATCTCGACCTGCGCTTCCCCGAGGTGACGGAGGCGATGAAGGCCGAGCTCGAAGCGGCGCGCACCGCGCTGCTTGCGGAGTGAGGGGCTCGGTGAGGCTTGACCTTATGACCCGGCTCAGCGAACGCACCGGCGCATGATCGGCTTTCTCCTCATCGGGCTCATCGCCGGCTGGCTCGCGGGGCGGATGATGCGTGGCCAGGGGTTCGGCCTCCTTGGCAACCTCGTGCTCGGCATGGTCGGCGCCTTCGTCGGCGGCTTCGCGCTGCGCATGATCGGTTTCCACGCGGCGGGCCTGATCGCCGAGCTCATCACCGCGACGATCGGCGCGGTGATGCTGCTCGTGCTCGGGCGTGTGCTGAAGCAGGCGTGAGCGTGCCCCTCCGCACCGCCGCCGTGGTCGGCGCAGGACTTGCCGGGCTCGCCTGCGCCCGCGCTCTGGCCGAGGCCGGCGTTGCGGTGACGCTGTTCGACAAGGGCCGCGCGGCAGGCGGGCGGCTTGCGACGCGCCGCGTCGAGACGGGAGGCAGACGCCTCGGCTTCGACCACGGAGCGCAATACCTCACCGCGCGTGGCCCAAGCTTCGCCACGGTGCTCGAGGCGCACGCGGTGCGCTGGCCGGCGGTCGCGGACCGTGAGGCGCATGTCGGCACGCCCGGGATGTCGGCCCTGCCCCGCGCCCTTGCCGCCGGGCTCGACCTCCGCCCCTCGCGCAGCGTCGTCGGGCTCGCCCGTCGCGAGAGGGGATGGATCCTCCGCCACCACGAGGGCGATCTCGCGCGCGGCCCCGCTCCCGACCGGCCGCCCGAGGAGGCCGGGCCGTTCGACGCAGTCGCCGTCGCTGTGCCGCACGCCCAGGCCGCGCCGCTTCTGCCCCCGGCGCTCGCGGCTTCTCTCGCGCCGGTGCGCGTCGCCCCGTGCTGGGCGCTTCTTGTCGCGTTTGACGCGCCGGTCCCGCTGCCTGACGCCGTTCGGCCTGACAGCGGCCCGCTCGTCTGGGCAGCGCGGGATTCCGCCAAGCCCGGCAGAACAGCGGAGGCCGAGTGCTGGGTGGTCCATGCCGGGCCGGACTGGAGCCGCACCACTCTCGAGCGCCGCGCCGAGGAGGTGGCGCCCGAGCTGCTCGCGGCCTTCGCCGGGCTTGCCGGCGCGCTCCCGCCCGCGCTCCACCTCGCCGCGCACCGATGGCGCTATGCCCTTGTCGAGTCCCCGCTCGGAGCGCCCTGCCTCGTCGACCCCTCGCTCCGGATCGGCGCCGCAGGGGACTGGTGCCTCGGCCCGCGCGCCGAGCACGCCTGGGACAGCGGCACCGCCCTCGCCGCCGCCCTGCTCGGGAGCTGAGGGCCGCGCTCAGCCGCGGCGGGCGAGCAGCGGGCCGAGCACGTCGGTCACGCCGGCGATGGTGATCTGGACGCCGACCGCGAGCAGAAGGAAGGCCGAGAGCCTCGTCAGCGTGCGGCTGCCTGACCGGCCGAGGCGCACCGCGATCCGCCCCGCATAGAGATACCCGATCCAGATCGAGACGGACATCGCGACGATCGCCGCGGTCGCGCCGAGCACGTAGGCGGCAAGCGCCTCCGAAGCGGCTGGGCGGGAGGAGCCGAGCGCGATCGCAACCGCGATCGTCCCCGGCCCCGTCGTGAAGGGAAGCGTCAGCGGAAAGAAGGCGACGTCGTCTCCTTCGGCCGCCGGGGCGGCCTCGTCGCGCTTGCGCTCCTCGCGCGCCTCCGGGGCGGAGAGGATCGACCAGGCCCAGAGCGACACCACGAGCCCGCCCGCGATCCGCAGCGCGGCGATCGAGATGCCGAACAGGTTGAGCACAACCGACCCGCCCCACATTGCGACCAGCATCACGATCAGGCTGTTGATGGCCACCTTGCGGGCGAGCACGGCCTGGTCGGCCGCCGGCCGCGCCTTGGTCACCTCGTGGAACAGGAAGGCGCCGGCGATCGGGTTGACGATCGAGAACAACGCCGGGAACACCAGAAGGAAGGTCGAGACGGCGGCCTCGGGCAGCATCGGGCCGGACCATGGCACAGCGACGGTCCGGGCGGCACCCATGCCGGCGCATGGCATCGCACACACTCGTCGCGACAGCGCAACCCTCCGTTAACGTTTCTCTGAAAGGCTTCTTAAGCGCCCACTGCGTGTGCATGGTCCTTGCGAAAAAAATCGGCGGTAGTATCATGCCAGCAGATGCTACCTAAGGTAGCGGGCCCCGTGAGGCAGGTCGCTGGAGGGGATGATGCGTATCCTGTTGGTTGAAGACGAGCTGGTCGTTGCCCGTTCGGTCGCCGCTCTGCTCAGTGGCCACCGCATCACCACCGACATCGTCGGCTCCGGCGAGGAGGGGCTCGACCATCTTCGCATTTACACCTACGACGCCGTGGTGCTCGACCGGATCCTGCCGGACATGGACGGGCTCGAGTTCGTCCGCCGCGTACGGACCGCGCGCATCACCACACCGATCCTGATGCTGTCGGGCCACGGCGACACCGCCACGCGTGTGAAGGGCATCACGCTCGGGGCGGACGATTTCCTGACCAAGCCGTTCGAGCCGCAAGAGCTGGTCGCCCGCCTGCTCGCGATCGTCCGACGCGCCTCCGGCTTCGCCGACCAGACGCTCCGCGCCGGCCCGATCGAGATGGACCTCAAGTCGCAGGACTGCCGCGTGAATGGCCGCCCCGTGCACCTGACCGGCAAGGAGCAGGCGATCCTGCAACTGATGATGACGCGCAAGGGCATGGTGCTGTCGAAGGAGGCGATCCTGACCCACCTCTACGGCGGCATGGACGAGCCGGAGATCAAGATCGTCGACGTGTTCGTCTGCAAGCTGCGCAAGAAGCTCGCCAACGCCGGAAGCCCGAACCTGATCGGAACGGTCTGGGGTCGCGGCTACATCCTGCGCGAGCCGAGCCCAAGCGAGTCCAGCGTCGCCGCCGCCTGAGGCTCGAGCAGGCGCCAGCGCCCCTCGCCGCTCCGCCGGCAGCCGGCTCGTTCAGGGACGGGCCACCTGCCGGGGCTCGCCCACCGGGCGGGGTCGGGGACTGCCCATCCGGTCGCGGCAAGGCCGGGCGGCGAGGATCGCACCGCCCGGCCTGCCGTGTCCGTCGTGTCGTCCCGTCAGGCGCGGCGCCGACGCGCCACGCCGAGCATCAGGAGATCGCCCGCGAACAGGGCGAGCGTGCCGGGCTCGGGCACCAACACACGGGCGAGATACACGCCGGCCCAACCGGTCTCCTCGCTCGCCATCGAGACGCTTATGGCAAGCCAGCCGTTGCGAAAGCCGTCACGCTCGATCGCGATGGCCGAGATCGGCAGCGGGTTGCCGAGCTCGCCCACGGCAAGGGGGGTCGACGAGCGTTCCCGCCATGCCCTCGCCCAGCACCTCGAAGGGGTTGACGCCTTCGCCGAGATCGAGGAACAGGCCGAACAGCGAGGCCCCGTCATCCCCGTCCGGCGTCTTCAGCGCCTTGAACGCGACGCGACCGGCGTCCTGCGCGATGAAGGCGGAGGCGCGCCACCGCGGCGGCTCGCCCTCGTCCTCTTCTTCGCCCCCGTCCGTTCCCGGCGGCCGGCCGGAGAAGGTCCAGAACAGGAAGTCCTGGTACGCGTCGCCGGTCTCGGCGACCAGCGTGAGCTCGCCCGTCACCACGTCCTTGACGAAGATCCCTTGGTGCAGCGGCACCTCGCGCGTCGTCGTGCCCGACCCGCCATCCGACTGGGCGATGCAGGCGGCGATGACAGCCGCGTTGCCCTCGCTTCCGCAGGTGAGGGTGACGGTGCGGGTCTCGGTTCCCCACGCCCCCCAGAAGGCGACGCGCCGGCCGTCGAACGACAAGGCCTCGCCGATCCGGTTCAGAGTCGTGCCGCTCGGTGTGGTCACGCCCGGCACGGTCTCGCCGATGCCGACGAGGGTGGTGATCCCGGGTTGGCCGACACGGGCGAGGTAGATGCCGCCTGCGGTCGGCGCCTCCTCGTTGTCGAGGCCGGTGAAGACGATCTGCCCGGCGGCGGCCGAGGGCGGAGCGGTCGAGCCGAACACGGCCCCCGGCGCATTCTGGATCGCCTGCCCCGACCAGGCCACCGCGACCGGGGCTCCCGTGCCGGTGACGTCCCGGTAGGACACGCCCGTCTGCCCGGCACCGTCCACCGTAGAGTTGCCCTTGAAGGCGATCAGGCCACCATCGAACGCGGCAGGCGACCCCGGAAACTGGTCAAACCGCACGCCCGCCGCGCCGCCGGCCGCCTCGGAAGGAACCAGGAACTTCGGAAAGCCGGCGTCACGGGCAGGTTCGACATGCCCGTCACTGCCGCGCCGCCGCCTGGCGTGGCATAGATCCCGGCGATTCCGACCCGCGTCACGGTCTCCCCAGTGGTCGGGTCGATCACCTGCCACACCGGCTGGGATTGGCCGCGCGTGGCCGCGAGAAGCGACGAGCGGTCGATCCTCGCGAAGGCGGGGAACTCGTTGAAGGTCGCGCCCGTGTTGTTCGGCTGCGGCACGAGCTGGTTCCGCTCGACGATGACGCCGACCGGACCCAGCGTCGCCATGTCGCGCGAGAACACGAAGGTGATCGGCTCGCCCGCCTGCTGGCCGCCGCGCGTGCGGGCGCGGAAGACGACGAAGGCGTCGTCGTTCACCGAGGGCGGGCTGTAGCTGTTGAACACCCGCGTGCTCTCGGGAATGGCGAAGCCGTTGTTGACAACCGTTTCCCAGGTCAGCGGTGACGCCGCCGCCGGCAGCGCGCCGGCTGCGAGGCCGATCGCGAGAGCGCCTGCCACAGGGCGTCTCGCGGAACGGTGCCACACGTCTCG
>Ga0209017_10000443_pt1 | contig 41094 bp, 32 predicted proteins | sample YNPBryunderm2012_FD_185812 | JGI IMG/M metagenome (GOLD analysis project Ga0209017, IMG submission 185812) | Anoxygenic and chlorotrophic microbial mat microbial communities from Yellowstone National Park, USA - YNP Bryant MS undermat 2012... ...
AAGGGGGAAAAGCCGCTCCGCGGGTGGCGTGGAATGGGAACGGTTCAGGTTGGACCAAGCCAGCGTCGTGAAGACGAAAACCAGGAGGGCGGCCAAACCAATTCGAACGAATCGCACGTTCAGCCGTGTCGAGTGGGCCAGTCTCGTGGGCATAGGGTGGCACGCCTATGGTTCGGGTACGGGGAATCGACCCTTAATAGAACCAGAGTAGCTTTCCGAGAAGGACTCGTCAAGTGGATTTTCAAGAAGACTCGTTTAATTCGAGATGTTACACCTTCGTTTTGCAGCGTGAAGGTGTTTGATAGTCCGTGGGGACGTCGTGATGTTTGATTCAGGTGGCTGCCCAACCCGGTCTCGGGCGCGCGTCCGTCTTGTTGGACGGGCGTGCGACCTGAGCCGGGGTTGGGCGTGATCTTGGGAGCGATCAGGCCGGGTTGGGTTGAAACCGGGGCTGAGTGAGAACCGCCCAACGATCGGCGACGCCGTGGTGACCGGCGGCGTCGAGGTCGATGGAGTCGAGCGGGGGGATCGGCACGGTCGAGACGATCTGAGTCTGGAAGGTGGCCTTGGCGAGCCATTCCACTTGGGCGAACCGGCCCCGCGATTGGAGGATCAGCCTCTTCCAGGGGTCGCGGCGGTGGATCGAGGCGGGGGAATTCAGGTCGAAGGCCGGAACCGCCATCAGGAAGCGCCAGGGCCAGCGGGCGAGCATCCGTTTCAGTTCCACGAACCAACCCGCGCGACGATGTCCCACCACATGATCGGCCAAATCCAGCACTTGTAACAGTGGGTCGAGATGGGCGGCGGTCCAGGGTTGGCGGCTGGCGGCGATCAGGATGATCGGCTGTTCGGCGTCCTGGGTCGCGCGGGTCAGAGCAGCAGCGACGCCGTCGGGGGCGATTGGCTCAATGCGAACCTCAGACGGCCGTCTGCGTTCGCTTAAAAGTGTTGTCAGACTTTGTGCCACTGCCTCGCCATCCGCGCGATCCGTTTCCGTTTCGCGGGCGATCAGCACCACGACTCGCACTTCGGAGCTCGTTGGCAACGGATCGCGCTTCATCTTCGCTTCAAATGGGTCCAGGTCCGCGAGGTCGTTGACTGGTTTTGGCGGTGGCGGAGCGGGCTTGGGTGGAGAGGGGGCCGCCCCGCGAACCGGAGCGGGTTTGACCAACCTTGGTTTGGGCTGCGGTTTGGATTGACCCATCTTAGGACGCCGCCGTGGTTAGGGAGGCCGAGGACGCGCTAGAGGTGTCGTGGTGGGCGGATGAACGTCGCATACCAACACCAAAGTCGGCCCAGGGGTCGGGGGCGTTGGGACCGGCGGCGAGCCATTCGGCGAGCGCCTGAGCGTAGGCGTCCTGCAAAGCGCGGGTGATTGGACCGGGACGGCCGTCTCGAATCGGTCGGCCGTCGAGTTTCACCACCGGCATGACCTCGATGGTGGTGCCGACCAGCATGACCTCGGCGGTTTGAGTGCGAAGCTCATCCAGCGTCACCTCCTCCTCGACGAAGGAGCGTCCGATTCGCTCGGCCAGCTTGCGAGCAAGGTGGCGGGTGGTGCCGGGCAGAATCTCCGGCCCTTCGGGCGTGGCGGCGATGCGTCCCCCCCGGACCCAAAGGACCGAGGAATGGGTCGCCTCGGTGACGTATCCCCGCGCGTCGAACAATACTGCCTCCAAACATTCGGCTTCTGCGGCGTCCTGAGCTGCCAGGACGTTGGCCAAGAGGTTGGTCGACTTGATGTCGCAACGTTTCCAACGGTGGTCAGGGCGGCTCACGACGCCGACCCCGGTTTCCTGCCTAAGACGGGTGGGACGCACGTCAAAGGGCTGAACCACGATCAGTTCGGTGGGCGGAGTCCCAGGCGCAGGGAAGGCGTGTCGGCGGGGCGCAACCCCTCGGGTAATCTGGATATAGACGGTTCCTTCGCGCACTCCGGATTGTTCGATGGTCTGGCGCGTCCGGCTCATTAGTTGGGTCAAATCGACACCGGTGATGCGGACCGCGGCCAAACTGTGTTCCAACCGCCTAAGGTGGGCCGACTCGAGCCAGCAACGGCCATCGTAGAGCCGAACGACTTCGTAAACCGAGTCGCCGAAGAGAAACCCGCGATCCCAGATGGGCACACGGGTTTCCTCGGGCGGGGCAAATTCACCGTTGAGACAGGCCAGACTACGTGGACCGGCGACGTCGGACATGGCAACCATCCTTCCAAAAACGGATTGGAACCAAGCGGGTCGGACCTGGACCGCATCAAGATCGGTCCATCGAGAGCAGGGAGGGTCGATTGACTCGGATAGGGGCGATCTTATAATGGGAGTCATTCGTCCTTGGCGCGCAAGCTTCGCCCCGCTTGGCGAACTGCCGCCATTGTGAGCGCCGGAACGGCCCGGACGCAAGTCGTCGTCGCGTTTTCACCCTCTTCCTTCAGGATCTGGCGTGGCGTCTCGAATGAGACGGCGGGCGTCCCCCCAACGTGGCCGAATCGGTTGTCCCACCCACCCTCCAACGGGAGCGAGTCGTCGATCATGGCCGGGCACGTCGCCGAATTCACCGACGCCAATTGGACCACCGAGGTGATGGAATCCCCCATTCCCGTGCTGGTTGATTTTTGGGCCCCCTGGTGTGGTCCCTGCCGTACTCTGGCGCCGACCATCGAGAAGCTGGCCGCCGAGTTCGAGGGCCGAGTCAAGGTCGGCAAGATGAATACCGATGAGAATCCCAACATTCCTGGGGGTTTGCGAATCTCCGCGATTCCCACCGTGATCTTGTTCCACGAGGGGAAGGTGGTCGATCGGCTCGTTGGCGTCACGCCGGAGGGCAAGTTCCGCGACGTGTTGGCCAAGATCAACATCCAGTGACGATCGTCTACGCGTCGTTGGGGATGGCAATCGCACCTGCCCTTGTTGCTGCGGCAGGGCGACCCTCCACGCGGGCCGCTTGGTCACATCCTCAAACCACGCTCACGCCCGCGCCTTGCCTTTGTCAATCCCTCCACCGCGTCACGCCATGAGCCTCCCCGATCACGCTTACGCCGCCGTGTCTTCATCCTCCCCGCTTCGCGTCAAGATCTGCGGCGTGGTGAACCTGGCTGCGGCCAACGCTGCGCGTCGAGCCGGAGCTGACTGGATCGGGTTGAATTTCTCTCCCCCCTCACCACGCGCTCTTGATCCGCCCGAGTCCGCCGCCGAGATTGTCGCGGCCTTGGGACATGAGCGGGTGGTGGGTCTGTTCGTCAACCGTCCCGTGCCCGAGATCGCGGCATTCGCCCAGCGCGTGGGGCTGCGTCTGATCCAACTCCACGGCGATGAGACACCCAAGGAGGCCCAACTCCTAGCGTCCGCCGGGCTTCAGGTGATCAAGGCGTTTCGCATCGGAGACGCCGAGGCGATTGCCCAGGCGCGACGATGGCTTGACCAGGCTCACGCTCTTACCCAAGGCCAAGTCCCCTTCGCTTGCCTCTTCGACGCCTTCGTGCCCGGTCGTTTCGGCGGCACCGGCGCAACCCTAGCGGCCTCGCTTCTTGAAGGCTTGCGTCCCATGATGGCCTCATCGGCGCTCCGTCCCATCCTCGCCGGCGGCTTGACGCCGGAGAACCTCGCCGAACGCTTGGAGCTGTGTCCAGCGCGGCCCTGGATGGTTGATGTTGCCGGAGGCGTGGAATCCGCCCCTGGAGTCAAAGACCCCACGCGGATGGCGGCGTTCGTGGCCGCGGCTCGCCGGTTCGCCGCTTCCCGTTTCGAGTGAACGACCCGTTGGTTCACCTTGGCTTGGGACGACCCTCCACCTCTTGGTCTAACTTCGAGTGCACTTATGAGCGCCTCTCCCGATCCATCGCCGGGTTCGACGGCGTTGTCTCCGCTGACGCCGCCGGAGTTGCTGGCCCCGGCCGGTGATTGGGAGTGTTTGCGAGCGGCGATCGAAAATGGAGCCGACGCCGTCTACCTAGGGCTGCGGGGCGGACACAACGCCCGCGCCCGCGCGGCCAACTTCGCGCTGGAGGAGCTGCCGGAGGTGATGGCGACGCTCCATCATCGGGGAGTGAAAGGATTTGTCACTCTGAATACCTTGGTCTTTCCCCGCGAACTCGACGACCTGGAGCCGCTGGTTCGTCGAATCGCCGAAGCTGGCACCGACGCGGTGATTGTGCAGGACCTGGGGTTGGTTCGCCTCATTCGCGCGATCACGCCCGACCTGGAGATTCACGCCTCCACGCAGATGTCGGTCACCAGCGCCTCGGGAGTCAGGTTGGCCCGCGAGTTGGGATGCGCTCGGGTGGTGCTGGCCCGCGAGCTTTCGCTCAAAGAGATTGCCGCGATTCGCCGCGAAGTCGATCTCCCGGTCGAGGTGTTCGTGCATGGAGCGCTTTGCGTGGCCTACTCGGGCCAATGTCTCACCAGCGAGGCGCTGGGGGGACGCTCAGCCAACCGCGGGGCATGCGCGCAGGCGTGCCGAATGCCTTACGAAATCGTCCGCGATGGCGAATTGATGGATCTGGATCATCAGAAATATCTCGTGAGTCCGCAGGACCTGGCCGCGCACGATTTGATTCCCCAACTCGCCGCCCTCGGAGTCGCCAGTCTCAAGATCGAAGGACGGCTCAAAGGTCCCGAATATGTGGCGGGGGTGGTGCGGCATTATCGCCGCGTCCTGGACCAACTCGCGGACCGGGGACCGGAGGAGGCCACCCGCGCGGCGCTTGATCCCGAGGCGATCCGAACGCTGGAGTTGACCTTCTCGCGCGGTTTGACCCACGGCTTTCTCGAAGGTCTCAACCACAAGAAGCTGGTTCGGGGCGACTACGCCAAGAAGCGGGGGTTGTTCCTCGGCCAGGTGACTTCGGTTCGGGGTGGTTGGATCGGAGTGAACCTCGCCGCGCCGGTCAAGCCGGGCGACGGGTTGGTATTTGATGGCGATGAACGACTCGACGTGCCTGAACAAGGAGGGCGGGTCTACCAGCTTCGCCGTCTCAGCCGGCGCGCTCGACTCGACCCCGTTGATCGCGCGGAGGCTGGCCTAGTTGAACTAGCGTTTAGTCGTCGCGATCTCGACCCGAACCAAATTCATGTGGGACAACGGGTCTGGAAAACCGACGACCCTGAACTCAACCGGGCGTTGCGCGCCACCTTCGAGGGCGGCAAGCCCCGGCGTCGTTTGCGACTTGATCTGACCTTGAGAGCCCGGCTCGGTGCGCCGTTGCGTCTGGAGGGGCGGGTGCCGGAATGGTCGCGGATGGAGTCTGGGAGAGAGCTTCACGTGGTGGTCGAGTCGCCCGAGCCTCTGGTCGAGGCGCACTCGCGGCCCATTGAGGAGGCGGAACTTCGCAATCAGCTAGACCGTCTGGGTGACACGGTTTATCAATTGGGTCGCTTGACTATTGAACGCGACCCCGCCGCGCATCTGCCCAAAAGTTTGCTCAACCAAATGCGTCGGGCGTTGACGGCTCAACTCGACCGCTTGGCTACCGCGCCTCCTCATCGCGTTTTGGCGTCGGAGCCAGTGTTGCCCGCGCTGCGCCGGGCGGTTCCCCGTTGCGATGTCGGGACCACGACCACCCCGACGGAATCCCCGCGGTTGTCAGTGCTTTGCCGCAACTCGGCTCAAGCCGAGGCCATCGCCGCGCTTGGACCCGACCTCTTGACGTTAGAGTATCACGACCTCCGAAATTATCGGGAGTCGATTGCACGGATACGGTCGATCGCGCCGAACTTGCCCATTCATGTGGCGACTCCGCGTATTGAAAAACCAGGTGAAGCACCGATTTTCAGATATTTGATGAAGTCCAAGCCCGATGGTCTTCTGGTGCGGAATCACGGCGGGTTGGAGTTTTGCGCGACACACAAGGTGCCGTTCGTGGCCGATTTCTCGCTCAATGCCGCCAATGAATTGACCGTCGCCCTGCTACTGGACAAAGGAGCCTCGCGCGTCACCGCTTCCTACGATTTGAGTCTTGAGCAAGTGCTTGATCTGTTGGAGCCGACTCGCCTCGATCCGTCGCGGGTGGAGATCGTTCTGCACCAACATATTCCCATGTTCCACATGGCGCATTGCGTCTTCTGCGCGTTTCTTTCGCCGGGGACCGACAAGACCAATTGTGGGCGTCCATGCGATCGTCACGAGGTCAAGCTGCGCGATCGTGTTGGGGCGGAGCATCCGCTCAAAGCCGACGTGGGGTGCCGCAACACCCTCTTCAACGCGACCGCCCAGTCCGCCGTCCGCGACTTGCCCCGCCTGCGCGAGCGGGGAGCGGTTTGGTATCGAGTCGAACTTCTCGACGAACCCCCCCAGACGGCCGCGGCCATAGTCGAGTTGTATCAACAAGCGCTCCAAGACGCGACCATTGGCCGGTCGGTTTGGACCAAATTGAACGCCGAATTTGGTTATGGGTTGACTCGGGGAACCTTCGGCCACCAAACGCCCGAATCGAATCTGGTTCAGATTCGCCGACGTTCTCCCGCGCATGGGGTGAGGGAGGGGGTTGGTTTGGGCGGATCCTCACCGTGACGAGGACCGCGGCGCGCATCCAATCCAATCCAGGACCTCGTTGGCAATCCCAACGGTCCATAACCAAGGTTGCCCGGCCCGGAACAACGCTCCGGCCCGGGCAACCTTTTCAACTTGACTCCAACCAACTCCACGCCACGCTCAAGCGTGACGGTTCATCTCAATCTCAAGAGGGTTGACAACAACGATCGCGATGGTGTGAGGGGCTTGCGTTGCGACACCCTCCCGAGGCTTCACGAGGCTTGGTCGGTGAACGACGCGGCCTGAACCGCTCAGGCAAACTTGGTGACCCCCGGGATTGGCACCGGACGCTTGGGCACCTCGTCGGTCCAGGCGAGGGTGGCCGGGCCGAGGTCTTCGGTGGAGTTCATCGCCATGTCCCAGGTGATGACCTGCCCGGTGTAAGCAGCCATGCGGCCCATAATCGCCAGCAGGGTACTCTTGGCAACAAAGTCGCCGTCGGCCTTGGGTCGTCCTTCACGGATCGAGGTGAACAGCACTTCATGTTCGTACTGATACATGTTGTGCTGAGCGCGGTCGCGGTTGCGCCAGGGTTGGGCTCCGGTGATGCGGGGGGCGAAGACGTCGAAGACACCTTGGGAGCCGAGGACGTAGTCTTTGACCTGGTTGGCGGTTTGTCGCCAGTGGCGGCATTGGTGGTAGCCGCGGACGCCGTTTTCGTATTCGTAAACGATGGAGAAGTGGTCGTAGATGTTGCCGTATTTGGCGTCGGTCCGCGACTGGCGACCGCCCACGCCGAAGCAGCGGACGGGGGGAACGTCCTTCATGGCCCAGGCCATCGTGTCGATCCCGTGGATCGCTTGTTCAACGATGTGATCGCCCGAGAGCCAGTCGTAGTAATACCAGTTGCGCATCTGATATTCCATTTCGGACTGGCATTGGTCGCGGGTGACGCGGGGCTCCCAGACGCCTCCAGAGTTGTAGGTGGTTTCGATGGCGACGAGGTCGCCGATGGCACCGTCGTGAACCTTGGCCATGCCTTCGACGCGGGGCTTGTAGTAACGCCAGCAAAGGCCGGCGACGACGGAGAGGTTCTTGCTCTGAGCGACCTTGCAGGCGTCCAGGAATTTGCGGACGCCGGGGGCGTCGGTGGCGATCGGTTTTTCGACGAAGGCGTGCTTGCCGCGTTCGGCGGCGTAGGCCATATGGTCGGGACGGAACCGCGGAGTCGAGGCCAGGATCACCACGTCGGCCTCGTCAGTGGCGGCCTTATAGGCGTCGAAACCAACGAAGCGGCGGTCGGAGGGCACCTCCACCCGCGAGGCCACCGGGCTTTGCTGGAGCGCGGCGAGCGACGATTCAATCTGATCGGCGAAGGCGTCGGCCATCGCCACGAGCTTGGTGTTGGGGTCAGCCGACAGCGCGTTTTCCGCCGCGCCGGTGCCGCGTCCGCCGCAACCGATCAGAGCCACCTTAAGCGTGTCCGTCCCGGCAGCGTGGACTAGGGGGACCATCGTCAACAGCGACGCGCCGGCAGCGGTCTTGACGAACGCGCGTCGGTTGGGAACACCGATTGCAGCAGGCGGAGGTGCGACGGGGTCCAAGGAGGCGGGGGCGACCTTGCGCATGACGGAACGTCTCCCGAATTCTCGAAAGGTGGAACGACGAAATCCGATGGGGAGGGAAGGAGGAATCCTAAGCGGTTGGGTTGCTTGAACCAACCAGGGTGGGTTGGGTTAGGTGAGGAAGCGGCCGCGACACGATGACCACGGCCGGGAGGGAAGGCCAGGCGGAGCGGGTTTCATGCGGAAGGGAACAAGCCGTCGTTAGCGAGTCCGCAACCCTCGCCTAGTCTCAGTCGCGCCGAAACGAGACGTCCCGACGCGCCATTTGTCGGAACCTTGTTAATCCAAACGCATCCTACCTCACCCCGATCGCGCTGGATAGGGGGAACCCGGATGTGATAACGCGGCGGGATTGGTTAAAGCGATCGGATCGGTCCCATGTGTTCGTCTATGCCTTGGGAGAGGGGAGGGGGATTGGGGTTGCGTCGCTCGTTTGGCGGGGCGTGGGCCACCCCACTTGCCAACCGGAGCGCTTGATGACCTGGCGCGTCCAACGGGCGAGTTCAACTGCTTCGGGGCGATCGCCGTGGACGCACAGGGTTTCGACCCCACGGGTGAGAAGATCCTCAATTTGGCGGGCGATGTCCTCGGGGTCGGTGAGGATCGCGCCGGGTTGAGAGCGTGGCCAGAGTCGTCCCTGGGATGTCAAACGCCGATCGACGAACCCTTCGGCGACAACCCGCAAAGCAGGATGGCGGCGGGTCGCCCGCTCGAAAAGAGGAGTGTGGGGCATCCCCACCAAGTCCAACCCCAGGAGGTGGGCCACGTCGAGCGCGGTGTCGGCGAGGTCGGGATCGTCGAGAATTTGATGATACAGCGCGCCGTGAGGTTTGAGGAACGCCACCGTTAAACCGAACTCGCCGGCCCAGGCGATCAGGTCGTGGGTTTGTTCGAGCAGAAGGTCGCGGAGTCCTTGGGGTGTGATGGGCAGGACGCGGCGTCCGAAGTGGTCGGGGTCGGGATGGCCTGGATGAGCGCCGACTCGGAGCGTTGGCGTCGCGCCGGGTTGGTGAGAGTCGCGTTGCCGGGCGATGGCTTCCAGGGTGCGTCGTACGTCGTCGGGCGTTCCGGCATGGCGGGCGCAACCGAGGTTGGCCGAGGTGATCTCAGGCAGGATCGCCGCGTCCCAGGGGAGACCTTCGCCGAGGTCGGCGTTGAGATCAATGAGGCGTGGGCGGAACGCGGGCGGGGCCGAGGTTGGAACATCGCTCATGGGCGTGGGATGGGGTCCGGTGGGTGATCACGGAGTCGTTGGAACTCGTCGGGATCAATGGGTTGGAAGCTGACGCTGTCGCCCACGTGGAAGCGGAACCAATCGCGTTCCAGGTCGGCCAGGATCAGGGGGGTGCGTCCGATCAAGCGCCAGCCTCCGGGGGAGACGCGGGGATAGATGCCGGTCTGGTCGCCCGCCAGAGCCACCGAACCCACCTCCACCCGCGGACGGGGCCGAGCCAGCCGCGGAATCGCCCTGAGGGGGGAGGAGGGCGTCGTCGGCTCCAGATAGGGAAAGCCGGGCAGAAAGCCGATCGCCGCGACGCGGTAAGTCGCCGCAGCGTGGGCGGCGGCGACCGCCTCGGGACTCAGCCCGACCCGATCGGCCACCCACTCCAGGTCGGGACCATCGTAGCGAACCGGAATCGTATGGTGGACTACGGAAACGACCCGCTTGCCCTCCTCAATCCACCGTAAACCCTCACGCAGGCGACAGGGCAACTCCTCGGCGGGGTCGATCCGGTCGGGGTCCACCAGTACCGCGACTGTCTCGAAGGCGGCGACCACATCCAACACCCCAGGCCAGCTCGCACGCTCGACCCAACGCGCAAAGGCCGACGCCCGCTCGACGCACTCGAAACGCATCAGCCAGCCACGCTCGCCCAGTGGTTCCATCATAATTGGGCCCCCGATGACGACGAGATAGCCTTCCTTTAGGTTGAGTTGGTTTTGGTGGCAAAGCCTCAATAGATCAAGGAAATCAATCTTTTCGGTTCTCCAAAAATTTCAACATGGCAGGTTGAAAAGAGGGGGCTTGGGTGTATCCTCGTGGGGACTTAGCCAAGCGGGGGAGGCAAAGGGAGTCGGGTTGGCGTGGGGATGAGTGCCAAGGCGAGGCGAGGATGTCGAAGAGGTGGGTTTCATGAGTGACGTGCTGACCTCGGTGATGGGCGGAGTCTTACGTCTGCTTCAGGCGGGGGGGGACGCGGTGCCCCACCTGTTAGTGGGAGTCATCACGGCGGGCGTGGCCTGGGCGATTGGTCCCAGACGAGTGCGCGCGTTGTTGGGGGCGGAGGAGGGACGTGGGTTCCTAATGGCGTCGTTTAAGGTGTGGTTGGTGGGCTTGGCGTTGCCTGTGGACGCGTTGGGGGTTCTGCCGGTTCTGCCGATCCTGACTGGTTCGGGGGTGCGGCTAGGTCTGGTGGTGATGTTCGCGTTGTCGGCTCCGCTGTTCAATCCGTTGTCGTTGGCCTATGCGGCCGGTTCGATGACGCTGGGTTTGGTGGCGACTCATTTGGGGTTGGCTTGGCTGTTTCCAGCTCTGGTGGGTTGGTTGGCGGAACGCCTCGCCCGGGTTTGGTCGGCGGGGGATGAAACACATACGCCGCCGCTGGCCTCGCTGGGTTCAAGCGATCGGGCGACGCGGGCGATCCGCGCGGTGGGCTGGAGCGCCGCAGGCGCGGGAGGATGGTGGCGGGACGTGGCCTGGGCGCTGGCGGGGACCATACTGGTTGGAGCGTTCTATCCCAACTGGTTGATGGACGACCACACCGGTCAGGGTGACCCCACCGCACCCTTGCGCATGGCCGGTTTGACCTCGTTCTATCTGGTCAATCCAGAGAAGCTGGTGCCGTTGCTGGCCCAGGCCGAACAGAAAGCCGGTTCCTCGGGAGCCTCGGTGGTTCTGACTTTGCTGGGAGTGGGCTTGAGTTTGGGGCTGATCTCCTATCTGGCGCGTGTCTGCTCGTTGCGCTTGGCGTTGAGCGTCCTGGGCTTAACGCTGGGGTTGGGACTGGCGTTGGCTCAGGCGGTTCATGGTTTTCTGCCAACTCGTTCAAGCGAGTACGACTACAATCACGCCTTTGATCAGATGGCGCGTCCGCCGGTGTCGGAGAATTTCAACACATTCTTCCACAAGATACGGGAGACGATCACGCCGGTCCCCAACGGCACCGCGAATCCCGCCGCGCCGACGGGTCTGGGGATGTTGCTGGCGATCGTGGTGGTCGGGACGATCGACCGCCGACGTGTTCAGGCCCGGAGGTCGGGTGATTCTCAAAACGAGGCGGTGGTCGATCCCGACGGCGGGCCGATCGGCGGGGGCGGTTGGAATGTGATCTTCCCGCAGTGGTTGGTCGTGTTGCTGGGTGGGCTGATCGCTTTGGGGGTGTTAGTCGGGGCGTTGTACGCCTTTTTGCCCGGTCCCCAGGCCGCGCTCGACGCCATCGGCATCGCGCGGGCGGAGGTTGCCAGCTTCGGGGCGGCGGAAGCGCGGTCGGATCGTCTGGTCCAGCTCCACGCATGGCGCACGGCGTTGGGTCGCCTAGACTGGGGAATGAGGTTGCGTGGTCAACGGCTGACTCCTGATCAGGTCCACATGGTGCGAACAATCCTCGGTCATCTCGACGAGGCGATTGCCCGGACTGAAGCAGGCGACGACGAGGCGGCGATGGCCGCGTTTCGTCAGGCCAATCTGCTCCATCCGGCGCTCCGAACCGCTGTGTTGGAACATTGAAACGAAACGTGATCTTCGAGACAAGCCACGGCGTGCCCGATGGTCACAACTGCCATTGATCAACGTCATTGAGAGCAGAGCGGGCATTGGGCAAATCTCGAAGGGTGGTGGTTGGGGGAGCGGTTCGCCTAGGCGAAACGCGACCGAGTTGCTACAACCGCCTCCGATTCGACCCGGTCCGTCCGGCGGATGATCCGATCAACTTCCATGTGACACGCAGCCAACCAAACGGAATGGAGGAGGGTGCGGGTATGGCGATCCCAGCACGGTTGGTGATGGTAGAGGATGACGCCGTCGCGGGGCTCGACCCGCTGACCTTGACCCGCCCGGCCTTCGAGCTGCGGTTGGGCATGACCACCCTGCGGGACAAGGCCGCCCGCGCCGCGGGTCTGCAACAGGCCCCTCACGCCGCGCTGATTCGTTCCCACCTGGCGGTCTACTGGCGGGAGCGCGACCCCTGCCTTGCGATCAACACCCTCGCCACCGAGGGACGCCTGCACGACCAACCGGCCCTGGTGGTCAACGCCCGATTCATACCCGGCGAGACGTTCGACTTGGTCCACACGATCGCCCAAGCTAATCGCCCGGTCTTAGGATTTTGCGATGACCTGCCGGCCTTCGCCCTAGTCGGTCCCGACCAGTTGCGCGGTCTTGACGAGGTTCACGCCGTCGGCGCGTGGTTCGAGCGTCTGGCCACGCAGCCGGGAGTCGAGACGGTTGCGACCGACGGCGAGTGGATTCGCTATCCGTGGGACCTCGTTGCTCGCAACGCCCGCCACCTGGAACGCGATTTCCAAAACCTCACGCGCAAGACCAACGGTCAAGGTCCCCGCTTCGACCTCGACGAGTTCCTGGCCGGTGGACAACGCGCGTTGGTAGGGCCGGCTGATCGCCTCTGGATTGATCCCACTGCGCGAATCGACCCCTTCACCGTGCTGGACACCACCGGAGGACCAATCGTCATCGAAGCCGGAGCCCTTCTCCAACCATTCACCCGCGTGGAGGGTCCCTGCTACATTGGAGCGCGCACCCAGCTCTTCCGGGCCAACCTGCGGGGTGGGGTCAGTCTGGGACCGGAATGCCGCATCGGCGGCGAGGTCGAGGAAAGTTTGGTGTTGGGCTACTCCAACAAATATCACGAAGGCTTCCTAGGACACGCCTACATCGGCGAATGGGTCAATCTGGGTGCGATCACCTCCAACTCCGATCTGCGCAACGACTACGGCCCAGTGGTCGTTCCCCTAGGAGGCGACCCGGTCCCCAGCGGGATGCTCAAGGTAGGCTGCTTCGTGGGTGACCACACCCGTACTGGCTTGGGCAGCATGATCAACACTGGCACCGTGGTGGGAGTCATGTGCAACCTCCTGCCCGCTGGAACCCTACTGCCCAAACATGTGCCGTCGTTCACAGCGGTGCTCTACGGTAAGGTCGCTCCCGGATTCGACCTCGATCATCTCTTCGCCACCGCGAGGACAGTCAAGGGGCGTCGCGGCTTGAGCTTCACCGCCGCCGAGGAGGAGTTCTATTTGACCCTCTTCGAGCGCACCCGGTTCGAGCGCGAACGCGCCTTCGCCCGTTCGGCGGCTAAACGATGGGCTCATCCGGCGTCGTTGCCGAGCGTCTCAGCTTCTCAACAACAACACGGCTGACCGCGCTTAAAGCGCATTTATGTTCACCGGGCACTGTAGACTGATCGTTCGATCGGAATTGTGGTTTGGCCACGTCACGTCCCGACGACGGAGCGACCAAGGATGTGCGGCATCGTGGGTTTCACCGGCGGTCGTCCCGCCGCCCCGGCGATTTTGGCCGGGCTGAGACGGTTGGAGTATCGGGGATACGACAGCGCGGGCATGGCCACCCTGACCCGAGAGCGGGGTCTGGTGTGGGTCAAGCGGGCCGGGCGGGTTGACGCGCTGGAGCATCACCTCCAGGTCGAGCCGCTGGCGGGCTGTTGCGGGATTGGGCACACCCGTTGGGCCACCCACGGACCGGCCAACGATGTCAACGCCCACCCCCATCTGGGCGGACGCGACCTCCAAGCGCCCTTGGTGGCGCTGGTTCACAACGGCGTCATCGAAAATCATGAACCGTTGCGAAATCAACTGCGCGACGAGGGGTATCTCTTCCAAAGCCAAACCGACACCGAGGTGATCGCCCATTTGGTGGCGCGCGAGTTGGAAGCGGGCCGCAACCTGTTCGACGCGGTGCGCCACGTCACCGAGTTGCTGGAGGGCACCTACGGGTTGGCAGCGATTTCCCCCCGTGAACCTGGTGTGATCGTGGGGGCGAGGCTAGGTAGCCCTCTGGTAGTGGGGGTCGGCGAAGACGAACATTTGGTGGCCTCCGACGCCTCGGCGCTGGTGGCGCACACGCCTCACGTCATCTATTTGCAGGACGGCGAGACGGTCAGGTTGACCCCGCGCCATTGCCGGGTCGAACACCGCGAGCGGGGTTCGGTGACCCCTCGGATTGATCGCATCGACTGGAAGCCGGACGCGGTGGAACTTGGCCGCTTCGAACACTACATGCGCAAGGAGATTCATGAACAACCCAACACCGTGCGCGATGCTTTGCGGGGACGGTTGCGCCTCGCCGAGGCGTCGGCCCAGTTCGGTGGACTGAACCTGACCGCGCGCCAACTGCGCCGGGTGCGCCGAGTGGTCTTCGCGGCCTGCGGCACCAGTTGGCACGCGGCGCTGCTGGGCGAGCATTACATCGAGAAACTGGCGCATCTGCCCGCCGAAGTCGAATACGCCTCGGAGTTCCGTTACCGCAATGCGCCGTTGGACGACCAAACCTTGTTCTTCGTGCTGAGTCAGTCGGGCGAGACCGCCGACACCCTGGGGGCGCTGCGCGAGGCCAGACGGCGCGGGTTTCCCACGCTGGCGATCGTCAACACCGTGGGCAGCACCATCGCCCGCGAGGCCGACGGCGGGGTGTATCTGCACGCCGGTCCCGAGATCGGCGTGGCCAGCACCAAGGCGTTCACCTCGCAGCTTGTGGTCTTGGCCCTGCTGGCGCTGCACCTGGGGCGTTTACGCCATTTGTCCTATGATGAGGGGCGTCGCTTGATCGCCGCCCTTGAGGAGCTGCCCGACCAGATCGAGCGGGTGTTGGCCATTGAGTCGCAGGTCGAGGAGGCAGCTCATCGTATGGTTCAGGCCACCAGCGCGCTTTATCTAGGTCGGGATCTGAATTTTCCAATCGCGCTGGAGGGAGCCCTCAAGCTCAAGGAGATCAGTTATCTTCACGCCGAAGGATATCCGACCGCCGAAATGAAGCACGGCCCAATTGCCTTGATCGACCCGGCCACGCCGTCGGTCTTCGTCGCGCCTCGGGGCGGCCTGCACGCCAAGACCCTGGGCAACATCGAGGAAGTCCGTGCCCGCAAGGGACCGGTCCTGGCGGTAGGCACCCAGGGGGACGATCAACTTGCCCGTTTGGTCGATCAGATGTTGCCGATTCCCGAGGCGCATCCGTTGACCCAACCGATTCTAGCCTGCGTGCCTTTGCAATTGCTGGCCTATCATGTGGCCCGGCTCAAGGGGTGCGACATTGACAAGCCGCGCAACCTGGCCAAGAGCGTCACGGTGGAGTGAACCTCACCGAAGCCTGGTCACGTCGGGCGTTTGAGGACCGCCAGCACGCTCAGGCCGAATGGGGTCGAGAGATGACGCAACAGGCTGGTTTCGAGGCGTTGGAACCGAATCAAGGCGGTGTTCAGCCAATCCGGAACGGCAGGAAACTTGGCCTCAGGGGGCCGGTCGCCGGGTGGTTTGCGGGTGAGCAGACGTTGAACCACGGCGACCGGCAAGAGCAGGCTAAAGGCGTAGGTCGAGCGGGTCACCTCGAAGCCGACCTCGCGGGCGCGGGCGAGCAGTTCCGAGGCGACGTAGCGCCGATGGTGCATCAGGGCCACGTCGTGTTCGCCCCAGAGGAAACGGTAAGCCGGCACGGTCAGCACCAGATGACCCCCCGGCTTAAGCACCCGCTTCCACTCAATGAGCGCAGCGCGGTCGTCTTCAAGATGTTCCAGAATGTCGGTGGCGACCAACGCATCGGCGGTCGCATCGCCCAAGGGCAGCTTGGTGGCGTCGCCCCTTGCCAGTTCAGAGAGGCCGCGGCGTTGACAGCGTTCCAAAGCCTGGTCGGAAAAATCGACCCCCACTACCGTGCCGAACCGGGTCCAGGCCAGGGCGTTGGCCCCCGTGCCGCAACCCACGTCGAGAATCACCGCCCCCTCCGGCAAATTCAACCGTGCAACCCAATCGGCCACCAACTCACGCCGGGCGACGAACCACCAGTAATGGTCCTCGGTGCGGTACATTCGTTCATATTCAGGTTCAAGCATAATTTTGGGGTTGAGGATCTCGGGCCTGGTTTGCATCTGCTGGGGAATCCAGTGGCGAGTATGCCGCGCGATCCGCACCAATTCAAGGGCGGCGCGGAGGAAATCGGTTGGTTTGAGTTTGGAACCGGCCACGTCGCGCCACTGGCTCAGGACGTATTCGTACACCACCGTTTCGACCGGCGGAAGGGCTCCCAGGCGGGCCAATCGTTGCATACGGGCCAGAATCTCCACGTCGAAGATCCAGCGCGAGTGAAACGGCTCGGCGAAGACCGCCCGCAACGGCTCGGAGACGCGGAACAGCTTGGCGCCGCATTGGGTGTCATAGACCGACAAACCCAAACTCAACGATGCGAAGGTGGCGAAGACCCGTCCCAGATAATGCCGCGTGGCGCGGCGTTCGATCTGTCGGCCCATCAACTTCACCCGCGAGCCGATGACCGCCACGAGGTGGGGGCGATCCTGAAACACCCGCAGGAAGCCGGGAATCTCCTCCAACGGAGTGGCGAGGTCGGCGTCCCAGTAGCCGACAAACTCCGCTGAGGGCCAATGCTCTAGGCCTCTGAGTACCCCTTGTCGCACCGCTTCAGCCTTGCCGACATTGCGGGTCAGATCCAAGACATCCAGGCGTTCAGGATAATGAGCAGCTAGTTCGCGGAGATGTTCCAAGGTCCGATCCGTGCTGCCGTCATTGACCAGAAGCAGTCGCACCCCCGGATCGGCTTCCTGGAGGAAACGGGCGAAGGCGTCGCGGTCAAGCCGTCGGGCCTCGTTGAAGCATGGGACGACCACCACGACCCGGACCAAGTTATCACGGAAGATCGTCAGTTGATCCTTTTGAAATTGCATATATGCAAAAGTTACATCCAAATATCCTAGCCCACGCATTGGGTTTGGGATTCAAATCAGGTGGCAAGTGGGGGGTGGTTGTCGTTGGTGGGCGTGGCGTGGTGGGTGGTTGTTGGGTGTCCCGCGCGCCGCAACGCGAACTCGACCCACTCGACCAGATCGGTCGGTTCGGCCATCGCGCCGACGCCGTGATCGCCGCAAGCCAGGGTTTTGACGATTGGGGCGGCCAGGGTCAGACGTCGGACGTGGCGATGAATGGTGACGGCTGCGTCCTCCAGGTGAAATCGCGGGATCGCGTCGGGGTCGTTGGGGTCGTCGGCAAGGTCGCGGGCGATCATGGCGAGATGACGGCAGGTGACTGGATGACGCCACATGGCGGTGTTCATCGCCGGAGCTAAAAGCACCGGACGCTCGGGCAGCCAGGCCCGATAGACGCACGCCAACGCATTGTCGCACAACCCCAATGCGAAACGCGCCAGGGTCTGGGCGTCGAGCGGAGCGACCATGAGCAGGTCGCCCCAGTCGCGCCAAAGGATATGGGGAATGGGATCGCCGCGTTGATAGCGTTCCTCGGGCCATTCCTGTTCGTCGCGGAGCAACTCGACGGTGGGATCGTCGAAGTCGCTGGGGTCGAAGAAATGCAACGCTCGCGCGGTGGCGATCACGCGAACCTCGTGGCCGCGACCACGCAGCAGACGCACCACCTCTGGGGTTTTCAACGCGGCGACCGAGCCGGTTGTTCCCAGCACCACGCGAGCCATGATCATCAGCGCTCCAGGGTCGGATTCGAACTTGCCCTAAGCCATGATAAGACAAGGCCGTCACATGCGAAATGGTTTGGACCAAGACGTGAAAACTGACTTGGGTTGGAGGTGGGTTAGGAGAAGCGAGTCTGAACTCATTGGGCCGGGATGGAACGGACCCGCGGGATTTTCTTTCTTTTCGAAGGGAAACCAAGTCAGTCCCAGAGCGCTCTCAGCGGTTTTCGATGGTGAAGGGTTCCATCGTCTCGTTGACGGCGGTCACCAGGCGGTTCCAGAGGTTGGTTTCCAGGGCATCGCGTTGGCGAGGAGTGAGCCGAAGGCGTTCGTGGGCTTGGCTGGCGAGGACGTGAACAAGAGCCTGAAGGTCGATCTCGATCAATCCTTCCAAACCGTCGTACTCGCGTGGCAGCTTTAAGGAGGTCAAGGGACGCGGTGGGGTGGTGGAGATCATGGGCATCGTAGGTGACACCTTCCTTGGCCGATTGGAAGCGAGGGCACGCCAGCTACGCCACCGCCAACCTGAAGACACGCGGAAGGCAGCTAGGGCCTGGACCCGAAGCGACGCCACGCGGCGGAACACGCTTTGGGCCGATAGGCGGGACATCCGGTCCCGTCGTTCGATCTTCGAGCCTAGGCGCGCCGGCGGGTCCGGTCAAGCGCGAATCCGATTCGCTCCTGGAAATTCGGCGACACGGGGTGACTCTCCGAGGGGAGACTGTGGACATGAATCCAAGTGCAACGATAGGAATCGGCCCACATTGGGAGGACCGGCTCCATTCAGCGAGGCGACGGTTGGAGGGCGAGGCGGGCAATGCGGGAGGTCTCGATCTGGTCGGTTGAGTCGGCAAAGGTTAAGATGAGGGCCGTTCAGCGGGTTCGTTCGACGATCGGCCCCGCGTGTGCGTCCGTCGCGTGGTCGGGAAGCCAACCAAACCGCTCGGAGGCGAGCTAGATCCCAACCAGCGGATGGGTCTGCAAACGAACGATCTGACGTCATTCGACTCGATTGTTTCGACTCGACTCGACGCCGTCAATCCTCCCAACGGGGTTTGATCCGGCCCGCGAACGAGCCAGGTCGGGATTGATGGGACGCAAGGCGTGCTGTGGGACGAGATTGGATGGTCCGAGCCGACCCGGCGTGTTTGTTGGAAGGAAAACCGATCCGCGATGATTGATCCCCGCGTCGCTAGTGGCCTGAGAGACCTGCCGCCTAGTCTGGCGATCCCCCGCGAACGGCTGACCACAGTGTTTCGCGGCGTGTTCGCCCGCGCCGGGTTCGTGCCGATCGAAACGCCCCATATTGAGCGTCTGGAGGTCCTCACCGGCAAAGGGGCCGGGTCCGAGGAGGTGTTGCGTCAGATTTTCGACGTGACCAACAAGGGGGGGAAACCGGGCGAACTGGCGTTGCGGTTCGATTTGACGGTCCCCCTAGCGCGGTTCATCGCCAAGCATGTGGACACGGTGGGGGTTCCGTTCAAGCGTTACGCGATCGGCTCAGTGTTCCGGGGCGAGCGTCCCGCCAAGGGGCGGTTCCGCGAGTTCACCCAGTGCGACGTGGATATCGTCGGCGTCGATGGCCCCTTGGCCGACGCCGAGGCGGTGCTGGCGATCCACGACGCCCTCAAGGCGGCCGGGATTCCCCCGTTTCGGATCAAGCTCAACCACCGCGCCATCCTCGACGGCTTGCTCGAGACCCTCGGAGCGTCCGAGCGTCTGCCGGCGGTGCTGAGGTCGCTCGACAAGCTCGATAAGATCGGTCGGGACAAGGTGATCGAGGAATTGACAGGGGTTCGTCGTCGCCCCGAAGGCCAGGGCGAATCCGACGCCGCGGCCCCTTGCTCGCCGCCGGAAGAAACAGAGTGCGAGCCGGTCCTCACGCCCGAGCAGGCCGCCCGTGTGCTGAACTTCGCCGAGAAGGGCCGGGGCGGTTTGGAGGTTCTGGACTTAGCGAAGATCGACCCGGAGGCCGCCGCCCACCCCAAGGCGATCGCTGGCGTGGAACGGCTCCGCCAGGTCGTCGAACTGGCCCAGGCCGGCGGGGCCGATCCCGAGCGGATTGGTGTTGATCTCGGGCTAGCGCGGGGCCTGGATTATTACACCGGGATCATCTTAGAGACCGTGGTCCTCGGCTGGGAGCGATTTGGCAGCGTCGCCTCCGGGGGGCGTTACGACAACCTCGCGGGTCTGTTCACCTCCCGACGTTTGCCCGGCGTTGGCGCGTCGATCGGTCTGGATCGTCTGCTCGCCCTTCTCGAAGAGGCCGGAACGCTCGAGACTCGTGGCACCATCGCGCCAGTGCTGGTTACGTGGTTTCCGGGCGTTCCCGGCGCGGTTCCTCTCGGGCTGGCGGCTCGTTTGCGGGCCGTCGGCGTCGGGGCGGAAGTTTATCCCGAACCGATCGCCGTGGGCAAACAGATGGGCTACGGCTCGCAACGGGGCCACCGCTTGGGCCTGATCGTTGGACCCGACGAGGTGGCGGCCCGGGTGTTCAACCTCCGCGACCTGGCCCGCCGCGACGAACTCAAAGCCATTCCCTGGGACCGCCTCGAATCCACGATCCAGCACCGCCTCAACCTGAGCGAAGGAGCGCCCGCGTGACCGCCGATCCGCCCGCCAACGTCTCCCAGCCCAACGAGCCCGCGTCCTCGCCCCAGCTTGCCGCTTCCTTGGACGCCCCCGACCTGGAGCCGCCGATCGAGCCGATCCGGGGCACCCGTGGTTGGTCGCCCCATTCGTTCGAGAGTCTGGAGGTCGTCGAGGAAGCGCTCATGGCCAGCTTCCTCCAGGCCGGTTACGACCGTCTGCGGACCCCGGTGTTGGAGCCGGTCGAACTCCACGCCCGCAAAAGCGGCGCGGCGATTGTCTCCAAACTCTTCGAGGTCAACGGGGCGGAGGTTCCCGCCTGCCTCCGTCCTGAGTTCACCGCCGGCATCGTGCGGACCTTCTCGGCGATGGAGCAGACGCCAACCCTGCCGTGGCGGGTCTGCGTCTCGGGTCCGGTCTTCCGCAACGAGGCAGTCGGCGAGTTGGCCGAGCGTCCCGAACCCGACGGCGCCACCCAACCCAAGCTGCGCGAGTTCCACCAGGTCGGAGTCGAACTTCTAGGAGCCTCCGGTCCCGAGATCGACGCCGAAATCATCTGGCTGGCTGATTGGTCGTTAGCCCGCCTTGGGATTGAACAACGGCTCATTCGTCTGGGGGATTTGAGTCTGGCCCGCGAGGTGTTGGCTGGGGCCGGTCTGCCGCCGGCGCTGCTGGCTCCTCTGATTGAAATGGTCAGCGAGGGGGCGGCCCAGGGCGGTTCAGTGCGTTCGATGGAGCGGGGGTTGGATCAGTTGAGCCGTTGGGCCGCCCTGTCTGTGTCGGGCGGACCCGACCGGCACGACGAGGAGTCCGCCCACGCATCGGCCTCCGCCTCCATGTCCAACGCCCACTCGACTGACCTGGAACGGATGCTCGGCGTGGCGCTGCCCGGCCAGGCGGGCCGGGGCCGCCGCGACCCCGCCGAAATCACCCGGCGCTTGCAACGCAAGTGGACCCTGGCGCGGCAACTGCCCGCGGTGTTGGACCGTTTGCGAGGCGGCGTCGAGCGGTTGCATGATCTAAGGGGACCGGCCCCGACGATTTTGCCCCGGTTGGAGCGCGAGTTCGGCGCGATCGCGCCGGCCTCGACGGCGGCGATTCAGGACTTAGTCGCGTCGTTGGCCGACCACGGCGTCGATCCCGACCGGATTGAACTGGACTTGGGGTTGGGCCGGGGTCTGGGCTTCTACTCACGGATGGTCTTCGAGATCGTCGCCCGCACGCCGCGGGGTCCGGTCGAACTTGGCGGCGGGGGACGCTACGACGGCCTGGCCCGCGTGCTGGGCAGTACCCGCGACGACCGCGGGGTCGGCTTTGCCTTGGGGTTGGAGCGGGTCTGGCATGTGCTGAACGCCTCAGGACGGTTGCGGTCCTCCCCCTGGCGCGAACCGTTGGGATTCCTGGTCTTGCCCGATGGTCCCCGGCGGATTCCTCAAGCGGTCGGCCTGGCGGTTCACTTGCGTGACCTTCGCCAACGCGCGGTGCTGGAAACCAACCTTCATCCCCATCACCCCGAAGCGCAAGCCCGCGCCGCCGAACTCGGCGTAGCGCATGTGGTGGTGGTGCGGGGTCCCTGGCGCGATTCGGGTTCGCTGCTGATCCAGTCGCCCCCCGCGGCCCCGCCCCGCGCCGTTGGCCTGGAGGAACTCGCCGCTTTGACCACTGAGAACCCTGGATCGGGACCAGGTCGGGGATCCTCCGCGTCCCCAGCCACCTCTGTTGGTCTTCCCAACGCCTCGAATCCGAGTGCCGCCACCACCCGCTGGACCGCGAGGGATTGACCCCAATGACCCACTCCTCCCACGGTTTGCCGGATCCGCTCGACCCGATCCGTTTGGCGCTACCCTCCAAGGGGGAACTGGCCGATGGCGCGGTTGACCTGCTCAAGTCGGCGGGCTTCAAAGTCAAACGGACCAGTCCACGTCAATACGAAGCCCAGATCGCCGGGCGGCCTCGGTTCCACGTCGTTTTCATGCGGCCCACCGACATCGTCACCCAGGTCCACGAAGGACGTTGCCACCTGGGGGTCACCGGCGGCGATCTCCACGCCGAACGCGCTGCTCAAGCCGATCAGGCCCGAATCGTGTTGCCCGACCTGGGTTACGGCAGCTGCCGCCTGGTGGTCGCCGTGCCCGAGTCGTGGGTCGATGTGGCTCATATGATCGACCTCGCCGAACTCGCGCATGACTTCAAAACCCGCGGTCGAGCGTTCCGCGTCTCCACCAAGTCGCCCCGTCTGGTCCGCGACCATTTCCATCACTGGGGCATCTTCTCGTTCCAAATTGTTGAGTCCGACGGGGCGCTGGAACTTCACCCCTCGCTAGGCATCGCCGACATCATCGTGGACCTGACCTCCTCGGGCACCACGCTCAAGGACAACCGGCTCAAGGAAATCGCCGAGGGAACGGTGCTGGAATCCTCCGCAGTATTGATCGGTCACACGCCCAGCCTCCGAACCCTGCTGGCCGAAGGGGACGGCGGCCCGCTGGCGCATCTGCTCGACGCCATCGAAGGAGCCCGTGAGGCCGAGACCTGTCACCACCTCGAAGTGGTGGGCGGCCGCCCTATGGTCTATGGAGACGCCGACGCCGAAAAAGTCGCCGCGCATCTGGCGGCCCGAGGCGCGTCGCAGATTTACCGCGGCGAGGTCCGCGACGAGGAAGGCCGGATCGGTTGGCGGGTCACCGCCCGGATCGCCGCCGGTCAGGTCGTCGCCTGCCAACGCGCCCTGTTCGATCTTGGGGCCAGTCGAATCGTAGCCCTGCCCACCCATTTCGTCTTCGACCGCGAACGTCCCCGCGCCTTCGACCGCCTGCGCGCGGAGCTGCTCGGCTCAGACGCCAAACCAGCCCCAATCTCGACCCTTCCCACCGCTGTCCCCGCCCCCGAACCACCCGCGGCCAGCCCGACCGGGTCGGCTTGAGATGAGAAGTCAACCAATTGCTCAAGTCCGCTGCCTGAATCTCTTCAAATGCATGACCAAAAACACCAACAGATTAGTAAACATACATGCGATCGCTACGACGATCCCCGCGCCTGGCCGTCCTGGCGTTTGCCCGAAGGCACCGATCGGGGCCTTTGGGAGTACGTCCACTCCGACGAGATCGCCCGCACCGAGTTCGACCTGTTCCGCGATGATCCGCTCTGCCGCACTGATGAGGCGATCCTGATGGAATGGACTCCAAAGAGTCCGGGGCGAGTCTTGGATTTGGGTTGCGGCGCGGGTCGCCACAGTCTGCTGCTGGGTGCGAACGGCTTCGAGGTGGTGGCCGTCGATCTATCCCAACCGTTATTGCGCGAGGTCAAACGGCGGACCTACGACGCGGGACTGGCCAGACGGATCGCTCCGCTACGGGCCAACCTTCGCCGTCTGGAATGCCTGGCCGACGCCTCGTTCGATCTGGCGGTCTGCTTGTTCAGCACCCTGGGCATGGTTCGCGGAGCCGATCACCGCGCAGCGGTGGTCCGACAAGTGGCCCGATTGCTCAAGCCAGACGGCTCGTTGATTCTTCATGCCCATAACCTTTGGCTCAATCTGCGGGTACCGGGAGGTCGTCGCTGGTTGCTTGGCCAACTGGGTTCCGCTTTGGCCGGCGATCCCTATTGGGGGGATCGTTCCGCGTGTTACCGCGGCGTCGCCAACGTCGTTGTGCATCTTTTCACTTGGGGCGAACTGGTTGGCTTGCTGCGGAGCGCGGGTCTTCGGGTCGTTCGCCAACTACCGCTGCACGAGGCGACCGCGCGACCCATCCCCGCTCCTTGGTTGTTCCCCAACATCCGAGCCGGCGGATGGATTCTCCAAGCCCGACGATCGAACCAAAACTAGGCTGTACTGACCATCACCCAGGTCGTTTCAACCGAGGTCCGATGGGAGGACGCGACCCATTTCCAACCGATTCCGTGGTTCCCAACCCCAACAGGGCCATTTCCAACGTCCTGGGAACGAAATCCGGCCACCGTGCGACCCCTCCTCTCACCATCCCGGTTCATCTGCCCCTGCTTGCTCAACACCGCCAGAGTCGGGGAACCCGCATCATCAGTTGTTGCGCGTCGCAAGCTCAAACAATGATCCCCCAAGCCACAGTCCGTTTAACGCCTGTCGGCTCGCGTGGCTCAATTAAAAATGACAATAGGACTTAGTCTCAATTCTTCGAGGATGAGATGGCCGCAATCCCTGAGCTCGTTGCGAACCCTGTCGAGCTTGAGCGGAGTGGTTTTTGCTGGAACTTGGCGTCCGGACCCGGAAATCCCCAAAGCTGCCCTTGACGGCTCCCCCGTGGGAAATGTAAAAATTTGGTTTGGATGGTCTGGGACGGGCTGCGTTCGACCGCGTAGCCCGGCCCCTGAGGACTTGCCAGGTTTGACCCCATGACTTCGTCCCGACGAGGAGGATTTGGCCATTCCCTCACCGATGCCCAACGCGGCCCCCGATCGGGGATTGCGGATCAACGAACAGATTCGGATTTCCCCCATCCGCGTCGTCAGCGCCGACGGCGAAATGTTGGGGATTTTGCCACGGGAACGCGCCCTGGAATTGGCGCGCGAAGCCGGGCTGGACCTGGTCGAGGTCTCGCCCAACGAACGGCCGCCCGTGTGCAAAATTATGGACTACGGCAAGTTCAAGTACGAGCAGAAGAAGAAGGCCTCCAAGAACAAGCCCCATCAGGCGGTTCTCAAGGAAATTCGGGTCCGTCCCAAGACCGGAGAACACGACATCGAGTTCAAGGTCAAGCAAGCCCGCGGCTTCTTGGCCGACAAAGATAAGGTGCAGTTGGTCGTCCAATTCCGGGGGCGGGAACTGGCTCACATCGAGGAAGGGCGCAAGGTGATGAACGAGGTCCTCCAAATGCTGGAGGATGTCGCCAAAATTGAACGCGCCCCCACGATGGAAAATCGGAAGATGATCGCCATCGTGGCTCCCAAGGTGTGACCATCCCCTCCAGCGCGAGGCGACCCTCGGCAGGAGGGCCGTCTTCGCGTATGGGGCAATCGGAAGTCGCCGATGGGTTTGGTTCTTCTCATCCTAACGACCTCGTCCCAAGCCTTTGGGGGAGGGGGTTGAGGATCTGTCTCGGTTTTTTCGACGAACCCCCTGGTTTCGGAAGACCAAGCGCGGTACCATGACACGCAGAGGATGTAACCAAATGGGGAGTGCCGTCCCTTGACGCTGGGGACACGCAATGGCTTGCGACGAGGCGTCGGACGCGTCAGGATGAGCGTGTCGATTGCGTTCATGAGGCGCGGGTTTGGTCTCCTTCCCCTTTGACACGTTCCAGGTTTCGACTCGACGACGAGCGGCCGAGCCGGCGGTTGGACCGGATGGGATGTCTTGCCATCGTCTCGATTCGACTCGACTCGACTTCGGCCCCGCCGGATCCACAATCATGCCCTCGATCAAAGCAAAGACCCACAAGGGAATCAAAAAGCGGTTCAAAGTGACCGGCACCGGCAAGGTGATCCACAAGCGGTGTGGCTCATCGCACCTGAACAGCCACAAGAGCGGCAAGAAAATCCGCCAGCTCCGGCGCAAGTCGGTCATCACGGTCAACGCGGTCGCTCAGAAGCTGCGTCGGTACCTCCGGACTCGCGAAGTCATCACGCCGGGTCGTGGCAAGGCTGCCGCCGAACCTGCCACCCCGACGACCGAGTCATCTGAGTCTTGAACTCGCTGAATTCCCCACTGCACTGCATGTTCCAAGACCGTCAACCAAAACCTCGTTGGCTCGGGTAAAGAACATGCGGAGATGACCGCAGTTTCGACCCTGCGAACCGGTTTCCGAGCGGACAGCGTGGCGATCGGATTGCGATGGCGGCGAGTCGGCATCGTTTCAGGCCGTGGCCCGGTGCCAAGCTAGGTTGGTTGGTCGTCGCAAGGTGGGAGTGCGTGGCCCTGTTGCTCCCTAACTCTTCCAGCGCTGTTGCGTCGAGTTGAACTCTTTGATTTGATTTTTCCCTCCTCTTTTTGAATCGGGTTGAAATCAGCCATGCGCGCGCCCAAAGGTGCGGCCCGAAACAAGGCCAAGAAACGCATTTTCAAGCGGTCCAAGGGATTCGTGGGTGGTCGTCGCCGTCTGTTGAAGTCGGCCAAGGAAACCCTGTTGCGGGCAGGTGTGTTTGCCTACCGCGATCGTCGAACCAAGAAGCGTCAATTCCGCCGGTTGTTCATCACCCGGCTCAACGCCGCCGCGCGGATGCGCGACTTGCGTTATAGCGAGCTCATCAACGGGTTGAAGCTGTCGAAATGCGGTCTCGACCGCAAGAGCCTCAGCGAGTTGGCGATCTTCGATCCCGAGGTGTTCGACGTTATCGTGGCCCGCGCCCGCGAGGCGTTGCAACAGGCCGCGGCTCATCGCAATACCGCCAAAGCCGCCGTGTAACCCCGACCTGATCACAGTCAAACTCGGTTCATCCCAGCCCTGGAGGTTGGACGCGAAACGGGTCAGGATTGGCTGCGTCGTTGGAGCGAGGGATCGCACGGCGCGTCGCTTCGTCCCCGCGTCGCATGACCTCCTTCCTCCTTTCTGTGTTCAACCACTTCCGTCCCTCACGACGCCGTTATTCGTTGAACACCCTCTCCCCCGCACCGTCATCGCATGTGTGAGGCGCGTCAGCCGATGAGTGCTTCCCCGCCTGAAACGGCTCCGGAGGTTTCCCAGGCATTGGACGATTTACGCTGCCTGGAGATGGAGGGGCGGGCCGCGTTTGAGGCGGCCGCTACCCCCGAGGCGGTTGAAGCGGCTCGGGTAGACTTTCTGGGAATGAAGTCGGGGCGGCTCAAATCGGCTCAAGCTCGCCTCAAGGAGTTGAACCCCGCTGGCAAGCGGATTTACGGTCAAGCGTTCAACGAGACCAAAGCAGCGCTGGAGCAGGCTCACGAGGCGGCTCGGCTTCGGGTGTCCTCTCAGCGCGGCGTTGCGTCGCGGCTGGACGTGACCCTGCCAGGAACAGCTCCGCGGTTGGGTCATCGTCATCCGTTGACTCAAACCATTGAAGAACTCATCGACCTGTTTGCCCGGTTCGGCTTCAGCCTGGCGCTTGGTCCGGAAGTCGAGGACGTGTTCCACAACTTCGAGGCGCTCAACATTCCCGAGACGCATCCAGCCCGCGACCCGTCCGACAACTTCTATCTCAACACCGGCGCGCTTCTAAGGTCGCAGACCAGTACGGTACAGATCCGGGTGATGGAGGCGCAACGTCCACCGGTGCGGATCATCTCGCTGGGCCGGGTGTATCGTCCCGATGAGATGGATCAAACCCATTCGTTCATGTTCCACCAGATTGAAGGGCTGATGGTCGATCGTGGGGTCACGATGGCCGACCTCAAGACGGTCCTCCGCATGTTTTGCTCCGCCTATTTGGGTGAGGAGGTGACGATTCGGTTCCGTCCCTCGTTCTTTCCCTTCACCGAACCCTCGGTGGAGGTAGATATGAAGTGGATCGGCGGCGACCACTGGGTCGAGATGGGGGGGGCGGGGATGGTCGATCCCAACGTGTTGCGGGCCGTGGGCTACGATCCGGAGCAGGTCACCGGTTTCGCGTTTGGCTTGGGGATCGAACGTCTCTGTATGCGTCGGCATCAAATCGACGACATTCGCCTGTTTTACCAAAACGACGCTCGATTTCTGCGTCAATTCTGAGCTGGGCTTTCAGAGAGGTTTAGGACAGACCTGGAGGAAACGTCGAGTTCGGGTTGGAGTCAAGTGTGTCGCCCCAAGCCTGACGTCTCAGGTCGTCAATGGCGCTCATGAGGCGTCGGGCTACCTCGTTGAGCTGGTCGCGTTCGCGGCGGTTCGGGTCCAAGCCTTCGCGGAGTTGGTCGGCAAGAATCGGAGGGCCGAATCGGAGTTCAGCGCGCGAGGGTGTGACAAACGCCCGAAACACGTTGTTGGTCGGGGGTGTTCCACGCAGATAGGCGGGAATCACCAACACACCGGCCTTGAGGGCGACAAACGCCGCGCCGGGGCGGGCCTCCAGCAGTTCCTTGCCGGAAAGAGGGAGAATCCGGCCTTCAGGAAAGATCGGCACCACGCGGCCTCGTTTCAATGCGCGGATCGCCTCACGCGCGGCAGCTAGGTCGGACCCATCGCGACGAACGGGGATCCCGCCAACCATTCGGATGATGGGCCGCGCCCACCAGGGTTCGGCGAATTCACGAGCTACCATGAAGCCCAAAACCCGTCGGCAAGCGGCTTGGAGTAAAAATGAGTCGATCCCGCAAGTATGATTACAAATCAGCAACGCGGGGCCGGAGTGGGGCAGGGGACACGGGTTGACCACCACAAGGCGATGCATCAAACGACAATAAAGCCAGTTGATCCACCAAAGACAAGCGGCCGCAGGTCCGACGGCGTCCTCAGGGGGAAAGGGAATCCGTCGGGGATCGAACGTTTGTGGACCGACGGAAGCCCGTCGAACAACCAGGGCACCCACCAGAGCGGCCAATCCTATGATAACCATAAGGCTAAAAGCCTTGATTATAATTGCATCATATATTATTCTTTGATTCACCAAACTCACTCCGCGATGATGATCAGCAATCAGGACAAGCTGATGGTGGCGTGTCAAAGTACTGTGAATCCGAACCCTGGCCGCGTGGTCGTTGGCCGGGTTCGGAACGGATTGAGCTCAATGATTATAACGAGTATGGACGGGTTGCTTCAAGCTCGGTTGGTTCGGCGGCGTGCTGCTAGGATTGCCAACGCGCCACCACTCAATGTCCAAACGAGGATGGCGTGTGGTTCGGGGACGGGCGCGGCCAGGATTTGGGCTTGAACCGCGTCTTGGGGGAGGATTCCGGTCCAGCCGCCGCCGTGCAGGGGACAGGTGTTGCCCAGCGCGCAGGACGGGCGATCTCCAATCTCCTGACCCAACCGCACGCCGGGACGGTGCGAGACCGACCGAAAGTCCCGGCTGAGGAGGTCGGCCACCGCCTCGGGACCAAACACCGCTTCGGGGTCAGTGATCACCTCCCATGAAGTTATTCCCGAGTCAAGGTATAAGCCGGTGGTGTCATGGTGGTCTACGCCGAACACGTGCATAAGTTCATGAGCGATATTGTTGGACAGCGCTGTGATCAATTCGTCCAGCGTTTGAGGTTGAGTGAACTTGTCCACAAAGGTGAAGCCGTGGAAGCCAGTGTGGGCGATGCCGACCGCCGAGGGGATCGGACCATACGACGCGCCTGAGACCACGCTCAGCGAGCGGCGAGTGAAATCGTTGGGATTGATGGTCAATTCAAGTTCGGGCACAGATACCCCCTCCGGCGCGTAGCGCTCGAAGCTGCGAGTGTAGACGCCCTCGACCTTGCTGAGGATCTGATCGATCAACTGACGTTGTGTGGCGGGGTCTGGGGGTTGTCCTTGAAAGAACCGGGTGATCGCCGGACTTTGATACCACGGTCCCGGAGTTCCCACCGTCAGTGAGTCCGCAAAGGCATAAGGACCTGAACCAAAATTGATGAAAGCATCATAATCCGACCGCCTCAGCAAATTTGTTGTAGAAGAAAAACTTGGTCCTGGATTGGTTGGCGCAGAGGGCAGAGAGGGAGGGGGGGAGGGAACTGGCAAACGAGGTGGTAAAGAATAAAAAGGTGTTGGTAAATCAGTGGAATCCGGCGGGACGATCTCGGGTTGCCGAAAGGCGAAGGCGCGTGGCGGAGCCGCGGGCGCTTCCGCGTTGAATCGGGTTGGGACCGTGGTCGTGGGGCGGTTCTGCGACCACGTGACCACAGGGCGAGACACTGCGCCTGGGGAGGACGAGTTGCCCGAGGGCGTGGTTTCAACCGACACCAAGTCTGGCTTGAAGGCATCGGACGCCGTTGGGGACGAGCCTTCGCGAACGGCCTGCCAACTGGTGCGAACCATCCAAATTCCATCGGCCCATCCCAGAGCGTCGGCCTGCGCAGCGGGGATCGTCCCGCCACCCGACCATCCCGCCAACATCAGAGTCGCCCAGGTGGCCGCGGCGACTCGGCTTCCGCTTTGAACCCCGCGCTTGACCATCATGCGAACCGTCCTCCCGATCCCTGGGTGGGTCTGGTCCGTACCGAACCCGTCGAGTCCGCGTCGCGTGCGATCCTTGTGGACGGTTGCCGTCGATCAGCCGAGCGTTTCGATCCGATCCGCCACCGTTCGACAAGAAACGAATGTGAGCCTGAGTTTGAAAAGGGTGGGAGCCTCCTTGCTCCCTCCGACACGACGGCATCCATTCCCTCGCGTCGGTGACTCTTCGGGGTTCATCATGCAGCTTGAATGCCAAACATCGAGAGAAGTCGCATAGGACGTTGCCGTCGTCGGAGCCGTGGTTCCGTCTCGGTCGTAACCCTTGAACTAGAAAAAGGTTGAGAAAGACCACTCCACATCGGATCCCGACGGCCTTGAAAATCACAAACGAGAAAGAATCGGCTTGGCGGGGGAGGTTCTTGATTTCTTTTGGAAAGTCACCCACGTCGTCGGTCACGAGGGAAAAAGTGGGTGGGGTTGTTTGTTCAAAACGGATTATAGGGGGTGACGCGGTTGTGTGGTCGGGTTGACGAGAAACGTCGCGGAGGGAACCAAGAAATTCGTAAGTTCGGCAAGGTCGGCAACTTTGTGCCATACTGCCTTTCGGGAGATCGATTCGATTTCAGCGATTGGGAAAATGGAATGGAATCGCGTTGCGGTTCCGGCCTCGGATCGGATTGACTTGAAGCTGACCTCTGGTTCATCGCGCCGGGATTCGCTGGACTCCACTTCGTTCGCCTTACGGGGTTCGACCAAACCAGATCGAGGATGTTCAATCATGAGCGCGTCTCAGACCTCGCCTTCGACGTGGAACGACGCGACCGCCGAGGAACTCGGTGGTTTCGACCGTAACCATGTGGCCCGTCTCTATGTTGGCGATCCGGTGGCACGGTTGCTGCTTGATCATTTCGCTGCGGTGGCTCCCGAGAAAGCCTCTTACGTCAATTCGCTGGAGTCGTTGCTGATCCGCAAGTCGCTCTCTGAAGACTTCCCGGCTCCGAGTCGTCGTCAGATTGTCGATGTCCTGCAGGAGTTGGAGCAAGCCGGTTGCGGCGAATACTGGGCGGGCAAACATGATTGGTCATCTCGATTCAATTGGTCGGTCGATTCTAACGACGTAGGGCGTCTCGCTGCCGAACACGCCGGGCTGATTGATCCGGGCGACTTGGTTTCCACCAATGGCCAAGAGGTGCAAGCCGCCGAGGGTGGGGCTACGGTCTCGTCCGAGGGCGCGCCGTTGGCCGCTGGCGGCTCGGCCGACACCGCCGTCGCGGGGGCTGACTTGGTGGAAGCCGCCTCCTTCACCGCTGAGGCGTTCTCTCAATTGGGAGCCGCCTGGGGCGATCTAGCTGCCGAGGCCGAAGCCCTCGTCGAGACACCCGTAGAGAGCCCGCCATCGAGTGAGCCGTCCAGCGATTGGAACGCCGCGGCCTCGGCCCCGGTCGAGGTCGCAAGGGAGGAGCCGGTTGCCGAGGCGGTTGAGGCCCCGGTCGAGCCGGCGCGGGTTGATCAGCCCGAACCGGAGCCGGCGGCGGTCGCCGCGGTGGAAGAGTCCGCGGCGTGGCATTCCGAACCCGTCGCGGCGAACGAACCAGGTATCGTGGCTTCGGGGGCGGCGATCGTGGACGAGGAGTCCGAAAACGCTGCCTACCTCGAACACAGCTTCCAACTGCGTCCCGGTCTGCGGATCACCTTGACCCTTCCCACCGATCTGACCCGCTCGGAAGCGCGTCGGCTGGCGATCTTCCTCAAGAGTTTGCCGTTTCAAGATTGAGTGTTCTCAATGGGTTGAATGAGATCGCATCGCGCCTACGCCACGCTCCATCGTCGGGAAGGGATCAGGCTTCCGTGAACCCTTCCCGACGTGAGTGTCTCTGGAGACTAGTGGGCCGTTGCGATCGGGTGGGCAAACCAAGGGAGGGATGCTACGATCGCAACCATCACAACCTAGTCGCATGGAGTCGTTTGAGTCACGTTTTCCGACGGAGGGATCGTAATGGCCCGTCAACAACACCGAGGCAAAAATCCCTCCCAAGTCGATTGGGCCGAGCGGTCCCACTTCATGGAAGCCATTCGTGCCGCCGGTGAGTTCGATGATACGCCGGCCTTGATTTACGCCGACTTTCTAGAGGAGCAAGGCGAGCCGGAACGCGCCAACTTCATCCGTCTTCAGGTCGAAGCGGCTCGAAGTTGGAGTGACTCCGCCGAACGCCGGCGGACGGTTCGACGAACAATCCAGGAACTACTCGAAACCCACGCCGGGCTGTGGCGCGAGCGTGAACTGCCTTTGATTCGAGGGCTCAACTGGAACCATTACGAACGTGGTCTGGTGCGGACGATTACGGTTAGGCGGCTGCAAATCGTTGTCGAATACGCCGACACGATTTTCAACGCCGCCCCGATCGACGGCGTCTGCCTCCGCGATCCGCCATCCGACGCCTTCATCTCCAACACGCTCCTCAACCAAACCCCCGCCGACCAACTTGCCTGGATCGAGCATCCCGTTTGGGACTGGATTCAACGGTTCGACTTCAAAGGATGCGAGCTTCGAGGCCGCCTGCTTGTCTTCGTGGAACGAGCGCGATGGCCAAAAGCCCGGACGCTGAACCTTTCCGGCTGCCGTCTGGAGGACGAAGACCTGCAAGGCATGGCCTTCGGACGTTGGGAACCCCTCACCCGCGTGATTCGACTCAACCTGAATCACAACACCTTCTCGGACGAGGGATTAATCGCGCTCGCCGAATCGCTGGCGCATGGAACCGAAATGCTTCCTCTGGAAGAATTGTTCCTTGCTGGACATTGCGAATCGGTTTGGAGGCCAAGCGAGGTTCCCGAGGAACCGCCCCCCTCGCCATCCCTGTTTGAAAGACTCCGAGAGCGTCTTTCTTTTCGGGGTAGCCGTCCCCAAGAGACAAGACCTCCCAGGGGACGATTTCATCTTGAAGCCCGCGGACGTTTGACCGAGCAGGTGATTCCGGCGTTGGTCAAGCTGGCCAACGCCGCGCCGGGGTTGCGCACGATCGACCTGAGCAATCATCCTGCCTTGGTTGAACCCGAGGTCGTCCAGCCGCTCAGGGATGGTGGAATTCGAGTGAGCATTGGTATGCAGCGCTAGATAGAACGACTTGAATGATGATCTTAGGAGTCGATCTTTCTAGTGTCATTATCAGTCGCGTCGAGGATTGTTTGATCTTGGCGATCATCACCTACGAGGACCGAGGGGCGGGTGGGGAGACGACCGACCTCAAGCGGAGTCGTCGGTCGTCCCAAGGCCGCTGCGTGGGGCCGACGCTGTGATGGGCGTGGGTTGAGTTTAGTTCTTGGCGTGCAGATGTGCTTCGAGGAGCCAAAGTTGCTTGTCGAGAACTCCACTGGCTTGAGTGAACAGGTCAACGGTCACAGCGTCGTCGTGTTGCTCGGCGGTTTCGATCGCGGCGCGGGTGGCTTTGGCCAGGGCGGCCAGCGCGTCGGCGAGGGCTTCCACGTGGTCGTGGCCCGAAACCGCCTTGGTCGGGTAGGCTGGCAGCTTGGAGCCGCTCTCGACCTGGCCGATCAATCCGTGGGCCACGCCCCCGAGTTGAACCGCCCGCTCGGCCAAATCATCGGAGAGTTCCGCGACCGCATCGGCTAGGTCGTCGAACAGTTCATGCAGGGCGATGAACTGTGGGCCTTTGACATTCCAGTGAGCGTGCTTAGCGCGAAGACGTAGATCAATCGCGTCGGCCAGCCGCTCATTGAGCAAGGCGATCATCGCGGTGCGGGTCGATTCAGGCAGATCATTACGGGTGGGAAACATGAGAATTCAACGCTCCACGGGTCGAACAAGGACGGAAGAACGGCCTCAGGCCGTTGGAGGGGTCACTCCTTGACCCAGCATTTGGAGACACGGGGTTGACGTTAGGAAACCACCACTCAAGGAAGAGGCAACGTCGTTGATTTAGGGCACGTTAGCGGGGGGAACCTGACCAGCCGCCTGAGCGAGCTTGCGGGCGATCGAATCAACCGCGATCGGGTGATAGCCTGCCTTAGCTTTTTCGAAGATCGCTTCTGCCCGGCGACGTCCCTCCTCGGTCTTGATAAGTTCATTGTAGAGGGGCATCAAGAACTTGCGCCGGCCCACCGATCCTAGGAACCGCTCGACATGGGGCCACGCCGTCGCTGGGTCGGACCTGAGGGCCAGCATGAGGAACCGTTGCCGAATCTCGGCGTTGCCCTGGTGAAAGAGGTGGTGGACTCGTTCCAGGTCAGCCACGAGCGAGGCGTTGGGTCGGTCGGACAGCGATTCCAGAAAATGAATCCATTCGTGCGTGGTCCAGTTGGCCACCGGCAGCGCCTCGGCGGGGAGTTGACCGCGGGCGAACTGGTCGGCGACCTGGACGACCGCCTCAAAACGGTTTGAGCGAGGCGTCGGCGCGTCCGCGGGCAGGCCGGGCTGGTTGAGCCAGGCGTCCAGGTCGATCGTCGCGGCTGCCTGTGGATCGAGTGGGAACAACCGGGTCTGGGTCCAATCCACGAAGTCGGCGGTGCGGATACTCTGAAACGCGAAGTGGTCGAAATAGTCCTTGAGGAACCTATCGAACCGTTCCCGACCAAACGCCTGTTCCAGACGGGTCAACAAGAGCGCTCCTTTTTCGTAGGGCACTTCGGTCAAGCCGTCATCCGGATCGCGTCCGGTCAAGTCAATGTACAGCCGTTGATCCGCCTCGGGCAGATCCTTGAGCGCCTGCTTGAGCGATTCGTAGCCCAGCACCGCCTCCATGTCGCGCCGCTCGGGGCCGTATAACTGTTCAAGAATGCGGCGTTCGAGATAGACGGTGAACCCTTCGTTGAGCCAGAAGTCGCGCCAAGTGGCGTGAGTGACAAGGTTGCCCGACCAGGAGTGGGCCAGTTCGTGGCAGATCAACGCGACCAGCGACTTGTCGCCGGCCAGAATCGTGGGGGTGGCGAAGGTCAAACAGGGGTTTTCCATTCCTCCAAACGGGAAGCTCGGCGGCAAAACCAGGATGTCGTGGCGTCCCCAGCGGTAGGGACCAAACCGCGCTTCGACGGCGGCGATCATCGCCTCGATCTCGTCGAACTCGGCCGCGGCCTTAGGCAGCACCGACGGCTCGGCGAACACCCCGCAACGGGGACCCAGGGGCGCGAAGGCGAGATCGCCGACCGCAAGGGCAATCAAGTAAGGGGGAATGGATTGATCGAGACGAAAGCGGAACAGACCCGGCGGGTCGTCCGGTCGCGGTTGCAGACGTTGGGCTGCCATGAGCGCGGTCAATTCGGGAGGCACCCGGAGGATCGCCTCGAAGGTCAAGCGCGCGCCGGGGGAATCCTGCAACGGCAGCCAGGTCCGCGCTTGGATCGCCTGCGATTGCGAGAACAGGAACGGGTGGCGGCCCCCAGCCGTTTGGACCGGTTCGAGCCATTGCAGTGCACCGGCCTCGGGCGTGGTTCGATACGTGATTTTGACCCGCGTGGTCGCAAACCGCGAGGGGTCGCCCTCGGGCGGCGTCACAATCAGCGCTGAACCCAGAATGGGGTCGTTTCCGTCGAGTCGATAACTAAGCGGACGTTCGGGCTCTCCCACGGGACCGACCGCGGCCACCCCGATGATGTCCAGTCCCTTAACATCCAAATAGAGGTGTGTCTCTTTAGGAACGTCGGGGGCGACCTTGAGAGTAAGCGTCGCCTCGCCCTGGAGCCGTTTGGCCTGGAAGTCGGCGGTGAGGTCAAGCGCGAGGTGGTTGACCGCGATTTCCCAAGGGCGGCCTCGGCTGTGGGTGTCAATGTGTTCGGAGGCGGCGGGGATGTTCATAGGAAAATCGGCCCGGGATGAGATGGGGTTCAAAAGGTTCGCCCACGTGAAGGCGATCCAACCCACCAACGTCAGCAGAGTCTGGGACGCGGATGCCGCCAGGAGGAACCATAGCGAGCGATTCGGCAAGGCGTGGTGCTTCATCGTGGAGCATTCCCAGAGGACGACGAAGCGGCAGGCTGGGCGGCGGGCGAGTCGTCCACCATCATGCTCGCCGAGTCGAGCGAAGGACACCAGTGGGTTTCGATGTGTTCGACGACCAATTCCGTGCCGCGCTCGTGGCTGACGTAGGGGGGGGAGGCCGGGTTGTACATCGCGTCGGTCAGGTCGCGCGCCAGGACGCAGCTCACTCCCCGACGAGTCAACGCCTTGATCCCAAACGAACGGTTGAGAACGCACATGTTAGTATGGACGCCCGCGACGATCACCTGTTCGATCCCTCGATGGGTGATGAGGGCGAGGACTTCCTCGCCGTTGTCGGTGATCGCGTCCTCGGGATGGATCGACAACCGTCTGTTTTGGCGCATCCAGGCCCGAAACGGCGCGACCCCTGGGGTATCACATCCTTGGTCGGAGTCGTCGATCGGCAAGGGGGGATCGGGGCGTTCGACAACGGGAAAGCGATCGGCGGCGGGACGGGGAAGGCGGCTGACCCACTCCCGCGCGGGGTGTCCGCGGTAGAAGCCCATCGTGTCCGAGGGGCAGTGGATGATCGTCACCCCGGCTTGACGCAGACGATCGACCAGCGAGGCCATCCGCTGGGCCAGTTGGTCGCAGCGTCTGGCGGCGCTGGGGCACCAATGGTCATCCCACATGTCGCAGATCAGAAACGCGACGCGGCGAGCTGGAATGGCCACGTGGGTTTCCACAACCTGAACTTGGCCGTGGTCGATGAGGCGGCGGCGTTGGGTCCAGGTCAGACGTTGGTTGGTGTTGGAGGTGGAAGGCGGCGGTGGGTCGCCTTGAGGTTCAACCAAGGGCCGTCCGGTCGCCCAAGCGATCGTTTGAATCAGCAGTTGGCGAAACGTGCCGTTCTCGAAATCCTCCGGACTACCGATGCTGATCGCCGCGACTCGTCCCGGCGCGTGGTCGCGGACCCAGACGATCGGCTCCTCGCCCTGGGCGGTGCGGCCCATGACCAAAGCCTGGCAATCCTCGGCCAGCGGCCCGCTTTGGTACAGGCTGGAACGCGAACGGAGCGCCGCGACCTCCAGGCCCTTGAGGATCGGATGATCCCGATGGTCAGGGACCACATGAGCGGTCATCAGCACATTTTTGTTGTAATGACCTCGATAGTTACCGCCCAGATGAATTCGATCGAATTCGAGCCAGGTTTGGAAGCCGTGGCTGCCGGTGCGAATCGAGATGATCGGCTTGCCTGAGGCGCAGTAGCCTTGAATCCGTGCCAGATCGTCGCCTTGGATTCGCAAACGACGGGTGAAGACGATCATCAAGTCGCAGGCGTCGAGCGCCTCCAGACCGGGTAGACGTTCGACCCCTTGGGCTTGAAGCACCCGACAGCTGACGCCGAAGCGACGGGTCAGTTCCTGGGCGAAGGCCGGCAGGGTGCGGGCTGATTCGTACTCGTCCGAACCTGAGAGCATGACAATGTGAAGGGGCGCGGAGGGTTGGTCGGCCCTTGCCAACGATCCTCCTGGATCGAGGGTTGTCGCTAGGGTCACCGTCGCCAGGATCAGACGATGCCATTCTAAGGGAATTCGCATGAATGGGTCTCCAAGCGCGGCGTGACGATCCAGTCCAAACGATCCAAACCCAGGGGCAGCCAAACCAGGCCAGACCACGGATTGGGTCAAGCGGCTGGTCGGCTCTTGAGGCGTCCGGGCAGCACCGCCAAGGCGATCAGACCGGCGACGATTCCGAGAAACAACGGCGACCAGCCGGTGGCGGGGACGACCATGCCGGGAATGTACAACGCGCGCTCACCGGCCGATTCAACACGCTCTCGATAGAACACCTTGACCGGTCTCAAGGTGCCGTCGGGCAGGTCGCGGTCGGTACGGTAGGTCAGGGAGTAGCTTTCGCGGAGGCTCTGGGCCAACTCGGCGAAGATGACCCGCAGTTTGGTCGCGTCGCGGGCGGGGAAGTAGCGGCCTCGGGTCTCACGGGCCAGCCGCTGGAGTTCGCCCACCTCGATCTCGTCCTCGCGGCCGACTCCCAGGGTATGCACGGGCAACCCCAGGTTGCGGGCCTTGAGGATCACCGAGTCCAACCCCGCCAATCGGCTGGAGGTGTCCTCGCCGTCGGTCAGCGCCAGCACCGCCCGCCGTCCGGTCTGGTTGGCGATCAGTTCCAGGGCTCGGTCCACGGCGTCGTAGTAACTGGTGCCGCCGTTGGCTCGGAACCGATTCACCTGCGACTTCACGTCGTCGAACCTGGTGGTGAAGATTTCATTGGCCGGGCCGAAGACAAGGGGATTGACGAACGAGTTGAATTCGATCACCGCCACCTTTGAACCGGGCGGCAGGGTGCCCAGGAAGACGCCGACCGCTTCCTTGAGCGCTCCGATGCGGTTGTCCTGCAACATGCTTCCCGAGGTGTCTAGCACGAGAACCACCGTGGTGGGCCGCAATTGGACCTCGCCCTTGGGAGATACGAAGTCGAGGATTTCGACCTCCCGATCGTATTCGGTGACCTTGAAATCCTCCTTGCGGGCGGAGGTGATCGCCTTGCCGTCAGGACCTTTCACTTCGAAATCGAGGGTGATCTTGGGGAAGTTGGTTTCGTCGGCCGAACGGATGATGACCCGGACGCCGTTGGGGTCGTTGAGCGCGGCGTTGTCTTCGAGGTCGAAGTCGAATGGCTCGTCGTTGGCGTGGGATTGTTGGAACGAGACGGGCGTGAGGGCCGCAGGGCGGTCGGGCCGACCGGCTTCCAAGGGGGGCAGCCGCAACACCCGGTCCAGTTCGAAGGCGAGGTTGGCTTTGCGCAGGAACAGCAACGCCAGAGCGGTGTTGGGCAGCGCCCCCCAGCCGGGATGGTCGGGCCATGAGCCGTCGGGACGCTGGCGGCGGATCAGCTCCTCGGCCCCGACGCGGTACCAATCGACTCCGTCGAGTTCGGTGAGACCCAGCGCGACGCAGACCCGTTCCAGCGACCAGAGGTAGTAGACATCCGATTGGGGACCAATGGTGCGAACGTCGCGGGCCACCACCGCTAGCGCTTCGCGGAAGGCCGGATCATTGGCGAGGTCGGCTCCCCGAGCGCGGGCGGTCCGCAGTTCGGCCCGTTCGGGACGCGACGCGCCGATAGCCAACCCCATGAGTCCAGCGCAGGTCATCGCCGGAGTGTCACCCGCGCCGGGGCGGTATCCCCAGCCGCCCCGGGGATTGCGGGTCTCACGGAAGTGACGGTCGATTGCCTCCAGACCGCCATTGCAGTCGAACCGGGTGCCTGCCTCGGGGTCGCCGGCGCGTCCGGCGGCCCAGAGTCCCAGCAAGGCGAATTGGGTGTTGGAATTGTCACCCCGTTTGGGACGGTTGGGCCGTCGTGGGCGGCGATCCGCGATGGGGGAGTCGGCTTGGGGTGGGGTTTCCGGTTCAGGTTCGAGGCGGTTGGCTCGCCGTTCGGCGCGACGACGGGCCGAGGCGGCGAGGGCGGGGTCGTCGTCGATTGGCACGTTGTAGTCCCACATGCCACCCGCTTCGCCCGCGTCAAGACGTCGGGCGAGGTCGAAGAGAAACTGGTCGAGCGCGGAGGCGTCGCCAGGGTCGGTGTCGGGTTGGGCTTCCAGACGCAAACGGGTCAGAAACAGGATCGCCAGGGCGACATTGTAGGTTTCGCGGTCGCGGGAGGCGGTTTCCAACACGACCCCGCGGATTTTGGCGATCGCCGGGTCGTTGGCGGGCACGCCGTTTTCCAGGAAGGCAAGACCGGCCAGCGCAGTCATGCCCAGGTTGAAGCGACCAAGCGAATAGATCCCCTGGGGGGACTGGCGGTCGCGCAACCAGGCGACGCCTTGTTCAATGGCATTGGCCACCGCACGCTCAAAGGCCGGGTCGCTCTTCTGAGCATAAGTCGGCATGCAGAGATGGCATCCCAGCAGCCATCCCAACAGCGCAAAGGCGACCCCCAGACCTGGGAGGGGGCGGGGGGAGGGCCTTCGGTTTGAGGGTTCGGTTCGGGAGGATCGACGCGCCAACTTCATCGCTCAAGCTCCCGAGGGGGAAGGGGAGGGTGGAGTGGATCGGGAGGTCGTTGGGGGTCTGGAGCCGAAAAAGGCCAACAGGACACCGCCCACCACGAACCAGAGGGGCACCGCCAGCGCCGAGGCCAACCAAGGCGGTTCCAAACTTCTCAATCCCAGCGCGTCTTCAATCGATCGGAAGGTGGCCGTGATGAGGGCGGTCAAGCACAGCCCACCGATGGCTCCGGCAATTGCCAGGGGGGGGCGGTCGTTCCACTGGGTGTCGGATCGTTCGGAGGCCAGTTTGAGACCGGCGAACACGCCCAGCAGGATGAGGGGCAGGGCAACCCCCAAGGCGGCGGGCTCGTCCGAACCGATTGGCAGACCTGCCAGGGCGAATCCGGCGTTGAGGAGACCGGCGAGGAGCCGCAGACCGCCCAACGCCAGGCCGCCCAGAATCAGGCGACGGAGCGGCGGGGTGTCGGCCAGTTCAGCCCGGAGCTCGGCGATCCATGAGGCACCAAGGATGGCCGAGGCGGCCGGATCGTCGGGCGGACTGGCGAAGTTCGGTTCGGTCTGGAGCTGGGGAGCGCGTTCCAGGACGACCTCGACTCGTCCGACTCCGCCGTTGGTGTCAAACAGGATCGCCGCGCGTTTGCCGGCGAGGGCCGCGGGGTCGGCGGTTTCCGCCAGGGCGATGTCCACGGGGATATCCACCGGTTGATCGATCACCACGATCGCGCGGCGGTCGAACGGCGGCGAGAGCTTGAGCCAGGGGG
>Ga0209017_10000447_pt1 | contig 40978 bp, 39 predicted proteins | sample YNPBryunderm2012_FD_185812 | JGI IMG/M metagenome (GOLD analysis project Ga0209017, IMG submission 185812) | Anoxygenic and chlorotrophic microbial mat microbial communities from Yellowstone National Park, USA - YNP Bryant MS undermat 2012... ...
AGCCTCCCTCAGGTACCCGGCCTTCCCCAGGAGAGCCGGCGCCTGGCTTGCTTTCCCCGCCTCCGTCTGATCTAGCCGCACCCGTCCTTGAAGTAGGAAAACCGGCCTCGGCCCGGGCCAACCGGGCAGCTTTCCCAGCCGCTGGCCCCGAAGGTGGTGAAACCTATCCGCGCCCGGCCCGAACCGTTTTGGAAGCCCAGGTGGCGTTGGCACGGCAAGTGATCTCTCCGGGATCGATTGACGGGGTCTGGGGGGAGACAACACGACGCGCCGTGCTGGCCTTTCAAGAACGAGAAGGACTCCCGCCCAGCGGTGAGCTGGATGCACGCACGCGAAACCGTCTGTTACTGGATGCGCCGGCCTTAACGACCTGGGTACTGACAGCCGAGGACTTTGCCGGGTTGCAGCCCCTCAGTCCGACCTGGCTGGGCAAGTCGCAGCAATCGGCCTTAGAGCATGAAACCGTTTTGGAGCGCTTGGCAGAGCGGAGCCAGGCCTCCCCTACCCTGTTGCGTCGACTCAACCCGGGGCTGGATTGGGAGCGATTGAGTCCCGGCCTGACGGTGCAGGTGCCGCTGGCCCGGTACCCGCCTCCGCGGGCCCCTGCGGTGCGGCTGGTGATCCGGCTCAGCGAGAAATGGCTGCGTGCCTATGATGCGGAGGGCCGGATTTTGGCGCATTTTCCCTGTAGCATCGCGGCCCGGGTGGAAAAACGCCCCCTGGGTCGTCTGGAGGTAGTCACCGTGGCAGAGAATCCCAACTACACGTTCGATCCCGAACTGTTTCCGGAGTCCGAAGAGGGTCGGGTGCTGGGTCGCAAGCTCATTTTACCGCCCGGCCCCAACAATCCGGTGGGCTTGGCTTGGATAGGACTAAGTCTGCCCGGCTACGGGATCCACGGCACGCCGCATCCGGAGCGGATCGGGCGAACGGAATCGCACGGCTGTTTTCGTCTGACCAATTGGGATGCCCTTTATCTGCTGAGATTGGTGCACATTGGGATGCCCGTGGAGGTGGAGCCTTGAAGAGGATCGATGGTCTGTTTGGCTGGCATCCAGGCGGTCACGATCAGTGGCAACAAGGTGCGGCTGCCCCGTTGCCGAGGTTGGGGCTCAGGTAGGGAATCCCTAGCGAAAGGCCGCGCAAGATCAGGAGCACTGCCACTAGGGCCACGGTCCAAGGCACGAGGCGTTGGCCGCGAATGCGCCACGAGACGGGAATCTTCTGCGGTGCCAGACTGAGCAGGAGCATCATGGGAACGGTTCCAAGGCCGAAACCGAGCATAAAAAGGATGGCGTGGATCAGGTTGCCACTGGCTGTGGCAGCGGCCCCGGCTACGTAAACCAGCCCGCACGGGAGAAAACCGTTCAGAACTCCCAAGGCGTACATAGCCGGCCAGGAACGCTCTGCCAGCAGTTCGTGCATGCCGCGGGCAAGCCAACCGGGTGTGATCCAGCCGCCGCGAATCCAGATCCCGGACCATCTCCACACTACACCAAACAGCAGCAGGCCACCCAGGCCCAGGGAAACCCATCGTTGGACGCCTGCCGAAACCAGGGTACGCCCAACCAACCCGAAGACGCAGCCCAAACCGGCATAGGTGGTCACGCGGCCCAACTGGTAGACAATTCGACTGGCGACCCAGCCCTGAGGAGTCCAACCCCTCGCCGGCAGCACAAGCACCAGCGGACCGCACATGCCAGCACAGTGCAGGCTCCCGACCAGCCCCAACAGGAGGGCCGGGCTCCAGACTCCCCAGTGAACCGTTGCTTCCACAGATGTGATCTGCTCGGGCCGGGGGCGGATACACGCGACGACCGCCCGCAGGCGGGCCTACGGTACGCTCGTGGCAACTGGCGGAGCAAGCGCAGCTCTTGCACCGCTTCGACACGGCCCCGTTGGAGGGCTGCCAGGGGCACCCGGATGCGGGGCCTCTGCACAGGTCGGAGGAGGCATGCGGCCACGGTCCAGCCCCTCCCCTGTCACGGGAACCTCCGCCGGCCTGCGCCGCGACTCGAAACGGTCGAAGGGCAGACCGATTCGGCTCGGACCGCGGATTGTGTCTTGCATCATCTGAGCGATGCGGCATGCTCAGCGCGCCCGGAGTTAGGGCAGTGACATGAGACTCTCCTGGTTGGCCGTAGGATTGGGGTTGTTGTTGAGCCTGGCGGGCTGGTTTGGCTGGAGCCGGTCCGCTGCGGCGGCTCAGGCCGCGCGTCGATTTCCGCGCTCGCTGCCCTGGGGCACCGGGCTGATGCTGCTGGCCACGACCTGGTTTCTCTACTACGTGTCGCAAGAAAACATCGCCGACTTTGCCGCTATCAAACCCCACTTGATGGTGGTCTTTGGGGCGATCGGGGTGGGAGCCTGTCTTTTTGTAAGGGACTATCTGGGGGCACGGGGACTGGCGGTGATCTGGCTGCTGTTGGCCAAGTTGATGGTGGACACCGGCCGGCCCCACCTGGTTGACACGGCTTGGGTGCTGGTGAACCAGGCCTTGGCCTACGTGTTCGTGGTGGCGGGCATCTGGGTCACGATTTCTCCGCAAAGGTTGCGGGACTGGATTCAGTGGGCCACAGCCAGCGAGGGCCGGCAGCGACGTGTGTCCGTGGGTCTTCTCGCGCTGGGGACGGGTTTGATGCTGTTGGGGTTGACTGCGTACCGTGGCCTGTGACGTGAGTGAGGCGCAGGGAAAGATTCTGGTGATCCGGGGCGGTGCCATTGGGGACTTCATCCTTACGCTACCGGCGATCGCCGCTTTGCGTCAGCACTTTCCCAGGGCGCATCTGGAGGTATTGGGATACCCTCACATTGCGCACCTGGCGTTGGTGGGGGGCTGGGTGGATGCAGTCCGGCCCATCGAAGCGCGCGCCCTGGCGGGGTTTTTTGCCCGCAACGGGGAGCTGGCAGAGGAACTGCGCGATTATTTCTCGGAGTTCGACCTGATCATTTCGTATCTCTACGACCCGGACCGCATTTTCCAAGACAACGTACGGCGCTGCACCCCGGCGCAATTCATTGCCGGGCCACACCGACCGGACGAGACTGCCGGCATCCATGCCACACGGGTATTTTTGCAGCCGCTGGAACGACTGGCCATTTTCGATGCGGATCCTGTGCCGCGCCTGCACTTGCCGCCCCTTGAAACGACCCAAGCCGGTGAGGTGCTGGCACTTCATCCGGGCAGCGGCAGCGAACGGAAGAACTGGCCCGAGGCACGGTGGGCGGACCTGTTCCAACGGCTCCTGCAGGTGCCGCAGCGGCGGTTCATGCTGGTCGGGGGCGAGGCCGAGGGTGGCCGACTTCAGCACCTGGCCGCCGCAGCGCCGCCGTCCCGACGCGAAGTCTGTCAAAGCCTGCCCCTGGGCGAATTGGCCCGGCGTTTGCAGAGGTGCGCCGGCTTTGTGGGGCACGACTCCGGAATCACGCATCTGGCGGCGGCCGTAGGCCTGCCCGTGGTGGTGCTGTGGGCCGATACGCCGGAAACCGTGTGGCGCCCGCAGGGAGATCGCGTGCGGCTGCTCCGCTGCCCGAGGGGTCTACGGGCACTACCTGTGGAGGAGGTGCTGCAGGCCGTGGAAGCGATGTTGGAAGAGACCGGGCGGTCCCGTGCCAACTCGGCCTGAAGCCACCTGGTCGGGTGTCCTGGGCACGTCCTCCGTGGGTCAGGGCCCAGTGTGGCCGGGCGGGCCGCGGACTCAGCCGCGTCGTCCCATGCCCAGCACTTCACGGCAGTACCGGAGGCTGCGTTCCAGTTCGCCCCGCTGGTAACTGCGTTCCTCCTCCAGGTTGGCGAACCTTTGCGACGGCAGTGGGCGTCCTCGCTTGGCCAGGGCCAGGAAGGCGGCAAAATCCGCCGCGCGCGCCTTGGGATAGGCCTCCCAGAAGTTCGGCTGCAAATAAGGAAATTCCCTTGCGAAACCGGAAATGGTTTCGATGTGGACCGGCACTTCAGGGCACACTTCGGCAAAGCGCGAGAACAAGCTCTGCAGGTCGAGGCAACCCTCTCCCATGGCCGTCCACTGCACCTTGGCTCCCTGTTCGGACTCCCAGATCATGGCATCGCGCAGGCTGGTACAGATGGTGTATGGGCCCAGAATTTCGAAGCTGCGCACGGGGTCCTCCAGCGCCCAACACGCGTTGCCAGAGTCGAAGTTGACTCCGACATAGTCGCGGCCGGCGGCTTCCACCAGGCTGGCCAGTTCCCAGGCTTGCATGTCGCCGGCGTGGTTTTCCACCGCAATTCGCACTCCTGCGTCCAGGGCACGATCCCGGCATGCGCGCAACACGCGAACGGTGTCTTCCATGCGCGCTTCGATTCCCCCGGGGGTCCGACGGTCCTCCATGGTACCCAGGATCACGCGCAGCACGGGCGAGCCAAGGTCACGAGCCATGCGAATTGCCAGCGCCAAATGTTCCTCGGCAGAGCCCCATTTGTTACGAAAGGCCCGGGAACTGGGGCAGATGCTCCAGGTGCCCAGATACAACTCCACTCCCAAGTCACGCGCTCGGGCGCGCAACTCGCGCAGGTGGGCCGAATCGTGACTTTCGAAGGCGTCCAGGTCGCTGATGAGGAGGCTATCCAATTTCCACTGGGCGGCGTAGTCCAACAACTGCGCCGCCTTCCACCCCATGGCGCGCACGGCGAAGTTGTCAAAGCCCAGTTTGAGCCGGGGACGGGGAGCGTTTGTCCCAACTTGAGCCCGGGAGGCAGCCTGGCTCACAAGCCAGCTTCCCGTGGCCGCCATGGCAGTTTTGATGAAATCGCGCCGGTTCCACCTTGTCCTCCGAGCACCTGCTTCCATGGAAGAACTTCTAACCCTCGCAGGCTTGGGCAGCCAGAAAATTTCTTCAAGCCGGAAACGCCTGCCCGGCCGCCGGGCCGGATGCACGGCCGCCCACGGTGCGCCGCAGCAGTGTGGGACGTCGCGGGCGGGGCAAGTCCATTGCAACGCCTGTGTCCCGACCCGGTTTTGTGGTGGATTATGCCGCGCGCAGCCGAGCCTGTTTTAGGTCGCGTGTTCGGAGCCGACCATTCCATGGGGCCGACCGCGGCTTTCCGGGTGACAGAGTCGCTCCCAACCGATAGGCTGGCCTCATGAACTCTGGGACCGGCCGGGTGACACTTCCGTTGGCAGGACTGATCTTCTGGGTCCAAAGCGTGGCCGCATTACCAACACTACAACCTGCGGGGGCCTGGCCCTTGCCCGGCCGCGCTGAACAACCCAGCGCCCTGGCATGGGACCCGGTGGAACGACGCCTCTTTGTGGCCGCGGAGGCAGCAGACTCCGTATGGGTTCTAGAGGTGGATCGAGGTCGCTGGCTGCGGCCCCTGTCGGTCCCTGCTCCACGGCACCTGCTCTGCGAGGCCCGCCCCGGCCTGCTCTACGTGAGTTCGGGTGCTGAAGGTGGTCAGGTCAAAATTCTCGACATCAACGCGCGGCGTACGCTCAAGACCATCGGGAACTTGCCCCGTCCCGGCCACATTCATCGCGATGCACCCGCAGCCCGCATCTATGTCGCCCACGGCGAGGGCGCGTTGGCGGTGATTCATGGGGTCACTGGGGTGCACACCCTTTCCGTGCTTCTGCCGGATCGGCCGGCTGACTTTGCCATCGAGACTGTGGGCCACCGCATTTTCGTCAATCTGCCGCGATCCAACGCCGTGGCTGTGGTGGATCGGCTGGCCCGGGAGATGACCGATCTTTGGCCGCTGCTCCAGGCGCGTCAGAACGAGTCGCTGGCCCTCGAAGAACCTCGGCAGCGGCTTTACGTGGGATGTGCCTTACCGCCCGAGATCCTGGTGCTAAACAGTACGACGGGGAAGGTGCTCACCCGACTTCCGACGACCGGGCCGGTGCGATGGATCCGGGTCGACCCGGTCCGTGGCCGTCTCATGGCAGGCCATGCCTCGGGCTTGCAAAGTTGGCGAATGGGATCCGACGACCGGTACGAACCCCTTCCTGCCAGCGCCACCGGGCTCGAACCCATCGATGCCTGCTACGACGCTGACACCGGACGTCTGTATGTGGTGGTTCGACCCACGGCCGGGCGTGCGGGCTCCGTGCAGTGTTTAGAATGGAAAGATTGAACGCAGCCGCACAACAAGCCGTGCCGTTCACGGGGCCGGTGCCGGCAAGGTAATGGCGCGGTACTGTCGCTGCGGAGCCGGGAGATCTTTGCAGTCCCGGTCCTGCAGACGGCGTGTGCCGTCATCACTGACCACAAGAAGCCGGCGCGGCACCGTTGCAGGCCAGAAGGCCAGCCCTTCCGGATTCAACCCTTCCAGAGCGTCGGAAGCCAGTTCTTGGGGCTCTTGGTCGGGCTGGCCTGACCAGGCCAAGAGGCGGGAGCGCCCGCCGCCGTCCGTGGAACCCGCCAGCAACAGGTAGCCCCGTTCCCACTCCACGGCGCCGCGTAATCCCAATCCACCCAAGGCAAGAAACACCGGCTCCCCAAACCGCGGTGGTTCCGACCCGTCCAGCAGGGCTTGCGGATTGAGGAGGGGAACGAACAAGGCACGCCCTTCGAAAAGGGGACTGCGGAAGCCGATCAACAGGGCGCCCTGGGGCGTGGCGGCCAGGGCCTCGATGTTCAATCCGCCCGGGGATTTGGGCGCCCGGGCTGCGGCCTGATCCAGCCGCAATCGAGCATAGCGCGGGTCGCGGGCCAGCGCCTCCAACAAGTCGGTGTAACGGGCCGGGGCGGCCGAAGGCGGTGCCCCTGTCTGTAACCAGTCCAAGGGAATGCGAAGCAGGGCGTGACGGCCGGGTGCTGCCCTGCCTTTTGCGTCGCGGCCGTGGGAACTAATCCAGAAAAGGTGGGAGCCCAGACGAGCCACCCCTTCCAGATCCATTTCACGACGCGAACCCTGAGGAGGCCAGAGCCGATCTAGATCCAAGGCCCGGACCGGCCAACTTGGTCTTGTCCAGTCGTAAACTCGAAGTTGATTGTCCTCGTCATTGGCCACCACAAACTCGCGGTCGTTCAGGGTCTCGACCGCCGAGGCGTCGCACATTCCTGAAAACACTCGCGTCTCGGAAGCCGCCACGGCGGACGCAGGCTGTATCAACAGTAGGACCATGCCGGTGAGCGAACCCCAGACGGTCCGTGGTCGGGTCGTGCAAACGCAGATCATGGGTGGAGGCTGCTCCTTTCCTTGCAGAAGGTTGGCGACGAATGCGGCCGGGTCAAGCCAACGGGCGTCAATCGGATCCGATTGGCACCGCCAGCCGAGGTCAAGGAGATAAGAAAAGCAAGCCGGGGAGGCAGACTGGCGATCTGAAAACGCAGGCACAACACCCATGTCCCACGGTTTCCAAACCCACCCCTGCACCCCACGCAGAACCCAAGTGCGGAATGTTCCATTCCGTTCCGGCCTTGCGACCGACCGGACCGGCGACGCCACGCTCGAACGAAACCTGTTTCCAACAGGAGCGTTGCTGTGAGCATCAGCGGGGCTGCCCTATCCACAGGTCCTTGTCCAGGTTGAATGTCCCCGGGAGCTTGCCCGCTAGAAGTGCGGCAGCTTGCTACCGCCTAGTTCCGATGTCCTCTCGACCGTTTTGGTCGCCTGAAATTCCGTGGGTCACCAAAGTAGTCCCTGGCCTTCTCCACCCCTTGGGCGCCCTTGCCAGGCCAACCGCTTCCTCATCCGGCACCGGGGGTCCAGGCGCTCGGATGCGGCAGACGCACTGTCCCGGTCCGAGCGTGCCCGGATCTCGGCAGGCCGGCGCAAAAAGTCTGGTCCCTAAACGGGCCAGATTTCACACTGATCCGGTGCATCTGGCACAACTGCGGTTGCGCGATTTTCGGAATTATGCCCGGCTGGATGTCACTTTCGAGCCGGGATTTCATCTGTTCCTGGGTCGCAATGCCCAAGGCAAGACCAACATTCTGGAGGCGATTTACTTGCTGGCCACGCTGCGGTCCTTTCGAGGAGTGGGCCATGCGGACCTGGTAAGGTTCGGCCAGAAAGGCTTCCTGGTAGCGGGGCGAGTTGTCAGCACCGTGCCACACGATCTCCGTCTGTATTGGTCGGCGTCGGAACGGCGCCTGACGCTCGATGGCCAGCCGGTGCGGCGCCTGACCGACTACCTGGGCACCTTGCGCGTAGTGGTGTTCTGCGCAGAAGACCTGTTATTGGTCAAAGGAACGGCGCGGCATCGGCGGCGTTTGATGGACCTGTTGTTGACGCAAACGCAGCCTGATTATCTGCCGTTGCTGCAGCGGTACATGCGCGCGCTGCGGGCCCGGAATGCACTGCTGAAGCAGCCAGGGCTGGACGTGCAGGCACTGGAGAGCTTCACGGCCGAGTTGGTGACCTGTGGACAAGAGATCCAGCGCCGTCGGCAGGCCCTGGTCCCGACACTGGCCGAACGGGTCAAGTCCGCCTATGGCCGCCTGACCGGAGGTACGGAGGCCGTGCGACTGACCTACCAGCCCTCCGTACAAGCCGATTTTCTGGTTGCACTGGCACAGGTGCGGTCCCGGGAACTGGCGCGGCGGACCACCCTACTGGGACCGCACTTGGACGAACTCGATCTGGCCATTGAAGAACACCCGGCAGCCGTCTTTGCCAGTGAGGGCCAGAAACGGACCCTGGCGCTGGCGTTGAAAATGGCCCAAGCCGAGTATCTGGCCTCCGTGCATGGCGCGCCGCCGGTTTTGTTGATCGACGATGTAATGGGTGAACTGGATCGCGAGCGGCGCGCGGCTTTTCTCCCTCTGCTGGAGCGGGCGCATCAAGCCAGCGGCCAGGTCTTTATGACGGCCACCGAGGAAAACTGGCCCCGAGAGCTGGGCCGCCGCCTGCAACGGTGGCATGTGGAAAATGGCCATCTGCAACGGCTGCCTCCTGTCTGAGTGGTCCTTGCGGCCGTCTGCAGAACAGTTTACCCCGCAACGCGGGCGGCCCCGCTACCGCGACCGCGCTCGGTGCCGCACCATCAGAGCTCCGGGTTTTGGATAAGCCTGCCGGCCGCTGACCGCCCCCGGCCCCCAGCCTCAATGCCCGCACGCGCAGGCGCAACCACAACTGCCCCCACTCCGACGGGTCGAGGTCGAACAGCAGGCGTCGTCCCCCGTGCTCCCGGCCGAAGCGGAGGCGAAGACGGAAAACTGCTTGGTCAGGCGTGTCGAGCCGCAGTGCGGACACTTCGTGCCGGACCAATCGGTCGACCGGACCAGTACCTCGCTGTCCCGATGGCAATCTTCGCAGTGAAACTCGTAGATCGGCATACCTCCAACGATAATCAACCCTCCAAGCGGCGCAACCACTTGCCTCTGGTTCGGTCAAGCGGGGGAAGCATCTTGGCGCAGCCGCTACGGCACAAGCCCCATGCTCGGGCGGCCCAGGAGGGCAACCTGCTACGTCGCCCACGGGTCGTCCTTAGCCAGCCGACCAGTCCGGGCGGTTGCGGACTGCCAATTCGGGGTACGCTAAGCTGCTAGTCTGCGCCACGGTGATTCCTAGAAGATGAGCCCACAAGTGGGTGCAGGCCGGGGCCTTGGAGCTCGCCAACCTGCGCTTTAACCGCCGCCGAGCGTGCCACAGGCGTGGTCCAACTGATCAGCGCCGGGGCGCCGTGTAGCGCATGTACGGGATCTTCCAGCGGCGACCGGAGCCGCCCCCTGTGCGTGGAGGCCGGACACAGCGTTTCCATGGCTGGGTGCATGGCCTGGCCAGGGCAGGCCCCGTGGGGCGGTAGGAGCCGTGCCATCGACAGGTGCGGTTGTGCTCTCGCCCCTGCCCCGGTTTTCTTGCCAGAAGGGGGCGGCGCACCGATACTACGGGCGTGGAAAACACCATCTCGGAGTTAACCGACAGACTGCTGGTCTCCTACCGGGAGGTGGGCGGGATCAATCATCTGGACGGCCAGAACCTGCCCTCCAAGAAGGCCATCATTCGGATCACGCAGGAGCTTTTGTGTTTGCTGTTTCCCGGCTTCTTTGAGGAACGGCCGATTCATTCGGCGCAGATCAAAAGCCTGACCGCCCGGCGACTGCGAACCGTGGCAAACGCCCTGGAGCGAGAGATTCATCGCAGCCTCCTGTACATGCCGCCGGTGGAATACCCTCGCAAAAGCCTGCGTGCCGCGGCCCGGTCGATCACGCTGGGGCTGCTGGGGAGCCTGCCGCGACTACGGGAGATCCTCCAGACGGACATCGAGGCCGCCTACAACGGAGATCCGGCCGCGCTCAGTCGCGAAGAGGTCATCGTGGCCTACCCTTTCGTGGAGACCATCGCGGTCCAGCGACTGGCCCATGAGTTGTATTTAGCCAAAGTACCGTTGATTCCGCGCATCATGACCGAGTGGGCCCACAGTCGCAGCGGGATGGATCTACACCCTGGCGCCCAGATAGGGACGCACTTTTTTGTCGACCACTGCACAGGCACGGTGGTGGGGGAGACGGCAGTGATCGGCAATCACGTCAAAATGTATCAGGGGGTCGGTCTGGTGGCCCGGTCATTGGCGGCCGGACAGGCGCTGCGCGGTCAGAAACGGCATCCCACCATCGAGGACCATGTCACCATTTACGCCGGGGCCACGATCATGGGAGGCGATACCGTGGTGGGGGCCGGCAGCACCATCGGGGCCAACGTGTTCCTGACCACGAGCGTGCCGCCGCGCTCCCTGGTGGTGCAAAAGGACGCCAACATTCGCGTCATGAGCAAGGGCGAACACGTCCGTCCGGAACCGGACGTGCAGATCTGAGCGACGAGGTCCCGGCCCCGCGAGCGCCTTCGCGGGGCATCCCGGCGCTGGGGCGCCCGCAGGATGCCGGTCGCAGCGATTGCAAAAAATTGGAGCGGGCGAAGGGAATCGAACCCTCGTGTGCAGCTTGGAAGGCTGCCGTTCTACCACTGAACTACGCCCGCTTTGCGCAGACGCTTCTATCGTAACCCTGGCGCTTGCCTTGTCAACGGGTGAACCGTAGCTTCGCCGGTCGGATGAACTCGCTGTTGCTCACCGGGGGACGCGTGGTGGATCCGGCCAGCCAGTGGGACGGCCCGGCGGATGTGCTGATCCAGGACGGTAAGATTGCCGCCGTCGGGCCGGAGGCAGCGGCGCTTTGCCCGCCGGAGGCGCAGCGCGTGGACGTTCGCGGCTATGTCGTTTGCCCGGGCCTCATCGACATGCACGTCCATCTCCGAGAGCCCGGCCAGACGGCCAAGGAAACCATCGCCAGCGGCACGGCCGCAGCAGCGCGGGGTGGTTTCACCGCGGTGGTCTGCATGCCCAACACCAGCCCCGCCGTCGACAACGCCGGGACGGTGGCCCTCATCCACGAGCGCGCCGCCCAACAGGCGCATGTCCATGTGTTTGTGGCTGGAGCCATCACCAAAAACCTGGCTGGCGAGGAATTGGCGCCCATCGGCGGCCTGAAACGCGCGGGCGTGGTGGCCATTACCGACGACGGCCATTGCGTGCAGAACCATGAGCTGATGCGGCGGGCCATGGAGTACGCCCGGATGTTCGATCTGCCGGTGCTGGATCATTGTCAGGACTACTCCTTGGTCAGCGACGGCGTGGCCCACGAAGGTCTCTGGAGCACGTTGCTGGGATTGCGCGGTTGGCCCGCAGTGGGCGAGTCGCTGATCGTGGCACGCAACATCTTGCTGGCCGAGTTGACCGGCTGCCACGTGCATTGCCAGCACCTGAGCAGCGCCCGCAGCGTCGAACTGGTCCGCGAAGCCCGTCGCCGCGGCGTGCCCATCTCGGCCGAAGCCTGTCCCCATCACTTCGTGCTGACCGACGCCGCCCTGGCCGGCAGCCAAAAGTTCTGGCTCCACGACGGCGCCGGCGTACACGGAATGGCTGGCCGGACCGACCTACCCCAGTGGCCCGCCTACGACACCCGCTTCAAGATGAATCCCCCCCTGCGCTCGGCGCGCGATCGGGAGGCCATTTTGGAAGGACTGGTCGACGGCACCATTCAGGTCATTTGCAGCGATCACGCCCCTCACTGCAGTTTTGAAAAAGAGGTCGAATTCGATTACGCGCCTTTCGGCATCACAGGGCTGGAAACCGAATTTCCCCTGGCCCTGACACAGCTCTACCACTCCGGTCGACTCAGTCTGATGGACTTGATTGCGCGCTTTACTGTGGGACCGGCCCGCATCCTCGGGCTTCAGAAGGGGACTCTCCGCCCCGGGGCGGATGCGGACCTCATCGTGTTCGACCCCGACCGTGAATGGGTGTTCACGCCGGAGAGTACCCGGAGCAAATCCCGTAACAGCCCCTTCTACGGATGGCCGCTCAAAGGGCAGGTCCTCATGACCTTTGTGTCCGGACGCAAGGTTTACCCGTAAAGCGTTACGGAACCCGGCTTCGGAGGTGGCTACGGATCTGTCTCGAACCGACCGATGCAGGGTGCGCAGCGGCCGAAAGGCGGCGCAGAATCAAGACCGCAAGAGGCCCTGCGGCTTTTCTTGCTTCCGGTGCCACTTTCCGCACGCCCCTGTTTGGGAAAGGGAGGGGCCGGGATCCTCCGCGCCGTTGCGCCTGGTGCTCTCCGGCAACGAGCTCGCGCTGCGCCCCGGCTTGCCCCGAGGGCGGCACGGCGGCACCTCGGATCTCAGATCCTATCGGGGATCACCCGCAGAGGGCCACGGGGCGGCAGCCACCTGCGCCGGCTTCCCAAAGGGCCTGTCTGTCCAGGCCGGGCAGCGGGTAACCCCGTTCCTGCGCGGAATTTGGTCGATGCAGGAGTTTGACATGTCGGCGGCCCTGCTTAGTTTGTTGGCTCTACGGTCCGCCAGAGCCGCTGGCACACCGGGCGGCCACAGGCTGTGCTCCGGGTTTAGCAGACGGCCCCGGCGGGTGGGTCGCTCGGCGCCTCGACGAATCGGATTGGGAAGCTGTTCGAGCCCCTGCGTTCGCAGGGAAAGGACCTGTGCCGAGCAGCCGTAGGACCGTCAGCAACGAACCTAAACCGGGGCACAACGCTGGCAAGGCCGCTGACAGGCCTGCGAGGGTCGGGAGGCCCCCTCGGAGCTGGGCCGGGCTGCGGAACTGCGAGCCCTGGACGAGCTGACGAACCGTGCAGAGTTGATGCGCTCGGGATGGTTGGATTCGAGGCCGGTCGGGGCGAACTCCAGCCGCAATGCTGCGAAAAGGAAGGAAGGACGATGGAGTCCACGCAAGTTGCCAAACTCGAATTGGATGGTCGGGTGTACGAGCTGCCGATTGTTATCGGTTCGGAAGGGGAGAAAGCCATCGATATCAGCCGGCTGCGCGAGCTGACCGGTTACATTACGCTGGACGAGGGCTACCCCAACACCGGCTCGTGCGTCAGTGCCATCACGTACATTGACGGAGAGCAAGGAATCCTGCGGTATCGGGGCATTCCCATTGAGGAGCTGGCCGAGAAGTCCACGTTCATCGAGACGGCCTGGCTGCTGATTTACGGTGATCTGCCCACGCGTCAGCAACTGCAGCGATTTTCCGACCTGCTGACGGAGAACCAGGACCTGCACGAGGATCTCAAGCACCACTTCGAAGGGTTTCCAGCCACGGCGCATCCGATGGCGATTTTGTCCTCGATGATCAACGCCAGCAGTTGCTTTTATCCCGGGCTGATGGGCCCGGCGAATCGGGAGCGGTTCGACGTGCACGCGGCACGGTTGCTTTCGCAGGTGCGCACCATTGCGGCGTTTGCGTATCGGAAATCGCGCGGCCTGCCCATCATCTATCCGCGGCGCAAGTACAAGTACACCGCCAACTTTCTGCACATGATGTTTTCGGACGTGTACGAGGACTACCCGCTGCGGCCGGAGGTGGTGCGCGCGCTGGATCTGATCTTTCTGTTGCATGCTGATCACGAGCAGAACTGTTCGACCTCGACGGTGCGGATGGTGGCCTCCAGTCAGGCCAATCTGTTTGCCAGCGCCTCGGCGGGCGTGTGCGCCTTGTGGGGGCCCTTGCACGGCGGGGCGAATCAGGCGGTAATCGAGATGCTGGAGGAGATCCATGCCTCCGGGGGCAACGTGCGGGAATTGGTCGAGGCGGTCAAAAGCCGGAAAACCCATCGGCGCCTGATGGGCTTCGGACATCGCGTGTACAAAAACTACGATCCCCGCGCCCGCATCATCAAGAAGGCCTGTGACGAGCTGCTGCAGGCGCTGCAGATCCAGGATCCGCTCCTGGACATCGCGCGCGCATTGGAAGAGGTCGCCCTGAGCGACCCCTATTTCATCGAACGGAAGCTCTATCCCAACGTCGATTTTTACAGCGGGATCGTCATGCGGGCCATTGGGCTACCCAAGGAGATGTTTCCGGTGATTTTTGCCATCGGCCGGATGCCGGGCTGGATCGCCAATTTCCGTGAGATTCTGCTGGCGCCCAAGCCGAAGATTTACCGGCCTCGCCAGATCTACACGGGGCCGACCCTGCGGCACTACGTACCGCTGGAGCAACGGGGATGAAGGCCAACGGCCGGGCTGCCCGTACGGCCCGGTGGGACACGAAGCAAGTGAACCGCCAAGCACCAAGCCCGAAGCCCGGGCACGAAGTGAGCGAACCTCCTGCGGCCGGCCCGCAATCACCTCAGGGGCCGGCCACGCGGCGAGTGAAGAAGGCCAGGGCTCGGGTCGAGGCCGCCGCCGCAGCGGGTGGGGTCCCCAGGGCACACGCCCTTGCCGGGCGTCGCCGCGCGGGGGGCACCCCCTGCTTCATGCGAGGTGTGGCGAGAGCTTGCCAGACTGCGATCCTTCGGCTCTGGAAGGCTGCGTCAGCAGGTGCCGGTTGTACACTTGGCATCCGGCTCGGCCCACCGCAAACTGGGAGCGGTTGGCGCAAGCGCCGGCCGGTCCATGCGGTCCATGGGACATTGGATGTATGAAGGCACCTCGACTTGTCGTCATCACGGACCTGGGGCATTTCAAGGCGGCGCGGTTTGAAACCACGCCCCGGGGCACACCGCGGTTGGAACCGTTGGAGGATACGCGCCTGGATCTGTATCCGAACCGGGTGGTGCACAAGGTCACCGATCTGGCCGGTCGGCATACGGCCCCGGGTCAGAAACGCTGGGGTGCACCGATGGCTGATGCGCACAATCTCAAGTTGGAAACCCGGCGCCGGCTCGTCAAAACCATCGCGCGGAAGATCGTCAAGCTATTGCAGGAGCATCCGAACCTGCCCCTATGGTTGGCTGCGCCGGCGGAGATCAATCATCTCATTGTGGACGAACTGCCCGCTACCGTGCGCCGGCGGATCGAGGCAAACCTGGCGCGCGACCTGACGAAGGCCAACCAGCGGGAAGTGTTGGCCGTCTTCCCGAGATTGCGAGAGGGTTGAAGCCCCCGGCACGGCAGCCCGTTGCCGGTCGGCCAGGGGAAGAGGTATTTATGCGTTGGTCCATTCGCATCGCTCGCGTGGCGGGGATCGAGGTCCGGTTGCACCTGACCTTTTTGCTGTTTCTGGCCTGGATTGGATTCAGCTACTACCGTTGGGGCGGTCCGGAGGCTGCCTGGCAGGGTGTGGTGTTCATGCTGGCCCTGTTTGGTTGCGTGCTATTGCACGAGTTCGGGCATGCCTTTGCGGCGATGGCCTTCGGGATTCGCACCCCCGACATCACGCTGCTGCCGATCGGTGGGGTGGCGCGACTGCAGCGCATGCCAGACCACCCCTGGCAGGAACTGGTCGTAGCCGTGGCCGGGCCGCTGGTGAATGTGGGGATTGCGGCGGTGTTGATTTTTCTGTTGGGACAACAGCTTGCCTGGGAGCATCTGGAGAGGCTGAACCAGCCCGGAGTGGCATGGTTGGCGAAGCTGGCCTCCGTCAACATTATGCTGGTGTTGTTCAACCTGATCCCGGCCTTCCCGATGGACGGGGGCCGCGTGTTGCGCGCTTTGCTGGCCATGGCGTTGCCCTACGGCCGGGCCACGCAGATCGCAGCAACGATCGGCCAGGGACTGGCCTTTGTATTTGGGTTTCTAGGGTTGTTCACCAACCCCATGCTCCTTTTCATCGCGTTTTTCGTGTTCCTGGGGGCCCAGCAGGAGGCAGCCGCCGCGCAGATCAAGGACATCAGCAGTGGCTTGCCAGTGGCCGAGGCCATGGTGACCCATCTGGTTCCCCTGCCCCCGCATGCTGTGCTGGATGATGCGGTGGAGGTGTTGTTGCGGGCGGCCCAACATGAGTTTCCCGTGCTCGACGCCGACGGTCGGGTCTTGGGGGTCTTGACCCGGGACGACTTGATTGCGGCCTTGAAACGGTTCGGGCCGCATCACCCGGTGGTGGAAGTCATGCGCCGTGACCTGCCGGTGGTGTACAGCTATGCACCTTTTGAGGAGGCTTTCCGGCGGATGCAGGAATGTGGCTGCCCGGCACTGCCGGTGGTGGATGGGACGGGACGGTTTGTCGGCCTGATCACGCCGGAAAATGTTGGAGAACTGATGTTGGTGCACTCGCTGCGCCCGCGGGAGCTCCGGCCCGCCTGGCGCCGGGTGGCCCCCTGGCATGAGTGAGGCCGAGGGACTCGAGGCCTTGCTGGCGAGAGCAAGGAGCGCGTTTGAACCATGACCACTGAGACCCATACGCTGCCGTGGAACCTCGTGACCCACAACCTGCACGGTCACGAGTTGCTGCGAAAGAAGCTGTACCAAAAAATTAACAAACTCAGCCGCCACTTGAGGCATTTCCCTCCCGACGCGGTCCACTTGCAGGTGGTGCTGGAACGGCATCCGCGGCGTGAGGCATATCGGGCCGCTTTGACCCTTCGGGTGCCCTCAAACATTTTGCGGGCGGAGGAACAGGGCACTGATGTCATTCAGGCACTTGACCTGGCGGTCAAAACCCTGCTGCGCCAACTGGAAAGCCTCAAGGCCGAACTGCGTCGCGAGATGTATTGGAAACGCAGGAGACGCCGCACCCTCCTACACCAAATGAAGGCGGCCGGATTCGCCCGGGCCCCGCAGCCCGAGGGCGAGGGCCCGCAAGACCTGTCCGATGTGATCCGGGCCTGGCTCGCCGAGCATTATGCACGGTTGTTACGGTACGTGCGACGTCAGCTCTGGCACGACATCACCGCTGGCGAGGTGCCCGCCGGCGCCATCGACCCCCGAGCGGTGGTGGACGAAGTGGCACGGCAGGCGCTCCGGCAACCGGACAAGAAGCCGGCCCGGATGAACTGGGTCTTGTGGTTGTATGTTCTGGCCCGCCAAGAACTGGCCCGCCGGCGCAAGGCGCTGCAGCAACAGACCAAGGAAACCGTGCCCTTGGAGCAAGAAACCCTGCTGCCGGACGAACTTCTCGCCGAGGGTTATGATGCCGAGCAACCCTTGGATCTGATCGAACGTCAATTGGAACCGCCGGTGGCCGCCCAGGCCGAACTGGTGGCCGATCCACGCACGGAACCGCCCGATCAGGTGGTGGCCCGGCGCGAGTTGCTAGCGGAGATGCGCCGGTTGGTCAGCCGTTGGCCCCGTCCAGAGCGCGAAGCGTTCGAACTGCACTATGTGGAAGGGTTTGAGCCCGAGGAAGTGGCCATGATCTTGGGCCTTTCCGCCGCCCAGGGCCGCGCCCTGGTGCAGCAGGTACAGCAGCGTCTGCGCCAGGCCCTGGTGGATCTGGCAGCGGTCTGAAATACCGGGCGCCCCACTCCGGCCGGGCACGCTCCCGCAAGGGAGCACCGAGAGGCGGATGGAATGCGCGGTTGCAAGCCGGAACCAGTGCCGGCATCGTCAAAGGCGTGGAAACATTGAAAAGCAGCGCCCGGGAAACACTGCGGGGTGCGGGTCGTCCCCAACGGGCGCCTTGGCCAGATTATGCCGGTTGAATTCAAAGACTACTATGCCATCCTCGGCGTCCCCCGGGATGCTTCGGAGGAGGAGATCAAGAAGGCCTTTCGCAAGTTGGCCCGCCAGTATCACCCAGACGTGGCCAAGGACAAAAAAGCGGCCGAGGAAAAGTTCAAGGAGATCAACGAGGCCTATGAGGTCCTGAGCGATCCGGAAAAGCGTCGCAGATACGATGCTCTGGGCAGTCACTGGCGGCAGGGGGAGGCTTTTACACCGCCCCCGGGCTGGGAACATCGGGCCTGGACCAGTCCCGATGGGGCCCAGCATTTCGAGTTCCACTTCGGAGGCACTGGCTTCAGCGATTTTTTCGAACGGTTCTTCGGGGGAGGCCGTTTTCGCGATCTGGGGGTGTTCATGGAAGAGGGGCCGGGCTCCGGAGCGGAGTTTGTCGAGCGCGGTTTTGCGCGTCGCGGGGCCGACGTGGAAGGCGACATCTTGGTCACGTTGGATGAGGTGTTCCACGGCTCTGTGCGAACGGTGTCTCTCCAACGTGTCAACGCCCGGACCGGCGAGTCCGAAACCCATTCCTTCAAGGTGCGCATTCCGCCCGGCGTACAGGAGGGGCAGATCATCCGCATCCCGGGCAAGGGAGGCGAAGGTTGGGGCGGCGGGCCGCCGGGAGATCTCTATCTTCGGGTGCGGATGGCAGCGCACCCGGACTTCCGAGTGCGCGGGTCGGACCTTTACTATGACCTGCCTTTGGCGCCCTGGGAAGCCGTGCTCGGTTGCACGGTAACCATCCCTTTGCCGGACGGGCCGGTCACAATCCGTGTCCCCCCGGGGACCAACTCGGGTCAGCAACTCCGGGTCCGCGGTCGCGGCCTGCCCCAGGGCAGTTCCGGGGCACGAGGGGACCTGTACGCGGTGGTGACCGTGCAGGTACCCGAAGCGGCAGAATTGACACCCCAAGAACGCGAACTGTGGGAGCGTCTGCGGCAGATTTCGCGTTTTCAGCCCAGAGCATCCGTCTGAGGCAATGCCCACCTCGGGGAAAGGCCACCAGCCCAGCGCGCTCGTCAAGCCGGGTCCAGGGAAGGTTTCGACCGGATGACCGAGCCGATCATGCACGCGCTGAGCCTGAGGGGCAGCAGTGGGACCGGAGTGACAACCGCCGTGATTCTTGAACTGTCTTGGGCGGTCTGGTCCGCCCTCGGCAGTGCCTTGGCGCTGGGGGCCGCGCTTTGGGCCTCGGGCCATGCAGTCATTTATAAGCGCGATTCGCGGTCTGCTGCGCTGTGGGTCATCGTGATCTGGTTGATGCCCGCGGTCGGCCCGATTCTTTACCTGGTGCTGGGGATCAATCGTGTCCGGCGCCGAGCCGCCGCCTTGCGGGTGGACCGGCTCGGCGAGACTGCCGACCCGCCTGCCCCGAACGATCCCTGCGTATCGGCCCGTAGCTTTCCCCTGCCCGAATCTCTAGAGGGGCTGGCAAACCTCGTGGGGGAGGTCACGCGCTTGCCTTTACTGGCCTGCAACCGCGTTGTCCCCCTGGTCAACGGGGAGGACGCCTTCCCGGCCATGCTGGAGGCGATCCGCAACGCCCGGGCGTCTGTGGCCATGGCCAGTTACATTTTTGACGGCCACGGCATTGGAGAGGAGTTTGTGGAGACGTTGACGAAGGTCATGCACAGAGGCGTGACCGTCCGGGTGCTGATCGATGATGTGTATGTGCGGTTCTCGCGCGGATCAGCGTACGGCCCGCTGCGCCGAGCCGGCGTGCCCGTGGCGGCTTTCAATCCACCCTTGTTGCCCGCGCGTTTGCAGGCAGCCCACTTGCGGAACCACCGGAAACTGCTGGTAGTGGACGGGCGGGTGGCCTTTACCGGGGGTATGAATGTCCACGCGCCCTACTGGCGACCGGATTGCCCGGCGCAGGCTCAGCGCGACCTGCATTTCCGGCTGGAAGGCCCCGTGGTGCGCCAGTTGACCGAGGTTTTCGTGCAAGATTGGCGTTTCACCACAGGGGAGGTCCTGGAAGGCGAGCTTTGGATGCCGAAACTCGAACCTGCGGGCGCCACGCCGGCCCGCACCATTGAAGCCGGCCCGGATGAGAATCTCGACCGTCTGCGCTGGGTGTTCTTGGGTGCTCTGAATGCCGCCCGGAGCTCGATTCGGGTTTGGACACCCTACTTCCTTCCGGAGCCATCCCTCATTGCGGGCCTGAATGCCGCGGCACTCCGGGGGGTTCAGGTGGACATCCTGCTGCCTGCGCAGTTGGATCATCCCACGGTTCAGTGGGCCTGCATGGCACAGATCTGGCAGGTCCTGGAGCATGGATGCCGCGTGTGGCTGCGTCCGTCTCCCTTCGACCACAGCAAACTGTTGCTTGTGGACGACCAGTGGGCCTTGTTCGGATCGGCCAATTGGGACGCTCGCAGCCTTCGGCTGAATTTCGAGTTGAATGTGGAATGTTACGACGGCACCCTGGGCGAGCAGTTGGGCCGCTTGTTCGAGTCGGCACGGAAGACAGCGCGACCGCTGAGCAAGGCCGAGGTGGATGGTCGCCCGCTGCCCGTGCAATTACGGGATGGTGTAGCCCGCCTGTTCGCGCCGTACTTGTGAGGAAGCCATGTTACCCCTGCGTGATGACATTCCCAGCCGCCGCTACCCGGTCGTTACGTGGCTCATCATCCTGGTCAACCTGGTGGCCTTTGGTTGGGAGCTGAGCCTCGGCCCCGCGCTGGGGGACGCCCTGTTGATTTACGGAATCGTACCCGTCCGCTACACGGTTCCCGAGGTGGCTCGCCTCTTTAGTTGGCCCGAACAACTGTTTCCCTTTTTGAGCTCCATGTTTTTGCATGGTGGCTGGACCCACTTGTTGGGCAACCTGTGGACACTGTGGGTGTTCGGCGACAATGTGGAAGACCGGCTCGGTCACGGGCGTTACCTGGTCTTTTACTTGGCCGGCGGGGCGGCCGCAGCGCTGCTGCACATCCACACCAATGCAACTTCCGCGGTCCCCACCATCGGCGCCAGCGGCGCCATCGCCGCGGTGATGGGGGCGTACTTCCGCCTGTACCCCCACGCGCGCGTGGAAATGCTGATCCCGCCTTTTTTCCTGGGTCCCTATTTTGTCGTGCCGGCCGTGGTGTTCCTGGGTTGGTGGTTCATCTTGCAATTCTTCAACGGGACGCTCAGTTTGCTATCGGATCCCGAGGCCGCCGGGGGCATTGCCTGGTGGGCACACATTGGCGGATTTGTTTTCGGGGCGCTGCTGTGCAGCATTGTCAAGGTCAAAAAGTTTTATCGGAGACACTACGAGGACGAGGACATGCCCTGGTAAGGCATGGGCGCCGGTACCGGGCCCGGCGAAGGTGCCGAACCTGAACCGTGTGAAAACCGAGGAGGATCCCATGCACTTCTCTGTAAGCGCGACAGATTCGCTGGCCCTGACCCTGTTTCAGCCCGAGCCGGAGATGCTCTATTCAATCGAGACGGCCGAGCGCCTGACCCACATTCCCAAGCGACGTATTGCCCTTTACTACCGCTACGGTCTGGTGGCACCCGTACACGATCCGGAGCTGGGCGGCTGGTTTTTCAATGATGAGGCCCTGCAACGCTTGCGGCAAATCGACCACCTTCATCGGGTCTGCGGGATGAACCCGCCGGTCATCCGCCTGCTTCTGCAACTGATCCAAGAGGTGGACACCCTTCGGCGGGAACTGCATTTCTGGAGGGGCTTCTGACAAGAGCCGGCCCCCCAAGGCCATGTCCAGCGCGTGCCGGGCGACTGTGAACTTTTTAGTCCCCTTCGAAGCCCACGAACGCCTTTAGCCAGTGCCTGGTGCACTCGATCGTTTCCGAGGCTGCACCCGGACGGTTTTTGGCCTCGTTTCGACCCACCAGGGCCGCCCCGCAACACTCAAGGCTCCGCGGCTACGGGACGCAGGATGAGTCGATCTCCGGAGACTTCGATGGCCGCCAATTGACGGAGAAACTCCTGCACCTCCGCGTTCCCGTCCAGGTCCCGCGCCAGATTTTCCTGTTGAATCCGGCGCAGAATCCAGTTGGGGATCGGGCGGCCGTTGGCCTCCGCCTCGGCCACGGTCACGGTAAGCCAGCCGTCGCTCAGGTCCACCTGAAGGCGGGCCCTGCCGTGCAGGTAGCGGCCCTGCAGCTCCTTTCGTCCGCTTTCTCCCAAGGGGAGGTGGAATCGTGCGTAGAGGTTGCCGTTGGTTAGCTCCACGCGGAGCCGTTCCTCCATCTCCGGGTTCCCCGCAATCAGGAGGTTAAGCTCGTCGGCAGTGAACTCGATGGGGTCGGCGGGAAGACCCTGTCGGACCGTCTCATAAAAGAGGGCCCAGCGCATGAGCAGCGCGCTGCGCTCCAGATCCGAACCCCGCACTGCCGGCAAAGGCACGGGCGCCGTGACCGTGTAGGTTTGGATCAAGGACCTCCAGTAGAGGAACAGGGCCGTCACCCCTGTCAGGCCCAAAAGCGCCAGCCCGATCAGTGCAAGGCCAACGTACCAGAGCAAGGTGCGCCGCTTGCGTCGCACTTGCTGCCGTGTGTCCCCACTGCCGCCTGCCGCATCCGTTTGCATGGTTTGCTCCGGAAAGTCAGCCCGTGACCTGCCCCGCGGCAAGCTTTTTCTCCTCAACGGGTCTGTGCCGTGCCCTGCGTCTGCAACTCCGGCTAAGCGGCCGGTGGCGTTGACCGGCCTGACAAGCTCCTTGTGGCAGGGCACGGACCGAGGCGGGCCACCGCCACTCGATCTGGCACAGTCAGTTGACCCCAGCCGGGCGCCCCGTCAAACTGCGGGGCCTCTCCAACGGCCCACCCTGTTGGGACCGCTCACGCCAGCGGGGGCCGCTGCAGGTCTCGCGGGCTGCCATGCCGATGCCAGGCGGCCAGTGAACGGGCCGTCACCCACCGTCGACCCAGGACCACTGGGCTGGTGGCACTCCAATGAGTGTTAGGCGGTTTGGGGGCGAACGCCCTCAGCCCAAGAGTCCGTGAGCCGCCTCGAGCGTCCAGCGCCCACGCCGCCGTTCACGGCCGCAGCTCGCGGGTCCCTGCCTCCCAAACGCAAGCCGGGCCCGCCTACCTCCGCGGAGCGAACCGGTGCTCGGGTGGGGCAAACCAGACACAACAGGTGGTGAACTGCTGCAGCACCCCACCCACCGCTGATGGTCTGTGCGGCACTCCGCCGAAGGTTCGCCGGCCGGCCCGTTGGTTCATCCCACGCTGCCCTCGAGGCTGACGCCCAACAGCTTTTGCGCCTCCACAGCGAATTCCATGGGCAGCTCTTTGAACACCTCCTTGCAGAACCCGTTGACGATCATGTTGACGGCGTCCTGCGTAGACAGGCCGCGCTGGTTACAGTAGAAGATCTGGTCCTCGCCGATTTTGGAGGTGGTGGCTTCGTGTTCGACCGAGGAGGTGGAGTTGCGCACGTCAATGTAGGGAAACGTGTGCGCCCCGCACTTGTCGCCGATCAACATGGAATCGCACTGCGAAAAATTCCGTGCGTGAGCGGCGGATTTGCGGATTTCCACCAGGCCGCGATAAACGTTTTGCCCGCGCCCGGCCGAGATGCCCTTGGACACGATGGTGCTGCGGGTGTTGCGGCCGATATGGATCATCTTGGTGCCCGTGTCGGCCTGCTGCCGGCCATTGACCACAGCCACCGAATAGAATTCGCCGACGGAATTCTCCCCCAGCAGGACGCAGCTGGGATATTTCCAGGTGATGGCCGAGCCGGTCTCCACCTGGGTCCAGGAGATCTTCGAATTACGGCCCTTGCAGAGCCCCCGCTTGGTCACGAAGTTGAAGATGCCGCCGCGACCCTCCTCGTCGCCCGGGTACCAGTTCTGCACCGTGGAATACTTGATCTCGGCGTGGTCCAGTGCGATCAGCTCCACCACCGCCGCATGGAGTTGGTTTTCGTCCCGCATGGGCGCGGTGCAGCCTTCCAGGTAACTGACATAGGCCCCCTCGTCGGCCACGATCAACGTTCGTTCGAACTGGCCGGACTTTGCGGCGTTGATACGGAAATACGTGGACAGCTCCATGGGGCATCGGACTCCCTTGGGTACGTAGACAAACGAACCGTCACTGAAGACAGCCGAATTGAGTGCGGCATAGAAGTTGTCCGTGTAAGGCACCACGCTGCCCAGATACTTCCGCACCAGGTCGGGATGTTCCCGAACCGCCTCGCTCATGGAGCAGAAAATGATGCCCTTCTCAGCCAATTGACGCTGGAAGGTGGTGCCCACCGAGACGCTGTCGAAGACGGCATCCACGGCCACGCCCGCCAGCCGCTCCCGTTCACGTAGCGGGATGCCCAGTTTTTCGTAGGTTTCCAGCAGCTTGGGATCCACCTCGTCCAGGCTCTTGGGGCCGTCAGCCCGGCTCTTGGGCGCCACATAGTAGACAATCTCCTGGAAATTGATGGGGGGATATTTGACGAACTGCCAATTGGGCGGGGTCATCGTCAGCCAGTGCCGATAGGCTTTCAAGCGCCATTCCGTCAGCCATTCCGGCTCCTTTTTCTTGGCCGAGATGAAACGGATGATTTCCTCGTTCAGCCCCGGAGGGGCCGACTCGGTCTCGATCTCGGTGTAAAAGCCGTACTTGTACTCCTTCTTGACGAGGCTTTCGATCGTTTCAGCCGCCGTGCTCATGCGTTGCTCTCCTGCGGGCGTCGTTGCCGCGGAAAGGATCCGCCGCGGCCCGGTCCATGATTCCTTCCCGCCGGGTCGCCCGCGCAGGCAAAAGGTAGTGCAGGAAAGCGACCTGTCAACGCGTCTGCCTCCGGGGGCGTGCACCGGCCACCGCCCGGGGAGTTCTCTGCCCATCCGACAGCGTGGCTGGTGTGCCTCGATTTCGGGCTGGCGATGCGGCGCGAATTCGGCTTTGCTGAGGTCATGAACCTTGCCCGCCTTTGGAACATCGCAGGATTGGGTGCCGGTCTTTTGCTGAGCCCGGCAATGTGGGCCCAGGAACCGGGCGCCAAGGCCGAGGATCTGGACGCGTTGCGTCGCGGCCGGCATTTCATCGCCACACCGGTCTACTCTGCGGAGGAGGATACCCGGATCCTGCGGCTGTTCGAGGGACTGCGCGTGGCCGATGTGTGCGACGGGATGGACAAGGCCGGGTTGCACAACCTGGGGCTGATGGATCCCGAGATTCGGCCCTTGTGGAAGGACACGCGTCATTTTCGGCATCGGATCGTGGGCATCGCCGTCACTGCGCGGTATGTGCCCACGCAGGAGCCGCCCGCGGGCCGGCGGGAGACGGCCGACTTTGACCGCTGGGTGGCGGCCTGGTACCGGGACCGCAGCAGTGAACCGTTCGTGCCGCTGCTGCGGCCGGGCACGGTGCTGGTCATTGAGGAACACGGCCACGATACCGGCTCGATTGGTTCGAACAACATCTTGACTTGGAAACAACGGGGTTGCGTGGGCGTGGTCAGCAGCGCCACCGCCCGCGACACGGACGAGATCGAGGCCCAGGGCATCCCCCTGTACTTCAAACGACCCGGTCGGGGCATCCGGCCCGGACGCAACGAAATTGAATCGGTCAACGCGCCGATCGTGTGCGGAGGGGTCCTGGTCAAGCCGGGAGACGTGATTGTGGCCGATGGGGACGGAGTGATCGTGGTCCCGCGGGCCCGGGCCGAGGAAGTGGCGGCCTATGCGCGGGCCACGCTGGAACAGGACAAGTCGGCGCGGCGGCGGTTGTACGAGGCGTTGGGGCTTCCCAAGGATCCATCGGTCGAGTAGGAACCCGTGGAAACATCGCCGCAGAAATCTTCGAGTGCGGCGCAGGGTCACACTGGCGCGCCCTCCACTGCGACCCAGTCCCCGCGAGTGCACGGGCTACCTCGAGGCCACTCTTCCACGGCTCAGCCGGAGCAACCGGGCCCGGCGGGTGCGCCGTTGCGGCCGTTACCGGCCGCGGGCATTGCGGCCACGGGGGGCTTTGCCATCCTGGTGCTGGAGATCGTGGGGGCGCGCTATCTGGCCAAGGATTTTGGCAGTTCGTTTTATGTCTGGGTCAGTCAGATTGGGGTGGTAATGATTGCGCTGGCGCTGGGCTACTACGTGGGGGGTGCCCTGGCGGATCGCTGGCAGCAACTGCGCCGCCTGGCCTGGTTGCTCTGGCCGGCCGGGCTATTCACCTGGGCCATTCCGTGGATTGCCCCGCCGACGATGGACTGGATCGTGAACCGGCATCCGCCGGAAGAACCCATTCCGCCCCTCTGGCAGAAGCTGGATCCCGCCCTTGGCAGCGGGGTGATCTTTCTGTTCCCCTGTTTCATCCTGGCCATGCTGTCGCCCTATTTGATTCGGCTGGCCAGTCAGCGGTTGACCCATGTGGGCCGGGTGAGCGGCCTGATCATTGCCGCCAGCACGGTGGGCAGTATTGCAGGGGTCTTTGTGGCCGGCTACGTTCTGGTGGATCATATGGGGCTGTCGTCGATTTTCCGGTGGACGGGTGGGATGATCGTGCTGTTAGGGGGGGTCTGTTGGTGGGCCGATCCCGGGGCGCGTTCCGTGCGGCGCGGCAAGCCATCATGAATTCTCTGCGCATCTTTCTCGGCGCGTGCCCTCTGCTCGTATGGGCAGCGGTCGAAAGACCGGCCCCGGCAGGGGCCCAAGTCCTTTTCGAGGGTACTTCCCCCTACCACAACATCCGGGTCGAGGACCGGGGCGGTCTCCGACTGTTGACGTTTGACGGCACCCTGCAGACCCGCATGTCGGTGCGCAATCCCCTGGAAGGACATTTCGAGTACATCGAGTATTTCCACCTGCCGTGGCTGTGGAACACGCAGATTGCGCGGGTGTTGATGATCGGGTTGGGGGGCGGCAGCGCCCAGCGTCAATGGGCGGCGTATTATCCGGACGTCTACTTCGAGTCGGTGGAGATCGACCCTCTTGTTGTGCAGGTGGCACAACAGTTCTTTGGGGTGCGCGAGGGCCCCAACCAGCGGGTGGTGGTCGAGGACGGGCGCCTGTACCTGCGCCGGTCGCGGCAGCGGTGGGACGTGCTGTTGGTGGACGCGTACACCGAGAACCGGTATGGAGCTTTCATCCCCTACCATTTAGCCACACGCGAGTTTTTCCGGTTGGCGCACGACCGTCTCACCACCAACGGGGTCGTGGCCTACAACGCCATCGGCACCTTGAACGCCTGGCAGTCCGATGTCATCGGCTCCCTGCACCAGACCCTGCGGGAGGTGTTTCCGCAGGTCTATCTGTTTCCGGCCCAAACCAGCCAGAACATCGTGCTGGTGGCCACGCGGGACCCACGACGACGCACGCGGCTGGAGTTGGAACAGATGGCACGCGCGTTGGAGACCTCGGGTCGCGTGCGGATGCCAGGTTTCCTGAACCGGGCGCGCGCCCTGCGCGAACAGCCGCCAGGGCATTTTGCCCGATGCGGCGTGCTCACCGACGATTTTGCCCCGGTGGACGGCCTGCTGACGCGGGGTCGGTGAACGCAGCGGGGGCCTCCCGCACACGTGCGGTCCTTTGCGGTCCTTGATTGGACCGATCTGGGGGGCCGGGACCGCAAGGCGGGTCCGGAAAGGAAGAGGCTCCTGGTTCAGGGTCTTCCCACAGGGGCAGCCGATTTGCCGAGTGGCGGAACTCAAGCAGATGGCACAATGCGGTCCGGCCATTCCAAAAGAAGGCTGGATTGGCCCGGCCACCGCCTTACCATGCGCAGTGTTATGAAACGATCCTTGGGGGCACAAACGCTGGTTCATCCCACGCCAGTGTTCGTCGTGGGCACGTATGATGCGGAGGGGCGTGCCAACGTGATGACGGTTTCTTGGGCCGGAATCTGCTGTTCACAGCCCCCCTGTGTGGCCATTGCGCTGCGACGGGCCACCTACACGTATGGGAGCATCCTGGCACGACGTGCCTTCACCCTCAGCATCCCGTCCCGGAGCCAAGTTCGTTACGCGGACTTTTTCGGCCTGGTGTCGGGACGGGACGTGGACAAGTTCGCCGCCACCGGCCTGACCCCGGCCCGTAGTTTGCTGGTCGACGCGCCCTACGTGGAAGAGTTTCCGCTGGTGTTGGAGTGCCGACTGTCCCAGACCTTGGAGGTAGGCCTGCACACGCTGTTCATCGGGGAAGTCCTGGATGTGAAGGCCGACGAGACCGTGTTGAACGGCCAGGGTCGGACGGATCCGGAAAAGCTCCAACCGCTGGTCTACGCTCCGGACAGCCAGGCCTACTACGTACTGGGCGAGTTTGTGGCGCGCGCCTTTGCCGTGGGGGAAGAGATTCGACTTCAGATGCCGGACCCGAATTGTGCCTGAGCCTGGGCCGAGGTTGGGTTTCCGGAGAGGTCGGGCCACAGGTCGGCCGGGGACTGATTCAGGCAGCCGAGCCGCACGGCCCTCTGAGCGCCTGCCGGACTACGGCCTATGCGAAGCGGAGCGAGCGTGCATGGGCCCGTCGCCTCGCCCCAACCCACGGAGCATGGCCGCAGACCGGGTGAGGTCAGCCGCCGATCCAGTTCCCGCGAGACACCGCCAGGGCGCAGTCGCAAGTAGCCAAGGCAAACCCGGGCCGACGATGCGACAAGGCCGTCGTCGGGCCTGGCTGACCGGCAGGGCCGGTCTGGAGTAGTCCGCGGGTTTCCGTGCGCCCGGAGAGCGCCGCTGCACCCTTGAGCCTCGAAAAAACTCGGCGCTCACGGGGCCTAGAGGCATTAGACCATTTTCCGTTTCCACCGGGAGTGGGGACGATACGGGGCAGGCTGTCCGGAACAGTTTTTCGTTTTGCCCGAGCCCGGGTTTCGGTTAATAGGATTGCGTGGCGGCCGCAAGTCATGAAGGCGAGCGAGTGCTGCGGGGCATTCCGGTGTCCAGCGGAGTGTGCCGGGGCAAGCTGTTGGTTTGGCGTAAGGCCGAGGCAGAAGTGCCCCACTGGGAGCTGCGCGCAGAGGAGATCCCTGCCGAGATCGAGCGGTTGGAGCGCGCCTTGGTAGCGACCCGGCAACAATTGTTGGACGTGCAGCGCAGGGTGCGGGAAGTGATGGGCTCGCAGGAAGCCGGCATCTTTGATGCTCATCTGCTGGTGCTGGAAGATCGCGTCCTGGTTGACGAGGTCACCCGCATGATCACTCAGGAGCGCCTCAATGCCGAATACGCCTACCATTGCGTGGCGCAGAAATACATGGCCGCACTGGCCGCGGTGGAGGACGAGTACCTGCGAGAACGGGTGGCAGACATGCGGGACGTGACCGCCCGGGTGCTCAACCATCTGATGGGGCGAGCCCACGGACTTGAACTGGCGCACCTGCACGAGCCGGTGATTTTGGTCGCTCACGACCTGACCCCCAGCGACACTGTCCAAATGGACAAGTCCAAGGTACTGGGCCTGGCCACGGAAGTGGGCAGTCAAACCTCTCATACGGCCATCCTGGCACGTTCGTTGGGATTGCCGGCGGTGGTGGGTCTGGCCCATGCCCTGCGCGAGCTGGAGACGGGCCAGTACGCCCTGTTGGACGGTTTCAATGGGCTGCTGATCCTGCATCCATCGGATCAGACGCTGTTCGAGTACGGCCAGTTGGTCCGGCGCCAGATCACGCTAGAAGAGAAACTGCGGGAGGTGGTCGACCAACCGGCCGTGACGTTGGACGGCCACCGGGTTCTGGTCCTGGCCAACATCGAGCAGGCTGATGACGTGGAGGCCGTGCGGGCCAGCGGTGCGGAGGGGGTGGGCCTCTTTCGCACGGAGTACCTCTACATCAACCGCGACCATCCCCCCGGCGAGGAGGAACAATTCGAGGCTTACCGAAAGGTCGCCGCTGCCTTGCAACCGCAGCCGGTCATTGTGCGCACGTTGGACCTGGGCGGGGACAAGTTCCTTTCCCATCTGGTAGCGCAGCAGGAGATGAACCCGTTTCTCGGTTGGCGGGCCATTCGGCTCTGCTTGCAGCAGCCCGAGATGTTCGGCGCCCAGTTGCGGGCCATTCTGCGGGCCAGCGCCGAGGGCAACGTGAAATTGATGTATCCCATGATTTCAGGGCTGGAAGAGCTCTGCCAAGCCAACGAATTGCTGGAACGGTGCAAGGCGCAACTGCGGGAGCGTCACCAGCCCTTCAATGAAGCGATCGAAATTGGCGCCATGATCGAAATCCCGTCGGCAGCCCTGGTGGCGGATGCACTGGCCCGGCGGGTCAACTTCTTCAGCATCGGCACCAACGACCTGATCCAGTACTCGCTGGCCGTGGACCGGATGAACGAACGGATCGCGCATTTGTACGAACCGACGCATCCGGCCATCCTTCGTCTGATCCGGCACACGGTGCAGGCGGCGGAGGCGCGGGGACTGCGGGTGAGCGTCTGCGGGGAAATGGCGGGTGAAGCGGTGCTGGTGCCGTTGTTGTTGGGGCTTGGAGTGCACGAACTCAGCGCGGCGCCTCCGTTGGTGCCCCGCATGAAGTATCTGATCCGCCGAATTCGCCTGTCAGAAGCCCGGGAGCTGGCGCAATGGGCCCTGGGCTGTGAATCGGCCACCGAAATCCTGCGCCGCTGCGAGGCATTGGCCCGGGAGGCGGCGCCGTTGCTATTCGAGGGGCGGACGGTCACCCTCTGAACTCCGGGGGTGCCGTGGCCTTACCCGAATCGCCGGCGAAGGCGCTCCAGGTGATAGTCACGGCGCTGTTCCGGGGTCATCTGCGCAAAGTTTGGCGAGGCAGAGCCGGTTGTGGGACACGGCCGGTGACCGGTAGACCGTGCCGCGGGTGGCCCGGCAGCAACGGCTGATGCCGGCTGCTGGGCCAGGGGGTTGTTCCGGACCGAAACGGCCGGGGATTTTCGGCCGGTGCGGTCCGCCCGCAGGGCCGGATCTGTGATCTGCATATCTTCCTGCAGGCTGCGGCGCGGGCGAATTCCTTGGGCTTCCAGGATGGCATGATAGGCACGGACGGCTTCCTCCGGTCCAATGCGGCCCTCGGTAATCAACCGCAACATTTCGATGAAGGCCAGTTGGTGTTCAGCGTGATTGATTTTGCGGCCGTAAAGAGCCACGCGGGCGCCGTGACGCTGGGCCTCGTGCAAGAGGAGAAAGGCGTCGTAGGTGGTGCCAGCACTGCCCCCCAGGATGCCCACCACCAGATTGGGGTCGTACTGGACCAGTTCCTCCAGGGCACGAGGCCCGTGGTAAACGATCTTCAGGAACAGCGGTCGCCCCGCCATCGGCACGCCGGCCAGCGTACGCAGAATTTGGTCGTTGATGAATTCGGCCAGTTTGTCCGGGGCCAACCCGGCGTCCACGTTGGGGTCGAACACTTCCAGGAAATGCCGGAACTGTTTTCGTTCCGCTTCTTCGCGGAACACCTTGTAAGCCAGCAAGGTTTCGCGATCTCGCTCCAGGTCGTTGAGAAACGTCACCGAATAGAGGCCCAGGTTGGCGCCGGGAAACTCGCCTCCGGTCCGGTCGCACTCTACGCGGCCGCACTGGAGCTGGTCGATGGTCGCGGTCCGGAACGGTCGGGACGGCTCGGCCGTGTAACAGCCGTGGCGGACGGCCCAGATGTCGGAGGTGTCATTGGCCCGGGCGGCCGGCGTGACCGGGGAGCGGCGGAAAAGCCCTTCCTGAATGGTCAGCAGATCGTTGACGTAGGGGGACATCAGCATGATGTCCACCACACCCTGGTGCACGATCTCGCGGATGATGTCGAGAAACTCCGGCAGGTTGCGGTAACCGAATTCCTCACGCGTCCAAACCTCCGGGGAAAACTGCGCCGGCCGGGCCCCGCGCGCCGATAACCACCAGCGCGGCCCGGGCGCGCGCACACCATAGGCCATGTCGGCGTCCTTGGCATCCGCCAAGATGAAGGTGCGACCCTGGGGCCGGGCGCGAATCTCCGCCAGCTTGCGGTCCAAGGACTTCTGCGGTGCCGATGACGGCGCCGTGGAGGTGTCGGGTGGGTTCATTTCCACCGGGCCAGAATCTCGTCGGTGATGACTTGGACGGCCTTTTCGGCCTCGGGATCGAAATCGGCTTCTGGGGCGGGCCGGGGTGGGATGGCGCAGGTCACACCAGGCCGCCACTGGTCGTTATCGCAAAGTTCGCATTCCTTGAGTCCGAAGCGGGGATCGGGGATACCCAGCTCCTGTTTGATTTTGAGCAGCTCGCGCAATTGCTGCGGGGTCATGGTTTGGGGCGGCTTGCCCAATTGGGCGGTGACCAGCACAGTGCGACAATAGGCCTCGAGGATCTCCATCTTGAAGTAGGCATCCTCCAGGTTGAGGTGGCTCCAACTGACCACGCCGTGGTTGGCCATCAAAATTGTGTTGTGTTGGTCCACCAGCTCGGCCACCAGCTGCCCCATTTCCGGGGTGCCGGGGGTGCGGTAAGGAGCCACCGCCACCGAGGCAAACACCTCGAATTCGGGGATCAGACAGGTGGGCGGCACCAGACCGGCCACAGCAAAACCGGTGGCATAGGGCGGATGACAATGACAGGTGGCCACCGCCCGGGGTTGACGCTGGAAGATTTGGAGGTGCATCAGGATTTCGCTGGTCCGCTTTTTCTGTCCACAGAGCTGGCGCCCGGTGAAATCCACCAGGCACATATCTTCGGGCTTCATGAAGCCCTTGCTGACCAGCGTAGGAGTGCAAAGGGCCAGGTCCTTGCCCACGCGAATGGCCAGGTTGCCGCCGTTGCCATCCACGTACTCGCGCAACCAGAGTCGGCGCCCGATGTCGCAGATCTGTTCCTTGAGCTGCTGGCACCACGCGGAATGAAAGAACGCCTCCAGCTCGGCCGGGGGAGATTGCGAGGACAGTTCCGCTGGGGGGCCTGCAGGAGAGGCTGACGCAGTAGGGCCGGAATTTCCGTCCCGGGCTGGCATGGAACCGTTGCGGGCCCCGAGCTGGCCGGCCTCCCATTCCCGCAGGAAATCGCGCGCCGCCGGAGTAAGGAGGGCATCGGCTGGCAACTGCCGGAGATCCTGTCCCTGTCGCAGGAGCGCTTCCAGATCGCGCAAACTGATGACCTGTTTCATGGCCGAAAACAGCTCAGCCCGTCCACGGGCGATAGAAAAGTTCATCTGCCAGGGCCACGTTGATTGCGTCCACAGGCGTGGGCCGGTCAAAGGGCTGAGCGGCCTCGCGCCCCTCCACGTAACCGATCACTTGGTCCACGGCGCCGCCAAGATTGTCGTAGACCACCAGGCTGGGGTCCGGTCCCGGTCGCCACGGACCTCGCAAGCCTTGACTGTACTGGTCACGGCCCATGGGGCTGACCACCAGGAAACGGCCGCCCTCCAGAGCGGGCACCGCCCGGCTCAGAGTCACGCGGCCGATCACACGACCCAGTTTCATAGGCGCTCTCCCGGAACCCGTTCGTCCACCACTCCAATGATCAGCCAGCGCACCGGACTTTTTTCGTCGCCCACGGCCCGCCGGGCGGCTGCTCCGTCGGAGGAGATGACCACCTGTTGATGAAGGCCCGCTCCCAGCGCGTCGATGGCCACCTGAGGGGTCCCTTCCGGGCGCCCCTGGGCATCGATCGGTTGACAGACCACCAACCGCCAGCCCTCCAGGCTCGGATGCTTGCGCACGGCCACCACGTGCCCTTCCACACGCGCCAAAAGCACGGCTCAACCCTCCCGGAACCGTCCCGCCGGGCCGGCCCCCGTGTCCCGCGTCCGATCGTCCACTGACGCTCTCTTGTCACTTCTTCGAGGCATGGTCCGTGCGAAGTCGGAGCGCGTCCTTCAGAAAATGCGCAGTTGATCGACCATCACACACCGTCGCACCCGCGTGAAGGTGCGCGGATTGCAGATGCCTTCCCCTGTGGTGGTGGCGATGGAAAAGTTCAGGTAACCCTCGCCGCCATTACCCAAACCGGCCAGACACGATCCGTTTTTAACGAACAGGGTCGTTTCCAGGGCCCGGGCCATGGCCGTCATGTGCGCCACGTCTAGCGAGTGAATCATGGCCGAGTGTTTGTAACCGTGTTCGGCCCGTTTGGCAGCCTCGATCCCCTCCTCCACGGAGCGCACCCGGACCACGGGCAGGAACGGCATCATCTGTTCCTCCAGCACGAAGGGATGATCCGCCGCGGTTTCGCCAACCAACAACTGGACCCCGGAAGGCAAGTTGACACCAGCCGCACGTGCCAACACGTCGGGATCTTTGCCCACCAGCTCGCGACTGACAGTGGGGTGCGGACAACCCGCTCCCTGGCCCGCCGGAAACACGAAGGCCGCACGGGTCAGTCGCTCAATCTGCGCCGGGTTAAGCCGGTAGGCACCGTGTTTCTCCAGCGCGGCCATGAACCGGTCAAAAAACGGTTCCAGGACGAACACCTCCTTCTCGCCAATGCACAGCAGGTTGTTGTCGTACGCAGCACCTTCTACCACGCAACGAGCGGCCCGGTCCAAACAACTGGTGCCGTCTACCAGAACCGGCGGATTGCCCGGGCCGGCGCAGATGGCTCGCTTCCCGCTGGCCATGGCCGCTTTCACCACGCCCGGTCCACCGGTAACGCAAAGCAGGCGCACATGCTCGTTGCGGGCCATGGCCTGGAACGACTCGAGGGTGGGCGGTTCCAGGATGCAGGCGAGGTTCTCGATTCCCAGCTCGCGGTGAATCGCCTGGTTGAACGTGCGCACCGCCGTTACCGCGCATCTGTAGGCGCCAGGGTGCGCATTGAACACCACCGCATTGCCCGCGGCCACCATGCTGATGATGTTACAAGCCAGGGTGGGAATGGAATGGGTGCTGGGCGTCACCGCCCCGATGACTCCAAACGGAGCATACTCCTCTAGCGTGATGCCATGATCACCGCTCAAACCGTACGGCTGAAGGAATTCTACCCCGGGCACCGCCCGCTGCGCCCGCAGCTTCTCGATCTTGTGATCCAGCCGGCCGATCCGTGTCTCCTCCAGCTCCAATCGACCCCACTCCTCCGCTTTGGACCAACAGATGTCCTTGACGATCTGGATCACCTTTTGACGGCCGGCCACTCCAGCAGCCGACAGTTGCTGGAACGCCTCCTGAGCCGCTTCGCACGCTTCCGCCACATCCGTAAAGACACCAAACCGGCCGCGACTGGGCTTCGGGCCGACCGCGCTGGAGACCGGACAACCGCAGGCCGGAGCCGCCCCCGCGGAAGCAGCGGTACTATCGGCCGGTGGTGGGGAGGCCTGTGCCGGCGCCGCCGCACGAGCGGCGCCCCCGGAAGCAGAGGGCGGCCCGCCCAAGCGGCCCAGCACCTCGGCAACCACTTCCCGAATCAAGGTTTCATTCAGTGTGCTCATGGTGTCTTCGGAGGGGGCGCAATCCGGTCATGGGCCTTGCCCTGCCGGCGCTTCCACCCACGCACGGCAGATCACTGCGAACCGGCGCCCCGCGCGTGGTAAATGACCTTGCCCAACACGTCCACGGTATCCACAATTCCAATGACCACGGCGTCCACCGGGGCGTCCCGCATCCCCGGGGCCAGCCGGGCCGAACTACCCTGGGTGAACATCACCATCTCCCCCACCCCGGCCCCCACGCTGTCCACGGCCACGATAGTGTTGACCCCGGGCCGAAACCGGGTTGGATCCTTCTCGTCCACCAGTTGCGGCCGCAGCAGGAGCAATTTCCGCCCCTGCATGTTGGGATCCTTTTTGGTGGCCACCACCGTGCCTTCGACGCGGGCCAGGAACATGTCGCACCTCGAGAAGCTTGCCTTGCGACCCGGCCCTGCGCGCATGTCCGCAGGGAAACCGTCAGCCGGGCCAAACCCTTCCTAGTTCTTCTTGGGCAACACCGTGTCCACGTCCGGGTGCGGTCGGGCGATGACATGGACACTGACCAACTCGCCCTTGATGGCCTTGATGGCCTGGGCCCCGGCGTCGGTGGCGGCCTTGACCGCCGCCACATCGCCCACGACCACGGCCGTAACCAGGGCATTGCCCACCTGCATCATGGGGCCGGCCAGCTCGACGTTGGCCGCCTTGAGCATGGCGTCGGTTCCTTCGACCAACGCCACCAGTCCACGCGTTTCAATCATGCCAATTGCTTGTTGTGCCATAGAATCGACCTTCGGGTTTGGTTGTCTCGTTTTATCCCCTTGTGCCAGAAAACTACGCCGTCGCTGTCGCCGTCGCCGGGACCGCCCGATTGCGTGCTTCCAGATGACGTCGGACCTCGCGTGCCACCACCAATTCCTCGTTGGTCGGAACGACCCAGACCTGCACCCGCGAGCCGTCGGTACTGATGCGCGCTTCCACCCCCCGGGCCTGCTCGTTGCGCACCGGGTCCAGCTCGATCCCCAGCTCCCGCCAACCCTCGCAAATGGCCGCACGCAAGCCGGGCTGGTTCTCGCCAATGCCCGCAGTAAATACCAGCGCCTCGGCCCCGCCCAGTTGCGCCAGAGCCGCCCCAATCCAGTGCCGCGCCGAATGCACCCACACGTCCAGCGCCAGCCGGGCCCCCGCATGCCCCTGCGCCGCCGCAGCCACCAGATCCCGGATGTCGTTGGAAAGACCGCTGAGCCCCAAAAGGCCGCTCTCCCGACACAACTGTCGTTCTACCTCCTCCAGCCCCAGACCCAGCGTGCGCATCACCAGGGGAATGGCAAAGCTGTCCAGATCGCCCACCCGGTTATTGTGCGGCAGACCCGACTGCGGGCTCAGCCCGAGGCTGTTGCCCAGGGCCAAACCGTCTCGCAACGGGGTGACGCTCGAACTCCCCCCCAAATGACAGGAAATGACCCGCAACGGCGGTCCGCTCACCGGCGATGCGCCCCCGTCCACATACAGGTTGCGCACGCGCACCGCCACGTCGGGCCGGCCCAACAACTCGGCCGACCGCTCCGCGATGTACTTGTGGCTGGCCCCGTGAAATCCCAGGCGGCGCACCCCGGCCGCCCGCCAACCCTGCGGCACCGCATACTCCATGGCCGCTTGCGGCGCCCACTGGTAAAAGGCCGTCTCGAACAGCGCCACCAGCGGAACCCCGGGCAGACGTCGGGCAAACAATCGCATCCCCGACACATAGGGCGGATTATGCGCCGGGGCCAAACAGTGAAACTCCTCCATCGCCCGCAACACCTCCTCCGTCACCGGAACACAGCCGGTCACCCCCTTGGCCACCACCGCCTTGAAGCCCACCGCGGCCAGGTCGGAATCCGTCCGGACATGCCCGGCCTCGGCCAACTGTTGCAGGCAGGTTTCGATGGCCTGTGCATGATCGGTCACTCGCTCCAGACCACCGCGATGCAACAGCCGCTCGGCGCCGTCGGACAAATCGAACAACCGCCATTTCAGCGACGTGCTGCCCAGGTTGGCCACCAGAATTTTCATACCCACGGCCCTGATCCGGTGCGCCCGCTGCCCCTCCCAAGCCGCGCCGTCGGCGACTCTGGCCGTCTGGAGCCACGGCCGCTTCCGCCCTCCCAGCCCAGGCCGCAGCCCCGCACTCGCACTGCCGCTGTCACTGGAGCCACTTGCCCAGGCCCGACAGGCCCTCGTGCGGTCGCGGGATCACCTGGACACTGATCACCTGACCGACCTGTGCCGCGGCCGCAGCCCCGGCGTCGGTCGCCGCTTTCACCGCCGCCACGTCGCCCCGGAAAAAGGCCGTTACGTACCCGCTGCCGATCTTTTCCCAACCGGTCAACGTCACATTGGCCGCCTTAAGCGCGGCATCCGCCGCCTCCAACAGGGCACAAAGGCCCTTGCACTCAATCATGCCCACCGCTTGTTGTGCCATAGTCGTTCGCCGTGCTCAGTTGGACACTGGATCCGAAATCACCGGCCGGCCTTGTTCGAGGCTTCCCCCACAAACACGGCCAGCAAATCTTCATGAGGCCGGGCAATAATGTGGGCACTGACCAACTCGCCCACCTTGCCCGCTGCTTTGGCGCCGGCGTCCACCGCCGCCTTCACGCTGCCCACATCCCCGCGACACAAAACGGTGATCAGGCCACCGCCGATCGGAATGGTTTTGACTAGGCTCACGTTGGCCGCTTTGACCATGGCGTCGCTGGCCTCCACACTGCCCACGTAGCCCTTGGTTTCAATCATGCCGAGTGCTTCGCTCATACGCTTGTCTCCTTCGAAAAATTCCGCTGTCTCCTCAGGCCCCTTCAGGCCTTCAAAAGTTCACAAGGGGTATGCGGCTGCAAATTGCACGCATTGCCCTCGTCCGTGTCCAGATGCACCTCCAGCCGAAAAGCCGGATCCACTCGGGCCAGCACCTTCTCGAAAATCAATCCACAGTCGCCCCCCACCCGCAGCCGCATGTAGTCACCATTCTTGACCCCGTAAAAGGCCGCATCCTCCGGATGCATGTGCACATGCCGGGCCGCACGAATCACCCCCTCCTTCAGCTCGTAGAAACCCGCCGGCCCCATCAGCATGCAGCCGGGAGTGCCCTTGATATCTCCGGACAACCGCAGCGGCACGTCAAACCCCAGCGCAATCGCATCCGTATACGCCAACTCCACCTGGTTGAGCGATCGACACGGACCCAAAATCCGCAAGTTGGAAATCACCCGACTCCGAGGACCAATTAGCGTCACCGTCTCCTGGGCAGCAAACTGGCCCTCTTGATACAGCCACTTTAGAACCCGCAACTGGTAGCCCTTGCCAAAGAGCGCTTCCACCGCCTCCTGCGTCAGATGGCAGTGGCGGGCACTGATGTTGACCACCAACGGGTTGGGCGCCTGGGCGATCCGCGGCAAGGGCTTGCCCAAGCGCTGGTAAACCGCCTGGCGCACCCAGTGCTCCACCACCGCACGCGGCGGCGCTGTCAAGGTTCCACCCATATCTCACTCAAATCAGAGCAGAATCCACCAAAGATGTCAACTAAGATCTTGCACGACCGCTCAAAATCTTTCACATTCACGCACAGATGACGGCCGAAGAACGTCAGCACCGCATCGAAGAGTATCTGCAGCAGGTCGAGTTTGCGTCGCTGGAGGAGCTGGCCAAGGCCTTCCAAGTTTCCCTGTCCACGATTCGTCGCGACCTGAGTCTGTTGGAGGCGGCCGGCACGGTCAAACGGACGCATGGCGGGGCCCGGATTTTGGCTCCCAAGAGCGACGAGTTTACCTTCTCGGCGCGGGACACCCATCAGTTGGCCGAGAAGGAGGCCATTGGTCGGGCCTGTGCCGCGCTGGTGCAGCCCAATCAGAGTCTGATCCTTGATGCCGGCACCACGGTTTATCATGTGGCCCGGCATTTGGAGGAAAAGGCGCCGCAGATTGTGACCAATTCGCTTCCCGTGGCCAATCTGTTCGCCTCGGCCAATCGAGTGGAACTAGTCCTGAGTGGGGGCGTGCTGTACCCGCGGTTGGGAGTGTTGGTGGGGCCGTTGGCGGTGGAAACCTTTTCCAAGATTCATGTGGACGTGGCCATCATGAGCGCCGGCGGGATCACGCTGGAAGGGTTGACCAACTCGCACAGCCTTTTGGTGGACATTCAGCGTGCCATGATTCGCGCCGCCGCCAAGGTGATCATGTGCCTGGATCACACAAAGTTCGGTCGGCGCTCGCTGGCCTACCTGTGTGACCTGGATCCGATCGACGTGGTGGTCACGGACAGCGGGGCGCCACAGGAGCTGGTAGCAGCGCTGCAGGCCCGAGGGGTGGAAGTAGTGATGGCCCCGGTGGTGTCCGGGACGCAAAGCTCGGCGGCCGGGGGTGGCCCAGCCCCGGGTTGAGCGGCTGCCGCCCTCTGCCCGCCGGATGACACGCCGCGGACCGACCCGCGGGGGGGGCACATCCCCCCCGCCCTTGGCGTGCGTTCCGCCCTCCTCGGCGATCTCGTTCGAATTTGCTTTTGCATCCCTTGGCGTTTCGCGATCTGGACCTGGCCGCCGCATTCGCAGAGACTGACTGGCAGGGCCGGCCGCTGCAAGGTTGTTGGGCGGATCCGTGGCATGCGAGCGATCTCCTGGGAGGCTCCTCGGTCGGTTTGTAGCTTCCGGGGTCAAAGGCTCTGTGCCTGAGGGGAGCGGCCTCAAGCGGCCGAGCCGGTGGCCAAGGAATGTGGGATTCTGCCGGCTCGAGCGGGTCCAAGCCACCCTGCCAACCTCCGGCCCTCTTCGCACGGGCAACTTCCTGCGGGTGTCGGCTGCACAGCAGGACCGCGGGTTTTTCCCGAGGCCTGATGGCTTGGTTGCCCTCGGCAGATCTACGGACCAAGGAACTGAGGTTAAAGAAATCCGCGGCGCGATGGCCTGAACATCGGCGCCAAGGCGGTTCTGCCCTGCCGTCGGCCAGCCTTCTGTGCCCATTACACTTTTGGAGCGCCCAGCAGGGCATGTCCCACGAAAACGCGCGATTCCCCAACGTTCCCACGGCTCCGACCGGCACGAAGCGCGGGAATGGAGACGGTTGTTCAAAAAGCGAGTTGTGCCCTTTTGAGGAGAAGCCACCGACTCGGGGGCGGGTTTGGGTTTTTCTGCCTACCGTCGGCCCCCTCGGCGGCTGCAGGGGGCGAAAGGAGCTCTGCAGGCAGAGCTTGGCTGTCTTCAGGCCGAGGCCGCCTGCGCGGGTGCACCCACCCCACGCCGGGGTGGAAGCCGGCCATCCGGGACTGCGTGGTTGCTTGAGCAACTTATCCGGCAGGCGTGGAAATCGAAATAATGGGTAGCCGGTAGCACTCCGGGGGCAGTATTGCTTTCCAACAGCGCCAGCAAGCGGGCGCACTCCAAACGCTGCGCGAGTTCGGAGGCGCCGTGCGGAAGCGCGGCGGCGCATGGACTGCGGCGGCTTGCCGCCGCTGTGGGAGACGAGCGAGGGTGGAAGCCAGCCCTCCAACGGGATGCGATCACCACGGGTTCAACAGGGACGCGGTGCCCGAGCTGCGGGAGGGCCGTTGCGCGCGCGAAACGGTGGCCCTCCAGGGTTGTCTGCGGGAGCACCCGTAGCGGAGGGACGATCGGAGTGCGCAACGCGGGGGGGGGAATGGCCGGGCCGCGGGGCGGTGGATGTGAGTCGCAGGGAGGTTTCGTGTCCATTCGGGCGGATTGGCCAGTTTGGGGCTCCGGCCAGGAAAGAAGCTCTGTGGGGTTGGAAGACCCTCTGATGCAGCGAGCGCTGGCGCCTGCTGTGCCCGCACAGTTGCCCCGCCAAAGGGGTCCAAAAAACTGAAATGCGCCGGAGCCTTCTGGCGCAAGCATTTTGCGCTTGGCGCACGAAGTGCTCGCGTCATCATGGCGGGTCTATGAAGATCGTGCTGGCATACTCGGGT
>Ga0209017_10000448_pt1 | contig 40952 bp, 27 predicted proteins | sample YNPBryunderm2012_FD_185812 | JGI IMG/M metagenome (GOLD analysis project Ga0209017, IMG submission 185812) | Anoxygenic and chlorotrophic microbial mat microbial communities from Yellowstone National Park, USA - YNP Bryant MS undermat 2012... ...
GTCAGTCAGGAAGAACCTTTACCCGGCTACCGATTGGTGGAGCGGCTGGGGCGCGGCGGATTTGGCGAAGTCTGGAAGGTGGAAGCGCCCGGCGGCTTGCTTAAAGCCATGAAATTCGTGTTCGGCGACTTGGACAGCGCCGACGAAGAAGGAAAGCCGGCCGAGCAGGAACTGAAAGCCCTGAATCGCGTCAAGTCGATTCGCCACCCGTACATTCTCTCTCTCGAGCGGTTCGACATTGTCGATGGTCAATTGATCATCGTCATGGAACTCGCCGACCGGAATCTCTGGGATCGCTTTCGCGAATGTCGAGCGATGGGATTGCCCGGCATCCCCCGAGAGGAATTGCTCCGCTATATGGAAGAATCCGCGGAAGCACTGGATTTAATGAATAATCAGTATCAGATTCAGCACCTGGACATTAAACCCCAGAATCTTTTTTTGATCCACAATCACGTCAAGGTGGCCGATTTTGGGCTGGCAAAAGATTTTGAAGGCGCTCGCGGGACAATGACGGGAGGGGTGACCCCAGTCTACGCGGCCCCAGAAACCTTTGAAGGATACCTGAGCCGCTACACCGATCAATACAGCCTGGCGATTGTCTTTCAGGAATTGCTGACCGGGACACGTCCCTTCACTGGTGCCAACACCAAGCAGTTGTTAATGCAACATCTGAATAGCCCGCCCGATTTGTCAGCATTGCCAGACTCGGATCGGCCAGTATTGGAACGAGCGCTGGCCAAGATCCCGGATCAGCGTTGGCCGAGTTGTTCGGAAATGGTCCAGGCGTTGCGTCAGGCTGGGATGACGGAACAGCCCCGGCGGAACGATCCGGAGCTGTCGACAACGACTCGGGTTGCCACGCCGCAGCTGCTGATGGCGCGTGGGGGATCGCTGCCGCTACCGCAACCTTCGCCGGCTGTGTCGCCGCGGCCGCCGACCTCGCCGTTTCCGGGGCCATCTCGACCGGCTCCGAGCAATACCCCGCTTCCCAGTCTGGTCACGCCGAAACTGGTGACACCGCAAACGGCAAGTAGCGGCGGTCCAGCACCCGCCATTACGCTGCAACGACCGGCTGTCTTTCAAACCGGCCGGATGAAAACGCTTGGCATTGCGCCGCCGGAGAAAACCGGCTCGGGGGTGCTGTTCCCGGCGCTTTTGATTGGAATCGGCCAGACCGGGTTGTCGCTGCTTTTCAGCCTGCGTCGCTTGATCCGCGAACGCTACGGCCGCAGTGATGTCCTGGCGAATCTCCGCTTTCTGTTTATCGATACTGATCCGGAAACGACGAGCGCGGCAAGTCAGGGGCCTGACGCTCTTCGGCCGGCGGAAATCATCACGGCGCGATTGAATCGACCGGCGCATTATCTGCAGCGGGAAGGATTGCCTCCGGTGGAACCGTGGCTGCCGCCGGGCTTGTTATATCAATTGCCGAAAAATCCTGGTCCGGCGGCCGGGGTCCGGCCCTTCGGCCGCCTTGCCTTGTGCGACAATTATCGCCTGATTGCGCAGCGGATACGCCAGGAACTCGAGACGTTTTTGACGGATGAGCCACTGGAACGTGCCGGGCAAGCGACCGGTTTGGGAGTGCGGAGTAATCGGCCTCGAGCTTATCTTCTCGCCGGGCTGGCGGGTGGGACCGGCAGCGGGATGATCACCGATCTCGCCTACGTGGTTCGCCATGAACTGCGAAGCGTCGGCTACCGCAAGCCGCAAACCGTCGGCTACTTTTTGGTGCCGCCAGCCGAGGCGACCTCGGCACGAACCGTCGGGCTGGCAAACACTTTTGCCGCTCTGATCGAATTAAGTTATTTTGGCCCCGAGCATCGCTATGTCCATCGTTTTGATACAACGGAAGCCCCGATCTCCGACCCTGAGCCGCCGTTCAATCGGATCGGGCTGTTACCGTTGCCGCGCACGAACAAAGAGCGCGACCAGTCGCGGTCCTTCGGCAACGCAGCTCAGTCGCTGTTTCTTGAACTGCTGACGCCGGCAGGTCCGGTGCTGGATCAGATGCGGAATACGGGAACGGACGGAGGATTCTTCGCGCAAGTATTCGGGAGTTACCGCTTCCACTGGCCTCGGCCCCAGTTACTTGCCACTGCGATCCGGCGATTTTCGCAACGGCTGTTGCAACGGTGGTCGTCCCGGGAAACAAGCCATCTTCGGGAACCGATTACTCTCTGGCTGGCGGAACAGTGGCACAAACGGCAACTGGATCCGAACTCGATCCGGGGGCGGTTTGAAGCCGCCGTAAAAACCGCTTTAGGGGAAGAACCGACGAGTGTTTTTCATAATGCCCTTGAGCTGATCCGGACGAATACACCGACGGGAAGCCGAATCGATGCGGCAACCGTCTGCTCGGTGCTGGATAGCTTGCTGAAACTGGTGGGGAAGCCCGGCCCGGAGAGTGATTTACCAGGTAGCCTCAGCGAGGTGGTGGCACGGACTCGTCAACAATTAATCGCCGAAGCCGAGACAAATCTCTCCACCATTGCGGTGTCGTTTATCGAGCAGCCACAGTATCGCTTGGCAGGTGCCGAGGAAGCCTTGAACATGCTGGGCGATCGCTTGCGGACGACATTAGAACAACTGGAAGCGACGCACGAGCAACGTCGCCGGGAAGTCGCCGAACTGTTGACGCGGTTGTTGCAGCAAATCGGGATGCTGGAATCAGGCTGGAAACTTGGAGCGATGGCCGACTTGCTGGAATTACTGCGACAGTTTCCTCAGAAAAAATTGGAATGCATCTACCTCGATAGCATGGTGGCAATGTATCGGACGCTGTTTAACAATTTGCCAGAATACCGCCAGGATGTGAATTTTTGCCGGAAACGATTCAGTGAATTAGCTGGGCAACTGTCCAGTGAAGTGACAGCAACGGCACCTGCTTGCCCTGGAGAAATGCTTTTGCTAGCAGGTTGCAATAACTTCGATGAAGCCGCTGACCAGTTTCTGGGTCAGATCCCTCCGGAAAAGATCCTCAGCTTCGACCAGTCTCTTCAACAACAGGTCAAGCAACGGTTTCGCGGCCTCGTCAATGTCTGCCTCAAGCCAGAATATTCTGGTGAGTTCTTGAATCTGTTAACGGATCAGGCGCGGTCGTTCCTCGACGCGGAGTTTCCCAGTTCGGATCCGGCGGCAATTTTCTTGGAGAAATATCCTGAGGAGTCCGCAGCGCTGGCAGTGTTGCGGAAAGCTTATGACGCGGCCACGCCGGCGATGACACCGCAACCGCCTGCCGGCGAAGCCGTGGTTGTGGCGACACCCGCAGGCCCAGCGGGCGAACGCGTCCGGGAACTGGCGCAACAAGCCTTCCCCGAGCTGGAATTGCTCATGGCTGCCGAGACCCAGGATATTATCGTTTATCGAGAATATCCCCGAGTATCGCTGCCGTTGTTACCCGCAGGTGGCGAAATTGCCCGGGAAGCCTACGTCAGCCATGCCGATCAACCGCTTCATACACGAATCGATATTCCCTGGAGTGGATCATGAGAGCGGCTGCGGACGGTGCGTCCGGTCCAAGGGCAAGAGCCCCTGACCTGGTGATAACTTTGTGTATTTGAGCTGTTACAGGCGTTCCCTTGGCAAAATGTTTTTCCTGATGCGTATTGGACCCTGATATGACCGTTCGCTTCGAAAGCCAGTCCGAGCCGATCGCGGGCTACCGGCTTATCGAGCGCCTCGGCAGTGGCGGGTTCGGCGAAGTCTGGAAAGCCGAGGCCCCTGGGGGTATTTACAAAGCCATCAAAATCATCTTCGGCGACCTGCGGAGTCAGGATCGCGATCTCGTTCGCTTTGCCGAGCAAGAACTGAAGGCGCTCAAACGGGTGAAGCAGGTCCGCCACCCGTATTTGCTCGCACTGGATCGCTATGATGTGGTTGATGGCCGGTTGCTCATTACAATGGAACTGGCCGATTGCAATCTCTGGGATCGCTTCCGGGAATACCGCAAACAGGGGCATCCAGGAATTCCCCGGGCGGAATTATTGCAGTACATGAGCGAAGCGGCGGAAGTCCTCGATTTAATGAATGACCGCTTCCAGTTGCAACATTTGGATATTAAGCCGCAAAATTTATTTTTGCTGTACAATCACGTTAAAGTCGCGGACTTCGGCCAGGTCAAGGATCTGGAGGGGATGGCGGCCCAGGTGACCGGCGGCATTACCCCGGTTTATGCCGCACCGGAAACATTTGATGGCATTATTTCCCGTTACTGCGATCAGTACAGTCTCGCCTGTGTCTATCAAGAATTGCTGACCGGACAACGGCCCTTCGATGGCACGACCATGCAGCAGCTGCTGATGCAGCATTTGCAGATGCCGCCGAACCTTTCGCCAAGCCCGATTTCCGATCGACCCGCTCTTGCACGGGCATTGTCGAAACGCCCGGAAGATCGCTTCCCCAGTTGCACGGCCTTTGTTCAAGCACTCCGGGAAGGCACAGACACTGCCCTGCGGGTCGGCTTGCCCGCCGCACCGCCCTCGGCTTTACTTGATGCGGTCAATCGAGCTCAGGCTCCCGCTGATTCGGCGAACCGTTCCGAGCGGATCGACGTTCATCCCGATTTGTCCGGAAGTTATCCTCGCCAGGATGAACAACCACTCGCTGGCTCCCGGACTGGAGACCCGACGCAGTCGGGGATTCCCTCGGCCAATTCGTTATCTCGGCCGCCGACAGAATCATCGACGTTGCCGTCGCGATCAGAAGAATCGGCGCTGGTTGCCGCGGCGGCTCCTGTGATTAGCCGAGGCGACGCTGAGTTCACCGGCTCCGCGACAGCGGCAGCGGGATCCGATCTGGTCAGCGGCGAGGAACTTTCCGAAAGTGAGTCGTTTCCAGCCGTCGAGGCTCCGCCGGAAGAGCGCGGCCCGGGGAGTCTTTTCCCGACCCTGATTGTGGGGGCTGGCTTCAGCGGGCTGCGTGTTTTACAACGATTCCGCAAAGCCCTGGGCGATCGCTTTGGCTTACCCGAGCGGACTCCCGCCATCCGAACCTTGTACATCGATACCGACCCCGAGGCCGTGCAGCAAGCGACGGCAGACCCGCTCCCGGGCTTGGCTCGCCTCCGTCCGGAAGAAGTGTTTGCCGCCCGGCTGAATCGCGCCCAGCATTATTTGAAACCCCGCTTAACCGGCCGGTCATTAATTGAAGGCTGGTTCGACCCTCAGTTGCTGTACAAACTGCCCCGCCAGCCGGCGACGATGGGCATTCGACTGTTTGGCCGACTCGCGTTTTGCGATCATTACCGGCCGTTGATTCAAAAAATCCAGGCAGAACTTGAAGCGTGCCTCCACCCCGATGCCCTGTTGACGACGCTGGCGAATACCGGGCTGGCGTTGCGAAGCAATCGGCCGCGAGTCTATCTGGTGGCCGGCCTCGGCGGCGGCACGGGCGGGGCTATGATTTTCGATCTGGCCTACTCGATTCGCGCTCGATTGAAACGGCTGGGTTACAGCGATCCGGAAATTATCGGCATTTTCCTGATCCCTCCGGAAGGGGAAACCCACGCGCAAACCCTGGCCAATACCTATGCCGCCTTGACCGAGTTGAATCATTTCAGTTGGCCCGAGACCGTGTTTTCGGCCATGTACGATGATCGCCCCGGCCTGGTGCGTGATGCCAGCCCGCCGTTTCGCCGTGTGCATCTCGTTCCTGGTTACCCCGGCGGCTTGAATGCCAGCCCGGCACCGGGCAGCGGCTCGGGCGTGACCGGGATGAGCCACACCTCGCGGGGCTCGATCAGTCACTCAGGAACGATCCGACAATCCGCGGCCAACACTTCCCGGACGAGTGGGGCCTGGAGTGTGACGCGTTCGTCCTCGTCGGTCCCCGCCCCCGGCAGTCGTAATCCTCTGGAACTTTTGCCGGCAGACCGTGACCCGGCGAGCGTACCCGCGGAACTGCTGCGGCTCGAGTTAACCACCGAGATCGGCCGATTACTCGATGAGTCCGTGCCCCCGCCGGCGTCGCCGCCACAACCCGGCCTTGTCCGCTCGCTGGGATTGATTCGCTTTGCCTGGCCGCGTGGGGAAGTAATTTCCCGCACTGCTCAGTTGCTTGCCCATGCCCTGGTGCATCACTGGGTGACTCCGAATGCCGATGATGGTCGCACCCGAATTCCCGACTGGGTGCAGCGTCACTGGGAAACCCTGGGTCTGGATTCCACGAAACTGCAACAGGAATTCCAGCAGTTGCTCGATCAATCCCTGGGCGGCCGGATTGAAGAATGGATTCCACCGCTCATCGAGCCGCTGATTCCGAAGGGGTGGTTGGGGCGTCTGCCCGAGCCCGAGCGAGTTTCGGTAGTGGTGGATCAGATTCGTCGTCTGATCGGTCGGCCGGGTTCCGGACCGCACATTATTCCGACCGAGACGGAGCGGGCACTTGCCGCTGCTGCCGAGCGGCGGGCGGAACTGGCCTTGGCGGACACGCAGCAACTGTTTTTAGATCTTGTCGAACAAGCAGAATTTCGCCCCGCCGGCGCGGAAGAAGCGCTTCGGCAATTTCTCGGTTTGCTGGAAACTTACCGCCTCAGAGAAAAGGCACGCGTCGAGGAACTGGATCAGTCCAGCGGCCGGTCTTACGATTTGCTGGTCGGCTACATCCATTATCAACGCGGGATGAGAAAGCCAGCGATCGCCGAGTTTACCGAGGCGATTCGCCAGTACCCGGAAGCACAATTGCAATGCATTTTGAGCCGGGCACTGTCTCATGTTTACCAGCGTCTGTCGGATGTGCTAAGCGGATTGTTGAACGACTTGACGACTTGCCGCCATCGTGTTCAAGGCCTTTTGCCGTTGCTTTCGCAGAACTCCAGCACAAGCAGTTACTTGCCGAATCAGCGGGATTTGCTGCCCGTGGGCTGCAGTTCTGTGGCCGAGGCCGCGCGTCGCTTCCTGGATGTTCTCAACGATGATGATTTGCTCGCCCTGGATCGGGCCGTTCAGGGCTCGCTTATCCAGCAAAGCGGCGGTTTGTATCAAGCCTGTTTGAACTCGTCAGACGGCCTGGCTGGTCTTCTGCGGCTGATTCAAGAAGACACCCGTGTGTACCTCAACGAACGCCTCGGGGTCGTTGATCTCACCGGAATGTTCTGGCAACGCTTCGGCACATCCGACGAAGTCGGCCGGACGCTTTTGCGTGCGTTCGAGGAAGCTGAGCCGAGCCTGATCGGGCCCGGTCCCTGGCGTCGCGATGAAATCGCCATTTTCGCCAGCCCCGGCGTGCAGATGGATGCCCCGATCCGTGAAACCGCGGCCGCCGTTCTTCCGGCCACGGTCCTCACCGCCGAGAGCCCCGATGAGGTCGTCATTCTCCGAGATTATCCGACGATCCCCCTCGCGGCGATGCCGCAACTTGGCCCGACCTGGGCCGCTGCATACCGGGCCACATTTGAACGGCAACAAGCCACGGCTCATTGCCGGACCGACATTAACCGCTGGATTGATGTTGACAGTGTCTGAACAATCTCGCCGAAAAGCCGGGAACCGACAGGGACTGTCCGACAGTCTGCCTGTTGTTGCATCGACATCGGCTGTGATTGTGGGAGCAAAACGGCAGCCAGCATTTTGCATGGTTCCTGCCGGTCCGGTCTGGATCAGGCTGTCCCGACGGCAGACGTTCGGCGATTGTGATGGCGGCAAGGCATGCCCTCATCACGCCTGCCCGGGTGGTCACCGCTGACCATCGTGGACGCGGTTCGCATGAGAGAATCGATTGTACTAGCTACGGGACCAGCCAGCAGGTCAGGTGAGTTTGATCCTTGATGAGAATCTGTTTGCCGGCGACTGCGGGATGAGCCCAGGTTTTGCCTTCCGCCACGGTATAGTTTCGAGCGGCTTGATAGCGGTCTGCTGATGCGGGGATCACGAGCAGCTGGCCCTTATCGGTTTGCACCAGCAAATCCGTTCCCACAGCTACCAAGGCCGCATATTCCCCGAAACGAGGTTGCTGCCACAGCAGCGTGCCGTCGTTCAGATCGACGGCAATCAACGAGCCTCCATTTGCCATCGATAAAGCAAACAGTTTCTCGCCAATGCGGACCGGAGAACTCATATACAGCGGATGTTCGCGGATTTCCCAGGCATCGCTGAGGCGGAAGCCCGCATTTGTACGATTCACGGTCGCTGCGAACAGCGATTTCTCGTACCCGGAATAAATCAAGCGATCTCCGTGAATGAGCGGTGTCACACAGTTTTGATCGTAACTGGTGACGAAGCGTTTTTTCCACAGTTCTTTTCCGGATCGTGGATCGACCGCGACAAGAAACTTCTGCGAGAAGGTCACCAGTTGCTCTTGCCCGGCCAGTTTGCCGATCACGGGGGAGGCGTAGCTCGGGCCATCGATGGCCAGGGTCCAGACCGACTTGCCGGTTGCGGCATCCAGCGCCGTCAGTGCGCCGGAATCATGCCCGCCGACCCAGACAATCAGCCGGTCCTGATCCATCATCGGCGAAGTCGAAGTTCCGTATAACGGCCAGGATTTCCGGTATGTCTTTGCGAACGATCGCTCCCAGACCGGCTGACCGGTGGTGGCGTTCCAGCAACGCACCACACCGTCAATACTGAACGTGTAAAGCCGATCATTGTGGTATAACGGCGTCGATTTCGGGGAAACCCCGTGCCAGCCGACGACCGGGTCAAGTTCTGCAGCGGCCGCATACTGCTGTTTCCACAGCACCGAGCCGTTGCTTAACTTCCGGGCTTGGACCACTTCGACATCGCCCACCCGCGTCAAGGTATAAACACGTTCTCCGACAAGCAAGGGGCCGGCATGTCCCGCCCCGACCTCGACCGACCACTGCTTCGTTAAAGTCATCGGCCAGGCCGTGATTTCCGCAGCAGCGACTCCGTCCCGGTTCGGTCCCCGCCACTGCGGCCAGTCCGCCCCGCGGACAACTGCAGCAGTTCCGCCAAAGAGGAATATCGCCACGATGGCACTTACAAGGTTACGCATCGACCACTCCCATGCTGACTAGGTAACGATCATGATCGCGTGTTGCACAGCGATTCTAGCGTCCGCCGGGACTTTGCTCAGCAAAGACAATGCCCTTGTCGCGGTGTCCAAGCAAAGTTCTGACGGCCAAGCGGGCATGTTATCCGAGGTTTTTGAACTGCCGCACACAGTCGGTGATGGCCTGTTCCGTGGGTAAACGCTCGATACTGCTGGCTCCGAAAAAGCCGACAATGCCTTGTGTTCGTTGCAGTAAGTAAGCGACATCTGCGGGCTCGGCTAGCGGCCCGCCATGACACAGTACCAGGATATCCGGATTCACCGCTTTGGCCGCGTCGGCCAAGGCTTGAACGCGAACGACGGCGTCGTCCAACGTCATCGCCGTTTGCGCTCCGATCATGCCTTTCGTCGTCAGCCCCAGGTGGGGAATCAGCACATCAGCGCCGGCTTCCGCCATCGCCCGTGCTTCTGCCTCCGTGAAGACATACGGACAGGTAAGCATGCCGAGCTTCGATGCCGCGGCGATCATCTCCACTTCCAGTGCGAATCCCATCCCGGTTTCTTCGAGATTTTGCCGGAACATGCCGTCGATCAGCCCCACTGTGGGGAAATTTTGCACGCCGCTGAAGCCGAGGTCTTGAAGTTGCCGCAGAAACCGGGGCATCGAACGAAACGGATCGGTCCCGCAGACACCGGCCAGCACCGGGGTGTTCTTGACGACAGGCAAAACCTCACGGGCCATCTCCACGACGATCTGATTCGCGTCACCGTAAGGCATCATGCCCGAGAGTGAGCCGCGGCCGGCCATCCGAAATCGTCCGGAGTTATAAACGATAATCAGATCGATGCCACCTTGCTCCGCGCACTTGGCCGACAATCCGATCCCGGCTCCCCCGCCGATGATCAGCTTGCCGGCCGCCACCTGCGCCCGGAGTCGCTGCAAGATTTCTTCACGTGGAATCATTGTTTCCCTAAACTCTCACGACGACGGCTCGGGATCGTGATCTCTTGCTCCTGGATCAAGATCGCTTACCCCACGATATGGCTTGGGTCGCAGCAAATGTCTGCCGAGCACTGCCAGAATTGCTTTATTGACTCGCTTCGCTTGCGGATACACTCTGCGGACGGGCAGCGGAAATCGCTTCGTGATTTTCACTACTGCTGACCGCAGATTTCTCGGCACATTTGGCGGTGGTTCCCCGGGGTATCAGCCCCAAGAAGGCTTCGAGACACACGCTGACCACGAAGCCCCAGAATGCCAGGGCCAAGGGCAGTTGCCGACTCAGCCGAGCCGTTATCTCTTGAACCTCGCTGGCTGGGTTGGTGCCGCGGCTGAAGGACGGTTGTTCCGCCAGCCAGACTCCGGCCAGAATCGCCATTATGTAGCCGATCCCAGCGAGAATCAACGCAACGAGCAGTCCGTTTTTCAGGATTCGCAAGAGCACGCTGCGCATCGCAACCACCCCCTTGGCTCGAAAGTCATGAATCGTTGTGCTCGCTCCGTTACCATAGCATCTAGAGAACCGCTGCCGCTGGGAAAGTTCGGAGAAAAACACCGTGATCGTGTTATTGATCGGAACCCTGGATACCAAAGGAGCGGAAGTTGCTTATGTCCGCGACCGCTTGACGGCGGCCGGTGTATCGGTGCTGGTGGCCGATGCCGGAGTGCTCGGGTTGCCGGCTTTCCCTCCGGATATTCCCCGCCAGGAACTGTTTGCCGCCGCCGGTGTCCGCTTCGACGAGATTCGCCGACTCCGCGATCGAGGTCGGGCCGTGACCGAAGCCGCTGCTGGTGCCGCCCGTTTAGCCGAGCGGCTCTACCGCGACGGTCGGATTCACGGGATTCTCGGACTGGGCGGCTCCGCCGGGACAACCATCGCCACCGCCGCCATGCGAGCGCTGCCGCTTGGAGTGCCCAAGCTGATGATCAGCACGCTGGCCAGCGGCAATGTCCGCCCTTATGTCGGCAACCGTGATATTCTGATGTTCCCTTCCGTGGTTGATCTCGCCGGGCTCAACCGCATCAGTCGGGTGATTCTCGATAATGCAGCCTCGGCCATGATCGGCATGATCACCCACGCCGCTATTTCGGAATCGTCAACGGTCGCTTCCACCCAGTCTGGAACCGCACAGGCTTCAGCCAGCGCCGACAAGCCGATCATTGCCGCCACGATGTTTGGCGTCACCACGCCAGCCGTGGAAGCCGCCCGGGGGATTCTCGAAGCCGCCGGTTTCGAAGTGCTAGTCTTTCATGCGACCGGGATTGGCGGGGCCACGATGGAAGGCTTGATCCGCGATGGCCTCGTGGCTGGCGTGCTTGATCTGACGACCACGGAACTTGCGGATCAGCTCGTCGGCGGGGTGATGGCAGCCGGCCCGGATCGGCTGACCGCCGCCGGGCTCGTCGGTATCCCCCAGGTCATCTCGCTCGGAGCCCTCGACATGGTCAACTTCGGCCCCCGCGAAACCGTTCCCCCACACTTTTCAGGACGTCGATTTTATCAGCATAATCCGAACGTGACGCTGATGCGAACCACCCCTGAAGAAAATGATCGGCTCGGCAAAGAGATCGCGGAAAAAGCCAGTGCCAGCCGCGGCCCGACGGCGGTTCTCCTACCGTTACGCGGGGTCTCTGCGATCGACCGGGAGGGGGAGCCATTTTGGTGGCCCGAGGCCGATGCGGCACTGTTCCAGAGCATCCGACACTGGGCCCACGGTGTCGAACTGATCGAATGCGACGCTCACATCAACGATCCCCTCGTTGCCGAAGTCGCGGCGAAAAAATTACTTGAGTATCTCGGCAAGCGATAATTCCGGCTCGATCGAGTTCTCTGTCTGGTGCGGATGTCAACGATCAAGAAGCGAATTTGAAACATCAGATTCGGAGTTTTTCAGTGCGGATTCGGGAACTCACTTCCGCGACGTGCGTCTGATCTAGTACAATATCCTCACGGCAATGTTCGAGAAGTTGGCGAGCGGCGTAAATTCCCAGATGCTCAATTGAAGCTTGTAAAGCTTGTAACTTGTTAAGCTCATGAAGGGAGATACAGCAGTTCAGAACTTCTCAGTTCAAACTTCTCAGTAAGCCGGTGACTGTGCAACACATGAGTTTGCCCTGTGCGGTTTTACCAGCAGAAGTCGTGGATAAACCGTGAGTGATCCGAGTGTAGGTTCTGTGTAGCTTTTGTGTAACTTCTGTTGTGTAACTTCTGTGGAAGTTTCTGGCCCGCCGACGCAAGTCGGTCTATTCAAGTTTTACTTTCCTATCTCAGAGGGTGATCGTATGAGCATGTTCGGGATAACGAATCGGCGGCACTTCATGATGCACGCGGCTGGCGCTGCCGCGGTGACGGTGCCTGGCCTGAATTTCCTTACCGGCTTGCGTGCTCACGCGGCCGAGATGAAGAAGAGCGGCAAAAGCCTGATCATCCTGTGGATGGGTGGCGGTCCGACGACTATCGACCTTTGGGATATGAAACCAGACAGCGTCAACGGCGGCATGCACAAGCCAAAACCGACCGCTGCCAGTGGCATCTCAATCACTGAACATTTGCCGAAGGTAGCCAAGCAATTCAAAAACCTCTCGATCATCCGCTCTCTGACCACGACGGAAGGGGATCACAATCGCGGGACTTTCCTGATGAGCACCGGCCGGACGCCGAACCCGCTCGTCGAAGCCCCGCACATCGGCTCGGTGCTGTCGTATCTCAATGCCCTCGACGCCGAAGCCATGAAAAATATGGACTTGCCGTCGTTCATGTCGATCGGTGGCGGCCGGGTTGGCCCGGGCTTCCTCGGTATGAAGTATGCCGCCTTCAACATTCAAAATCCTGGCCAGCCGCCAGAAAACGTCGCTCCACCCCGCGATGTCGCTGATCGAATGACCCGCCGGGCAGAAATGTTCAAGCTGCTCGAAGGCTTGACCCCGCCGAAGCCCGGTGCAAAACCGCTCGGCCTGAACACAAATGTTCCTGCCGATGCCGTCCAAGCCCACAAAGATGTCTATCAAAAGGCTCTCGATCTCGTCGTTTCCAGCCGGAAAGACATCTTCACCTTCAACAACACCAAAGATGCTGCCGATCTCGAACGTTACGGTAACAACGGCTTCGGTCGCGGCTGCCTGCTCGCTCGCAAATTGGTCGAGGCGGGGGTTGTCTGCGTGGAAGTCTCTCTCGGCGGCTGGGACATGCACAACGACATCTTCCGCACCCTCGCAGAACAACGCCTGCCGACTCTCGACAGCGGCATGGCCGCCCTCGTCGAAGACCTGGCTGCCTCCGGCAAACTGAAAGATACCGTCATCGTGTGGATGGGCGAGTTCGGCCGAACGCCGCGGATCAATCAGAACGGCGGCCGCGATCACTATCCGCGAGCCTGGAGCGTCGTCGTCGGTGGCGGCAACATCAAGGGCGGAATTGCTTACGGCTCTACCGATGCCGACGGCACCTCGGTCAAGGATAACCCGGTCAAGATCGACAACCTCTATGCCACCCTGTACAAGGGACTCGGCATCGATCCGACCCCTGAAACCGTCGCCAGCGTCCGCGACAACATCGGCCGGCCCTACTACATTGCCGGCGACAACCCGGTCTGGATCAAGGACTTGCTGACGAATGGCTAAGCAACCGAAGTGAAAAACCATTTAACCTGGGAGACCAGCTTCTCCCAGGTTTTTTCATGCGCTTTTGTGACTTCAGTTCGCCGTGCGTCGTTGCCTTAAAGTCGAAATCCGCAGAGATTAATACAACAATTTCTGCAACCGGTCTCGATACTCGTCTGCCAGCGGGCTACGCACACCGACAATGTGAAAGATCTCGACCATCAGCTCACGAATATCTTTGCCGGCTCGCTGCTGATCCCGTTCTGCTGCCGCCAAAAGGGCATCAAGTGCCTCGGCATATTGGCCGCGGGCGGCAAGGATTGCTCCAAGCTGATACCAGCTCTCGGCGTTATCCGGTTGCGTGGTAATCCTCGCTTGCGCATTCGCCAGGTCGGCATCGCTGTGCGGCAGCTCGCGTAAACGAAGAACGCGCCGAAGTCGTTGAGCCTCGCTGGCCATCCGTCCGTAATCCAGCCCCTGAAGAAGGGTGCGAATCTCGGCGGGGTCTGCGTGTTTTGTCAGTAGGAGCCGGGCCAGACCCACTCGGGCGGCTTCGTGGCCAGCGTCTGCGGCGAGTGCTTCCCGATACTTTGCCTCGGCTGCAGCAGGGTCAGACACTTCCAAAGCTTCGGCGGTCTGAGTCAGTCGGTCGGCGGCCGTGGGAATCAGTCGCTGGAGCCATGCCTTCAGTTGAGGTTCTGGAAGCAGCCCGGTGAACTGATCGACCACTTCGCCGTTGCGGATGGCAAAGACCGCGGGGATGCCACTCACCTGGAATTCGCCGGCGAGTGCCGGGTTTTCATCGACATTCACCTTGGCCAGCACCCAGGCTCCGCCCGCGGCTTCTGTCAGCCGTTCGAGTAAGGGTCCGAGAGCCCGGCAGGGCCCGCACCACGGGGCCCAGAAATCGACAACAACCGGCAGCGATCGCGATCGCTCTATCACCCGCTCTTGAAACCCACGCTGATCAACATTTTCGACCCAGGTTGACGGAGTCATCGTTGCAACTCTCGGTGAACGGTGGAGAATCTTTCGCAGTTCGTGAACTGGGGATGATTTGGCGGAAGCGGTTCGAAGACCGCCATCATTCCCCCGGCTCGGATTCACTCCTGAACGACTCGGTGATCGGTTGATACTTTAACTCAGGGGTCTGTTTATCGAAGCCAGCGAATCAATTCCAGAATCCCGGCCCCGGTAGCGGTACCGGCAAGGAAGAGCCCCGCATCGCGAAGAAACCCTGCCAAACCGCGGGGTCGCACGGCCGCGGACAAAAAAAGCCACTGGCTTCGAGAAGCCGAGGGCCAATCGACCGCGTGCCGATCGATTGCTTCCAGCATCCGTTTGCCCCCTCGCTTGGCGGCGTCGCTGGCGATGGCAAAGGCATGCACATCCAGACCTTCAAGTTTTCCGGAAAGCTCGGGAGATTTGTTCGCCCCCAGTCCGATCGCCAAGAAGCTGATCACCAGGTTCGGATGTCGGGTAAAATCCGTGCGGCTTCGAAGATCCCGGAGCAGATTCTCGTAGAGATCGACCGGGTCATTTGCCAGCACGGGCCCGAAATGCAGCAGAATCGCTTCGAGATTCGATTGCAACTCAGGATTGTCGGCGTTTTGCAAAAGAGCATTGCCGACAGCAGTGAACAGCACGCTTTTTGTGCTCGGCGGCACCACTGGTGGCGTCATCATGAAAGCGGCGGCGACCGGGGCCGTGTCGGCCGGATCGAATGTGGGGTGATCGAGATAGCGGCGAATTGTCAGAATTGCTGCGGCCCGCTCTTTCACTTCGGAACTGATGCCGGGTTCATCGCGGAGCTTGCCGAGAAAGTCGAGCAGTCCGGGATGTTCCAGGATGTCGGCCGGCGGTTCCGCAAGAAACTGTTTCCCGAGTTGATTTAACCCCGATTGCCCCGAGAAAAGTTCCAGCAGTTGCGAACCCTGGGTGCGGATCAACCGGTCCGGGTGAATTTGTCCGCGATTGAGGGTGAGTTCAAAGAAGCGATTCAGTAACGGTCGCGGATAATTGCTGGAATTTGCGAGCAATTCTTCCAGCCAGGGAAATGAAGGTGAGTCCGAGAGCAGGGCTTCATACAGGGCCACGCTCCGTGAACTGTCCTCTGCGGAAACTGGTTGCAAAAGATTCAGAGTCAGGGCGGGATGGCCGGCAAGGGTTTGCACCAGCGTTGCAGTGGGTTCGCCATCCCGGGCCAGGCACTTGCGAGCAAGCGCGAGATGATAGGCTCGGGGAAGGTCCAAGGCGAGGGCTTCACCAAGCCGTTCCGGTGGCACGTCGAGCCACTTTGCCAGGGCCGGATCGGTGCTGACGGTTTCCGCGAGTGCCGGCGAAGCGGTCGATCGTGCGGAACTGGATTGGTGTTTGAAACGAACGAATTTCGGCAACAAAAACCAGCGCAGCTCCCACGAGAGCGATTCCGGGTCGGTAATTTGTTCCAGCAATTCACCCCAGACCGCGTTCGCCTTGGCTGGGGCCACCATCGGCAAAATGACTTCGAGCGCATTCGCTGTCCGCGTCCGATCAGCGTTGCGGACTGCTTTGAGTCCCTCGTCTCGAACGGTTTGCCCGAGCTTCGTGAGGATTTCTGGCTTTTGCCGTAATGATTGCACGACCCGGCTGAACGACTCCTCGGCAAAGTGGCGATCATCCAGCGCCCACTCCAGGAACTGATTCAACGCATCCGTGCGGGCCGAGACCCAGGCGGTGAGAGGCGGATATTGCAGGGCCTCGGCGGTTTCTTCTTTCGTCAAGACGCCAGTGCCACGCGCTAGTCGAAACACCAGGTCAAATTGCCGGGTGCCCGACATCCCCAGCCGCTGCCAGGTGGCTTTGAATTCGTCGAGCGGGCCGTACTCTGCGTTCGCCAACGCTTTAACGGCGAAGCCCGCAAACGGGACGGCGTCGGGTAACAGCGACCGCTGGCCACTTCGCGGATTGAAGGCCACCCCAGCATCGGTGAAGCAGGCTTCGGGCAGATCCCACTCCGAGGAACCCGTGTCGTGGCCAATCAACCGCGCCGGCGACTGCAACGGTTCGGGTTCATAAGTGGAAAATGTGAAATCGTCCAGCATCCCCGGAGGCATAGCTCGGGCGACACCGTAAATCACGTACGCCATGTCCGGGGCGGTCACGGCCAGAAAAATTCGAGTGCTCGGGGGAGTACTTATCAACGCCGTCAGTGCGAATTCCAGCACTTCCTGGTGGTTGGGCGAGTTTAGCCAAGCTCTCAAAGCGTTGTCATCCATCACCTCGGCCACCGGCAGGTAGGGCAGTTCCGGAAGCTCGGTACTGCTGCCGGGATTGGCCCCGTCCCAGGAGACTTCCCAGCCCGGACTCCCCCAGGTTTGAATGACCAGTTGTGCATCAGCGGCGGCCGGAACGTTCAATAACGCATGGGTAAAGTAGCCTGTGTCGTGGGGTGTGACATGAACGAGTACGCGGCCAATCGGGCCCAGCGATAACAACGCCAGCCGAATCGGCAGCGGTTCGGCAGCCTCGGGCAATCGCCCTGGCGGGGGGGCATACCCCAAGTACGGCAATAATTGCTGACAAGACCCGGGATCAATCCCCGCAGTCATGGCGCAAATTTGCGGCTCTCTGACCGACGCTACCGGAGTGCCGGAATCGGCTGCCGTCGAAGGGAAACGGCCGATCGCATAAACTTGTTTCATGACGTCAGCCCTCGCGAAGCCAGGGTCGCAATCGCCACGCCCGAGTCTCAGTTGACCCAGAGTCGCCTGTTGTGCCGATGTCTTCCCTGCGAATACCCTTTGATATAACGGTTTACGCTTCCCTTGTCCGGATTCCAGATGACTTTCACGGGCGAGTCGGCTAAACGACGCATGGTGGAATATGCAGCCGACATGCTTGATCTTGATCGGCAGACGTGAACAACGGCCGAGGGGCTGTCTCTGCCGAGGGCTGGCCGCCTTAGCACCCGTAAAGCCTGCCAACTGCAACCGCCACTGGGGCTATCCATGACGTTGATTTTGGGATAAGGTAGAAAATAACAATGCTGGGTCGGGCACAACGTCGCACCCCGGGCAGGTCTTCAGTCAACGGCCGGAGCAGGCGGAATCGTTTCTAGATCATCGCACAGGCACAGAAATTGCTCAGTTTTCCATTGTGCTGAGGTTGCTCGAAAAGTCCCTGGTCTGTCGACGACCGCGTTCCTCCAGGTGTTCTTCCAACAGCGGAGAATCTCATGTTTCGCAACCTGGTTGTACCCGTTGATGGCTCACCACTCGCGGAACGCTCGATCCCCTGGGCATTCGCGATTGCGGCACCCGGGGCCGCCATCGAACTCATTCATGTTCATGTGGCACCGGCGCCGTTGCTCGTGGAAGGGGTGGTCGTGGCGGATCCAATGCTCGATACCACGCTCCGCGCCCAAGAAACCGAGTATCTGAACGGGCTGATGACTCGGGCGACAGCCGCCGCCCCGGAGTTGCAGATTACCACGGTGAACCTGGATACCGATCAGCCCCTGGCCGACGCCGTCGCCAAGGCAGCCACGGACCGGGGGGCCGAGCTGGTGGTAATGACCACGCATGGCCGGGGGCCGTTGACGCGATTTTTGATCGGCAGTGTCGCCGACGAGACCATCCGTTATTCCCCGGTCCCCGTCCTGGTGATTCGTGTCGAGGAAAGCGAATCGAGTGAATCTCCGGCCCCGGATTTGACGGTGCGACCGATTCTGCGGCAAGTGCTGATCCCGTTGGATGGCTCTCCGTTGGCGGAAAAGATTTTGCCGGCCGCCGCGAAACTGGCCAAATGTTTTTCAGCCGACCTCGGTTTGCTCGCCGTGACTGACCCGAACGCCGAGCCTGCGGCCGTCTTCAGTCATGATGGTGCCACCGCCACTGAGTATCTGCAGCGGATCGCCAGTGAAGTCGCTCAGCGTGACGGGGTGAAACCGATCCAGATGGTTCGTTCCGGGTCGCCGGTCGGCACCATCGTTGCTACCAGTCAAGAACTGGGCGATACTGCCGTGGCCTTGGCGACGCACGGCCGGGCAGGACTGTCGCGATTATTTCTCGGCAGCGTCGCCGATGAGGTGATTCGCTCGGCCAGCGGTCCGGTTCTTGTTTTTCACCCCCACGAGTAACTGAAAAAGTTGCCAGACCTGTATTCCGGAGCATTTCATGAACACGAGAGTCATCATCGGGCTGACCGCGCTGGCGATCGCCGTGGTTCCGAGTTGGAGCTTTGTCACCGAGGCCGCCGAAAAGGATGTGCCAAAGGCAGTTCCCTCCAAACAATCCCAACTGATGAAAGAGAAACTACGGCAAGCACAGCTCTTGCTCGACGGGATGGCCACCAACGATTTCGACAAGATCCTCAAAAGCTCCCGTGAACTGATGCTGATTAGCAAAACCGCCGAGTTCACCGCTGTTAAAACCCGGGAATATGAATTACACACGAACGAATTTCGCCGGGCCTTGCAAAACATCACCAAGCGGGCGGAAGAGAAAAACCTCGACGGTGTCACTCTGGCGTATGTGGACATGACGATGAGCTGCATCCGCTGCCACGAACATACCCGGGAAATTCGCAACGCCAGCCTTTCCTGGCCCGCTGCAACACCCCTCGCCCTCCAGCGCTGAGTTTCCCATTCCGAGGGCGGGACGCTTGGTCGGGACGATCACGGTGTCAGGCATCCACCATCCGATACTCGTTTGCGCTGACCGTGTGAACGTTCGATGGAGATCGCATTTCCTCGAAGCCAGCATCCTGGGGACAACGGTATCCTGATAAGTTCCACATTCTTTCCTGATGGGAGCTTCAGCCGTGTCATTCTGGGATGCCATCGCCACTCTGAGTACGCATCATCTCGTTTTCTTCATGATTGCTCTGCTAGTCGCCTTCGGCTTTGAATTTATCAACGGCTTCCACGACACCGCCAACGCGGTCACCACAGTCATTTACACCCGAACCTTGAAGCCGACCCCGGCGGTCATCTATTCCGGCACGATGAACTTTTTCGGCGTCTTGCTGGGTGGCACCGCCGTCGCCTTTGCGATTGTTCATCTGTTACCGGTCGATTTGCTGGTCGATTCGGATCCGCATGCGGCGCTGGTGATGGTGCTATCGTTATTGCTCGCCGGCGTGATGTGGAATCTCGGCACCTGGTCTTTCGGCTTGCCTGTCAGCAGTTCCCATACCTTGATCGGCTCAATCTTGGGTGTCGGGGTGATGAACAGCCTGCTCACGGGGAATGGCCTAGCCGGGGTGAACTGGGGAAAAGCCGGGGAAGTAGGGGCGGCACTGCTGGTTTCCCCGCTGGTAGGCTTCCTCTTGGCGGGTGGGTTATTGCTGGCGATGAAGGCCTCGATCAAGGAACCCCGCTTGTATGTGCCGCCGGACGGTGATGACAAACCGCCCCGGTGGATCAGGGGGGTGCTGCTTGCGACCTGTGGCGGCGTCAGTTTCGCGCACGGGTCCAACGACGGGCAAAAAGGGATGGGATTGATTCTGCTCGTGCTCATCGGATTTTTGCCATTTCATTATGCCCTCGACACGTTCCACGACAGCAAAGCGGTGGAGCTGCATGCCGCGGCGGAATCGGCCCGAGAACTGCTCGCTCAGCAAGCCACGGCGACGCCGGAACCGGTGCTGTCGGCACTGGAGTGGATCACGGCCGCAACGCGCGGGTATCAGTCGCTGGCTCAAATTCCCGACGCTGACCGCTGGGAAGTCCGCCGAGCGATATTCACGGTGAATCGCTTTCTCGAAGCGGATCCGTCACGGGCAGAGTCCTCACGGGAGATTCGCCAAACGTTCGCATCAGCCATCGAATTCGTGCCGCTGTGGGTGGTGTTCGGCGTGGCGGTGGCACTGGGGATTGGTACCACGGTCGGATACAAGCGAATTGTGATTACGGTGGCGGAAAAGATTGGCAAAACTCACCTGACCTACGCACAGGGAGCAGCCGCGGAGATGGTCGCCGCCTTCACGATCTTGCTCGCCGACTTCTTCCATATGCCCGTGAGCACCACGCATGTTCTTTCCAGCGGCGTGGCCGGAACGATGGCGGCGAACGGTTCGGGAGTCCAGCGGACCACGCTACTGAAAATAGGCCTAGCTTGGGTCTTTACCCTGCCGGCGGCAATGGTCCTTGCGGCCGGGTTATATGCCGCCGGTATCTACAGCGTCGGACGATTCCTAGCTAGCTGAATCGAAGGAAATCATTTTGCTGCCACATAAGCCAAGAGTCAGGAATCATTTGTCAGCATCCGGAAAAACATTCACAGCCCTGGAGAGACCAGCTTGTGGAAATGCTCCGGATCGTCTTTTCAAGAACCGGTTCCCCGGTTGCGGCGGTATCTTCGATGATCCATGGCTGGGGTGAATTGCCCGATTCGCTTGGGCGGATGCGGAAGTCGTTGCATCCGTTCGAGAGGAACCGTATCATACAGTTCAAATAGCCAACCGCGTATCAAGCGGCTTCGCTCGATTCGCGGGGCGTCTGGCTGTGTCTGAGGTGAATTTTTCGCTTACTTCTGCGAGCGATGCCGTGGATCGGCTGAAAAGTTCGCTGCATGGCATGAAACGACGAAGGGGACATCATTGTTGTCGGGGATTTGTGAAAAAATGGTTCGGCGGCGTGCTCTCGAAGAAAACAAGGCTTGCCAGTGGTGAAACGGCTGCTAAAGTTCTAGAATCATAGGAACTGTGATCGTTTTTTGTCCGTTGGCTAGTGTGTGACGCGGCGGAGGAACAGCGAGGACCCGGGGCGATGGCGATTACAAAGGACCGGAAGGCGGATCTGATCTCTCAATTTAAGCGGACGGAGAATGATACTGGCTCTCCGGAGGTCCAAATTGCGCTGTTGACGGATCGGATCAACTGCCTGACCGATCACATGCGGCAGCACAAGAAGGACTTTTCAAGCCGACGAGGGCTGTTGAAGTTGGTCAGCCAGCGTTCCGATTTGCTGAAATATCTCCGGGACAATGATCGGAATCGGTATTTGGCCGTGATCCAGAAGCTCGGCTTGCGTAAGTAATTATGACTGGATGAACTTCTCGGTGATGGTTTTGAGTAAGAGCCCTTGGTTCAACCAGGGCCGATCGCATCAGCCGTGGCCGATCCGCTGACTGTTGGCATTTCCTCCGCCGTTGCACGCTCGGCCGCCACCTGCGATTGGGAAAGGGTATCCACAGTGGCGCTGACCCGCGTCGAACGCCCCCTCGGTCAAGGTTTGCTAGTGCTGGAAACTGGCAAACTCGCGAAACAAGCTCATGGCTCGGTCACGGTGCGGATGGGCGGCACAGTCGTCCTCGTGACTTCGGTTCAGGGGAGCCCGATTCCCGGCCGTGACTTCTTCCCGTTGCAATGTGAATATCGCGAACGGACCTACGCAGCGGGCAAATTTCCGGGCGGCTACATCAAACGAGAAAGCCGGCCGAGCATTAAGGAAACCTTGACTTCGCGGCTGATGGATCGGCCGCTGCGGCCATTGTTTCCTCCGGGATTCACCTCAGAAGTCCAAGTTCAAGCGAATGTCTTTTCTGCCGACAAAGAGAACGATCCCGACATCCTGGCCATGATTGGCGGGAGTGCCAGCCTGCACATTTCGCCAATTCCGTTGCTCAAACCGCTGGGAGCCGTCCGTGTTGGACGAGTGAACGGTGTGTTGATCGCGATGCCGACCCTTTTTCAGATGGAAGAAAGCGATCTGGATCTGGTGGTGGCAGCGACTCGTGACGCGGTTTGCATGATCGAGGGATTTGCTCGGGAAATGCCCGAAGAGCAAGTCACGGAAGCGATCATGTTTGCCTTCCAACAATGTCAAATTATCATAGATGCGATCGAAGATCTTCGGGAAAAAGCAGGGCTCGGTTCGAAACAATTGCCGCCACCGCCGGAGCCGAATCCGCTAGTAGACGAACTGTATGCCAAGTACGGCGAGGAATTTAAGAAGCGTTATCTCACCCCGGGGAAACTCGCCCGCTATGCCGCGCTCGATGAATTGAAAGGGCAAATCCAGCAGGATTACACCCCCGCTGACGGGGCCACTCCCGTTTACTCCCCCGAGCAAGTCGCGGCGGCTTTCTCCAGCCTGCGCGAACGGATGTTCCAAGAAATCACCATGACCGGCACACGCATCGACGGTCGTGGACTCGAAGAGATTCGCCCGATTACCTCGGAAGTCGGCCTGCTGCCGCGAACGCACGGCTCGGCTCTGTTTCAACGCGGAGAAACGCAGGCCCTGGTCATCGCCACCCTCGGCACCAATCAGGACGAACAAAAAATCGAAGGCTTGCAAGAAGAGTACAGCAAGAAGTTCATGCTTGATTACAACTTCCCGCCCTTCTCGGTTGGCGAATGCAAGCCGATGCGTGGGCCGGGCCGGCGGGAAATCGGTCATGGCATGCTTGCGGAACGCTCACTCAAGGCGGTGATTCCGTCGCCAAATAAATTTCCGTACACGATCCGGCTGGTTTCAGAAATTCTCGAAAGTAACGGCTCGTCCTCGATGGCGACGGTCTGTGGCGGCACCTTGGCGTTGATGGATGCGGGCGTGCCCATCAAACAGCCAGTCGCCGGGATCAGCATCGGCATGGTTACGCGGGGGGATGAATACGTCCTGCTTACCGACATCCAAGGAGACGAAGATCATTATGGCGACATGGATTTTAAAGTCGCCGGAACACAAAAAGGAATTACCGGAATTCAGCTCGACATCAAGATTGACGGCATCACGGAAGACATCATCCGGGAAGCCCTGGAACAAGCGCGGAAAGCCCGCTTGGATATACTCAAACTGATGCTGACCACGCTCCGGGCACCGCGTAAAGCCATCAGCGAAAACGCCCCGCGATTGCTGCAAGTGAAGATCCATCCGGAGAAAATCGGTTTGCTGATCGGTCCGGGCGGCAAAACCATCCGCGCCATTCAAGAAGAAACCGGTGCCAAAGTCGATGTTGATGATACAGGTTTGGTTTCCATCGCTCACACCGATGCCGCCGGGGCGGAGGCCGCCAAAGCCAAGGTTGAAGCACTCTGTGCCGAAATCAAAGTTGGTGCCATCTATGAAGGTAAGGTAACCAGCATTAAGGACTTCGGTGCCTTCATCGAAATCAGCCCCGGCCGCGATGGCCTCTGCCATATCTCGGAACTCGACAACGGCTATGTCGCCCGAGTCGATGATATTGTGAAAATTGGTGATCGGATCACGGTCAAAGTCATCGCCATCGACGAGCAAGATCGGATCAAATTGTCACGGAAAGCTTTGATGCCACCGAAAGACAGTGACTCAAATGGAAACGGTGACAACAGAGAAAGCCGCAGCGGTCCTCGCAGTGGTACCACTCGCCGTGACCGAGGCTGACAGCGCTCCACCTGGGGCCTCGTAGCCCCGTTCATCGGATCGCGCGGATGGCGTCACGGCCACTGGTAAGCCCTTTCTCCCCGATCATCCGATGTCCGCACATCTCAGTTGTTTCAGGGTGATCGAAGAGATTTGCACATTATTCCCGGGCATAATCTCCTTGTTTCTGGCATTTGCCAACTCATTTCCCCTCTCACCCCTGTCGATAGTTTTGCTTTGCAGAATCTTAGTGTTAATCACGTGAGTGGTATCACTTGAGGGGGCGGATCGGCCGATCGTTGCTGATGCTGGCGCGAGCAGCAGCAGTGATCGCGCGGTCAGCAGCAAAGCGACCGCCGCCCCCGACGACATCGGCTCGGTCACCGCGCCGATGACCGCCGCGGAGTCCTACAATAACGCTTCGGGAAGGTTTCTGGTGATACTTCTTGCGAGGCCGCAATCATGTCGATGATGCAGAATCTTCCACATACTCGGGTTCCGGCCAAACTCTTCCCGAACCCGACCGCAGCGAGCAAGTATGTTGCCCGGGAAATCGAAAAGCTGATTCGGGCACGGAATGCGGCAAAAAAATCGACGGTCCTCGGTCTCGCGACCGGTTCGACCCCCGTCGGGCTTTATCGGGAATTGATCCGTTTGCATCGTGAGGAAGGCCTGGATTTTAGTCGGGTCATGACCTTCAATCTGGATGAATATTATCCGATGGCGAAGGACAATCCCCACTCTTATTTTAAGTGGATGCATGAAACATTTTTTAACCATGTCAATATACTCTGGGACAATATTCATATTCCGGATGGCACGGTGCCGATTGACAGTATTGATGACTATTGTGCGGAGTATGAACGGAAGATTCGCGCTGCCGGGGGGATCGATATCCAGATCCTAGGCATCGGCCGGACCGGCCATATCGGGTTTAACGAGCCAGGTTCTCCGCGGAACAGCCGGACTCGGCTGGTGTTACTTGATGCGATTACCCGCCGGGATGCCGCCGCCGGCTTTTTCGGCGAAGATAATGTTCCGCTGCAGGCCATCACCATGGGGGTTGCCAGCATTCTTGATGCCCGCCGGATTTTTTTGCTTGCCTTCGGAGAACACAAAGCCAGCGTCGTTCGCAAAGCGCTGGAGTTGCCGCCGACGGAGGCGATCTCGGCCAGCTTCTTGCAAGATCACGAAGATTCCACGTTTATTCTAGACACCGCGGCGGCTGCGGAACTCACCGCGGTCAAGCGTCCTTGGGAGGTCGGTCCTGTTGTCTGGACTCCGGAACGGATCCGACAAGCGGTTGTGTATCTGAGTCTGACAACGAAAAAAGGACTGCAAAAGTTATCGGATGATGACTTTCGCGAGCATCATTTATACGAACTGCTCCGCGAACACGGACCGGCGGAAAAGATCGGCGAAGAAGTTTTTCGCGATCGACTGGCGACCATCAACCCCTACCCTGCCGGTCGCATCCAGCCAGCCGACAGTTTACGGCCCGCCACCGCCGTTGCGGATGATGAAGGCAAAACTGCGGCTCTGACCCGGTCAACCCGCGGTGTCGAGAAGCCAGCCGCGGCAAAAACCATCCTGGTCTTTTCCCCCCATCCGGATGATGATGTGATCAGCATGGGTGGCACCATGATTCGACTGGTCGAACAAGGGCACACGGTCCACATCGCCTACTTGACCAGCGGCAATATTGCCGTGTTCGATCATGATGTCCGCAGGTTTCTTGATTTTGTGCAGGAATTTGCCCGCTTGTTTCAGGTCGAGCCATCCACCTTTCAACCGCTCATTCACCGGTTGCTCGAACATCTTGACTCACGAAGTCAGACGCCTGGCCAGCCGGACCATCCGGATATTCTGAAAATCAAGGGGTTGATTCGCGAGACGGAAGCTCGGGCTGCTGCTCGTGCATGCGGCATCCCCCCCAGTCAACTTGAATTTCTGAACTTGCGGTTTTATCAGACCGGGACTGCTGCGAAACAACCGGTCCACCCCGAAGATGTGGCGGATATCATTCGCTTGCTGGAACGGCTGAAGCCGGCGCAAATTTACGTCGCCGGGGAAATGTCCGACCCGCACGGCACGCACCGACTCTGTGCCGAGGCGATTTTTGCGGCCGTGCGGACGCTGCGAAGTCGCAAGTCGGCAGATGCCGACAATTCTGACCTGAACTGGACTGATTTTGAGGTCTGGCTTTACCGCGGTGCCTGGGAAGAATGGGAGCCGCACGAAATCGAAATGGCCGTGCCGATCAGCCCGAACACCCTCGAACAGAAAAAACAGGCAATTTTTCGCCATCAATCCCAGAAAGATAAAGCGATGTTTCCGGGCGGTACCGATCGCCGAGAATTCTGGCAACGTGCCGAGGAACGGAACTTGGCAACGGCACGGGTGTTTGATGCCCTCGGTTTGCCGGAATATTACGCCTTTGAGGCCTTTGTCCGCTGGAAAGATATCCTTGTGGACGAAGGCTAATGTCGGACTTCTCTCCTGCAGCGATCTCGTGAAGTGCTCGCTTTGCCTGCCTGGGTTTTTCCGAGCCTCGCCGTTGCCGAATCAAGTTGCTTCACCATCGATCCAGAATCGTTCACGCGGCGGCGGCTCGTGGGCTGTTCCCTGTTGCGTTTCCTACGCCAAAGCGATATACGCCACGCCGATCCCGTGTAAGAAACAGAGCAAGGGAACCGGCTGGGTTCGCAGCAGCGGTTGAGAAACCGGAGCAGCACTGCTGACGTGGCTCGGCCCAGAAAAGCCCGAGCAGCAGCCGGGGGGGAAGTCGAGACGCAGGGGAGTTCGGATGCCGGTGGTGATCGATTCGTTGATCCGGGATGTTATCAGGGATGATGGCTTAACTCGGGGACTGGGCGATGAAGAAGCGCGCATGCTGGTCGAGTGGCTTGCAGACTGGGGCGAGTTGCTCGGCGAAGCCGCCCGCAGTGAAGCGGAAGCTCAGGAATTCATTCGCCGGCTTGCTCGCCGAGCCCGTGCGATTGCCCGCTTTGTAAAACTGTGGTGTGAGCCGAAAAGTCGCGGGGCTGCCATGCAATTGCTGGGCGTGGAACGCTTTTCTTGGCCGTTGCCCTCGGATCAAGGGATCGACCCAGCCGATTTGATGCAAGGCATTTTGCGCTGGGAGTCGGATCATCGTCTCGGCTGAGCCGGCCGCACTACCGGCTCTCTCGGCGTGCCGCCGACACGACAAGGAGCACCGATCTGAACTCAAGCGGCAAATAACTCGGGTGGACTCTGCTTCTGCAGGGTGCAGCCGCACTGCTTAAGTTCCTCTTCCACAAGATCACAATTTATGAGAGTATCTTGCCGCGCGATTCCGAGTGAGTAACCGGGTACGGTAACTGATTCGATGCTGTCGATCGCTGCTGCGACGAGGCGAGTTCCGCGATCGGCTTGTCATTGTTGAGTACGACCGGGTATGATAATCAAGCGTTTGATGAAGTTGCCGGGTTCATATCACCTGTGAGGACTGCCGTGAGCACGAAGCCGCCCGCCGAATCGCTCGAGGCGAAACAACGCATCGGTCGGCAAATCGATGAAGCTTTCGAACAGGCGTCGAAGCTAGCCGGTTCGACCTTACCCCCGGCCGAATTTTATCAACAATTTTTAAATCGCACACTGTCAGCCATCCATGCACCGGCAGGAGCCGTCTGGTTGCGGACACCTCAAGGTTTCTTGCAAATTGCCTGTCAAGAGAATCTGGAACTGGTCGGGCTGGACGCCAAACGCGGGGGTCGGCAATGCCACAACGAAATCCTGCGTCAGGTATTTCAGTCGAACCCACCCCGGCCGGTCATGATCGAGCCCCAGGGCCGGCTGGCGGGCCTGAACGCGGAACCGGGGGCCGTACCCGCCGCCAACCTCACCGATTACTGGGCACTATTTGCGCCGATTGCCAACGTCGAAAAAGATAAACCGCCCCTTGGCCTCCTCGAAGTCTTTCAAACCGGCGATCACGATCCGCGGCTGTACCCGACCTATCTGAATTACACCTACCAGATGGCTGGGTATGCCTCGCAATATCATCAGTTCAGCAATGCCCGGCAAACCAGTGGGCTCGAGCGGGTTTATGCTCAGGTGGAATCGTTTGCCAGAATGATTCATTCGAGCTTGAATCCGACGGAAGTTGCGTATCACATCGCCAATGAAGGCCGGCGGCTGATTGAATGTGATCGACTCTGTGTGGGCGTCCGCCACGGCGCAAAAACTACCGTTGAAGCAGTTTCCGGAGCCGACGTCGTGGAAAAAGCCAGTACCCACGTCCGCCGGATGCGACGCTTGTTTGATGAGGTGCTGAAATTCGGGGAAAAGCTCGTTTACAAGGGCGAAAAGGACGAGGGCTTACCTCCCCGGCTGGCGGAGGCCCTCGATGCATATCTTGCCGAAAGTCAACCGAAACTGCTCGTAGTCACGCCCCTGCGGGACGATCGGGAAAAAGAGTCGCGGCGTTTGCCCCGATCGATCTTGCTGATGGAATCGTTCAATCCTCCCGAGCAAGTCGAGCCGATGATTCAACGGCTGGAAGTGGTCGGTAAACATGCCGCTCCGGCGTTGTACAATGCCGCCGAAATGAAGCGAATTCCCTTCGGGTTCCTGTGGCGGCCCCTGGCCAAGTTGCAGGAAGGTCTCGGCGGCAAGAATCGCTTGATCACTTTACTGGTCGCGTTGCTGATTACGGGCTTGATCCTGGCGATGGTGCTCGTGCCGTATCCGCTGAAAATGCAAGCAGACGGCCAGTTCACCCCGCGGTACGTCACTCAGGTCTTTGCTCCGCATGATGGCGATGTCCGGGCGATTCTCCGGCAACCTGGCGATCTGGTTCGTCCTGGTGCCCCAGTCATCAGCTTGTACAGCCCCGATCTTCAGCAAAAATATTCCGAGGCGGATCTGCAAGCGTCGGCGGCTGAAGGCAAAGTTCAGTCAATTCGCGCGATGCTGTCACGGGGGAACCTGCCCACCGCGGAAGAGCAGCGGCTCCGCCTCGACATGGAAACCGCGGCCGCCACGGCTCGGGCGAAGCGTGCCTACCAAATGCAACTCCGAGAAATGTATAACCTCTCGGCGAGCGCCGGCTTCGATGGCATCTTTACTGCCAACGCCGGGCCGTTCGAAGATGCCGCGATCCGCGGCACTCCCGGGGCAGCGTGGAAGGTCCTCTCGGCCGATAATCGCGGGGAATTAATGCACCGCACGGTGCGGCCGAATGAGCCGTTGATGCGGCTCGGGTATGTCGATGGCCCCTGGCGTGTCGAATTGAAGATCCCGCAGCGGAATATCGGCCACGTCTACAAAGCCTTAAACACCCCGGGGAAACACCTGACGGATGCCGACGGCAAACGCTATTTGCCCGTCGATGTGCTGCTGACCAGTGCTCCGGATACTCGCTATCCCGGCCGGCTCTACGAAGACGACATCGCCGCCGAGGCCGTGCCGAACCGGGACGATCACAATCAGACCGAGCCGATCGTTCAGGCCTACGTTCAGGTCAACCTCAAAGATGACGGTCCCGCCGCTCAGATTCCCCGATCACTCTTTGTCAGCGGGCAAGAAGTTCACACCCGGATTCGCTGCGGTGATTACCCCCTCGGCTACTCGCTCTTCCACGGGGTCTACGAGTGGTTCTACGAACAGGTGATTTTCTATTTCTGATGGCGTTAGCTTTGTTCGGCAAGCCGTGGCCCAGCTTCGTTACCAGGATGAGCCGCCTAAGCTTACCCGTCCACTTGGCCCGTTCGGCCGTGATTCGAAACCGGATCAGCACCACGCCGGCGGCCACTACGGTTTCGGTTCCCGGCTTTCGGGCCCTTGCTCACACGGGAGACTGTCGATGGCGATAAGGAGCTTGCGACGAGCAGTGCCGCTCGGGCTGATGATCGGGTTCTGTCTGACACTGCCAGCGTGCGAACGACTATCTGGCACGGCCACACCACACACGCCGGCTGAAGAGGGGACTGTCTCGGCAAAAGCAGCCGACATCGGCCCGCCACTCTACCCCCCTGCGGCGATGCCCGAACTGCCGATTCCCCAACCGCTACCTGAACCGATTGTCATCGATCCTGCGGTCATCCAGTATGATCTGAAAGTTCAAGTGCCGGCTCAGGTTGATGGCATGATTGAACTGATTGCCACCCCCGTCGAAGGCCCGGTCGATCCGAAGGATAAGCTGATTGTCTACCATCCTCGCGACCTGGAAAAGAAACAACCGTATCGACAACTCCGCGAGAACGACCGGGTCACGCTCGGACAGACGCTTTGCCGCCTGGATGAACGGAATGTGATGGCTCAAATCGAAATGAGCACGCGTCTGATTGAATCCTGTGATAAGGCGATCGTCGAGGGGGCTAAAGCGCTCGAATCTTACCGTCGTGTCCGTGATATCACCGAGGAATTGGCCAAGCGGCCTGGAAAACCTGTCACGGAACTGGAAATCGAAAATCTCCGGGCGACGGTGGCCAGGTTGGCTCAGGATCTTGCCCAGAATGAGCAGACCAAAGTGAAGTCGGCCGGGGAAGAAATGCTCGCCCGGGTCCAATTGACCCGCTATTTCATCAAAAGCCCCGTGAACGGCCGGATCGTTAAGCTGTTGAAATCTCCCGGGGAATTCGCCAAGGCGGGCGATATCATCATGGAGATTCAGTCGACGGATCGGATTCGCCTGGAGGGGAAACTGGATGCTCAGTATGCGACGCGGCTTCGCAAGGGGATGCCCGCTTACATCGTACCGACCATTCCGCTCGGTCCAGCCCCGTACGCCAACTGGCATCGGCAAGAAGTCACCAGCGTGGCAGTGACCGCGCATCCTGGCCGGCCGATGATTGTCTCCGGCGGGATGGATGCCACCGCCCTGGTCTGGGATGCGTTTCGGACACGGAAATCGTACCGCTTGCCGAACCCTGTCGGGATCAGCGTTCGCTCGGTGGCCACAACCGGCCGGGGGGCCCCACAGCAACTGGTGGCGAGCGGCGGGGAAGATGGCAAAGTCCGTATCTGGGATCTGTCGAATCCCGATGATCCCCCGCGCGAACCACGAACGATTCTCGACGATGGTCATACCTCCGCGGTCACAGCCCTTGCATTTAGCAGCGACGGTCGCTTTCTCGCCTCGGCAGCCGGTCGCGATGTCTTTTTGTGGGACGTGGCCGCGGGACTGAAAAAATATGCATTGCCCGCGGAATTTCGTGATGCCGTCACCGACGTCCGTTTCACCCCGCAGGCGACCTTGCTGACCGTAGCCCGGGATCGCACCATCCGGGTCTGGAAGCTCGGTGAGCGTGGGGCCATGCAGGCCGAGCCGCTGATCGACCACCGTCATGGGAGTGTCGATATTCTCGGCGTCAGCTCGGACGGCTCCCGGATTCTGTTCGACAAAGACGGCAGCCGACTCGATCTCGTCTCCTTAGCGAACGGGCAAACCCTCGGTACGCTGGAAAATACCAGCGGCACGATGCGTTTTTCCGGACTGGCCATTCTGTCTCCTGATGATCGCTACATCCTGACGACGGCGGGGAATGCCGATGCACGGGGGGAATTGCAATTGTGGGATATGCCGCCGATTGGCGGCCGCGGTTCCGAGCGTCGTCGACTGGTGACGCCGAATCGAGCCACCGTCACCTGTGCCGCCTTCACCTCTGATCCGGCCGTTCCGTTCGTGGTGGTCGGAACGCAATACGGCGGAGTGCATTACTGGACGCCACCCCGAGCGGATGAGCCACGGAATTCGTTCCAGGGGATGATTGAATCGTGGCTGCCGGCCGATGCTCGGTCGGTGCAGGTTCGTGTTTTGTTGGAACACCCGTCATCAGAAGCCGGGGAAATCCTTCAGGATCGTGGGTTAGCGACGATTATGATCCCGCCGGACGGTGACACGCAGCCGGAACCCCCGCCGATCGCGGTTCCTGCGCCGGTCAAATCCCAGGACGCGGCAGGTCCGGGAGCCGGGGTGCGAAACCCGGAAAAGGCTACGATGATCCAGCCGGCAACAGCTGCATCGGAAAAAACGACAGCGGTGCCATCGCCGGTTCCCATGAATGAGGGAAGCCGTGTCCCGGATGTGCCGGCGCTTCCACCGACACCGGGGTCACCAGCGAATCCGGGTTTGCCGGTGCCCGCATCGCCGTCGTTGCCAGCCACGCAGCCGGCGGCACCGCAAGCCATCCCGATTCTCCCGAGCCCGGTTCGGTGACGGTGTCAGCCAGGATCACGGGAGCCGACGACCGACGTGATGCCGCTGTTCTGCTTCGTTCTTCCGGGTAGACTCCACCATGAATCCGGCCTTATTAGACAATCCCGCCGAGCGTCGCAAGCAGGTACGCTTGCGTGTTCGCCCGGATTTGCAGACGGTCGAACAACGTTATGAAGGAAAATTGTATTACGTTGTCAAAGATCCTGTCTGTTTGCGTTATTACCGGTTTAATCGTCAGGAGCATTACGTATTCCGGTTATTTGATGGCGAGCATACGCTTGAAGATGTTCGCAAGAAATTTGAGGACGAGTTCCGCCCTCACCGGCTGGAATTTCAGGATCTGGAGTTGTTTGCTCGGCAGCTGGTCATGGCCGGGCTGGTTCAAGCAGAGCATAGTGGGGCGGGAAAACATCTTTTCGAACGCCGGGCGAAACAACGGCGACTGAAGCGGATCGCGGCGTTAAGCAACGTGCTGTACTGGAAGATCCCGCTTTTCGACCCGGATCGCTTGCTGACCTGGATGCATGGCTACTTGTGGTGGATTTTCACCTGGTGGTTTTTTGCTGCGAGTGTCGGCTTGATGGTGGCCGCGGTGCTGCATGTCGCGATCCATTTTCAGACCTTTTATGACAAGCTGCCGGCCTACCACGAATTTTTCGCTTTCCGAACCGTGTTGTATTTGTGGCTGTCGCTGGGCGTGGTCAAGGTGATTCATGAGTTTGGCCACGGGCTGAGTTGCAAGGCATTCAAGGGGGAATGTCATGAGATGGGCGTGCTGCTGATGTGTTTGTCGCCGGCACTTTATGCCAATGTGACGGATGCTTGGACCTTGGCGGACAAGTGGAAGCGTATCATCATCAGTTTCGCGGGGATCTATGTGGAGCTGGTCATTGCGGCGCTGGCTACCTTTGTCTGGTGGTATACCCCGCATTTGCCCGTGGTGAACAATATCGCGTTGTCGTTGATGGTGCTCTGCTCGGTAAGCACAATACTGTTCAATGCCAATCCGCTGATGCGGTTCGACGGCTACTACATGTTGTCGGACTGGCTGGAAATCCCGAACTTGCGGGAGCGGGCCCGGCGTTATCTAACAAACTCATTTCTGGAAATCGGGCTCGGAATCGAAACACCACCAGAACCGTACATGGCCCCGGGACGGAAAGTTCTGTTCATTACTTACGCCATCACCAGTTACATTTATTTGTGGGTGGTGATGATCAGCATCCTTTGGCTGCTGTCAGATTTTTTGGGTCCGCAGTTAAAAGTCATCAGCCGGATGATTGCGGTGTTCTCGTTCGTTTCGATGTTTATCTGGCCAATATACCGGATCGTCAAAAGTATCCGTCAAAGGGGGCGATTGCCCGATATGAAAGCGACGCGTGTTTACGTCACCGCCAGCCTGTTCGCGAGCGTGATTGCTGCGGTGTTTTTGCTGCCGTTGCCGATCAGCCGGATTGTCGATACCGGGCTTGTGGCAATCAACCCGCAGTATGCGGAACCGGTGGGTCTAATCGATCCCGGGCATCTCGAAGCCATTCACGTTCGTGAAGGGCAAAAAGTTCGCAAGGGGGATGCCTTGCTGACCTTCGGCAGCCGATATTTGCAAGAACAGCGTGAAGAGGCATTCGCCAAGTGGGACGAGCAACGGATCGTGGCGGATACCCTGCGATTTGATTTACTGTACCGTCGACCGGAAAAACCGACCGAGACCGAGCAACTCCAGGGGGAATGGCAAGTCGCAGCGGGAGAGGCACGGCGTTACGAAGCGGACGTTCGACGTTGGGACGAGCGGTTGCGGGAGTTGAAGGTGTTGCGGGCACCGCGAGATGGGGTTGTCATGGGATTGCCAAAGCCCCATGAAATCGGCAAGGAATTCGACCGCAACTACCTGCAAAATCAGCCGGTGTGCACGGTGGGGGATCTGTCCCGGTTGGTGGTGAAAGTTCCCGTGAGCGCGCTCGATTTCAAGTTACTGCAGGAAGAACTCGCGCGGCACGGTTCACGGGATGCCACGGTGTACGTAAGCGGGCGAACCGATCGCCTGTTCCACGGAGTGTTGACTCGCTTGCCGGAATCCGATGCGAAGAATGTGCCGTATGCCTTAACTCAGCGTGGTGGAGGTCCGCTGGCGGTTCGACAGGCCGGGAATAAACCGGATGAAGTGGTGCCGGTGGCCCAGACTTACATCGTTGAGGTGGAATTGACCGACCCCGATGCGACCGTTCGCCCTGGGGCGCTCGTTCAGGCCAAGATTCATTGCGATTGGCGCTCCGCTGCGTGGTGGCTGGCCCGCAAGCTGTCGCAAGCCTTTGACATCGGTTTGTTTTAATCTCTCCGGATGTCATTCTGACCGGGCGGAGGCGTCCGAGCAGAGTCCGTTCTTAGCCGGGAACCGCGGGATTACTTGACGAGGATTGTCGGTCATCGGGCGAGCGGCGTTGCACGTAGACGGCCAGCATGGCTCGGAGCCGCGTTTCAAAGACTGCTGGCAAAGGCTCACACGCGCTTCGGCCCAGGGCACGGGTGACAAGAATGGTTGCCTGGTATTGCCGGATGGCCACGAAGCAATGCGGGCAAAGCTTGAGATGCTGTTCGATTTCCCGATGCAGTTCGGGATCCAAGTCCCCGTCAAGAAAATCGCCGAGGAAGTCGCGGATCTGTTCGCAAGTTAAGGTCATGCGGTGATCTCCTCGAAGTGCGGGGCTAGCAGATCCCGCATTCGCAACCGGGCTCGGTGCAATCGACTTTTGACTGCCGGGACGGAAATACCGAGCAAGTCGGCAATTTCGGCATTCGGCAATTGCTCGACATCGGCCAGAACGTAGACATCGCGGAAGGGTTCCGGGAGTCGGGCGATGGCGCGTTCAATGACGCCCCGTTGTTCGGCGGCGAGCGCGATTTCGTCGGGTGTTTGCCCCTGACAGGGTAAGCGGGTGGCTGCGGGCGGTTCCGCGGCCACGGCGTCGAAGACGGCCTCTTCACCGGAGGCGGTTTCGTGCCGGGCACGATTGGCGCGTTTTTCCCGATGCTCGAGGGCAGCGTTGACGGTGACCCGGTGCAACCAAGTCGGCAAAGCCGAGTCTCCACGAAAGCCTTGAATTTTCCGAATCACTTTGAGCAACACATCCTGGGTCACATCCTCAGCGTCGGCATCGTTCCCGAGCATCCGCCGGGCGATTTGGTAAATCCGTGGAGCATATTCCCGGAAGACAAATTCGGGTGTCGGTGGTTCAGGGGTGCCAGTTGCGGAGCTGCTGGTGACTGGCACAAGTGCGCGAGATGTCGGATTCTTGCTGCTGGCGGAGGTGCTGGTGACTGGCACGAGCGTGCGGGATGTCGGAGTGTTACGACTCGCGGTGTCCCCCGAAACAGGAACCAGCGCCTGGGATGGTTCGGGGTGGGAATGATCATCCGCCATGGTGACGACTCGGGTCCACGGGAGGCTCTGTTTGATAGCATAGTTGTATCTCCCCGCCGGAGACAACCATGCGTTTTCATGCCGTATTGTTTGATTTTGATGGGACCTTGGTGGATAGCTTTGCCGGGATCACGGCGAGCACGAACCATGTGCGGCAACACTACGGCTTACCGCCGATGACCGAGGCGGAAATTCGCGTGTATGTCGGGCTGGGGTTGCCAAACTTGATGGAAACCGTGGTGCCGGTCGCTCCTCTTGAAGAAGCGATTGCTCTGTATCGTGCCCATCATCCGAGTGTCATGATCTCTGGTACACGCTTGTTGCCAGGAGTATCGGAGACGCTGCGTGCATTGCACGATCGGGGTGTGCTGCTGGCAATTTGCAGCAACAAGGCGGTCGTGTTTACCCGGGAACTGGCGTCGGCTCTGGGGATCGGGCCGTGGTTTTCGGCAATTCTTGGCCCCGATGACGTCGCTGGTCGGCCGAAGCCGGATCCGGCGATGTTAATCGAAGCGATTCAACGTCTTGGTGTGCCCCGAGAGCAAACCGTCTATGTAGGGGACATGGCGGTCGATGTGCATGCGGGGAAGGCAGCCGGGTTGGAAGTCTGGCTGGTGGAGGGCGGGGCCGTTGGGCGGGAGTCCGCGGTGGCTGCCGGGCCGGATCGCATTTTGAAACGGTTTGATGAGTTGCAAGAATTACTGCCCGGACGGGTCGCGGCGAGCAGCTAAGAAAAACGAGCGGGGTCGACGAAGCAGGCTCAGCGAGTTCATAAGCTAGTGTCATGATGCAGGAACTTCCGAATTTACGTGGGCCGCTGCTTCTTTCCGTCGCCGCGGCGGTGACCACCATCGCCATGAAAACGACGGCGTATTTTTTCACCGGCTCGGCTGGTTTACTGGCCGATGCTTTGGAATCGCTGGTGAATCTTCTCGCCGCGGTGACGGCTTATGCATCGCTGTGGTATTCCTCCCGACCGGTCGATATCAATCATGCTTACGGTCATGAGAAGATTGAGTTTTTTTCCAGCGGCCTGGAAGGTGTGCTCGTGGGGCTGGCAGGAGTAAGCACCGCGGGATATGCCATTCAGCGACTGATCTGGCCGAGACCGCTGGAACAACTGGGGCTGGGCGGAGGCATTGCGTTGGCCGCCTCGGCCATCAATTTTGCGGTCGCTATAGTGTTGTTGCGGGTCGGTCGCAAGCATGGTTCCCTGGTTCTGGAGGCGAATGGCCAGCATTTGATGACGGATGTCTGGACTTCGCTGGCTGTGGTCTTCGGCTTGTTGCTGGTGGCGGTGACGGGCTGGCACGCCCTGGATGCTTTGCTGGCCTTGGCTGTGGGGCTCCACATTCTGGGTACCGGCTATGCACTGGTTCGGCGTTCGTTTGATGGGCTCATGGATCATGCGTTGCCGGCGGAGGAACAAGAGCAGCTCCGAGAAATCATCCGCCAGTCGCTTCCGGTCGGGGCAGGGTTTCATTTGCTGCGAACTCGTCAGGCTGGTCGGCGGAAATTCGTCGATTTTCACCTGCTGGTGGATGGGGGGATGTCAGTTCGTGATGTGCATGCCCTGGCCAGTCATGTCGAGCAGCAGTTGCGGTCGGCGGTCCACGGCCTGGAAGTGGTTACGCACATGGAACCGATTGAGGAACAAGCCTCTTACGAATTGGAACGGATGAAAGAACTTGGGGAAAAACCCCAGACTGTGGCAGGTCAATCGGTTGTGCAGCCGCCGATTGATGACTGAGTCAGTGCCATGAATGTGCAGAGTGCAGTGTCCTTAGTGATGGATTCCTCGGTGCAAACGGTGGCGCTGGGGGCAGCAGCGGTCGGTGCGGTCAGCGGCGGCATCGGCAGTCTGGCGGTGGTTCGCCGACAAAGCTTGCAGGGCGATGCGATTTCGCACGCGGCGTTGCTCGGGGTGGCGGGGGCTTTTTGTCTTGGAGGACGCTCCGAGTTGTCGCTGATTCTCGGGGCGGCAGCGGCGGGTTGGCTGGCGATGATGCTGGTGGGGGGAATCACCCGGGGATCTCGAATCCCGTTCGACACGGCGCTCGCCGGGACGATGGCCGTATTCTTCGGTCTGGGTTTGACCGTGATTTCTTGGTTGCAACGGCACTCGCCTGATGCCGCCAGCCACGGGCTGGAACGCTACCTGTTCGGTCAGGCGGCGTTTATTCGCGAGGGCGACCTGCAAACGATTCTCGGGCTGGGCGGGGCCGCGGTGGCGGTCCTGATTCTCGGCTGGAAGGAGTTCAAGCTGGTCAGTTTCGATGCGGACTTCGCCGCCAGCTTGGGAATTGCCGTCCGTCGGACTGAGTGGCTACTGACGTTGCTGATTGTGGTCGCCGTGGTCATCGGGCTGCAAACCGTCGGTGTTGTGCTGATGAGCACGTTGATTGTGGCTCCGGCCGTGGCGGCGCGGTGGTGGTGTCAGCAACTGGGGCCACTGGCGGTGCTGGCAGCAGGCTTCGGGGCAGCGGCGGGCTGGTTGGGAACGATCGTATCCGTGATGTTCGACCGCTGGTTAGATCGAGCCGTACCGCCGGGGCCGAGCATTGTTCTTCTGGCCACGGGTTTCGTCGTGGTGTCGATGCTTGTAGCACCTGGGGGACTGATTCGTTCTCGCTCATGCCTTCGTGTGGGGGCTTGAACGATGTTTCTGGAACTACCGGAATGGAACCGGTATCAATCTGAAACCGCGCTTGTGCTCATGATGATGGCGGTGGCCTGCGCGATCCCGGGGGTGTTTCTCGTCCTGCGTCGGCTGGTCATGGTGTCCGACGCGATCAGTCATGTGTTGCTCTTCGGGATTGTAGTTGCATATTTGTGGACTCGGGATCTGGCATCACCGTGGTTGGTTCTGGGGGCGGCAGCAAGTGGCGTGCTCACGGTGGCCATTGTGGAATTGCTCCAACGGGGGAAGCAGATCCACGCCGACGCCGCGGTGGGATTAACCTTTCCCGCCCTTTTTAGTGTCGGCGTGATCCTGGCGTCGATGTACACTCGGAATACTCACCTCGATGTTGATCAGGTTTTGCTTGGCTTTGCTGAGTATGCACCTCTGGATCGCCTAGTCGTTGGCGAAATCAGTGTGCCGCGTGGGTTCATCCTCGGCGGCGGCTTCGTGCTGGTCAATGCCTTGCTGGTTGTGCTGTTTTTCAAAGAACTGCAACTAACGTCCTTTGACCCTGGGTTGGCGGCCACACTGGGGTTTTTGCCCGGAGTGCTGCATTATGGCTTGATGACAATCGTTTCCCTGACCGCGGTGACGGCGTTCGACGCGGTCGGCCCGGTCCTGGTGGTCGCCTTCTTCGCGGTCCCCCCAGCCACGGCTTACCTGCTGACCGACCGCCTCGAGCGAATGCTGCTGCTGAGTGCTCTGCTCGCCGCGGCTGCTGCGTATCTCGGCGTCGTGGCGGCGTTTGCCTGGAACACAACGATTGCCGGGACGACTACCAGCGTCTTGGGGCTGATGTTCGCCCTGGTATTTTTGCTGGCTCCCGATCACGGTGTGCTCGCCCGATCCCGGCGGCGCTGGCAGCAACGGCGGGAATTTCACACGGTAATGCTCACAATCCACTTGATCCATCATGAAAACACGCCCGCGGAAGCGGAAGAAGCCCGACGGGATGGCTTGCATCGGCATCTCCGCTGGGCTCCCGAGGAAGTGACCAAGGTCGTGCATCGGGCTGAACAACGAGGTTGGATTACAATTCAGGCAGGCGTCCTGCGTTTAACATCCGCAGGACGAGAGATCGCCCGATCAATCCTCGGTCAAAACGATTCAAAGCGATCATCGTCGCACTTTTGATACACTCTGCGTGTCAAGCATCCCCCGCCAACAAATCGGATCAGAAATTGAACTTTTGGCCTGGAACGAAATTTCCTCAGTCATAAAATATGCGTTCAACATTCAGGACACGCGTGTCCCGTTCCGCACTAGCAGTTTTCTCCTGCGAGAGAACTTTTTTGCCCATGAATGAGCCAGAATCGCCCAGTCATAGCCCGACGGTCGCCGGTTGGACTCCGGGGGATGGCCCAGGATCCGGGTTCCCAGCTTGACCAGATCGGCGACACAACGGGCCTCTGAATCGACTTCTCGAAACGGTCGGCCGTCGTTGACCGCTTTCTGATAGACATTGTGATCTTCGGCAATCGTCCACAGTTCCTCGACTTTCAACAATGCCTTTAAGCGTTCTGCGGTAAATTCTTCCCGATCGGCGGAATAGCAATTCACAACAAGATGAATGGCCGCACCATGAGGGCGATTGATCAGGGCTTCTTGAACTTCCCGCAAAGCGTGCAAGCTCGGGATTTGTTGCGTGGCCACAAGCACACTGTCATCGGCTTGCTGAAGAATTTCGGCAATAATCGGGTCAAAATTCGAAGGCAAGGCGATTACCACCACATCAGCGGATCGGCGAAGTCCTTCAATCGCGGCATGAACATGCTCTGGTGCTGGGGATCCGCAGGGAACTTGTAGTGTGGACCGGGGAGCAACAAGAGTCGATCCGTCACACGGGCCGCCGTCTGACGAACTTTATCTCGTGTCGGGATCCCCGTGTGATATAAGTCTTCCGTTGTCTGTGCCGGGCTTAAATCAAAAAGCTCGGCAAGGACGCCAATTGAGCTTGCCGGTTCAGCCAGAATGGTCGACTGATGCCAAGTTTCCGCAATTTCATAGGCCAAGTTGGCGGCGATGTGCGCTGCGCCGCCGCCATCAACGACGCCATAGACCGCGATGCACTTCCCCGGTCGTGGGTATAACCCGTATTGAGCCGCCAAGCGATCCAAGCTGGCATGGAGATCTTCCGGAATCCAGGGCAGCGGCAGCATTTGCACCGCACCCGCGCGATTGATTCGAAACAGAATCTGGGCATCATCATCGCCGCCGACCGCAACCAGCGTCGGCCAGCCTGACAAGGCATCACAGACTTGTCGGAAGCGGAGTAAATCATCATCATTTTTCAGGACGGAGACCAGTAACCGAGGTTCAGCAGGAATGTCGGGCCAAGCCTGTCGCAGACTCGGAAGATCAAGAAATCGTCGCTCGATTTCCACGCCTGAAGCAATCAGAGCCTGTCCGATCTGATCTGCGTCAGCACCGCTACCAAGAATGACCGCTTTGAGTGGGTACATGGGCAAAAGCTCATCGAAACACAGCGAAAGGCGGAGACAAGACCGCCAGGAGAACCAGAATCGTCAGCAACAACGATGCCAAAAAATACCCGGAGTATCAGCCGAAAGTTATCGCATTTTCAGCGAAAATTCGCACGGTGCAAAAATCTGGAGCATTGCGAAAATGATTGGAATTTGAGGTTTGCTGAGTTGATCTTTTGAGGGAAGTGGAGGTGGTGGAGTGAGCGTTGACAGGTGGGGTGGGTGTCGGAGGTTTTGTGATTTGGAGTGGGGACATGTGTGGTACGCGTCAGGACTTGTCTCG
>Ga0209017_10000449_pt1 | contig 40923 bp, 29 predicted proteins | sample YNPBryunderm2012_FD_185812 | JGI IMG/M metagenome (GOLD analysis project Ga0209017, IMG submission 185812) | Anoxygenic and chlorotrophic microbial mat microbial communities from Yellowstone National Park, USA - YNP Bryant MS undermat 2012... ...
GGGGGCGCAGGGAGGGGTTAGGTTTGCGAGCGGATGGTCATTACAGGACAGGGTGCTTCGCGGACGATTCGTTCGGCGACCGATCCCAGCAGAACATGGCTCAAGCCGGTTCGGCCGTGGGTTGAGATGACAATCAAGTCGATGGGATGATCGCGGGCGTATTCGACGATGGCCTCCACCGCATTGCCCCAGACAACCGCCTTGACAAGGCTCCGAGGTTGCGGCCAATCGGGGTGGACGAACTGGTTGAGCATCTCAAGGCTTTTCTGCTCGCTCTCGGCGTAAAACTCCGGCGGCATGACGCTTATCAAGGTCGGGTCGGGACCGATAGGCACCACGTCGGCCAAAACGTGCAGCAGATGGAGTTCGGCCCCAAAGTGTTCAGCGAGTTGAAACGCCGCCTTCACGGCTGGGCGGCTGTGTTCGGACAAGTCGGTGGGAGCCAGAATGGCGCGAGGGGGAATAGTCGCCATAGCGCTTCCCTTCGGGGAGAGGACCAAGAAGTTCGGCGGGCAGAGGTTGGTTGGCGTTTAACGCGGCCAACCCCGACGATCCTACCCTTATGAAGTTACCGTTTAGGAGGGAGGTTGGGAATCGCCCACCGCCCTCCGTGTCAACCTTCGGATTGACACTTATTTGCATAGCTTTCTCTGATTAAGGCTTCTGGGGAGGATTGGGATGGGGTTGGTCGGGGTTAGGTGTGTTGCGTTGAGGCGGTTGCCAGGTGGTGCAATCCAGGGGATCGGCATCGGGAAGCGGTTCCAGCGGACTGAGGCTGGGGTGGTCGATCAAGCCTACCAACTGAGATCGGAAGGGCTTGTTTGGTTTGGGCGACAGAACGATCACTCTCGGCGGGGAGGTGGGGACGACCACGATCTTGACTTTGAACTTGTCGTTGTCTGGGGGAGGTTGGGCGGGATCTTTGTCCGTGATGCCGTTGGACGTGATGAGTGTTCGGATAAAACTTGACGCCTGAGTTTGGTCGAGAAAACGGGATTCGACGGCGAGTTGGGTTGCCAGACTGGTCACGTCGGGTCCATTGGGATCGTACTTGAGAACTCCGTTATCATTGTAGCAGGCCACTTCAGCCTCGATCCGACTCGGAGGATTTCTCAGAAGCAGGTCGTCCATCAATAAGCGGTTGCCGCCAAGATCGAACTCCTTGAAGTTCGTTCCATCATAGGCGAGCAGTTTTGAGGTACTCATTACGAGGCGTCCTCCTGGAAGAGAGGGAGATTCCCGGATCAAGGCGTCGTTCCAATCCCGGGACGATGCTAAGAGGATGTGTCTTCATGAAATGCCAAGACATCCGATTGATCATCGGTGGTCTTGGTTCGGAAGTCAAGGATTGGTCGAACGAGGGCTTGATCGAACCTTGAATCCCTGCTACCAGCGAGATCGTTGATTTGCGGTGGGGCGGAGCGACCCTGGCATTGCGAGCACGTTCGATTTGACGCGGACGTGTGGCGCTGTGGTGGGGTTCGGCGAGGTGTCTTTGGGAAAGGGTGAAATGGAACTTGGAAAGGCGAACGTGGTTTGGGGTTGGTCGGCGTAGGTTTGGGTGGGGGAGGGATTAGGTAGCGCTAGGGGTGGATCCAACCGGTTCGCTGTTGAGGGCGTCCTCGTCTTCGGGGTGGGGTTGACGGACGAGGTGCTGAAATCGTTCGAGTAGGTCGAGGGTGATGGGGCCGGGGGTGCCTGAGCCGATGGCGCGGCCGTCGCATTCGACCACGGGGATGAGTTCGGCGGCGGTGCCAGTCAAGAAGCATTCGTCGGCGGTGTAGAGGTCGTGACGGTCCATAGTGCGTTCGACCACGTCCAGACCCAGGCCGCGAGCGAGTTCGATGACCACCTCGCGGGTGATGCCCCCCAAGATACCCGAGTCGATGGAAGGGGTGTGAAGCGTTCCACGGCGAACGATAAAGAGGTTGTCGCCGGTGCATTCGGCCACATGACCTAGATGGTTCATCATGACCGCTTCCAGGCAACCGGCCTTGATCGCCTCGATCTTAGCCAGCACGTTGTTCAGATAGTTGAGCGACTTGATCCGGGGATTGAGTGCCTGGGGGTGGTTGCGGATGGTGCCGGCGGTGACGATCGACAGGCCGTGACGATAGAACTCGTCGGGGTAGAGGGTGATCGAGTCGGTGATGATGATGATTTGGGGGTGGGTGGTTTTGCGGGGGTCCAGACCAAGGCTGCCTGCGCCACGGGTGACGATGAGCCGAATGTAGGCGTCCTCCAGGTGAGAGTTGGCCTCCAGGCAGCGGTTGACCTCGCGCATCATTTCGACGCGGGAAATCGGAATCTCCAGCCAGATCGCCTTGGCCGATTCGTAAAGCCGATCGATGTGCCTTTTGAGCCGGAAGACGCGCCGCGAGTAAGACCGCATCCCCTCGAACACGCCGTCGCCGTAGAGCAGACCGTGGTCGTACACGCTGATCTTGGCGTCCGACTTGTCGTGAAGGATGCCATTGATCGAGATTTTCGGTTCGATGGCCATGACACGGCGACTCCGGGAGAGGGGGATGACCAACTTGGGGGCATTATCGAGTTCCAACCCGTCCTCGGCAAGATTGAACCAAACCCACGGGGATTGGATGGCCGAGGATTGGGAGTGCAGGGCGGAGACCCGGGATTCAGATCGCCGCGGCGTGCCGCCATTCCTGGATGCGTCCTGCGTCGAGCCGGATGACTCGATCGGCGCGACGGGCCAGTTCGTGGTCATGAGTGACCACGATCATGCTGACTTCGCGTTCGCGGTTGAGGTCGCGCAGCAGATTCCAGACCCCTTGACCGGTCGAGGGGTCGAGGTTGCCGGTGGGTTCGTCGGCCAGCACGATCGCGGGGCGTCCCATCAACGCCCGGGCGATCGCCGCGCGTTGCATTTCGCCGCCGGACAACTCGGCGGGACGGTGATGGAGACGGTCGCCCAGGCCGACCCGTTCCATCAACGCGGCGGCCTCGCGGGTCAAGGCGGCGCGGCGGTAGTAGTAGCCAAGAACGCTGTGCCGGATCATATGAGGCAGCAACACATTCTCAAGCGCCGTCAGTTCGGGCAACAAATGATAGAACTGGAAAATGAATCCAAAGACACGATGACGCAACTCGACCCGTTTGCGCTCGGGCAGATTGTCGATCCGTTCGCCGTCCAGCACGATCAGCCCGCGGTCGGGCGCGTCGAGTAACCCCAGGAGGTGCAACAGGGTGCTTTTGCCCGAGCCGCTGGAGCCGACCACGGCGACCATCTCGCCATGCTCGATTTCCAGATCGACTCCATGCAGGACCGGAATTTCGGTTTTGCCCCGCCGGTAGGTCTTGCGGAGCCCGTGGGCGCTGAGGTGGATCGTCGCGGTCATCGCCGACGTCTCCCGTTGAAGGCGGAGCGGTGCAAGGAACGGGGAAAACGGGGGGAAGGGCACCACGTCGCTTGGGAGCGGGGGTCGATCCCTCCCGTCTTGATCGAGCTGAATCAAATCGTGCGGGACAAGGAGTTGAGAGGAAAGGCGGTGAGGCAGTGAGTCGATGAGTCGGGTGGGGGCGTGGCGCGCCTCGCGTTAGGTCGGTGCGAGATTAAGCCGGCGTTGGGAGTCGCAGCCGTGGGTTGGAGCCGAGCGTCATTCGTAACGCAACGCTTGCACTGGGTGAAGTTGGGAGGCACGATGGGCGGGCCAGATCGAGGCGGCCACTGCGATCACCAGCGCCCCGACCACGATGGCGGCCACGGTCCAGGGGTCGATCAGGGTCGGAATTTCTGTGAAGTAGTAGATGCGGTCGTCGAAGACCTTGCGTCCGGTCAGACGGCTCAAGAACGCTTCAATGTCGTTGATCCGTTCGACGAACGCCAGGCCGCCGATCATCCCCACACCGCTCCCCACCAGTCCCAGCAGCAGCCCGTAGCCCAGGAAGATGCTCCGGACCCCCGAGTTGCTGGCCCCTAGCGCTTTGAGGATGCCAATATCGCGGGTCTTCTCGACCACGATCATCGAAAAGATCGCCAGGATGCCAAAGCCGGCCACCGCGATGATGAGGAACAGCAAGATGTTGAGAATCCCCTGCTCCAGCGAGACGGCCGCCAGCAGAGGCCCCTGTTTCTGTTCCCAGGTGGAAACCACGAAGAAGGTTTGATGTGGGTCGAGCGCTTGGCGGATGACCTGAGCGACCCGGTCAAGGTCGGCCCCTTGGCGGACTTTGACCTGAATCTGGTTGACCGCTCCTTTGCCTTTCCCGTCGCCGAGGACGCGGATGTATTGCAGGCGTTCCAGGGGTACGTAAACCATCGACGAGTCGTATTCAGACATGCCGGAGCGGAAGAAGCCCACCACCGTGAAGCGGTCGTGGCCGGGGGCCGGCTTGCGTCCGCCCCGCACGAAGGAAAGTGTCACTTTGGCTCCTTCAGGGGCCAGGTAGACATCGCCCTTGCCAGGGATGTGATGGGTCGCCAGCGCGTAGCCGAGGATCGCGCCGTGGTCCTGGGCCTCGTCGCGGGCGGTGGCCTCGCGCCCCAATGCGTTGAAAAACTCGTCTCCCTGCTCGTCGATTAGGTCGCGCTGGGTGGCGGCGTTCTCTTGGGGTTCGTCGAAGTCCGGGTCGAAGTCGCGCCCGCGGAACATCGGCGGGGCGTTGTCCAGAATCTCCTGGGTCACCTCGAAGCTGGGCGGGGCGGGGCGGCCGTCCTCGCGGAACAGGAACTCGGCGAAGTCGCCCGTCCGAGCGCGTTCCTCAGGGCGGACCCCGAGGATTTGGACCTGACGGGTGATCGACCGACCGTTGGGCAGATCGATTTTCATCAAGCCGAAGGTTTCCATTGCCGCGGCCATTGCGACAACGTCGTCGCCGGCCGCCTGGTGAATCCGCTCCATGACCTCGGCCGATTCGCGGAACCCATCGAGGTCTTTGCTCTCCACCACGATATCAGCGAGGATGCCATGAAGACGGTCTCGCATCTTTTCGGAAAATCCAGCCATGACCGCGTTCACCACGATCATCGTGGCCACGCCTAGGGTCACGCTGACGATACTCGCCAACGCGATGTATCGAGTTCGAAGATATCGCCAGCAAAGCAGCAGTTTGTACATGGATGGGTACCCGTCTTAGAAGAAGGGGCCGACTCCGTTCGAACCCGTCGCAGTGACGAGACCGACTGAAACTGAATGCCATGAAATCGATCACGAACCAGGCAAGAGGATCGGAAAATGAGACAACCAAGGAACGCCCCGCCCTACGAAACCAAGGGGCGGCTACGACTCGGGACGCAGCAGAGGAAAGAGAATCACGTCGCGGATGCTGGCCTTGTCGAGCAGCACCATGCACAACCGATCGATTCCAATGCCTAGGCCGCCCGCAGGGGGCATGGCGTGCTTGAGAGCCCGGATGAAGTCGTCGTCGATCCGAGCCATCGAGTCCTCCTCCTTTTGGCCCTGAAGTTGACGGCGAAACAATTGATCCTGAAGGTCAGGATCGTTGAGTTCGGTGTAGGCGTTGGCTAACTCCATCCCGTGAACGAACAGCTCGAAACGTTCGGCGAACCGGGGGTCGCCAACCTTGCGCTTGGTCAGCGGGCAGATTGCCGCCGGGTAGTCAATCACGAAGATCGGTCCCTCCAACGCTTCCTCTACCGTTTCCTCGAAGACTTCAGAGACGATCACGTCATGCTCTTTGCCGGCTGTGGCGATTCCCAGTTCGCTCGCTTTAGCCACGACCCCCGCGCTATCCTCCATTGCGACTCCGGCGTGTTCCTCGAACAACTCGGCGTAAGTCCGACGGGGCCAGGGCGGCGTGAAGTTGATCGCCCGACCGTTCCAAGTCCGCTCGAACCGGCCGTCGAGCGCGTTGATCGCGTTGACGATCAGACGCTCGGTCAAATCCATCATGGTGCGGTAGTCGCCGTAAGCCTGATAGGCTTCCATCATGGTGAACTCGGGGTTGTGCTTGGGGCTGATCCCTTCGTTGCGGAACACCCGGCCAATCTCGAAGACCCGCTCCATTCCGCCAACCAACAGCCGCTTGAGATAGAGTTCCGGCGCAATTCGCAGAAACAGTTGCAAATCTAAGGCGTTGTGATGGGTGACAAAGGGACGAGCCGCTGCGCCGCCGGCGATCGCCTGCATCATCGGGGTCTCGACCTCGACGTAGCCCTGGTCCCCCAGAGTGGAACGGAACGATGCGACAAGCTTGGAACGACCCAGAAACGCCGCCATGGACTCCGGATTGGAGGCGAGATCGACGTAACGCATTCGCGACCGCAACTCGGTGTCGGTGAGCCCGTGGTACTTCTCGGGCGGCGGCAACAGCGACTTGCTCAAGAAGGTCAAACCGGTGGCAAAGACGGTCAACTCTCCCGTTTTGGTATGACCGAGGGTGCCGTCCACCCCGATCAGGTCGCCCAGGTCGAGTTCTCCGGTCAAGGCCCAAGCCGTCTCGCCCACCTGGTTTTTGCCGATGAAGATTTGGAGGGAGCCGGTCCAGTCGCGCAACGTCAAAAACACCACCTTACCCTGGCCACGGCGAAGGACAATCCGTCCCGCCACCCGCACCGACGGTCCCGGCCGATCGGCTCCGGCCCCTTCGGGCAACTCCACCTCACGAGAGCGCACGACCGCCACCGGTTCGTGGTTGTCAAACCGCGAACCCCACGGATCGACCCCTAGGGCCGCGATCCGCGTGAGCTTCTCGCGGCGAATTTCCTCCAGACTCTCCCGCGACTCCTCGACCATGCCTACACTTTCGTTCGTTGGCGACGAATCCTCTGGGGGGACACTCCGCACCACCACCCCGTTGAATCCAGAATCTTGTCCGACTCCGCCGTTCACGCCACAATCCATCGGTCCACACGCCTCAATGTTTCAGGCGGTGCGGATCGTTGCGGCCATAATTGGAAGCGGCTCGATTGTAGTGGATCGGCCCCCTTGGTCAAGCCGACTCGTTCCGGGAACGTAAAATCGAGTTCCGGAACCGCAAATCCATCTCCCATCCCTGTTTCGTAAGTCGAAGCGACGTTTCATGAACGGTCCTCCCTGAATGAGGAATGGTTGCGCTGATTCCGAGTTGAACGACCGAGTCGAACAATTCAGAACGTCCCTGATCTGAGGTGATCTTATTCCGCCACCTGGGTGTCACCGAAACAATTGGAGCGACAATTCGATGTCACGTTCTCGCGCTTTTCTGATCGTGGTTGCAGTGGGGTCCGTCGCGCTCGTTTGGGCGGCGTTTCCAAGTGGGGGCGGCGCGATTATCGCAGTCCCGCAATCGGATTCGAGGACGACCGCCCCATTGCCGCGAGATGCTCGGATCACCGCCGTTTGGTTGGAGGGGCCGATGGAGGTTCGGCTCCGGGTCGATCAAGCTCCCGACGCCGACACCGTCGCGCGGTGGCGGCGGTCGGTGATCTGGTATCGGGAACGGGCCGAAGGCGGAACCGAGTTTGCGTTTCCGGTCGCGGCCGTGGAACCTTGCCAGGGAACCAAGGAACGGGTCTGGCGTCTGGCGGTCAATCCGTTGCCGGGACGTGGCTGGTACCGTTGGATGGTGGAATCAGACCCGCCCACGCCAGCGGACGCGACAACGTTCGTTGCCCAGGGTTGGACCGCCTCTTGGTTCGGCCCCGAGGAGTACGATCTGCCGATGTGGTCCACCTGGCTGCCCGACTTCAATCCCCACGTGTTTGATCCTCATCTAGAAGCGCTCGGTTTGACTCAAGCTTGGCGCGATCGGTTCCGCCAACCGGGCCGCCTTGAACTCCACGCCGTGACCTTCGCCCCCCTGGCGGGTCTGGCCGTCCAAGCCGACCGCCCCTTCTCCCTGACGGTCGGCTTCGCCACCGATCCGATCCTCTCGCAACCAGACCCGGACAACACCTCCCAAGAACAGCAAGGACCGATTCATCGGGTTCAAATTGCCCTCGACGAATCGCATGATCCAGCCAACGGGCCTCGAGATGTGACGCTCGCCTTCCAGACCGGGGCCGAACCAGGATCAGGTTCCAACGCCCCGCTGCAACTCCTGGTCTTGGAGCCGCGTTGGAAGAACAAGGACGATGGGCCCGACCCGACCAAGACCCCTCTTTGGCTGCCTCCGTGGGTGGCCGACGCCTCTCCCAGCACGATCCGCGCCGAGGAGGATCCCGAAGCGGTGGCCGCCCAGACCATCCCATTCGACCTCAACGGCGGTGATCCCCAACGCGGTCGCTTGGTCTTTTGGAACGAAGAGGCTAAGTGCGCGGTTTGTCACCAAGTGGGAGGCGAGGGTGGAGCAATCGGACCGGCGTTGGATCGTCCCGAACTCGCGCGATTCGACCAGGCTTGGTGGTATCGCCAGATTGCCGAACCCTCAGCGGTGATCGCACCCAACGTCCGTACTCATGTCGCTCAACTCGCAGATGGACGGGTCCTTTCAGGAGTGGTTCGGGTGGTCGATTTCCAAACCCTGACCCTCGCGGGCCACGACGGAACCATCGAGACCCTCAACCGCGACGATCTGACCGCCCTCAACGCCTCCAGTTCCTCCACCATGCCCTCGGGACTCACCGGCGCGCTTGGCCAGCAACGACTCCGTGACCTCCTGGCCTTCCTTATGGACGCGGCCCGACGATCCCAAAGCCTACCCTGAAACCAACTCGGCAACTCAACACACCCCCCCCCACTCCCCGCGCGTCACGCGACGGTCCGAGCAAATCGCGACCACCTGATCCCGTCCGCCTCGAAGACCTCGATCATCCCCCGCGCTGACCCACCCAAATCCAGTATTTTCCCCCAAACTCTCACCATCGGCGCACTTGGACGCTAAACTAGGAAAGGAGGGTGAGGATTGCGGGCATTTTCGGGACAATGACGCCAGTTTTTGATCGAACAAAAACAATTCCTGCTGTCATTGTTGCTTGAATCGAAAAATGGCCGTGATGTCACCGCGACGGAAAGCGAAGTCGATGGTCGGATTGGCCAGCATGTGGAGCCAAAGAGGCCGTGAGTGGGTTTGACCTTCCCCCCGCATCGTCGTCGTGGAATTGCGAGGCCGTCTCGTCCAATGAGGTTGGACCCCGCGAATGCGTGGAGGAGGACCCTAGATATTTGTCAAGTCAATTGATTACATACTTAGGAAACAAGCGAAGTCTTTTGGGGGGGATTGGTCAAGCGTTGGCGCAGGTGAAGCGACGGTTGGGCAAGCCGCGGTTGTCGGTCTTCGACGCTTTCAGTGGTTCGGGGGTGGTTTCGCGTTTCTTCAAAGCGCACGCCGAACGGTTAGTGAGCAACGACTTGGAGCGTTACGCGGCAGTAGTGGGCCGCTGCTTTCTGAGCAATCGGGATCAGGTGGATGAAGGGGAGGTTCGTCGTTGGGTAGAGGACCTTAACGCTCGGGTGGACCGAGAGCCGTTTGCTCCTGGCTTTATCGAAGAGTTGTACGCGCCACGCGATGAGGACCACATCACGGCTGAGGATCGGGTGTTTTACACCCGCGCCAACGCCCGACGCCTTGATAATTACCGGCGGTTGATCGCCACGGCTCCCGAGTCGCTTCAACCGCTGCTGCTGGGGCCGCTGTTGAGCGAAGCCTCGATCCACACCAACACCGCCGGGGTGTTCAAGGGCTTCTACAAGGATCGAACCACTGGCGTAGGCCGGTTCGGGGGCCGGGGGGGGGACGCCCTTGGACGGATTCGGGGACGCATCACGCTCCAGCCGCCGGTGTTGAGTCGTTTCTCCCTGCCGGTCGAGGTTTGGTGTCGGGACGCCAACACCTTGGCCCGTCAACTCAAAGGATTGGATTTGGCCTATCTCGACCCACCTTATAATCAGCACCCTTATGGATCGAACTATTTTATGTTGAATTTGTTAGTGACCTACCAGCGTCCTGCGCGGGTCAGCAAGGTCTCCGGAATCCCGTCTGACTGGAATCGCTCGGGTTATAACGTGCGCGCGCGGGCTGCGAGGTTGCTGTTGGATTTGATCGATGTCTTGGATGCGCCGTTTTTATTGATCTCCTCCAACAACGAGGGCTTCCACGAGCCAGAGACGCTGAGGAGTTTGTTGGCGCGTTTGGGACGGGTGACTGAGTTTGCGACCACTTACAACGCCTTTCGAGGCAGTCGGAGTTTCGCCAACCGTCCCATTCACGTCCGGGAACATCTCTTCCTGTTGGAACGGGCCGGTCTTGGGCTGGTCCCGGTCGTTTCGGGGTGGACCGGGACGAAGGGGCCCGGGTCTGAGGCGGCCGTCGCATCCAATCCGACGCCATGGGCGACAAGTCGGGATCACGCCGTGGCATCCTGGAGGGGCAGCGCGATGGAACCGCAGGCGGTGGTCGCCACGCCGTTGTCACCCCAAGCCGAGCCGAGCCTGGCTTCTTTTGACCATTCCCCGTCCACCCGTTTTTCTTGAGTCCTCCAATCATGGTGATGGACCCCGCCGAAATCCGCTCCCGAGCCGTCGGTTTGGTCGAACCAGAGGAACGCGCCACGCCCGTGGGTGACTGCGACTCGGATCGCCCCGTTTCCGCTGCCGCCCATGCTCACGGAAACGTCAACCCATCCCCGGACGCGCCTTGGTATTGCGCCGTCTCCACCGAGGCAAAGGCAACCGGAACCGACGACCCGGCCGCTCCGTCGTCTCGCACGGCGGCGCATTCCTCCTCATCCCATGCCTTTCTGGAGGCGGAGGTGGTTCGTCTGCGTCGGGAGAACCAACGATTAGCCGAGGCGCTGCGCGATCTGGTGCCCCGGATCGTGGCGGCGATGGCAGTGGAGATCGAAACCTTACGGGACCGCTCGGAAACCTTGGCGAATCGGGTGACCGAGACCCAAGCGCGGATGGATCGTCAGCGTCAGGAAACCGCAGAAGTCGCCGCGCTGAGCCGCCGGTTGCTCGACTCCATCAATCGACAGCGTGAAGAATTCCAGCGCGATCGCCAGGAGTTGGCCGATCAACTGGCGATTCGTGAGCGGGAGGTGGCGGGATTGCGTAAGCTAGTGGCGGAGCGCGACGCGGAACTTGCGGCTCTGAGTGGTCTGGTCGAGGCGTTCCGCAGCGAGCGGGAGAGCTTGACCCACCGTCTCAACCAGCTACGACGCGACCCAGCGGGGGTCGCTCCGCCGCCGCGTCCCACGCGGGCGGTTCGAGCAACTCCCCCCAGCCCAGCCCGACCCGACCCGCAGGGACGCCTCCGACCCCAAAGTCACGCGACGCCCAGGACGCCGCGTCCCTCGCCTTCTCCGATTCCCTCGCCCCATCCGGCCCCATGAGCGATCGTTCCCCTGTCCGTCTCAAAGTCCTCACCTTCAACTTGCGCTACGCCGACGCGGCCGACGGTCCCAACGCCTGGACCAACCGCCGCGAGGCGGTCAAACAGGTCTTGATCGACCACGATCCTGACCTTGTCCTGCTGCAGGAGGCACTCGCTGTTCAAGTCGAGACTGTCTGCGAAGCGCTGCCGGGTCACCTTGCCGTGGGTTCAGGTCGAAACGATGGTCGGGATGATGGGGAGTTCGTCCCCATCCTGATTCGCGCGCGTCGCTTCCGTCTCGAAACCGCGCGAACTTTTTGGTTGTCCGACACCCCCGACCAACCTGGCACGATCAGTCGCTCCTGGGGCAACCACCTACCCCGAATTGGCGTGGAGGTTCGGCTGGTCGACCGTCTAGGAGGCCGTCGTTGGGTGGTCGGCAACCTCCACCTCGATCACGACTCCGCCGAAGCCCGTCGTCGTGGTTTGGATCTGGCAGTAGACCGTCTGACCGCCGCGGCTGTGGCTTCGGGCGATCCACGCGTCTTGCTGCTGATGGGCGGCGACTTCAATGCGCCTACCGAAGACAACACGCTGAGGCGTCATCTAGGCGAGGGATTCATCGACCTTGTGACCGCTGCCGACCCTTCACTGGCCGCGGTGGGAACCCGTCACGACTTTCTCGGTCAGGGTGGTCCCCGCATCGACCATCTTTGGCTCCGGGGTGGCGAGTTCACGCCAATCGCCGCGGGAATCGACACCCGCCCGATGCTGGAACGGATGCCCTCCGACCACCACCCGGTCTGGGCCGTCGTCGAAACCACCCGGTGATTCCCAGGAATGCGACGGAAATGGAGTGACCGGGTCTATCATGGTTTGAATGAAAATCAAGGAAGGATGTCTCAAGGAAAAATATTCCACGGAATCCTCCAACTCGACTGTATTTTGCTCATTAACTCTAAAATCGTTGGAATCGTTCAACGCGTCGAAATGGGATCTAGATTGAAGGAGGAGGCGTGGAACGTTGCCTTCTCCAAACGAAGCTCGATGCCAGGCACGCGCATCGAGTTTGCCAACACCTGTTCGCTCCACCGCTCAGGTTGAAGCCGCCGATCTCCTTCAACGCCGGTTTGCGCGGGACTCGGAGGTCGTCGGATGGTGAGTCCAACCCATCGCGAGACCGCATCCATGATTTGGTTGACCCTCCAGCGCGCCTGCAAAACCACGTTGAGCGGGTCGCGTCGCGTCCGTTCGTTCCGTTTAGTGGCCGAGGCATTGGAACCCCGCTGGAACCCCGCCCTGCCGACGCCGATGGAGCAGGAGACGCTCGAACTAATCAACCGTTTTCGAAGCGATCCCACCGGCGAGTTCGAGCGGTTGATCTCTGGCGTCAACCCCTACGCCTCGCCGATCCCCGGCGTGGCCGAGGCGTTGACCTTTTTCAACACCAATCCCACCGTGTTGCGCAACCAGCTGGCTTCCTTAACCCCCGCCCCGCCCCTGGCCTGGTCGGACTCTCTAAGTCAGGCGGCCACGAATCACAATCAACTGATGATTCAGTTCGATCAGCAGTCGCACCAGCTTCCTGGCGAACCCGGTTTGGGAACCCGCGTGACCAACGCCGGTTACACCAACTGGAGCAACGTGGCGGAGAATGTGTTCGCCTTCGCGGAATCGGCCGCGCACGCCCACGCCGGATTCGTGCTGGATTGGGGATCGGGGCCCGACGGCATTCAGTCGCCGCCGGGCCACCGGATCAACCTGATCAATCCGGTCTACCGCGAAATCGGCGTGGCCTTCGTGGCCGAAACCAATCCTAACACCCAGGTAGGACCGTTCGTCACGACTCAAGTGTTGGGGGCGCGGTTCAACTCGCCTGACTTCCTGGTGGGTGTGGTCTACGACGACACCAACACCAACGCCTTCTATGACGCGGGCGAGGGGCTCGGTGGCGTCAACGTGACTGCCACGGGAGCCGCCGGGTTATTTAGGACGACCACCTGGGCCACGGGCGGTTATCAACTGGAACTTCCCACCGGCACCTACCAAGTGGAGTTCTCGGGCGCGGCCTTGAGTCAGCCGGTCACCAAGTCGGTCACGGTGGTTAAGGGCCGCAACGCCAAAGTCGATTTGGATCGCTCGCGCGACATCACCGATCCCCCGCCTCAACCCGGCCGGTTCCGATTCGAGACCACGACGGTTGAGGTGGTCGAAGGCGCGGCGGTGCAAGTAACGATTCAACGAATCGGCGGGACCGACGGCACGGTGACGGTATCTTTGGCCCGAGCGGGTGGAACGGCCACTCCCGGTGTCGATTTCAACGCCGCCACGCTCGATCAGGTGATCACGTTTGGTCCAGGTGTGAGTAGCTTCAGCGTGTTGGTTTCGACGCTCGACGACACGTTGGTGGAATCGACCGAAACGATCGTGCTGGAGTTGCGTGATCCAACCAACGGAGCGAGTCTGGCCGCGCCGATTCAGACGACCATTTCGATCGTGGACAACGACGAAACGCCGCCCCCGCCCCCGCCTCCGCCTCTCACGGGGCTTTTCGGATTCACCGTGGTTAACTCGCGGGTGCGGGAAAATCTCCGCGAGGTGCGTTTGATGGTGCAGCGGACGGGTCCGTTGAGCCAACCGGCCACGGTGATGTTCAACACCAACGACCTGACCGCGCGGGCGGGTCAGGATTACGTGGCTCGCGCGGGCGTCCTGCAGTTTGCCGCGGGTCAGCGTCAAACGACGTTGACCGTGCGGATTCGGGATGATCGGGTGGCGGAACCGACCGAGCAATTCCGAGTGGCTCTGTCGCAACCCTCGACGGGTCTAGGTCTGACCCCAGGCCGCGAAGCGGTGACGGTCTCAATTCTGGACAACGACCGTCCCCGCGGCCGCACGCTCAGGGCGTCCGGGACGACGAGGCGTCCGTCCGCATCTCGTCCATCGCTTCCCGGCGGACTCACGCCGTTGACCAGCACACGCTGGACCGTTCCAGCTCTGCGTCGAGTGTCCCCGAGGGTGGACTGAGGGTGTCGGCAGGCCGAAATCGGCTGATGTGAATTGATGTGAAATGAGACCGACCCGCGTTCCTCTCCGATACGTTTCGGAGAGGGCGCGGGTCGATGGGATTTGCAAGTCGGGGCGGGTTTCACATCGCCGGTTGGGGAGTGTTCCGTTGGGATTGGTTGAGTTTCTGGGTTGGATCACAGAGCGCTGAAGTCGGCGGCGAGCAGGCGAACGCTATCCATCAGACCCAGCCGCAGCACGCCCGCCGACTTGACCGGCAGAGTCAGCGTCCGCTTAGGAGCCAGGTTGATGCCGGCGAAGGCCGAAGCGTCGCGGGCTTCCTTGGCCTTGGGACCAGTCAGGGCCAAACCGTTGAGGATCAGCGGCGAGGCATTCTCAATCTTGAGCGAATAAACCGTCTTGCGATCGACCACCGTGGTCTTGACCTGCTTGACCACCGAGACCCGCACCAAGCGGTCGAGCAGGCGTTCGGAGAGGGTGTCCACCAGTAGCGGAGCTTTGATTGGCAGGGTTGCGCCCGCTTCGTCGGTCTCATTGAGAGGCAACGTGAACTTGCCCATGGGAACCCAGGCCGAAGCGTCGTCATTGCTTGCCTTGACATGCACGGTCGCTTCGATGTTGGCAGCGTCCAGGGTCACTTCGACCGCCACGGAGGGGCCTTCCGGCTTGGCGGGAATCTCGGCGACTGTCGGCAGACCCAGAATCAGGTTCTTGCTGAACTGCTCACGAAGTTCCGCAGCGCGGGGGGAGTCGCCTGTGACGACCACGTGCAGCAGACCGCCTTCACCTTCCAGATCGCCCGAGTCCAAACGCCGGCAGAACGCCTTGGCCAGAGCGAGGTCGGCGGGAGTGGCCCAACCCTTGGAGGCGTGTTCTAGCGAGGTCCAATCCATCCCCGCGCTGAGCCGCCACATGACCAAAGTGGCCGCTGCCTGGGGAGCCTTCATCGCGGCCAAACGCTTGAGAGCGTAGGTCACTTTGGCGTCGTTCTGAACCTCGTCGATCATTTGCAAGCTGAGCGCTTCACCCTTGACCGGCACATCAATGCCACCCTGGGCGTTCGCTCCATTCAAGCTCACCAGACGGGTGGCCAGTTCGCGGGATTGACCCGGCTTGAGGTCGGCCACGGGCAGACCGGTGCTGGGAACGGTGCGGAAGCCGCCGGTGCCGACGCTGAACATGCCGCCCATGCCGCCCATGCCCATGCCGCCCATGCCCATGCCGCCCATGCCCATGCCGCCCATGCCCATGCCGCCCATGCCCATGCCCATGCCGCCCATGCCCATGCCCATGCCCATCATCATGGACGAGGGGTCCCAGGTCCCCGGCTCGACAAGGAACATGATGATCTGAGTCAGCATCATCATGCCCATCATGGGTGGGGTCACAAGCATGGTATTGCCACCCATCCCCATGCCCATGCCCATGCCACCCATGCCCATGCCGCCCATGCCCATGCCCATGCCACCCATGCCGCCCATGCCGCCCATGCCGCCGAAGCCACCCATGCCCATGCCGCCCATGCCGCCCATGCCGCCCATGCCGCCGAAGCCACCACCCATGCCACCGAACTGGCCTGTGGCACCCGAGGCGATCAAGCCGGGAGGAAGGACAATGCGCAATTGGCGATTGGTGCGGTTGGTGACCGTGACGGTCATGGTGGAATCGCCATTGCCAACGGCCCGGACTGCGATCGCGCCGTTACGGACCCCTTCCACCAGGGTGATTGCCGGCGGTTCGGTTTTCGTCTTGTCGTTGGCCTTGTCGTCGCGGGCAGATTGGGCCAACAAAGAAGCCGGGCAAGCCAACAAGAACAGACTAAGCAGAGCCGCGCCGGCGGAAGCCGCGAATCGGAACCGTGAAGTCATGGTCGAAACACCTTGAACGGATGGAATCGTGGAAAACCTCAGAATGTCGTGACAAGCAACCCGGCGACGGTTGACGGTTGGCTCAACGCACACCTCTCTTACCCGTCGAGGAGAAGGATGCTGACGGGGAAAGCGTGTGCCACCATCGCACATCGACACCATGAAGGCAGGGGCATGGTGTCGAGGATCGTTATCGTCTCCACTTTACCAGACGGCGGAGCTTCGACGTTTATTCGTCGCCCATCCTGGTTTTCCAGCGCGGTTCGTTTCCGCTAGGAAGGGGTCGATCCCTGCAATCGTCCTGAGCGTCGGAACCGTTGAAACCACATGGACCCCACTTATCCCGCGAGCCGAATCCGCAAAAGGGCAGAACGGGAAGCAGAACGGAGTCAACTCAACTCAAAACGAAGTGGCCAATCCCAATCGAGGGAGCTCGAGAGAGAAGCCCACGATGACGCAACGCGGTTGTCACGGATGACTCTTGACTTTGCTTGTGGCTCGAAGCGAATCAATCCATTTCAGGACCACCGCGCGGTCGCGGTTGCGGATAAACTCCTCATACTTGGCCTTGGTCTCCGCCTTGGCTTCGTCGCGGGCCCGCGCGACAGCGTCCTCGATTTTTTTCGGAGTTTGGTCGAGTTGTTGGCGGAGTTGGTCCCGATCAGAGCGAATTTGTTCAAGTTCGCGTTCGGTGTCGCGGAGCTTGGTTTGCATTTCGGCCAATTGCGTTTTGAGCGCAGCGACTTCGGCAGGGGATGGCCCCGAGGGTTCCAGAGGGGGGTTGGCGAAGGTTGGGGGAGGAGCGGAGGAATCGGGACCATTCTGCGAGGGAGGATTGGTTTCGGAAGGCGGGTCCGACTTGGGATTCGTGGCGGTGTCCGCATTCGTGGCTGCTTGGCTCGCAACGGCGGCTTGAGCGACGGCGGCTTGAGCGACGGCGGCTTGAGCGCGGGCGTTCCTCAGTTCGCTCCACAAGCCCAGGATCGGGATGGCCAGGATCAACGAGTAAAGACCAAACAGGGCGATTCCCATCTGGATCCAACGCGATTTGGCCGAGGCGTTCGAGCGTGCTAGGGAAGAGGTTGATTTTGGGATTGCCGACATGACTCGTAAGGTCTCTCGATTGAGCAACCGATGCGTGGGTTGGGAACGGGGTAGTCAACCCGACTGGTCCAACGATGCTTCGAGGAACGGGGTGCGGATGGATCCGAAGCCGCGGTCGCCAACTTCGACCCCTTGCGAGTCTAGGACGTGACAGTCGCGGTTGGCAAACCTCGTGGAGGCGGTTAGACTAGGTCATCTTTTCGAGGGAGCGCGGAGCCGCCGGCCCTCCGCCCGGTCCGATTCCCCTCTGTTCGGCCCGGTTGGTCCGTTGCATCGAAGGGCGCAATCTGCTCATGGCGTCCGAGACACCTCCCGGCGGCGGCCTGGCCCGCACGCCTCTGCATGCCTGGCATCAGTCCCACCAAGGCCGTTTGATCGAGTTCGGCGGCTGGTCGATGCCGGTCCAGTACGGCTCAATCGTTGAGGAGCATCACGCCGTTCGCAAGGCCGCCGGGCTGTTCGACATCGCCCACATGGGGCGGCTCGACTTCGATGGTCCCGACGCCGATGTGACCACCCTGCTCGACCACGTCACCACCAACGCCGTGACTCGGCTCAAGCCGGGACGAGCCCAATATAGTTTGATTCTCAATGACCAGGCGGGCGTCATCGACGACGTGTTGGTTTACCGTCTCCCCGAAGATCGGCTCTTCATGGTGTGCAACGCCGCCAACCGCGCTGCGGTGATAGACCAAATTCAACGGGTCGCCGCCCGTGTCGCCCCTCAAGCTCGTCTGGTGGACCGCACCGCCGACACCGTCATGGTGGCTATTCAAGGACCACGCGCCCTCGAAATCGTCCGTGACCTCGCTAACGACCCCGCTCAGGCCGAGGCGCTGACCAACCTCAAATCTTATGGCTGTCTGCGGGCCACGCTCGCGGGAATTCCTCTACTGGCCAGTCGCACCGGCTACACTGGCGAGGACGGATTCGAGCTGATCGCCCCGGCAGAGGTCTCGGTGACACTTTGGGAGGCGATCCTCACCGCGGGCGCGACTCGGGGTGTGATGCCCTGCGGTTTGGGGGCGCGCGACACCCTTCGATTCGAGGCCGCCATGCCGTTGCACGGCCACGAACTTGGGACCGACATCACCCCCTACGAGTCCGGCGTCGCCTGGGCGGTCAAGCTTGACAAGCCCGCCGAGTTTGTCGGCAAGGCGGCCTGTCGTGCCGCCGCTGCGTCTCCCCGGTTTGTGCGGGTGGGTTTGGAACTTGGCGGCAAGCGAATTGCTCGCCAAGATTATCCGGTCCATGCCGCTAACGCTCCCGACGAACCGGCGATCGGCAAAGTGACTTCGGGAACCTTCGCCCCCACCCTGGAGCGTAGTCTGGCAATGGCGTTCGTTCCGCTCGACCACGCGGCGGTCGGTACCGAGGTCGTGGTCGATCTCCGGGGCAAGCCCGAACCGGCCCGCGTCGTCCCCCTACCCTTCTACAAACGTCCAACTGCCACCGCGTCGCCAACCTCCTGAAGTGTCGTGGTGTTGGCGTCGCATCGCCGCTGGGCATTCGACGAACTCCTCGCGCGTCTGGAGCAGGCGGCGGGCCGCCGTCAGCTCGGCGTTTGACTCCCTCTGCGTTGTCCCGTCCCCGTTCCCAGCATTCCCCTGCTCCGAGGTTGTAGCCTGATGGACCCCGAAACCCTCCGCTTCACCGAAACCGACGAATGGGTGGGCCGCGACGGCGAGATCGCCGTGGTGGGGATCACCCAATACGCCGTCGAACAACTCTCGGACCTGCTTCAGATCGAACTGCCCAAAGTTGGGACCAAACTCAAGGCCGGTCAACCCTTTGGCGAGATCGAAAGCGTCAAGAGCGTCAACGACCTAAACGCGCCGGTCTCCGGAGAAGTCGTCGAGGTCAACCCCGCCGTGGTTGCCGACGCCAGCGCCATCACGTCAGGACCGTACACCACGGGTTGGCTGCTCAAGGTTCGGCTCGACGACCCCTCCGAGATCGACCGGTTGCTCGACCACGCCGGTTACCAGGCCAAAATCGCCGCCGCTGACCATTGACGTTGGCCCCAGCCCGCTCAAGATCGAGAAAGGCAAGAGAGCCATTCGCCACGGTTGGATTGGGTTGAACGCTCCAGTCGAGCGGCCCCATCCCGTCAACGCCGCGGTTTTCCCTTGCCGCATTCCCAAGAGTCCGCCGCCCCCACCGCACGGTTCCGCCCCGGGCATCACGCGACCGGTTTTCCGCTCCGGGCCGCGACGCTAGGTCCGTTTTGTGAAAGACGCACACTTATGCCGTTCCTACCCCAGACCGACGACGACCGCGAGGTGATGCTCAAGACCATCGGCGTCGCCTCCGCGGACGAACTTTTCGACGTGATCCCCGACTCGGTGCGGTTGCGACGCCCTCTGAACCTGCCGCCGGCCCTAGGCGAAGTGGAGTTGACCCAGCTCCTCAGCGAACTCGCCGCGCTCAACCAAGGCGTCGATCATCGTCCCTGCTTTCTGGGCGGCGGAGCCTACGACCATTTCGTCCCCGCCGCCGTGGATACGCTGGCCTCCCGGGGCGAATTCTTCACCGCCTACACCCCCTATCAGGCCGAGGCCAGCCAGGGCACCCTTCAGGCGATCTTCGAATATCAAACCCTCATGGCTGAACTGACCGGCATGGAGATTTCCAACGCGAGTCTCTACGACGGTCCCAGCGCCGCAGCCGAAGCGGCCCTCATGGCGTTGGCGGTCACCGGCCGCGAGGGCAAGATCATCGCGGTAGGCACCGTTCACCCCGAGATTCGCCAAACCCTCGAAACCTTCCTCATCAACCTGCCGGCCCGCCTCGAGGTCGTTCCCTTCGACCCCTCTACCGGGCGAATTCACCCTGAAGCGCTCGAGCAGGCGATCGACGAGACGACCGCAGCAGTCGTGTTCCAACAGCCCAACATCTTCGGCGGTCTGGAGCCAATCACCGACCTCATACCGATCGCCCACGCCAAGGGGGCTTTGGCAATCGTCTCGGTCGATCCGATCAGCCTGGGGTTGCTCAAGAAGCCGGGCGACTACGGAGCCGACATTGTGGTGGGCGAGGGTCAGGGACTGGGCAACCACCTCAACTTCGGCGGTCCGCTGTTGGGCATTCTGACCTGCCGCGAGGCGTTCGTCCGCAAGATGCCCGGACGGATCGTCGGTCAGACCACCGACCACCACGGCAAGCGTTGCTGGGTGTTGACCCTCCAGACCCGTGAACAACACATTCGCCGTGAAAAAGCGACCTCGAACATTTGCACCAATCAAGGTTTGTTGGCACTTCGCTCCAGCATGTATCTGGCGTTGTTAGGTCCACGCGGTCTGCGCCAGGTGGCCGAGGTTTCGACCCGCCGGGCCCATCTGGCCGCCGAGAAGCTGACGGCGATTCCCGGCCTGAGTTTAGCGTTCCCCGATCTGCCATTCTTCAAGGAATTCGTTCTCAAGGTCGATCCGGCCACCGGTAAGACCGCTCGCCAGGTGCTGGATCTGGTCAACGCCCAGGGCTTCCACGGCGGCCTGGCGCTCGATCGCTGGTTCCCCGAGATGACCGACGCCCTCATGGTGGCCGTCACCGAAAAGCGCACCTCCGCTGAAATCGACCGCCTGGCCCGAGCCTACGCTTCAGCCCTGGCCTGAGCCCGATCGGGGAAGGAGGGGAGAGTGCCAGCCACTCCGAGGCATCCCCTCCCTCACCGGCCATGAGATGACCTCTGGTGATTCCATTTCGACAATTCAACTGATCTTCATCCCCACCTCGGTGCGTGTGGGAGTCCCAAGCGATGCCGCGTTTCGACGAAGGGTTCGGTTGGGAAGACTGGCCCCTCCTCCGCCGCGACGTCATCGCATCGACTCGCCAGCCGGTTTTTTTTCTCTGGCGGTTGCTGTTCCTTGGGTTGATCGGCGGGATAGTGTGGACGCACACCCTGAGCGTCGCGGGAAGTTGGTGGGCCGGTCGTTCGCTTTCGCGTTCGTGGACGGTCCGTCCTCTTGATCTATTCCTCTTCTCCTGGTTCGAGGCCGGCGCTTGTGGGTTGGCCTGCGTCCTAGGTCCAATTCTGGGTTGCACGGCGTTCGCCCGCGAACGACGGCCCGGCGAGTTCACGCTCTTGCTGACCACGCCGCTTTCGGGATTGCGTATCGTAGCTGAAGTCGTGCTGGCGCGTGGGATCATCGCCGCAATCCTGACGTTGGGTCTGGTGCCGATCGTCCTAATAACCCCCCCCGTTGGCGGTGAACCAAGCGACTTGGGGATGGTGCTTCCCCGGGTCTGGGCGCTCCTCTGGTTGGGAGCGGCCCTGGCGGTGGTGGTGTCGATTCGGGTGCGCCGGGTGCGTGACATTCTCATCGTCAGCTATGCGATATTGCTTTTCTGGCAACTCGTGGCGCTGTTGGTCGCGGAATCGGGACAGTTGCGAACCGGCACGACCACGCCGTTCCTCCTGATGACCCCCGAGCCGCTCGACTGGTTCAACGCAACCGCCTTGGTGCCGTTCGACCGCGTCTACTCCGACTGGTTGTACAAAAGCTATGGCGCGACGCCACCTTCGCTTGTTTTCCAGTCGGTGATCTTCCTGGTGTTAGCCTGTGGGGTGGTGGGCGCAGTCACGCTCTGGTCCGGCTTGAACCTGCGCTCGTGGAACCGAAGATCAGAAGAGGGAGCGGGTCCGGCAAAACAGCGAAGTCGATCATGGTTAGAACGTCTGGGAGTACGTTGGGGTTTGATTGTGGATCCCGATCTAGATGAACACCCGATCGCCTGGGCGGAGGCTCGACGTGTTCAACTGAGCGGCCTGGTCGGTTGGATGTTGCGCTGGGGAGTGAATCTCGCAGCGCTGTCGGGTTTGGTGTTACTGGTCGGTTACGGATTCGTTCTGGTTTGTCTTTTTATTGATCCCCACGCCCGCTTTCTTTCGAGATCCGGGCTGTTCATGGTCATGGCGATGCTGTGGGGGGTGTGGTTGATCTGCGTTCAAGTCGGGATCGCTGGGGTGGGGTTGGCGGCGTTGACCGCCTCCAGCCTGGCCGGTCAGGAGGTGCGGGGCGACGACGCCTTGTTGGCCACCCCGTTGAGTCTGGAGGAAATCCTTGACGGCAAGCGCCGCGCTGCGTTGCGTTACGCCGAGGCTCTGGCTTGGGGGATCGGCCTGGAGTTGGCAGCATGGCTTGCGGTCTCCGTGATGGCCAACATGTGGTGGGTTGGTTTGATTGACGAGTTGAGCGGGGAATCGTCGCTCAAGCGACTGATCCTCGCTATTGCGGTGGGCGCGGCAGGACTGATGTTAGCGCGTCGATTCGTGGTGCTTTTGGCGGAGTTCGTGGTCGCGCTGGCCGCGCGGGTGGCGTCGCGGTTTCGTTCGGGGATGGCCAGCCTCTTGCTAGGGGTCGTCCTGCCATTCGCCCTGCTTTACGGTATGGCCGTTCGCTGGATCGTGTTGGTCTGCGCTCCGGTCAGTGTGGTTGGCATCCTCTTCGCTCAGAGCGTCAATTGGGACAATCCAATCGGAACCTTGGTGGGGATGGTTTTGCTGATCGTGGCGGACGTGGTGATCGCGTGGGTTGGATTTCGGTCGTGGCGTTCGCTTAATCCCACGCGACGACGTTGGGGGTGGCGGCTCTGGTTGGGCAACCGCGTGTTGATCTGGGCCTTGGCGTTGCCGACCTTCTTCCTGATGGAGTCGGATTGGATTCGATCCTTCGCCCTCGATTCCGAATTGCTATTGTTGCTGATTTTGGCGATCTTCTTCACCGGGGTCTGGAGCGATCTTCACTTTTCGGTCATTGGTCTCAAAGCGATCACGCCCGGCGAATTCCAGCGCACGCTCAGCCGAATGCCCGATGAAACCTAGCCCAATGGTGTCACGATGCCTGGACATTAGAGGATCAACTCGGCAAGACTTGGATGAACCGCCTGGGTATCCCGTCCCACGTCAAGGGTGAGATAGCCGAGATCGAACAATCGACGTCTGAGAGAAATACGCTCGGCAATGGGAACATGAAAGAATTCATAGACTAGTAAAAGCGGTCGAATTGCAGAATCAAGAAAAGCGTGGACGATTTTGGCGTCGAATCCTTCTGTATCGATCACAAGGCAGTCAATTGCATTGAGCTTGTGACGAGTGATGAGGGTGGTTGGACTCGTCATGGGCACTTCGATGGGTTCGATTTGGTCGCGCCAATTGGGGATTGGGAATTTAGCGAAATGGTTCCGATCAAAGCTGGCGAGTTCTCGAGTCCATGACGGCAAGTTGGAGTCAGGTTTGACTCGCCAAAGTATCAACGTTCCATCGGTCGGGCCAACCGCGTACTGAGCGAGCCGAACATGATCCACTCCAGCGTAGTTTTGGTTCAGGCGTTCAAAAATGTCAGGAAGAGGTTCGATCAAGAGTGAGGTAATTTGATGTTTGAGAATAGCGTGTCTAAGGGGGTCGGTTGGTCCGCCGTCGTTCGCACCGATTTGGACAAGTTGCAGATTTGGCTGCCGCTTGGCCCACTCGCCGATGAGCAGGGGTAAGGGATTCCATGAAACAGAAGGGAATGCTTGATAACGAACAAGGTCATAACCAAGACGACGTAGGATCAACTTAATGATGGCTTTCATGGAAGATCAACCGAATTGACGTGAACGTGAGGTTGGGTGAGGTCGAACGATTCGCCGGCGGGCACGGAGCGGTCGGGTTCTGGGGCGGGGTTGTCGGGGCGGAAGTCGAGGTGAACCGAACCTTCACCCAGCACGCGGGCGGTGGATCCCTCCACGAGAATGGCGGTGGATTCGTCGATGCCAATCCCGAGCAGTCCGGGGTGGCGGCGGACAACGGCGCGAAGGTCGGCGAACCGATTCCGTTGAGCAAAGTGCTGATCAATAGCGACGCCGGGTAGGAAGCCAAAACCGCGTTGGTAGCCTTCGGCCATCATTTCCTCGTTGCCCAATGGGTGGCCCCGCACCAGGAACTCTGCCTGGATCGACGCGCCCGCCGAGGAGCCGCCAATGACGCCACCACGCTTGAGAACATCGTGAAACCAACCAACGACGGGGGTTCCTTCGTAGGCGTCCACGAACCGCCATTGCCGTCCACCGCCGAACCAGACGCCGCCAGCCTGAGACAAGGCGTCGCGGACTTCGGTCGTGTTCAACTCCTCGGGCGTGCGTTGGTTGAGCGTCACCACCCGACGCGCCCCGGCGCGACGGAAAAACGCCTCGTCTGGTGAGCGGTTGGGCAAGGGGTCGGGCAAGGCGGTTTGCAGACAAATGATCAAGGCGTCAGGTCCACCGGCTTTCTCGACGAACACGCGCGCCATGTCGGGAGTGACGCGCCCTCCGCCTACGATCAAGAGCGAACCCGATTCCAGGCGAGGGGTTCCAAAGACGACTGGGGGACGCGCCCGATCCCGCGCCGCGCGGCGCAACGCCGTCAGATCGGCCGACTCGCCGGGTTGCAGCGTGAAGACACGCACCGCGCGATCAAACGGCGGAGTGGGAGGTTCCAGCTCAACCGTGTCGTGGCGTGCCATTTGGTCTTTTCGGGTGGTGGTGGTGGTCTCGGCACCCGCGCCTAGGACAATCGTGACACTGGAACGACCCACCACGTTGAGAGACCGCCCTCGGACCACCAACGCGGTGGCTTCGTCGATGCCGACGCCGAAGCGTCCGGGATGGTCGGCGACGGCCCGCTCCAAGCGGGATTGGCGATGGCGTTTGAGGAAGTGTTGATCAGTGATGGCGTCTGGCAGCAGGTCGAATCCCCGGACGATTTCAGGGATCGGGTTGCCGCCGCCGATCATCACCCGGGTTTGGATTGCTGCGCCGGCGGAGGTGCCACCCACCACGCCGCCCCGTTTGAGAACGGCGTGAATCTCGCGTTCCACGGCGGTGTCTAGATACGCCTGCGCGATCCGGTTTTGGTCTCCTCCGGAGAACCAGACGGCGGTGGCCTGCCTGAGCGGTTCGACGAACGCGGGGTCGTCGGCCCGTTGGCGGTCGCGGGTGTGCAGCACTCTCACCGACTCGGGAGCGGGATCGAGCTTGGTCCAACCTTCGGTCCAGGAGGCTTCGGGGTCGGTTTCGGCCGCTTGCGAGGCGGTGGGGATGACCACGATCCGCGCCTTCGCGCCGCCGGCCAGATCGACGAACGTTCGGCGGATCTCCGGAGGCATTTCTCCCCCGCCCACGATGACCAACGCGCCGGGAATCCCCTCGGGGTCGATCCAATCGGCGGAGGTGAACGCGATCCCCTCTTGAGGATCGTCCACCGACGCGCTTGCAAATCCAAATCCTGGTACGATGATGAGTGCTAATGCAAATGCGAGCATCGAACGTGGTCGCTTTCCTTAGGACTTGGGGGCAAAGGCGTGGCCACTGACGCGGTTGTGGTGTTGCGAGCGGGTCACGCCGGTGGTCCAATCACGTCTTTGCCTACGTAAGGGCGAAGCGGTTCAGGAATCACAATTGCGCCGTGGGCGGTCTGGTGGTTCTCCATCAGGGCGATCAAGGCGCGGCTGATAGCGATGGCAGTGCCGTTGAGGGTGTGGACGAACCGGGGTTTCTGGTTTTTGTCGATGGGTCGGTAGCGGACATTCAAACGGCGCGACTGGTAGTCCCAGCAGTCGGAGGTGCTGGTGATTTCGCCGTACTCGCCCCCCTCGCCGCGCCCGGGCATCCAGGCTTCAAGGTCAAACTTGCGGGCTGCTGGGCCGCCCAGGTCGCCGGTGCAGATGTCCAAAACCCGATAGGGGATACCCAACGCCTGGAAGATCTCCTCCTCGATGGCGAGCAGTTCCTTGTGCAGCGCGTCAGAGGTTTCAGGGGTCGAGAAGACGAACATTTCAACTTTTGTAAACTGGTGGACGCGATAAAGTCCTTTAGACGCGCGTCCCGCCGCGCCGGCTTCGGTGCGAAAGCAATGGGAGAGGCCCACGTAGCGGATTGGCAGGTCGGCTTCGTCGAGCAAGTCGTCGGCGTGGAGTCCGCCCAGGGTGATTTCGGCGGTGCCGACCAGCGAGAGGTCGGTGTCCTCGATCGAGTAAACCTGGGTCTCGGGCCCGCGGGGAGCAAAGCCGATCCCCTCAAGGATGGCGTTGCGGGCCAGGTCGGGGGTAACGACGGGAGTGTAGCCTTTGCGGATCAGCAGATCGATCGCAAACCGTTGGAGCGCCAGGTCGAGTAGAACCGCGTCGTTTTTGAGGAAGTAGAAGCCGTGGCCGGAGACCTTCGCGGCTGATTCGAAGTCGATCAGATCGAGCGCTTTGCCGAGTTCGACGTGATCCTTAGGCGGGAAGGTGAAGGTGGGAATCGAGCCGACCCGGCGCAATTCTCGGCTGTCCTCTTCAGTGCGGCCAATAGGGGCGTCAGGGTGGGTGCGGTTAGGAATGCGGGCCAGGCGGCGTTTGAGATCGTCCTCCAGGGCTTTGAGCGAGGCTTCGCGGTCGGCGATCGAATCCTTGAGCGCGCGTCCCTCGGCGACGAGTCGGGCGCGGGCGTCGGGATTCTTCTCTTTGGATGTGGCCTGGGCGATCTCGTTTTGGCGACGACGGACTTCCTCCACTGCCTGAGTGAGTTCGCGGCGCTCGGCATCGAGGCGGACGATCTGGTCCACCTCGTCGATGATATCCTGGGCGACGCAGCGGTTGCGGCAGTTGGCTTTGACTTCGTCAGCGTGAGCGATGACATATTTGAGGTCAAGCATCCCTCAGATTCCATTGAGAGGCGAAATGGTTGGTTGGAATGGGTCGCGTGCCACGCGGTCGCGCAGCGCGTGAAGCAACCCGGGGATGGGTCGATGGTGAGCTGCCGATCCGCTGAAAACAACGAGAGCCAGGGGAAGGTAGTGGTTGGGAACACTCGACCGACCCATCCGACACGCAAGAATGGGGTGTTCTGTTAGACGGCGTCAAGAAGTGGCAAGTTCGGCCAGGAGGCAGGCCGAGGCGCGGATGCCGCGCTCGAAGTCGGCCAGGGCAAACTTTTCGTTGGGGGAGTGGAGGTTGTCGTCGTTTTGGCCCCAACCCATCAAGAGGGTGTCCACCTTGAGGTGATCCTTAATGAGACCGACCACAGGGATCGACCCCCCCTCGCGGATCAGGACTGGCTTGATGCCGAAGGCCCGTTCAATGGCGCGCGAGGCGGCTTGAAAGCCAGGGGTTTGGGGATCCACTCGACAGGCTTTGCCGCCGGAGTGGACGAGGAGTTCCCAGACGACGCCCGGCGGGGCGAGTTCGGCCAGACGGGCGCGGAGCCGGGGGGTGATCGCCTCGGGGTCTTGATCGGGGACCAGGCGGAAGCTGAATTTGGCCCCGGCCTCGGCGGGGATGATCGTTTTGGGGCCGGGCAGTTGATAGCCGCCGAACAAGCCGTTGATGTCGAAGGTAGGCCGGGCCCAGCGACGCTCGGTGGTGGTGTATCCGGCTTCGCCGGCCAAGCTGGGTACGCCGATCGCATCGCGGAAGGCGTTCTCGTCGAATGGCAGCTGGGCGTATTCAGCGCGTTCCCAATCCTCCAGGGGCCGCACGTCGTCGTAAAACCCGGGGATAGTGATGCGTCCCTGATCGTCGCGTAACCCGGCGAGCATTTGGACCAGGGCGTTGGCCGGGTTGGTGATTGCGCCCCCGTAGATGCCCGAGTGCAGGTCTTGACGAGGCCCGCGCACCCTCAATTCAAAGTAGGCAAGGCCCCGCAGGCCATAAGTCAACGCGGGCAGGCCGGGGGCGTATTGGCTAGTGTCGGAAATCACCGCATAGTCGCAGGCGAGCTTGGCGGTGTTCTCAGCCACATAACGTTCCAGGTTGGCTCCGCCCACCTCTTCCTCGCCTTCGATCAAAAACTTGACGTTGATCGGCAGCTTGCCCACCGACTTCATCCAGGCGTCCACCGCTTTGAGATGGGTGAACATTTGGCCCTTATCGTCAGTGGCTCCTCGACAATAGATATTGCCGTCGCGCAGTGTGGGCTCGAAGGGAGGGGAGAGCCACTGGTCGAGTGGGTCGGGTGGTTGAACGTCGTAATGGCCGTAGATGAGCAGCGTGGGTTGACCGGGGGCTCCGAGCCACTCGCCGTAGACCAACGGGTGTCCGGCGGTTTCGACGAGCTGAACCGCGACACCGGTTGCTTCGAGGTTGGCTCGGACGAATTCGGCGGCCCGCCTGATATCGGGCGCATGGTTGGGCTGAGCCGACACGCTGGGAATCCGCAGGAGTTCGAACAACTCGTCCCGGTAGGTGTCCCGGTGGGCGTCGATATGGTCGAGGACCATCTCGAGCGGGTGTCTAGTCATGGTGGCGGTGGTTTGCATGAGGGGTTCAATCCCTGGTGGGGTCAGGAGGATTGGAGCGGATCAGGTGGGGGCCGACCGGGGGTGGGCCAAGTTCTCAAGCCAAGTCTAGTCGAGGGGTGGGTTAGCTTGCTAGACTCACTTCCACGGGAGCGAAGGCTCCGGGTGCGTGGTTCTTTGGAAGAGGGTCGCCGGGATTTGATCTCCTCCGTTGGGGGAACCGAGCCGAAATAGACCGAGCGAGCAAGCGACGATGGCTGGCGGGGATGGCTTGATGGAGCCTCGAATTTGGGTCTTTGGTCCGGCCTACTTGGATCGGGCCGCGTTCGTGGATCGTCCCTTGTTGGAGTCCGGTCTTGTGGATCGCTCGGCCAACGGCGCGTGGACCAACGAGGTTGAGCCGGAACGCTTGATCCTGGAACCCAGCGACGGCGCGTTGGTGATTGAGTTGCCTGCCGACTGGCCCGGCCCCTTCGGCACGGTTCGTCTGGACGACGCGCTAGGGTTGAACGGCAAAACCCGCGTGGTCAAGGCCCAATCGTGGCGAGACGACCTGGGTGGCATGGGGGCCGGACTCGCCCGCGCGTTGGGCGGGCGTCTGGTCTGCGCTTTGGGGAGTGAACGCGATCCGGTCAGTCGTCGGGTGTTGGAACTGTTGACAACCCATCACATCGAGGCTGACCCTATCCGGGTCGAGGACCGTACCGCCGATTGGTCGCTGGTGATTTCCAGCGGTCGGCACGGCGACAAGCTGGCGGTGGGGTTCCGGGGGTGCCACACCGCGGTTGAAACCTGGGGCGAGCGGGCCAACGTCGAGGCCGACGTGGTGGTGGCCGCCTCGCTGACCAACGGGTTGGCTTCCGAAGCGCTCAATGTCGCTAACGCCGGTCTGCGGGTCTTTGCCCCAGCCCGTCGCAACGTGTTGGATCGCGACCCGACGATTCCCGAGTTCGCCCGTTCGATCGACGTGTTATGCTGCAACATCGGTGAATGGAGTCTGATCCCCGAATCCGACCGGCGGATCCTGCTCAAACTGGTGCCTTTGGTGTCGGTGACCTCCGGCCCCCAGGGGGCGCATCTCTACCCGGCGGGTCAAGAGCCGTTATTCGTACCGCTGTTCCCGCGGAGCCACGAGCCTCTGGACACCAACCACGCCGGGGAAACCTACGCGGCGACCCTCGTGTTGGGGTTGCTCAAGGAAGGTTGGCATCCTCGACAAGGCCCAACCGACCGCGCCATGTTGGAGCGGGTCGCCCGTCGCGCCTCGGCGGCCGCCGCCCTGGTGCTGGATTTGACGATGTTCGCCTTCCCAACCAGCGAGATGATCGACGAGGCGTTGGCGCGAGGGATCGTCTAAAGCCATGCCCACCTGGATCGACTGGTTGCGCGATCCCCGCACGGGCGTGTTAATCGTCCTTGGAGTCATCGCCGTCGTCGGCACCGCCCGCAAGCTGCTTCAGGGCCGCCGCGCCCGGGCGATGGCGAACCGTCTGGCGGCGGATCAGGCCGAACCCGCGGACATCGCCGAATCCTGGCGTCACGGCCGCGAGGTGTTGATCGAACTGTTCCGCCTCCTCACCGAGGCCCAAGGCGAACGGTTCGAGGCCGCCGGTCGCGCCCTCGCGCGACTCTGGGCAGGCGACCAACTGGTGGCCCAGGAAGAGCAGGCGGTGGTCCGTCGAGGTTGGCGAGTGGCGTGGGAAGCCCGACGGGTTTATCCCCGCGATCTGACCGGTCCCTTGATGGTGACCATTCGACATGGTTTATCCTTCCTCGGTCCCGCCGGCCAAACGGGACCCCGCCACCGTCCCCAGTCTTCGGAACCGCCAATTGTCCGTCAGGATCAACTCGAGTGGTCCTTTCAAGTGGCGGGATCGCGTCGGGCCGGTTTGGAAGTTTGGTCGCCCTGGAAACCAGGTCCACCCGAGCCGATCGTGGTACCGATCGACCCGGCCGACTTCCCCGAACGTGGTCCCCATCGCTTGATCCTCAAGGTCCGCGTTCGCGCCCTGGCCACGCGGGCACCCAGAGAGACTGCGACTCTCAACCCCCGCGACGATGAGACCGGCGTCGTCTGGTCGATCGAATTGCCTCACCTGGCTCATCCTTTGGAGTTCGATCCCAGCTTGCGGGTCGAATCGATTCTGGCTCCCGCCGACGCCGACCGCGCCGAGGCGATCGCCCGGGTCTTGCGGTTTGACGCCGCGCAACCTCGTCGCTGGACCGAATCAGACGTCGCCGACGAACCACGGTTCTGGCCGATCTCCACGGCGTGGGCGTTGCGCGATCCGCCCCGCTTGCGGGTCGTGGGGCCGGTTCCGCGCGACCTAGCCCACCGGGTCGCGTTAGAGTTCGACCTCCCCGACGCCCCGGCGATTCCGCTGGGTCGTTTGATCGCGCTCAACGACGCCGATCCCCCCCCTACCCCCGAGTCGCCCACACCGATGGAACACGAGGAACATTTCGAGAGCGAACCGCCAACCGATCGCGTCTTGCCAATCGAGCGCGCCGGGCCGTTGCGAGTCCGCGCCGTGCTGACACCCGACCCACAACGCGCTTGGTCGGTGCCCGGCGTTCGCTCGCTGTGGCCCGAGACGATCCGCACTCCGTGGGTCGAGGTCGAGGCGGTGCGGCGTTGATGAGTTGAAAGTGGTCCTCAGCAACGGAGCTTGGAATCGTCGCTTAGGCCAAAAAAAGGGCGAGGAGTACAGACCCAACCCCGACCGACTCGCCGTGAACCAAGCCCAAATCGTCTTGGGCATGGTCAAACCAGCTCATCGCTCGCTCCCCAGCCCGCACCCATTTACAGCTTACAACATTATAACATGGAGACCGGATCGACATCAATCGCCAGTTCGACACCGGAAGGGGGGGGAATTTCACCAACGACCCAACGCAGCGCCTCATGCAGAGGCTTGGCGGTTTCGGCGCGGAGTTGCGCATGATAACGGTACAGATCCCGAATTTTAGCCACCGGTGCGGGGGCCGGTCCCATCGAAGCGACCCCCGGCACCGCGCGGCGGCGAATCGCCTCTAACACCTGTTCCAAAAACCCCCTCACCACCTGTTCCTCAGGACCCCTGGCCACCAAGCGGACAATCCGCCCGTAGGGCGGATAGCCTCGGATCGACCGTTCAGGCAACTCCTGCTCGACAAAGTGAACATAATCATGCATCGCCGCATGAACGATCGCCGGATCATCGGGCGAGTAGGTTTGCACTAACACCCGGCCCTCGCGTTGGCCCCGGCCGGTGCGACCAGCCACTTGCGCCACCAATTGGAAGGTTCGTTCGCGAGCGCGGAAGTCGGGCAAGTGCAACGCGGTGTCGGCGTTGATGACCCCCACTAACGTCACGTTGGGGAAGTCCAAACCCTTGGCGATCATCTGAGTGCCTAGGAGGATGTCGATTTTTCCTTCTTTGAACGAGTTCAACACCTGCTCATAGGAAGCGCTGGACCGCATGGTGTCAGAGTCCATCCGCCGCACGACGCGGTCGCCGAACTCGGCTTTGACCTCGCGCTCGAGCCGTTCGGTACCGATACCCATGTAGCTGAGTCGTCCGCCTTGGCACTCGGGACAAATTGGCGGCGGATCGCGTTCAGCGTCGCAGGTGTGGCAAACCACCTTGCCGCGCGTCTTATGGTGAGTGAGCGCAACGTCGCATGAGTCGCACTTGAGAACGAACCCGCAACGCGGACAGTGGATATATGTATGAAAACCTCTCCGATTTAGAAGCAAGATGACCTGGCCGTCGTCGTTCAGGGCGCGGCGCATGGCGTCGCGGAGCGGTGCGCTTAGGCCGCCGGGGGCGCGGCCCGGCTCGGGCTTCTCGTGCCTCATGTCGATGATCGTCACTGGAGGCAGAGGGCGGGATTCGACGCGGTTGGACATTTCGAGATAGGTATACCGGCCGAGTTGGGCGTTGCGCCAGGATTCCAACGACGGAGTCGCCGAACCCAAAATGACCGGCACGCCTTCCAGCTGACCGCGTTTCACCGCCACGTCGCGGGCGTGGTACCGCGGGACGGTTTCCTGCTTGAAGGTGGTTTCGTGTTCCTCGTCGATGACGATGAGTCCGAGTTTGCGGGTGGGGGCGAAGATAGCCGACCGCGCGCCGACCACCACTTGAATCGCACCGGAGGCGATGTCGCGCCAGTGGCGGTGGCGTTCAGCATCGCCTAAGTGGGAGTGAAGCACCGCCACTCTGTCGAAGCGACGACGGAACCGGCGGATGGTTTGGGGGGTAAGACTGATTTCGGGCACCAGCACGATCGCTTCGCGGCCCCGGGCCACGACTCGTTCGATAGCGCTGAGGTACACCTCGGTTTTACCGCTGCCGGTGACGCCGTGGAGCAAGAAGGTGGCGAAGCCACCCGACTCCAGACGGGGAGCCATCGCTTCCAGGGTGGCGGTTTGTTCAGGGGTCAGGAGCGGTCGGGAGACCGGATTGGCGGGGGGATCCGGGGAAGGTGGCGGAACGACCACCTTATCGCCCTCAGAGGATGGTCCAAGCGTGTCGCCGCGACGCATGACCACCGCGAGATATCCCGACTTCTTTAAAGCGGCGATCGCCGAGGCTCCGCACTCGGCCAAACGGCAGAGATCGACCAGCGACAGCGGCTCGTTGGATCCAGCCAGGGTCAGCAAGGCGGCCGCCTGCTTGGGCGTCACCTTGAGGAGCGGATCCTCCGAAGTGGTCTGATGAGAAGAAGACGTGTCGATGATAGATGTAGAGGGTCCCGAGCCGCGACGACGGGGCCGGTGCGTCGGGGGCGGTTGGTCGTTGGCCAACGCCTCGCGGACTTGAAGACGTTCTACCAGGGCGCGTCCGGTTTCGGTCAACGTCAACAGCGAACGGAGGCGTGTGCCCGCCTGTTTCTTGACGCCCGCGGGCACCACCGCGTCAAGCGCCTGACCCCAGGAACACAGGTAATAGCCCGCCATCCAGCGGGTCAAATCCAACATGGTGGTGTCGATCAACGGCACATCATCGACAAGCTCGATGATTTCTTTGAGCCGGCGGGCGTCGAGATGGGTTTCCTGGGCGGTTGAGACCACATAGCCGATCGCGGCAGCATTGCCGCGGCCCAGGGGGGCCTTGACTCGATGACCAGGCTGGAGCCGTCCCCTCAGCCGTGTCGGCACTCGGTAGGTAAACACGGTGTCAAGCGGCCGGTTGAAAACCACGCCCGCGAATGCCGGCCCTTCAACCTCGCTCGGCTCCTCGTGGTCCTCCTTGCGGCCTACCGTTGGATCCTTCACGTGGCGGGAGTCGGACACGGGGGTGGGTCGGCGGGGTGGACAATCAGCGCGGCGGTGGGGAGATGTTCTTGACCCGCGCCATCCCGGGAACAAGCCGCCCAAGTCGCCGCCCTCTACCCCCATGTTTGTCGTCCCTTGTTGGTCGCGTCGCGTGCGTTGCCTTGCCTGACCTCGATCGGCCATCCGGGCGCGCTTTGGTCTCCTTCGGAATCATCCTCCCAACAGCATCGGCTCGGGTCTGACTCCGCGTTCAGTATTTGATCCAGTTCGTTGGCATTCGTCCACTGGGTGGGGGAATTTGGTACGATTTGATCATCCTACGGGGTGAGAAGGGTCAAACCGAATCGGCGCGACTTCGGGCCGGACTCGCCGACGGGGTTGGCGGAACCGGTGGAAAGAAGGGAGGGAGCGGGTGATGAGACTGGGGGTCTTCGGCGGCACCTTCGACCCGATTCACTTGGGCCATTTGATCCTGGCTGAAATGGCCCGAGTGGAATGCGCGCTGGATCGGGTCTGGTTCGTTCCGGCGGGTGAACCGCCTCACAAGCTTGGCGAAGCGACGGCGACAGGACGGGATCGGGCCGACATGGTTCGTCTGGCGATCGCCGGTCACGAGCAGTTTGAGTTATGCGACCTGGACCTCAAACGACCCGGCCCCCACTTCACGGTCGATCTGCTTGACCTGATTCGGGAACGGCAACCACAAGCCGACCTGTTCTTTCTGGTCGGGGCCGATAGCCTTTTGGAACTGCCCACCTGGCGACAGCCAGAGAAGCTGGTGCGTCAGGCGCAGTTGATCGTGGTGAATCGTCCAGGGCTGGATCTCAACCCCTGGGAGTCGCCCGCGGTGCGGCAACTATTCGCCGACGCCGGAGTCGCTCAACCACTCTCGGTGACAATTCCGCCAATTGGCCTGGCGTCGCGCGACTTGCGGGCCGACTTGGCGCGGGGCAAAAGCATACGCTACCGCGTTCCCCGCGCCGTGGAGATGTTGATTCAAGAACGACGGCTTTATCAACCATCGGTTCCCGGCGCGGCTCCGCTTCCCGAGGCACCCGGCGACTTGGAGGATTGACCCGGTGCGGGTGCCGGGCATGGCTCGGGTGTGACCTTGTATGAAGAAGTGTCGTTGTACTGGGAGGGTGAGGTTCGGTGGCGGCCCGGCGAGCGTGCCGGTTTGCGGGCTTGAGGTAGGTCCTTCGCGTTCCTTGGTCAACCAACCAGGAGTGGAAAAAAGCTCTCTTCCAATCGCAACCGCAACCGCTCATTCTTTCCACGATTTGGGTTTTGGTTTGGAACCGCGATGGACGATCCCGTGCGCCAGGAGATCACGACTCCCTGTTGGCGACTTGGTTGAGAAGGGTTCGTTCATGGTCGAGCAATCGGGCTTTGCGATCGAGTCCGCCCGAGTAACCCACCAAGGCTCCATTCGATCCGACGACGCGATGACAGGGTAACACCAGAACGAGCGGGTTGCGGCGATTGGCCGCACCCACCGCGCGACAGGCCCCTGGCCGACCAATCCGCGCGGCGAGTTCAGCGTAAGAGAGGATCGAGCCATACGGGATTGTGACCAACGCCCTCCAGACCAGCCGTTGGAACTCGGTTCCGACCGGATGGAGAGGTAAGGTGAACTCACGAAGTTCGCCAGCGAAGTAGGCCGTCAGCTGCGCTTCGGTCCGGTCCAATAAGCGACGGGCCGGTTGGGGCGGGTCGCTCGGTTCGGGACAGGGTTCCTCCCCGAAAGCGACCCGCACCAGGGCGGATCCGGCGGGATTCACGTGAAGGCGCAGGAGTCCCAACGGACTGGAGAAGTCTCGAATCCAACCCGCCCACGTCATGGCTCGCCGAGTCCGCGTCAAGCAGGAACGGGCGGGGTGGTCGCCGGAGTCGTTGGCGACTAAAATATGATTGAGTCTATTCATTCTCATTAACTCGGATTGGTTGTGTGTGGGAGAGAGGTAAAAGAACTCCAATCCACTTCATGTTGGGTGGAAGGTTGGGGAAACCTGAACGAACCTGAAGTTGACGAATGGCGGCGTGTAAATGAAATCGCTGGTCGCAGGCAGTTGTTGATGGGAAACTCAAGCCGCGCGATGTAATCTTGGAGTTGCAACGTCGGGTTCCGACGCCAACAGACGCGCTGTGAGCGTGGAATTGAGACCGGCTTCCCATGATGCCAAGGTGGTTTGTTGGCTTCGCCTGAGGTGGGCGGTTTGAACACCTCGGGCGGTCACGGTCAAACCGAAGTGAACCGATCGGCAAAACAGGGTCGCGGGCGCAGGTCTGGCGCGACGAGACCGGAAGGAAGGGTTGAAACCAGAACGGGGGAGTGGTTCCATGTCCTTGAGCGTGTTCGACCTGTTCAAAATCGGCATTGGTCCGTCTAGTTCTCATACGGTGGGACCAATGCGAGCAGCCGGCTTGTTCCTTGACCGCTTAGCCCAAGGCGGTTGGGTCGAGCGGGTCGCTCGGGTGGAAACGGTGTTGTATGGATCGCTCGCCCTCACCGGCAAGGGACACGCCACGGACAAGGCGGTGATCCTGGGTCTGCTGGGCGAGGAGCCGGATCGGGTCGATCCCGACGGAGCCGACGCCCTTGTGGAGCGGGTTCGTCTCGACAAATGCCTCCCCTTGGGGCGAGCCCGGGGGTGGGATCGCCTGCTGCCATTCCACGAGGAGGAGGATCTTCGCTTCGAGGGCCGCCAAAGTCTGCCGGGCCATCCCAACGCGTTGCGGCTGACTGCGCGGGACGCCTGCGGCGACCTTTTGGATCAGGCGGTGTTCTACTCGGTGGGCGGCGGGTTCGTGGTGGCCGACCCCGACAACCCGCCCATCGGTCGGGTCAACGGCTCGCAAGGGCACCTTCGGCTCTTTGAGGGCGAACGGAGCGATTCGGCGGCGGTTCCGATTCCCTTCGACTTCAGCTCGGCGCGTCGGTTGCTGGAAATAGGTCGGGAGCATCATCTCTCGATCGCGCAAATCATGTGGGCCAATGAAACCGCCCGCCGACCTGCCGAGGAGGTCCGAGCCGGTCTCGACCGGATTTGGGAGACCATGACGCGCTGCATTGAGCGGGGATGCCGCCAGGAGGGGATCTTGCCCGGCGGCCTGGGAGTGCGTCGACGAGCCGCGATCCTGCGTCGCCAACTGGAACAGCGGACCGCCGAAGCCGAACGCCTCAATCAGCCGCTGGATCCCCTGACCGTTCTGGACTGGGTCAACCTGTTCGCCCTGGCGGTCAACGAGGAGAACGCCGCCGGAGGCCGGGTCGTCACCGCGCCGACCAACGGAGCGGCGGGAGTCATTCCTGCGGTGATCGCCTACTACGAGCGTTTCATTCCCAACGCCAACCGCGCGGGCATTCATGACTTCTTGCTGACCGCCGCGGCAATCGGAGCGCTCTACAAGAAAAACGCCTCGCTCTCCGCGGCCGAGATGGGGTGTCAGGGCGAGGTAGGGGTGGCCTGCTCGATGGCCGCAGCTGGTTTGGCCGCCGTGCTGGGCGGCGACAACAACCAGATCGAGAACGCCGCCGAGATCGGAATGGAACATCATCTCGGCATGACGTGTGACCCCATCGGCGGCCTCGTGCAAATCCCCTGCATCGAACGCAACACGATGGGCGCGGCCAAGGCGATCAACGCCGCCCGGCTGGCTCTCAGCGGCGACGGCGTTCATTACGTTCCCCTCGACAAGGTGATCGCCACCATGAAACAAACCGGCCTGGATATGCAAGCGAAATATAAAGAAACCTCGCTGGGCGGCCTGGCGGTCAATCTCGTCGAGTGCTGACCGATGAGCCATGACGACCAATGGGGAGTCCGAACCCGCCAGAGGGATCGGAGGGAATCAGCCTCCTGCCCCGATCATGGGGTTGGAAGACCGGCTCGTTTTCCAACCAATTCACGCTGATTTGTGTGAGTGAGGGAGTCAGTGAGCGCTCACGCTCCAACGCCTCCTCAGGAATCACGGACGCGGTCGGTTGGAACGGGGTGATTTGATCGCCCCGCCGACCGCGCCCCGCGAATCCAACGCCACGGCCAGTCAAGGTTGCTGGCCGATCGAGTGACCTCGCACGTCGCCGCCATCCACCCATGCGCGAGTTTAGATCGGACGTTTGATCGCGTCGCGGACGGTGCGGCGTTGAGCGTAACTGGTGTAGCCTCCCGACAGGTTGACCGCTGTTCGACCGTGTTGGTTGAGGATGCGAGTGGCCAGCAGGCCGCGAATTCCCACCTGGCAATAGGCCACGATTGGATGATCAGCGGGCACCTCGGCCAGACGATCGCGCAACACGTCAATCGGGATGTTCACCGCGCCAGGGATCGATCCAAGAGCGAATTCGGCGGGAGTGCGCACATCCAGCAGGAATGGAGCCGTGTGGGTGGCGTTGAGTTCGGCCTCTAGCTGGTCGAGGGAGATTTGGGGGTGTTCGCCGCGGAGTCGTCCGGCGGCGACGAAGCCCACCATGTTGACCGGATCTTTGGCCGAGCCGAACTGAGGCGCGTAAGCGAGTTCCGCCTCCTCCAAGTCGAACACGGTCATTCCGGCTTGGATCGCCATTGCCAGCACATCGATCCGTTTATCGACCCCCGCGCCACCGACTGCCTGAGCGCCCAGCAGCTTGCCAGTCTCTGGTTCGTAGGTGATTTTGAGGGTCATCGTCTCGGCCCCAGGGAAGTAGCCGGCGTGGTTGAGCGGGTGGACCACCGCGGTCAGGTAAGGGCGACCCAACCGTTTGAGCAGTTTCTCCGAGGCTCCGGTACAGCCGGCGCACTTGTCGAAGACCCGCACGATCGAGGTCCCCTGGGTGCCCCGGTAGCGGGACATTCTGCCAAACACCACGTCGGCGGCGATTCGTCCCTGACGGTTGGCCGGCCCAGCTAGGGGAATCTGACTGGGTTGGCCGGTCACGAAGTCGATCACTTCCACGGCGTCCCCCACCGCAAGAATGTCGGGGTCCGACGTGACCATGTGCTGGTTGACGCGGATGCCGCCCCGTGGATTCAACTCCAGACCAGCCTCGGCCGCCAAGGCGGTGTCGGGACGCACTCCCACGCCGATTAACACCAGGTCGGCGGCCACCATGAGGCCCGACTTGAGCTTGACGCCGACGCCGTTGGGGCCGGTTCCCTCGACCGTCTCGAAGCTCTCGGCGCTTTCGGAGAGATGGAGCGAGACGCCGTGACGGATCAGGGTCTCGACAATAGGAGCGGTCATTTCCGGGTCAAGCGGCGGCATGACTTGATCGGCCAATTCGACCAGACTGGTCTCGATGCCGCGTTTGACCAGGTTTTCGGTCACCTCCAAACCGATGTAGCCAGCACCGATGACCACCGCCCGATCGACATTGGCGCGCAAGCGGTCCATGATGCGGTCAAGGTCTTCGAGGTTGCGTAGGGTATATATCCCCGGCAGATCGATGCCCGGCAGGTTGGGCCGGATCGGGGCGGCTCCGGGCGAAAGGATCAGCTTATCGTAGGCTTCGTCGTATTCGCGCCCGGTCTCCAGGTCGTGGACCCGAACTGTCTTGGCCTTGCGGTCGATTTTGATCACGTTGGAACGAGTTCGCACGTCGATACGAAACCGCTCACGCAACCGTTCGGGCGTGGTGACCAGCAGTTTGGAGCGGTCGGTGATTTCGCCGCCGATGTGGTAGGGCAAGCCGCAGTTGGCAAAGGAGATGTCGGGACCGCGTTCTAGCAGCACAATCTGAGCTGTTTCGTCGAGCCGACGCGCGCGGGCCGCTGCCGACGCGCCGCCAGCCACCCCACCGACAATGACCAGTTTCATAACGGAAACTCCAAACGGGAGGGCAGAGGTCAGCAATTCCACCGACGGATGCGATCAAGGGTTGTGTCACCGCGCTGGAAACCAAGGAGCGAGCCTCGATGAGCCGTCCGCGATCGGGTGGAACTCGCCTACGGGAATCCTTCCAAACTCGTTGACCTTTGAAATCCAGATCGAAACTCGACGGGGAAGCTGTTCTGAAAACGATCGAAAGAGTTGAACGCGATGGAGCCGTCGCCATCCAAACGGTTTGTTCGTGTCAAGCCAAATGCGGGAAGGAGTGAACGAACCGGGGGGGCGGGGCGTTGCGAGTTTCGATTCGATGGAGGAGGGGTCAGAGAGTCGGCTTGCCATTTTCGGTCAACTCCTCCTCGGCCCGAGCGAGCTTGAGGTCGCGACGGTGGAGGATCACTTCTTTGACGAGAACGATCAGGGTCAACGGGGTTAGAACGTAAGGGATCGCGGCCAACGTGATGGATTCCACTTCGGGAAAGCGGGCTTTCCCCACCAACAAGCTGACGAAGGCGACATACCAGAGGAACAAGGTCAACCCTTCCAGGCGACTGAGTTGGTTGCGGAAAAACAGGAAGGGGATGCTGAGCAGGGTGGATCCGATTAGGAAGGGCATATCGACCTCAAAGGAGACCGACGGAATCGGAATCTCGACCGGCGAAACGACCGCCGCGATCCCAAGAACGCCAAGCAGGTTGAAAATGTTACTGCCCACCACGTTGCCCACTGAGATTTCCCGCTGTTTCTTGAGCGCCGCGGTGATCGAGGTGGCAAGTTCGGGCAGCGAGGTGCCGACCGCCACGATCGTCAAGCCGATGACCACTTGGTTGACCCCGATCTCCTTGGCGATTTGCACGGCCGCGTCCACCATCAGATCGGCCCCGATCACCAAACAAACCAATCCCCCGGCGATCATGGCCAGATGGATCGGGGGTCCAAACCGGGTCGCCACCACCTCGTCCCCCTCAGCCAGCGACGCCTTGCGGGCTGAGCGGGCCAACATCAAGCTCAGAACGATGTAGGCCACCAGGCCGCCGCAAAGCAAGCCTCCTTCCAGCTGGGTGATCGCGCCGTCCCAGACCATCGCCAAAAACGCTAGGGTGGCCACGACCATGATCGGGAGCTGCCGCATCTGGGTTTCGCGGTCGATCAACAACGGCGCGGCCATCCCCGAGAGCCCCAAGATTAGCAAAATGTTGCAAATATTGCTGCCCACCACATTGCCCACAGCGATTTCGGTGGACCCTTTGCGGCAGGCTTCAACCGTCACGAACAGTTCCGGCGCGCTGGTGCCGAAGGCGACCACCGTCAAACCGACGATCAAGGGAGGAATGCGCAACCTCAGCGCCAACGCGGCTGCTCCTCGGACCAACAACTCGCCCCCCCCCACCAACACCACCAGT
>Ga0209017_10000456_pt1 | contig 40710 bp, 25 predicted proteins | sample YNPBryunderm2012_FD_185812 | JGI IMG/M metagenome (GOLD analysis project Ga0209017, IMG submission 185812) | Anoxygenic and chlorotrophic microbial mat microbial communities from Yellowstone National Park, USA - YNP Bryant MS undermat 2012... ...
CTAACAAGGTGCTGCTACGGAGTATTTCGTTCTCTTGGGACTTTCGGCCCCGCTAGGGCTTGTAAGCCTAGCGTCGGAAAGGGCCGAAACCCCAAGAGTACCAAAAGAAGGAATTATTCAGAGGTTCCCAATTAACCAAATCGGTAATGGGGAGTTTCGGTTTTTAGGAGGAGACAGAGCATGATCGACCAATCCATTGTGAATCAGAAGTTGGCCATTCATGGCGGTCCCAAGGCGGTAACGAATACGCTTGTCGGCTGGCCTCGGTTCGATCCCAAAGCCATTGATGCCGTGGTGGAAGTGCTCCGATCGGGCAAGGTGAACTATTGGACCGGTCCGCAGGGCATGAAGTTCGAGGAAGAGTTTGCCGCCTGGCAGGGCAGTAAGTACGCCATCAGCACCGCCACCGGCACTGCTGCATTGCACGTTTGTTTATCTGCCCTGGGGATCGGCCCTGGCGACGAGGTAATCGTCCCCAGTTATACGTTCATCGCCACCAGTTTTGCCGTCTTGCAGGCAGGCGCCATCCCCCGGTTTGCCGACGTCAATCTGGAAGACCATTGCATCAGTGTCGAATCGGCCGCCAAATTGATCAACCGTCGGACCAAAGCCATCATTCCGGTCCACCTGTACGGCAACGTCTGCGACATGGACCCCATCCTGGAGCTTGCCCGAAAGCACAATCTCTATGTGATCGAAGACAACGCCGAGGCCTTCGGCGGCGAGTACAAGGGCAAAAAGACGGGCACCCTGGGCCACATGGCCGCCTGCAGCTTCTGCCAAAACAAAACCTTCACCACCGGCGGCGAAGGCGGCATGGTGACCACCGACGACGAAGACCTGGCCTGGGAGGCCCGCAGTTTCCGCGACCACGGCTACGACGTGAAAGAACGGCTGAACCTATTAGCACTGGAACAAAAGTTGCCCTACATCCATAACCGCCTGGGCTGGAACTACCGGATGACGGAGATGCAGTCGGCCATTGGCCGGGTGGAACTGGCCCGCATGGACTCCTGGAACATGCCCCGCCGACGCCGAAACGCCCATATCCTGATGGACATCCTGGGCGAACTGCCCCAGATCAAATACATGCCCATCGACACACCCGAGCGGCGCAACGGTTTCTATGTCCTGGCTTTCTCGCTGGACATCGAGAACATGGGCTGCACGATCCAGCAGTTTGTCGATGCGGCCATTGCCGAGGGCGCTCCGGTCTGGAAGGTCTTCTGGCCCCAGTGCCACACGGAAAAAGCCTACCGAGAGCATCGGGGGTTTGGCCGGACCGGCTTCCCCTTCACCTCCAAAGAATACGCCGATCCGGAAAGCGTCGATTACTCGAAAGTGGAAGTGCCCAACGCCCGCTGGCACGAGTCGCACACCTTCACCTGTTTCGCCTATCCCACCTTTGAAGAAGAAGACATGAAGCAGATCGGCGCCGCCTTGGTCAAAGTGATTAAGGCGTTTAGCTGAATGAAGATGTGTAAGCAGCAGTCCAGGGCAGGTCATTCCTGCGTAAGCAGGAATCCCGCATGGACACCTCTGGCCTGGTGGCTGAGGGAAGGAATCCCTTCCATTCGGCTAACATAGTACGGAAGTAAAGACAAACACCCTCGTATTCCATGCGGTTCTGGTGGATTGGTATCGCTCTGCCTGCTTTTTTGGCCTGTGTAGGACTGGCTGCGTTGGGGGTCTGGCTGAGCCGGGACTGGGCCGGGCCGATGGAACTTCGCACACCGGGGCTAGACCGGCTCAACGGGCCGCTGGTGGTCTTGCAGGAGGCCAAAACCGCTGTTCGGCCGGGCCAGCCGATCCGGTCCGACGGCGTGCCGTCCAATCTGTCGGGCCAGTGGCCGGGCTTTCGGGGCCTGGAGCGGGACGGCATCTGTCGGGAATCGGTTCGGTTGGCCCAGCGCTGGCCCACCGGCGGTCCGCCTGTGCTCTGGCAAATCCCGCTTGGTCCAGGCCATGCCGGCGCCGCCGTGGCCCAGGGCCGGGTCTTCGTCCTGGACTACGACGTGGCTGCCCAGGCCGACACGCTCCGCTGTCTTTCCCTGGACGACGGCCGGGAAATCTGGCGGAATAGTTACCCCGTGGAGGTGCCGGAAAACCACGGCTCTTCCCGCACCGTACCGGCCGTCTGGAAGGACACGGTGGTTACCTTTGGCCCAAAGTGTCATGTGGCCGGCTGGGACGTGCAAACCGGACGATGCCTTTGGTTGGTGGATTTGGTGGGCCAGTACGGGGCGAAGGTACCGCCGTGGTATGCCGGCCAGTGCCCCTTGGTGGAGCAGGGCCGGGTGATCCTGGCGCCTTGTGGTGATCTGTTCATGTTGGCCCTGGATTGCCGGACCGGCTCGGTCCTCTGGCAAACCCCCAAAGTGAGCACTTGGGACATGACCCATGTTTCGGTCGTGCCGATGGAGTTTGCCGGCCGGCGGATGTACGTCTATTGCGGCTCCGGCGGCATTGCCGGGGTGTCGGCTGAGGATGGCCGATTGCTTTGGCAATCGACGGCTTGGGTGGGCAAGATGGCCACTTGTCCATCTCCTGTGCCGGTCGGCGACGGTCGGCTCTTCTGCACCGGCGGCTACGGGGCCGGAAGCGTGCTGTTGCAACTGGAGGAGCAAAACGGGCGGTTCAACGTCCGGGTCCTCCGCCGCTGGACGCCCCGGCAGTTCGGCGCCGAACACCACACGCCGATCTTTTACCAGGGCCACTTGTACGGCATCCGTTGCAGCCCCGCCCCGGATCAACTGGTCTGCTTCGATCTGGAGGGCAAAGAGCGGTGGAATAGCGGCCCGGACCGGTTTGGCCGGGGGCCGCTCCTATTGGCCGACGGAAAACTCTACGTCCTGAGCGAACGGGGCCTTCTGGTGATGGTCGAAGCCACGCCCGAAGCCTACCGCCCCTTGGCCCGCTTCCAGGCGATTCCCGACGCTCAGGATGCCTGGGGTCCGCTGGCCTTGGCGGGCGGACGATTGATCCTCCGGGACCTGACCCGGATGGTCTGCCTGGACATCGCCGCCCAGTAAACCGATCGGGGAACACTTTAGCCGAACGAAGCATCCTGCCTCTCCCCCGGTGGGAGAGGCCGGTAGGCGGGTTCCCATCGGGGCATCATCCCTGGAGGCTGACCTGCCGAGCCGCTATGGCCTCGTCTGCCTGGGGCCGATAGAATACCAGAGAGTAGGCAGCCGTCTCTGTCGTGTTGCCGAGGGATATTATTAAGCTTCGCAAATCGTAAAGACATGGCCCTGGTTTTGGGGCCCGTTGGTGTCCCTTGGTTTTGCGAAGATCAATAATATCCCTTGGGCCGGGGGCAATGCCATACGAGGTTCGGTCGGTAAGGGGAATCCATGAGAACCCTGTATGTGTTGATTGTTTTCTGGATTGTTGTTTTGGTGGTGGTGTTGGGGGCGGTATTGGTAGGGGCGGTGATGATTTGGCGGGAGTGGTTTGATGTTCGGCCGGCCGGTCCGCTTTCTATGTCAGAATGTCCCGAATATCCCCCGTTGGCATATGCCCAAGAACCTCCGTCGGAAGAACCACCCAGTCTGGGCGTGCCGATCCTGTATCAACTGAGCCGTCAATGGGTGGCCGATGTGGGCCGACCGGTAGGCGTGGCCGTCGATGGGAAGGACCGCATCTATGTGGCCGGTCAGGCGAGGGTCCAGGTTTTTGACCAGGCCGGTACGGTGCTTGCCCAATGGGAGCTGAAAGAACCGGCCCGATGCATTGGGGCGGCACCCGCCCACCACTGCCGACCCGGAGCGGTGTATCTGGGTTACGCTGGTCGTGTGGAAATACGTACAGAAAAGGGCGGGGTCATCGGCGCTTGGCCTTTGCCTGCCGAAAAGGCGGAACCCACTTCCATTGCCCTGGCCGAGAAGGAAATCTTCGTGGCCGATGCGGCTGCCGCATGCGTCCATCGGTTCGACGCGGAAGGCAAACTTTTGGGTCAGATCGGCAAAGCGGACGCGGCTCGAGGCTATCCGGGACTAATACTGCCCAGTCCTTATTGTGATGTGGCAGTGGATGCGGCGGGACTTGTTTGGGTGGCCAATCCGGGGCTACTTCGGTTGGAGGCGTATCGGCCCGGGGACGGTCGGCTGGAACGCTTCTGGGACGGCAAGGGCCCGGGAGGAGAGTCTGGCTTTTTCGGCTGTTGCAATCCGGCGCACTTTTGTATCCTTCCCGACGGCCGGTTTGTTACCGCAGAAAAAGGACGTCTGCGGCTGAAGGTCTATTCGGCCGACGGCGACTTGCTCGGCTGGGTGGTAAGCCCTTCGGAGTGGCAAAAGCTGGCCGAGGCGGATCGGGCTGTGCCCCAGGCCGTAAAACCAGAGCATTGGACAGAGCGGATCGAGGCCGCCGACGTGGCCGCCGACTCCCAAGGACGGATCGCCGTGCTCTATTTGGCAAACAGCAGAGTGTACTTATTTGAACCTAGCGATTCCCCAGCCTCAGCGTCGCCTGAGGCTTCCCCTACCCTATCGGAGCCCGGCGGAGACCCGAAATAGGTGAGTCGCTGGATTCGGCGAAAGGGATACCAATTCCCAGGAACACTTTAGCCGAGGGGAGCAACTGGGCTCTCCCCTGGCGGGCTAAATCCAGTGTGTCATTCCCGCACAAGGGGGAATCCAGAAAGTAGGAGAAGTTCATATGGCCTTGGAGCCGCTTGCCACACAGGAACACCCTAGCAAGTGCCACGCAGCCTGGATTCCTGCTTACGCAGGAATGACACATCGTTCTCATCTATTCAGCTAAAATGTTACCAATTCCCACGATTCTCAAGAGTCCCTCTCAAGAGTCTCCACAATGCCTGAAGAAAACCGAAAACATCCGGAGTGCCAGTTGCCGGTGCGGAACCGGCGGGAATGGCTGGGCTGGTTGGGTCGGCAGGTGAGTTTGGCCGCCTTTGCCGCCTTCGCCGCCCTGCTGGGGTTTCGCCGCGGCAGCCCCGCATCGTCGTCTGGTTCGGGTTCTGCCCAAGGGGGACGACCGTTTTGTATCCCTGGTATGGAAACCGGCATGGCCCGGTTCAGATGCCGATCCTGCCCCGGTTCTCTCCATTGCCCCCTTGCTGAGGGCAGCAGGACATCGGAGTTCTTCCCATCGCTGCGGGAATCCGCCCCCTATACATCTGTAACGGCATCGACGGCGGATTCCGGCCCACGTCCCCCTTCCCCGGAGCCGAACCGATGAGTTGTCCCATGCATTTGCCGGAAAGCCACGAGCCGGAGAAAAACAGGCTTCCGCCCGGGTCGTCGGAGTCCTTGGACCGGCGCCGGTTTTTGGTCGAGGGGGTTCGGGTTGCCGGTGTGGTGTTGCTGGGCGGTACGGCAGCCGGTCTGGCCGCCCATAGCAGCCCCAACGATCTGCTGGTCTGGCAGATCGACCCGGACCTTTGCACGGCCTGTGGCCGATGTGCCACCGAATGTGTGTTGGACCCGTCGGCCGTCAAAGCAGTGCAATTTTATCCCCTCTGTGCGATGTGCGACGTATGCACCGGCTATTTCGATCCCAACCATCAGGAGCGGACTACCGCGGCCGAAAACCAAATCTGCCCCACTGGTGCGATCCGCCGGGTTTTGGTGGCCGAACAAGCCGGTGTGCCACGGTTTGAATACCATATCGACGAACCGCTCTGTATTGGTTGCGGCAAATGCGTGGCCGGTTGTGCGATGATGAACGGTTCGTTGTATCTCCAAGTTCGGCATGACCGGTGCTGCAACTGCAACCAGTGCACCATTGCGCTGGCCTGTCCAGCCCAGGCGTTTCGGCGGGTGCCGGCCAGCAGACCGTATCTGCTAAAACGCAAAGCCCAAGCCATCCTGGACGCCAAGGAGCAAAAAGGATGATGCGGGACGAAGCCAAGACGGGAAGCCCGGTCGGCCAAGGCTGCGCCCGCAGAATCGCCGGCACCATCCCCGGCAGGAAGAGGGCCGGTGGGCTGTTGGCCGTGGGAATCGTCGGGTTGGTGTTTTACTTCTGGCAGGCTGTGGCCTCCTGCGGGTGGGCGGAAGAGCTATTGGTTCGGCCGGAGATTCCCGGGTATCAAGCGCCGGATTGGCAGGCGGCCTATCAACGGGCTGCTCCGAAGCCGACCTGGCAAGAATGGCTCGATGTGGGCTATTTGGCCGGTGCATTGGCCCTGGCAAGCTGGTTGGCCCTGCGGCGCCGAAGCCGGACCGGACTCCTGCTGCTGTCGGTGGTCAGCCTGGTTTGGCTTGGCTTTTGGCGCAAAGGCTGTGTGTGCCCGATCGGGGCCATTCAGAATGTGGCAGCCGGATTGGCCGATCCGGACTTTTGGGTTCCCTGGTCGGTGCTGGCGATTTTTCTGTTGCCGTTGGTGGCCACGCTGTTTTTCGGCCGGACCTTTTGTGCGGCGGTCTGCCCGTTGGGGGCGATTCAGGAGTTGACGGCCCTTCGCCCTGTGCGAATGCCCGATTGGTTGGAGCAGGCCCTGGGGCTTGTGCCTTATGGGTATTTGGGGTTGGCGGTGGTGGGGGCGGCTTCGGGGGCCGGGTTTCTGATCTGCCAGTACGACCCGTTTGTGAACTTTTTCCGGCTAGGCGGCGACCGGGCCATGCTGCTTTTCGGCGGCGCACTGCTTTTGCTGGGAGTCTTTGTGGGCCGACCGTACTGCCGATTCCTTTGCCCGTATGGGGCGATGTTGGGACTAGTGGCCAAATGTTCCAAATGGCATGTCTCGATCGCTCCGGAGGCGTGCATCAATTGCCGATTGTGTGAAGAGGCTTGTCCGTATGGGGCGATTTTGCCGCCCACAGCGCCGCTGGAACCGTCCCAACGGCCGGTTGCCCGTCGTCGGTTGGCGGTGCTGGTGATCCTGTTTCCCGTTCTCGTGGCGGCAGGGGCCGGTTTGGGGGCCCTGTTGGATCGGGCCTTGGCCTGGATGCACCCGACCGTGCGATTGGCTAGCCAGGTCCGGTTGGCCGAACGGGCGCAGGCCGAATCGTTCCCCTGGCCGACCACGCAGCAGCTCGAAGCCTTCCGCTCCCAAGGCCGATCCGCCCAGGAACTTTTTGCCCAAGCCCTTCGACTCCAGAAATGGTTCCGTTGGGCAGGAATCCTGCTTGGCGCTTGGGTCGGCCTGGTGATCGGCGTTAAACTCATCCATCTGTCCATCTATCCCCACCGGCCGGATTACCAGGTGGATCGGTCCCGCTGCGTATCCTGCGGCCGATGCTTCTGGTATTGCCCGCTGGAACAGGTCCGCCGGGGCTGGATACGGGACATCGCCGAACTGGTGCCGGCCGATCGCCTGCCCCAGCCAGAACGGTTGCCGCCGGCGGATCGGATGCCCTAGGGGATGGACGGCCCAACCGAGCCGCCTGTGCCAGCCGGGGGAGGCGACTTGCACGGCGATTGGACCTTGGCCCCGGGACCGTAAGGGATCGCTCCGCGGCGATCCACCTCATAGCCCCATCGGCGAAGATATTCCTGCCGAGGCCGGAAATCATCGCCAATCCGCTTCAAAGCGGCCTGGAGTTGGTCATCTAATTGGCGTTGCAAGTCGGCATACTCCGCTTGTCCGGCCAAGTTTTTCTGTTGGTACGGGTCGGCCTGATCGTCAAACAGAAGCCAGGGGCCTTCGAGGTCCCGAACATAAGTATATCGGCTGGTCCGCAGTCCTCGGTATTCTTTGCCATCGAAGTTGTCGGCAAAAGGGGCGAGATTCATCACCAGGACGGGTCGATCGGGCCGTTCCGGTCCGCCCCGCAGCAGGTCCGACAGGTCTTCGCCTTCGACGGTGTTGGGCGGTTTTAGCCCGGCCAGGCCCAAAAGCGTGGGCATCAGATCCACCGTGCTGATCGGCGTTCGGACGACCCGGCCCTGGCGCCCGTGCACGCCAGGCCAACGCACCAAAAGCGGCACCCGCACCGATTCATCATACGGCACCTGTTTCCGATAGGGTGGTAGTCCGTGCGAGCCGAGCATTTCGCCGTGGTCGGAAGTAAAGACCAGAATGGTTCGGTCGGCTAGTCCGGTCTGTTCCAAGGCCTCCAGTATTTGGCCCACGCAGCGGTCCAGGGCGGCGCAATGGCCGTAGTAGCCGGCTGCCTCTTGGCGGAGCTTTTCCGTTTGCATTGGGGGCGGCACATTGGGGGCGAATTGGATTTTTTCCGGCGGGCACAGGGCCTGGCAATCCGGCGGCGCGGTCTGATGCGGAAAATGCGGCGGCCCGTAAGAAACAAATAACAAAAACGGCTCCCTTTGCCGAGCCGACTGCCGAAGATACTCTACCGCCGCCTGCGTCTGGGCAAACGCATCGTAGCCTTCCCAGAAACGTTTTTCCGGGCTTTGGCCGGTGTAATAATGCGACTTAAGATAATTATGATCACATTCGGCGGCCATCCAGAACCGAAACCCCTGACGACGTTCCGGCGGGATATAGGCGTCTCGACCGTGGCCGTCCAAGTGCCATTTGCCGATGTAAGCGGTCTGGTACCCGGCCTGAAGGAACACCTCGGCCAGGGTGAATTCTTCGTCCGGCAGATAGAGGTCGTTGAGGAACATGCCGGTCGTGGTGGGCAGTCTGCCAGTGAGGAGGGCGGCCCGATACGGGGTGCAAACCGGACAGACGGAAATGGCCCGATCAAAGCGGATGCTTTGCCGGGCCAGCCGATCCAGGTTCGGCGTATGCACGTTCGGGTCGCCTTCCCAAGGGGTGGCCTTGGCCCGCCATTGATCGACCAGGAGAAAGACGACGTTGGGCCTTTCTTTGGAGAGTTTTTCTGCCCCGGCAGGACGGTCCGAGGCGTCCGGTTTCTGAGGGGGATCAGACGGACTGGATGCTGCGCTCCAGGGGCTAGCGGCAGGACGGTCCGAGGCGTTCGGTTTCTGAGAGGGCTTGTTTTGTGGAGGCGGGGCCGGTTTGGCCTTCCGGGCCGGCGATTGGGGCTGGATTTGGTCGGGCGGCAGGTCCCGGCGGGCGTCCTGTTGAAACTGCTCCCACAAGCGGTTCCAAAGGGTTTCCAACTCCTTGGCCTTTTCCGGCTGTTGGGAAATCAGGTTTTTGGTTTCCCCGCGGTCGTTGGCCAGGTTGTAAAGTTCCCAGGGTTCGTCCCGGGCAGCCACCAATTTCCAATCGCCGCAACGGATGGCCCGATGCCCCTCATGTAAAAACCAGAAATACTCATGCTGCACGGTGCCGTCTTTTTCAAAAAGCGGGGCCATACTCTTCCCCGGTAGCGGCGGCCGCGCATGGCCGTTCCACTCCTTCGGCACTTCCACTCCCAGCAGGTCCAACACGGTGGGGAAAACATCCACGAAATGGACCGGCGTATGGCGTAGTTGGCCTACCGCTCGGATTCTGGCCGGCCAATGGACAATCAACGGCGTAGAAATGCCGCCCTCATGGACCCACACCTTATGCCGGCGAAACGGCGTGTTCGACACACTGGACCAGCCGGGACCCAGACAGAGAAACGTTTTGGCGCTTCCCGGCGGAGCGGTTCGGTCATGGCCGTCGCCTCGGACCATGATCTCCGCACTGGCCCCGTTGTCCGAAGCAAACAGAATAAGCGTATTGTTCCAGGCGCCCATTTTCTGGAGTTGTTCTAGCACCTGCCCGATGGCCTCGTCCATCAGGTGGACCATGGCGGCATGGATGGCCATTTTGGCCGTCTGAAAGGCCTGTTGCTCCGGGGTCAACTCCTGCCAGGGGAGAGGCCGATCCACCTCGCCGGGACCCAAAATCTTGAAGGCTTCGGGGAAATAGTAGGGCGGGCCAAGCTGCCGCTCCATGGGCGGCGGATCGTGTGCAACTAGGCCCATCTGCCGAAGCCGCTGCCCCCGCTCCTTTTGGATTTGGTTCCAGCCCACCTTGTACCGCTCCAAATACCGAGCTACCACCTCCTGCGGCGCCTGAAGCGGAAAATGGGGAGCAGTAAAACACAGATATAAGAAAAACGGCCGGTCGGCGTACTGCTGCTGGTGTTCCTGCAGGTATTTGATCGCATACCGGGCAATGGCCGAGGTGGCATAATACGGTTCCTCCGGACCGGGCGGGGGAAGCGGTTGGCCGTCTTCCCGGTGGTTTTTCGGTCCGAAATACCGATCATGGTCGTTGAGCACATAGGTATGGTCAAAACCGGCGTCCAAGGGCGAACCGTCGATGTGCCATTTGCCGCTGTGATAACATCGGTAGCCCTGCTGCCGAAGCAGTTCTGAAAGCAGCGGGGCCCAGGGGGGCCGTTGGCCTGGGGTGCCGCTTCGCACGCCCGGTACCGTGTCCCGTCGAACCTGCTGTGGATAATATCCGGTCATGATTGCTGCCCTGGACGGCCAGCAGCGGGCCGAATTGGAACACTGCGTAAACCGAAGTCCACCGGCTGCCAGCCGATCCAAATTCGGCGTCTCGATCTCTCCGCCATAACAGCCCAGATCGGAATATCCCATATCGTCGGCCAGGATGAGGAGCACGTTCGGCCGACGGGTATCGGCAGGCTTGGCCTTGGGTTTATCGGCAGGCTTGGCCGTAGGTGGACCGGCCGGGATGTTGGATTGGCCGGGCTGGACGGTGGGTTGACTGGGCTGGACGTTGGGTTGACCAGTTTGACCGTTGGGCTGGCTGGCCTGGACGGTGGGTTGCCCCGTTTGAACATTGGGTTGACCAGTTTGAATGTTGGGTGGGCTGGCCTGGAGGGTGGATGGACCAACTTGGGCGCTGGGTTGACCGGCCTGACCAGCCGATGGCGGCGCCGGCCCGGCGGGAGAAGCTCCTAAGCCACCCTCTCCCCCAGCGGGAGAGGGTGGCCTGCGCAGCAGGCCGGGTGAGGGGGTCTGTTTGGGCGTGCAATCCTCCGGCCCGCATAAGAGAGCGAATGAAACATTCGTCCTCTCAGCGTCCCCCTCACCCGGCTTCGCTTCGCTCAGCCGGCCTCTCCCGCCAGGGGAGAGGCGAATTTCTTTATCTACCGAAAGTGAAACCTGTTTTGCTTTGGGTTTGGGTTTTGCCGGTTTGGGCGAGCCAGCGTTCATCTGCTGAGGCCACTGCTGCATCCGCTGGATTTCAGCGGGGGTGGCTTTTTGTGTATGGAATTGCGACGGATCGACGTCGATGTACAAGGCCCGGTGTTTATCTGGGTCGAAATCCGGATTAGGCGTGTTGAGTTGGGCGCCGATCTGCTTTTGCCAGTTTTCCAGGGCCTGGCGGAGCCGATTGGCAAGTTCCGGCTGCTTTTCCGCCAGATTCGTTGTTTCGCCGATGTCTTCCTGGAGGTTATAGAGTTCCACTTGGCCGGTTTCGTACTGTAGGACGAGTTTCCATTGGCCTTGGCGGACGGCGCCGGCGGGTCGGCCACCCTGATTGGTGTAGTGCGGAAAATGCCAAAGCAGCAGTCGGCCGGAGTCGTCGGCGCCGGCAACCTTCGATCGAACGACGGCCTTGGAAGAGGTCTTTTCCGGCTCGGCGGACGAGGCCTGGGCACCGCCCGGTTGGAGAACCTCGGTTGCCGAACCGCTTCTGCTCTCCGGACACAACAGCCCGGCCACGCTCCGGCCATCGAGCCCTTCGGGCACAGGCAGCCCGACTAATTCCAAAATCGTGGGGGTCCAATCGGTATGGATCATTGGTTCATCAAGGACTTTGCCGGCCGGGATATGGCCAGGCCAACGCACGATCAGCGGGACCCGGAGCCCGCCTTCATACACAAAGCCTTTGCCCGCCCGATAGGGACCGTTGTGTGTTACCAGCCGATGCGGGCCTTCCGGCACATGCAGGCCGCCGTTGTCGGACGTGAAAATCACGATGGTCCTGTCGGCCAACTCCAACCGGTCCAACGTGTCCAGCAACCGGCCCACCGAATCGTCCAAGGTTTCGATCACCGCGGCATACACCGGCTCCAGCGCCTGGGCGTTTTTGGCGATCAGGTCCTGCCGGGCCGTATAAGGAATGTGCGGCGCATTATGGGCCAGATAGAGGAAAAAGGGCCGGTCGCGGTTGGCCTGGATGAACCGCTCGGCCGCGGCCGTCAGATCGTATTCTCCTTTGCCGCCCTCGGTCTCCGATGGGACGGTGTTCGCTTTACCAGGATGAACAAAATCGAACCCTTGCTCGGCTGGTCCGAATCCCTGGCCGCCCAGGTGCCATTTGCCAATGCAGGCGGTTGCATACCCGGCCTGCTTGAGGCGCTCGGCCAGGGTGATTTCCTCCAGCGGCAATTGCATGGCGATCTTGGGCTGGAGGAGTTTTTGGCTGGGCATGTCCGGACGGCCCGGCAGAAACGTGGTCAGATGCAATCGGGCAGGGTCTTTCCCGGTCACAATGGCCGCCCGACTCGGCGAACATACCGGCGAGGCGGCATAGGCACTGCTCCACCGCCCCCCCTGCGAGGCCAACCGGTCCAGATGCGGCGTATGATGCTCGCTCCGGCCATAACAGGCCAAATCATAGATGCCCAGATCATCGGCCAGGATAAAGACGATATTCGGCCGGTTGGGCGTCTTGGCTGCCTCGGCCGGTCCGTCCGCCGAAACCTCCGTCGCCAACAAACCCAGCACAAACCCGGCTACCGAAAACGTCACTCGGACCATCCCAGAACCCTCCTCTGTGTAAAGCCAACCGCTCTCCAAGGTTTACTCCATAATACCCCACCGGCTACAATGACAAAATATCCCGGAACATTTTCGCCGAGGGAAGCGATTTGCCTCTCCCCTGGCCGTCGAGAGGCCGACGGAGAGGGAGGACAGGCGCCCTGCCTGTCACCTAGCGGCTGCGGCGGCGATGGGTCATTCCTGCGTAAGCAGGAACCCAGTCTCCCTCTCCCCTTGTGGGAGAGGCCGGCGGAGGCGAAACCGACGCCGGGTGAGGGGGTCCAAAGTGTCATTCCTGCGAAAGCAGGAATCCAGGAAAAAAATTGGATTCCCACTTTCGTGGGAATGACATAGCAGGGGGCCTTTTTTCTCATTCCCGCGAAGGCGGGAATCCAGAAAAGAGAAGAAATCCCTATTGCCGGGATTCCTGCTTACGCAGGAATGACACATCGCTTGACTTCATTTGGCTAACGTGTACCTGGATTCCCGCTTGCGCGGGAATGACACGTTGCGTCTTCCAAGCGGTCTTTGAGACTCTTTTGTATTCTCCGCAAGTGTTCAGAAAACTCTCCAAAGGAGGACTATCCAATGCACCCTTCAGGGACTCATCCTGGGAAGAATCGGCGGAAAAGGACGCTCCATCGGCGGGAGTACCTCCGGGCTGCGGCCGGGGCGACGGCAGGTGCGGCCGGGTTGGGCCTGTGGCCCTTGGCACGGGCCGTCCACGCCCAAGGAACCGAGATCTTAAAAATCGGCTTGGTCGGTTGCGGCGGGCGGGGAACCGGCGCAGCAGCCGACGCCCTCCAGGCCGATCCCCATACCAAACTCGTGGCCATGGGAGATATTTTCCGGGACAGGCTCCAGGCGAGCCGAAAAAATCTCCAAACCCTTTTCGGCGATCGGGTCGATGTGCCCGAGGAGCGGGCGTTTCTGGGATGGGACGCGTATCGGCATGTGATCGAATGTTCTGATGTCGTGCTTCTGGCCCTGCCCACCTTTTTCCATCCCCATTATCTGAAGGCGGCCGTGGAAGCCGGTAAACACGTCTTCTGCGAAAAAATCCATGCGGTGGACGCCCCCGGAGTGCGCATGGTCCTGGAGGCCGCAGAACTGGCCCAGAAAAAGGGCCTTTCCGTTGTTTCCGGCCTGGCCTGGCGATACGATACAGGCGTACAGGAAACCATGAAACGGGTCCACGACGGGGCGATCGGCCAGATCGTGGCCATCGAGGAAATCTGCAACACCGGGTTTTTGCGTTCTGTGCCGCGGCGGCCCGAATGGACCGAAATGGAGTACCAACTGCGGGATTGGTATAACTTCTTCTGGCTGGCCTGCGACCTGCCAGGGTTGAACATGGTGCACAATTTGGATAAGGCGGCCTGGGCCATGCACGACGAGCCGCCAGTGCGCTGCTGGGGCATGGGCGGTCGGCAAAGCCGGGTCGGCCCGCAGTACGGCGACGCCTGGGACCATTTCGCCGCCGTCTTCGAGTACGCCAACGGGGTGAAACTGTTCGGCTACTGCCGACAACAAGACGGCACGGCCACGGAAATTGCCGACCGATTTTACGGCACAGAAGGCCGATGCGATCTGTTGCGAAACCGCATCGTGGGCAAAGTGAACTGGCAATACCAGGGGCCGCCGTGCAACCGGTTCGTCCAGGAACAGGCCGCCCTGCTCCAGTCGATCCGAACCGGCAAGCCGATCAACAACGGTCTTTACATGGCCCGCAGCAGCCTGATGGCTATCATGATGACCTGGGCGGGTTATACGGGACAGGTGATCACCTGGGAGCAGGCAATGGCGTCCAAGCGGATTGTTGCGCCGCAGCGGCTGGCACTGGACGCCGATCCGCCCACCCAACCGGACGCCCAGGGCAACTACCCCATGCCCACCCCAGGCGTTACCCGTTTTGAGTGAGCGGCTCGATGGAAGGGACAAGTTCCTCTAGGGACTGGATCCCCAGAGGTAAGTTTCACCATCGGTGGGGTTCGACACGATTTTTACCTCCTCCAAGGGGGAAGGCTCCGGCCGAGTGGATACGGTCAAACTCAAATGGTACACTTTTTCTATGCCCCCAGCAGAAACGAAGAAAAGAAATCCACCCGAACCTTTCTTTCGGCCCCTCAGAGGCTGTCCCGAAAATCTGTTTTTAGGCAGAGGGACCAGCCAACCGCCAGCCCCCAGACTGCCAAAGAGCCTAACAAATCGGCAGTTTGACAAAGCAGAACGGTTGGCAAAGCAGCGGGGCCACCGCCGGTTATCCATTTCGGGACAGCCTCTATGAAGCTGTGGGGAAAAACCGTTGGGAGCTGGAATGGCCGAGCTTCCTGCAACCTCCACCCTCATCAACACCCACAAAAAAGGGCACTTGAGTAAGCCAGGATGCCATGGAAAGATCAGGTAAGAGCCTCCGGGAGGCCATTTCGGGACAGCCTCTAAGTAGTGTTCTGAAGCAGGCTGGCCGAACGCCATCCCCTCGGACAAGGAGACTGCTGTTTCGGCCGGCCAGCGCGTATGTGCCGTTGATGGTGGTCTTGGCAGCCATGTCGGCCGGCATTGTGGCCGACCGGTACTCCGGCATCCCTCTGGGCCTGTGGACTCTGCTGGCCGGAGGCGGCCTAACCGGATGGCTGGCCTGTTGGATCTGGAAACGGGATCGGCTGGCTTGCGCTGGGCTGCTGCTGGCGGTGGCCGCGGCAGGCGGCACCTGGCATCATCTTTGGTGGCGTCTTTTCAACCCCTGGGAAATGGCCCGCTATGCAACAGGACCTGCCACCTCCTCCCCTGGGTCTCTCCTTACCGAGGGCCATTTCCCGACGGACTCGGAGTCCCAGGGGGTAATGCTCCCGGAAGCCGCCCCCGAGGGGGACGGGCAGTCCTGGCCCGACCGCTGGCCTGTAAAGCCCGTTGCCCTGGAAGCTACGGTGCTGAGCACCCCCGATGCGGTCCCTTTGTCTAGCACGATCCCTTGGCACCGGGAGAAGAATCTCCGGCGGTTCCGATTCGTGGCAGCCGTCTGCCGCATCCGGCACCGGAGCCAGTGGCGTCCGGCGTCCGGGCGGGTTTTGGTCTGGGTCGCTGCGCACCGATTGGAGGACCTAACCGGCCGATTTGGCCTGGGCGATCGGATACGGATTTTCGGCCAACTGGGCCGGATTCCCCCGCCGGCCAATCCCGGACAATACGATTTTGCGGACCTGATGCGCAGTTACCGAGTCCTGTGCACGCTGAGTTGTTCGGGGCCGGAATGTATTGAACTTATATATTCCGCAGCGTGGTATCGGCCCGATCGGCTTCTGGACGCATTCCGTCGGTATAGTGCTGCACGATTTCTCCAGGATATGCCGAATCCGCAGAGGAAATCTCTGCCAAACCGGCAGAGGGAATGGGCTGGAGAGGCTTCCGGAGCCGACCGTTCGGAGGAGGCAGCCGCCCGGCAGGTTGCCGATGCCGTTGTGGCGGATGCCGCCGAGTCCGGCGCTTCGGCAATAGCGCAACTGGCCGCCACCATCCTGCTGGGGCTTCGCGAGGAATTGCCGCCCGATTACACAGAACCGTTCGTTCGTACAGGTACTGTTCATTTGTTGGCTATTTCCGGGTTTCATGTGGGGATGGTGATGGTGTTGGTTGGGCTGTTGATGCGGGTGGCCGGCGCCGGTCAGAAGGTGGAGATGGTTGTGGTAGCAGGTGCGTGTTTGGCCTACATGTTTCTTTCTGGGGCCCGGCCGGCCACGGTGCGGGCAGTCGTGTTGGTGGAGCTGGCCTGCCTGGCCGCCCTGGTAGGCCGACGCCCCTTCGGGTGGAACACCTTGGCCGCTGCGGGTCTGATCATCCTGGCCCTGAATCCCACCGAACTGTTTCGCCTGGGAACCCAACTGTCTTTCCTTTCCGTTGGAGCGTTGTTTCTTTTGGTCCCGGAAGGCCGATTGCCGCGTCTTACCCCGCCGAAGCCGCCAGGCAGCCCTTGGTATCCGGCGCAGGCTTGGTTCCGCAAAATACAGAAACTGCTTGGGAACCGAGTGTTGGCGGAAGGCCAAGAGTCGGTTTGGCAACACCTGCGGCGATGGATGGATTCCGTGGGGACTTGGCTGGGACCGCTGGATCCCACAGAGCCGCTGGATCGGCTGATTCTCCGCTCCATGAGCCGAACCGAACGCTGCCTGCGCTGGCTGGTGCGCACGATGGGGTTTATGGTTTTCGCCGGGGCGGCCATTTGGGCTGTCGTAACGCCGCTGGTCATGGCAAGAATGCATTTATGTCCATTATCTGGTCTGTTGCTCAATGTCCCCGCCTGCTTTGCGACCATGGGGGCCATGATAAGCGGCGGCCTTTTCCTGATCGCAGGTTGGATATGGACACCGTTGGGGCGCCTGTTGGCCGGGTTCTGTTATTTCTGCTTGAAGTTTCTCACAGGGCTCATTGATTGGGCCGCCGAGTGGCCGGGAAGTTATTTTTGGACGCCAGGGCCGGCCAGTTGGTGGCTGGCAGGTTTTTACGGCGGATTGGCCGCCTGGTTGGTCTGGCTGCGGAGGCGATGGTCGCTTCGCTGGGCGGTGGCGGCCTTGGGGGTGTGGATAGCCCTAGGCCTTTGGGCCAACCCGATTCTCCAATCCCTCCGACGCAGGGAACCCGGCCAATGGGAGTGCGCTTTTCTTTCGGTAGGCCATGGACTGGCCGTGGTCCTCCATTTGCCGGACGGCCAAACTTGGCTGTACGACGCTGGCTCGGTGGGGCCGCCCGAACGTACCGCCGAGCTTATTGCCGGGTATCTCTGGTCCCGGGGCATCCGCCGGTTGAACACTGTTTTTCTGAGCCATGCCGATCAGGATCACTATAATGCCCTGCCCGAGCTAATGGAACAAATCTCCATTGATCGGGTGATCATGCCTCCCGGGATGCTTCGGCAAATCGGCCAACTGGGCAGGGCCGAACAACCGGCTTCCCCATCGGAGAAGTCGCCCGCTGGTGGCGCTGTGTGCCAGAAAGCGGCTGCGACCGATCAGGCGAAGGAAGGTGTTTCGGTCGATTCTCGGCAGGAAAATCGCCAAGGAAAGCCTAGCGGCGGGGAAGCCCCGTTATCCAAGTTATATGACGCAATTCGCCGGGAAGGTGGTTTCATCTACAGTATCCATGCCCCCTGGTCCTGGCAGCCGGCGCCCGGAATGACCTGTTGGGTCTTCCATCCTCCGGCCCAAGGGGTACCCGGCAATGACAACGCCAACAGCCTGGTGCTGGGCTTAGAAATCCATGGCCGGCGGGTACTGCTAGCCGGCGACCTGGAACCGCCCGGCATCCAAAGGGTCTTGGTTCAACCGCGCTGGCCGTGCGATCTGATGCTCGTGCCGCATCATGGAAGCCGAAAGAGTATGCCGGCCGCACTGGCCGAATGGTGTCGGCCGCACTGGGCCGTCATCAGCGGCGGTCGGCTCCTGCCCACCAAAGAAACAGAACATCACTACCGTTCCGCCGGCGCTCGCATTGTGCACACGGGCCGACACGGCGCCATCCTGGCCGAACTGTCGCCCCAGCAGGTCCGCCTCCACACCCAATGGCCGGTGCAAGACACGACCGCTCCCTGAACGTCAAACACGTTCCGGGGCTTTCGTTTTTGGCAGCCGAAGGGACAACGGTTACCGCTTGACCGGCTCGAAGACCACATAATCGATGCCGAACATGTAGGCCTTGATGGCCTGGGGATTAGCGCCGACAATTTCCACGGTCAAAGTATGTTCCCCTTCGGTCAGTTCAAAGGTTCCCAACGGGATGGGATCGGTGTTGACGACCTCCGGGTTATAGAGGTCGATGGGTTGGCCGGCTTTTTGGCCGTCCACGTAAAACTGCACGATCCCATAATCCTTGGCCTTGGTGAGCACGACGCTGAGCTTATAGGCGCCGGTCTTTTTGACCGGCAGGGCCAGTTGGAGTTTATCGCCCGGTTTGGCGCCGGTCCACCAGAGCTGATCGTTGTTTTTCCATTTGCCGCCTTTGAACGGGGCCATGCCCTGGGTCTGGACGTTTCCGGGCGGCTCGCCGAGGATTTTGAACCCACCGGCCATGGGCGGCTGTTTGACGTAGTAATCGTGCCGATCCTGGACCGGCACCGGCTCATAGAGGTCTTTGCCGCCCGGTGCCTGATACCAGACCACCGTTACCGCATATTGGGTCCCTTTTTCTTCAGTACGGAAGTATTTTTCGATGTACCCGTCAAATGCCTTTTGGAACGGCACATTGTCGGCCAGATGCCATCGGAGGACCGACTGATGTCCTTTGTTGTTGCTGGTCATGGTTTGGGCGTGGAAGGGCCGTTGGAAAAGTCCCGGATGGCACCAGGCATAGCCGAAGTAATCTTCACTGCCGGTGCCGAAGGTAGAGGGGAACTTTTCTCCATCGACGAAGAACTTTTCATCGCCTTCGCCCCACCAACCGCCTGCTGGGTTCCACACATGGAGCATCACGCCGCAGTATCGGCCTCGGCCTTCGGTACGCAGTAGCGACCAATCCGGCCACCGATCCGCCGGAACCGGGAAGGTATCCCGATGCCATTTGCAGTAGAAATGCCCTAACTGTTCAAAGGGCCGGCCGAGCGGGGCATGGACCAGTTCGTATTCTACCTCACGGGGCGTCTGATCTTCGTTAACCAGTTCCACCAAGGCCGAGCGGGCAAACGGCATGTACCAATAGGCATAGGCGCCCTCCGCGGTCATGCCGGTCGGCACGGTTTTATACTGGTTATAGCCGGGAGCGGTGCCGAAAAAGTCGCCCACCGGGCACCAAACCTGCGGTTTTTCCGCTCCGTCGAAGGTGATCCGCAGAAGCAGCCGTCGGAGGGCGGCCATTTCGTCCTGCCGATCTTTCAGTGCCATGCGGCCCCGAATGGCGGTGATCGCCCGGGGACCTTGGAGAGTAACTTTGTGCACCTGACCCGGTTCCAGTCGAACCGTTTCTTTCACCACCTCCTGGCCAGGTCGATCCCCCTTGGGATCGGTGCCCTGGTGGTCCCGAAGCCAATCGTTCAACTTCTGAAGTTCCTGGGCATGTTCCTGGGCCAGTTGCACCGAAAAGGTGGGCACCTGGGTCCCTTTCGGAAAGGTGGTATAAACGATGTGGTAATAGGCGCCCCAGCCCGGCTCGGCAACAATTTTACAGGATTTCTGATACGGAATCGGATAGTAGAGGTTCTGGCCGCTGGCGCCCAGCTTGTTCAGGTCATAGGAGAGCATCGGATAATTAAACGGCGGGGTCTGGCCAGTAAAGTAGTCCTTAAACGGCAGATCGACCACGGGCGTTTCTTGGCCGTCCAGATAGATTTTTACCCGGCCCTCCTGCGCACGGGCCGACCAGATGCGCCAGATGCAGCCGGGGCCTTCCATCTCGGCAAAGACGGACAGATGGCCTTCTTTGCGGATGATGCCGCCGCCGTCGCCGTTGGCATCCCAGTGAATATATTTATCCTGTTTGGGGTCGTATTGGCTGGCCCGATCCCAACTGGACCATTGTTTACAGGTTTCGCCTGGGGCGGGCAGCACGGCCAAATGCTCCAAATCCACCAGTCGCCAGATCAAATCCCGATAGGTGAGCTTTTCCTGAGCCTGGGCGGCCGGAAGGACCCAAACCACCCACAAGACCACCAGCATCCCAGCTACCAGTTGCCATCGGTTCATGATCCGCCTCCTTTAGCAACAGGGAACACCGAAAACAGCCACGGAAACTTCAAGCATCATTTTAGCGGGGAGGGCTTCCCGTGTCCAGCCCCCGAAGGAGGATTCCCTACTCCCAGTCCATCGAGCGGTTACAGCAGGGCTTCGAGCAGGCCGGTCAGTTCCGCTTCGGGCACGTCTCGGGGATTGCCTTGCATGCTGCTGCCATAGGAATCGTGGACAATGGCCGGGATTTGTTCCGGCCGGACGCCCAGTTGGCTTAATCGGCCTGGCAATCCTAACCGGCAGCAAAGCTCTTCGACGGCTTCGATCAGGGCTTGCACCGCCGCCTCGGCCGAACAACCAGCGGGCAGGTGCAGGAGCATGTGGGCCAGCTCGGCCAATTCCGTTTGCCGAACCTGCGCGTTGACGCGCAGAGCCGTCGGCAAAAGCATGGCACAGGCCAGGCCATGCGGTACCCGCGCATGGACGCCCAGAGCGGCGGCCACCCCATGGGCCAGACCCAATCCGGAATTGGCCAGCGCCATCCCCGACAGCAACGCCGCCTGCGCCATGCGACTCCGGGCCTGCTGATGCGTCGGCTCCCGAAACGCCACCGGTAATGCCGACCAGGCCAACTGAAGCCCCTGGAGACAAAGGGCCTGGGGGATCGGCTGGGCACGGCGGGAAATATAGCTTTCGATCAATTGGGTAATGGCGTCCATGCCGCTGGCTGCGGTTACAGCCGCCGGTACACTGACCGACAGTTCCGGATCGACCAGAGCCACCCGCGGCAGAAGCCGATCGTCCCGCAGACTCCGCTTAAACGGCGGATCGTAGGAACTGATAACGGCGTTTTTGGTGGCTTCGGCGCCGGTGCCTGCGGTGGTGGGCATCGCCAAAACCGGCAGGGGGTCTTCGACCAAGCGGAGCCCCCGGCCCACGCCTTCCAGATAATCCTGCACCGAGGCGGACCCCGGTTGGACGGCCATGGCAGCCACCGCTTTGGCCAGGTCGATGGCCGATCCACCGCCCACGGCCAGCAGAAAATCGCCCGGTCCCACCCGGTCCTGGCGGAGTTGCTCGGCCAATCGGTCCACATCTGCTACCAGCGGCTCATGCTCCACCAATTCCATTCGGAGGGTGGTAATCCCCTCGTGGCAGAGCCACTCGGCCAGATCGTCCAGCAGACCCTGTTGGGCGAATTGGGCGGTACCGTAAATGATGGTGGCTCGTCGCCCCAGCCGGGCTGCCCATCGCCCCACCTCTTGCCGCCGACCCCAACCGAACACAATTCGGCCGGGGATCGAAAATTCATATTTCGTCGGCTCTTGCCAGTGCATCGACAGGCTCCTTCAGAAGGCAGGTTCTCCGGCCGGACGGGAGGCCCCCTCCGTGGAAGTACGGTCCTTTGGGCCCTATGGAATCTACGCACGGCACGTCCAGGCTGCCAGGGGATTGTCTGTTTCGGCTGAACTGGGAGTCTTCCCGGTCTTACAAAGCGTATGGCAAGGCACGGTGAATTCGGGCTAGGCAGGACTGCCGGCCCAGGATGGCCAGGGCGTCGAACATGCCCAGGCCGATGCTTGTGCCGGTTACCGCCACTCGTAGGGCATGGATGATGTCGGCCAGTTTGATCCCTTCGGCCTGGATAAACTCGTGCATCAGGTTTTCCAAACGGCCGGATTCAAACGGTTCTACCCGTTCCAATTGCTGGGCGAACCGCCGGAGCCGATCTGCCGTTCCCGGAATACGTAAACGTTTTTCTACTGCCACCGGATCGTATTCCAATCGGTCGTCGGGAACGAAAAAGTAGCCATAGTCCAAGATGTCCCCGGCCACCTTGATGCGGTCGCCGGCGGCTTGAAGGATTTGGGCGATTTTGGCCCGGAGGGGTTCAGGGCACGGCTCCGGGACCCAACCGACCTTCTGTACATACGGAAGGACCAGTTCTATTTTTCGGTCGATCGGCACGGCCCGCATATACCGATCCTGAAAGGCCCAGAGTTTTTGGGGGTCGAAACTGGCCGGGGCTTTATTGACCGCTTCGAGCGAAAAATACTGGATCAATTCTTCCCTAGTGAAGAACTCCCGTTGATCATCCAGGGCCCAACCCAACAGGGCCAGGTAATTGACCAGGGCTTCGGGCAGATAGCCCACCTGGCGATAAAAATCCACCACCACCGGATTGAAGGTTTCCAGATCGGTGGGCAGTCCTAGGCGGGCGGCGATGCGGCGGCCATGTTCTACCCGCTCGGCAAACTCTTTGTTTTTGAGGTATTGATCGAGTTTGCGTTTACTGAGTTTGACGCGGCTTCCGGGTTCGGCCACGAAAGGCAGATGGGCATACTGGGGCAGAGGGTAACCGAGCGCTTGGGCAATGAAGACTTGGCGGGGAGTATTGGACAAGTGTTCCTCCGCCCGGATCACATGCGTAATCCGAAATTCATAATCATCCACCACACTGGCCAAATGATACAAAAAGGTGCCGTCGGCCCGCTGGATGACATGGTCCTGTTCCTGCGCCCAGTCAAACTCCACGGGGCCCCGAATCAGATCGTGGAGGACCAGCGTGCCGGATCGGGGCATCTTCAAGCGAACCACTGCCTGCCGGCCCTGGGCCTCGAAGCGCCGGGCCTGCTCGGCCGTTTCGGCCATCCAACGACGGCTATAGACGAAGGGGCGGTTTTCCCGTTGGGCGGCTTGGCGTTCGGCCTGGATTTCTTCTGGCCGGGCGTAGTCTCGGTAGGCCGCTCCGACCTCCAAGAGGCGTTGGACTGCCTTTTGGTAAATCTCCAAACGTTGGGATTGGTAGTAGGGGGCATAGGGGCCGCCCACGTCCGGGCCTTCATCCCAGTCGATGCCCAGCCAGCGGAGACCGTCCAAAATCGGGCGCAGCGCCTCGGCTACCTGGCGCTCCTGATCCGTATCGTCGATCCGCAGGATAAACTGGCCGCCATGCCGCCGGGTAAACAGCCAGTTAAATAGGGCCGTCCGTACCCCCCCGATATGCAAATATCCGGTCGGACTCGGAGCAAAACGGGTTCGTACCATCATGGGACTCCCTCAGCCTCTGCGCTTAAGCTTAAAATACTTAATGTAGCATTTCCGAGGGTTGGACAAAAAGCCCCCCGACGGATGGACATCGAGAACCCCTACCTTGCAAATCCTAGAGACACGCAATTCCGTAGTATTTTAGCGGAACGAAGCTGCCCATGTGTCACTGCGGTTTGGGCAGGAATGCCACAGCAGGCCACTTCATTCGGCGAAAGTATTCTGGTGGTTTTTATCCCCATGGGAGAGGGGCGTGGGATGAATGCTTTTCCAGGGCCGTTATGGACAGGACCGATCGCACCGGAGGATGCTGGCGCAGTGCTCCGAATGCTATCGGAAGAAATCCCTCCGGAAGTAGCCCGAAGGTTGGAAGCGGTCGAACCTGGCAGGTGGGAAGAAACCCACTGGATGGTCCGGGGGGCCTATCGGGGGCGAGAATTGGTGGGGGTAGAGCTGGCCCATCTGCAGGCAGGGCGGACCGCAGTGCTGTGGCCTCCCCGGTTAACCCCTCCGGTGGGGATCGAAGTGGGGTTATTCCTGGTGGAAGCGGTTTGCCAGGAACTTGGGAGCCGGGCTGTTACGCTGGTGTATTGTTTTTTGGAGACGGATACTGGGGTGGAGAGCCGGTTGATGCAACTTGCCGGTTTTACCCGACTTGCCCAGTTGCTCTATCTTGTGTGCATGGAAGACCAGTTTCCTTCTCAGCGGCCCCTCAGCGCCCTCAGTTTTGAGCCTTACACTCCGGAAAACCACTCCCGGCTGGTCCGAACGGTCGAAGCCACCTATGGAGAAAGTCTGGATTGCCCCTTGCTGAACCAAAAGCGGGCTATGGAAGATGTCTTGGCTGGGTATCAAGCGACCGGGGTGCATCGACCCCATTTATGGCAGCTTGTGCGGGCCGATCAGCACGATGTGGGCTGTCTGCTCCTGACGGACCATCCGGAATTGGAGAGCTTGGAGTTGATCTATATGGGGCTTATTCCCTCGGCCAGGGGAAGAGGCTGGGGAATGGAGTTGGCCCGGCAAGCGCAGTGGTTGACCCGCCTAGCAGGTCGCAACCAATTGCTCCTGGGTGTCGATGCGGACAACTGGCCCGCTATTCGCACGTATGCGGCCGTGGGATTTCGCCAATGGGCAAGTCGGATGGTCTATGGAAAATTTTTGGAATCCCCATAGCCACCGATCCTCCTCATTCCCAGAAGATACCCTGCCCAGGAGAGCATGCTCCCAGGGGAAACTCGATGTTAGCGGCCACTAGGGATTACCCAAACCTATATGTTTCCCCTTGGGCGGCAGTAGAACAGCTTCCGCCCGCCCCCTCCATGGTTTCACTTTCGGATGGGCTTGGGCTACCGGTGGAGGGGTAGCTTATTCTGTCCGGGTGGCTGTTTCCTTCCCCGGAGGAGCCTGGAAGGGGTTATTGCCCCAGGAGATTGGGAGGAGGCAATCAGGGATGGGTCTTTCGGCGCCAGCGGCGGCAATCCGGGAAGGGCTGAGTGCCGCCGGGAGATTTGCGGCGGACGCAAGGAAGGGAAACCGGTTTTTGAGAAACTTGGGTTGGCAAAAAAAGTATCCCGTCTTAAGGGAAAAACTATCTTTTGAGCGGATAAGAAGTTGTGTCATCGGAGGAGGCAGGCTCCCTCCTGAGGGGGCCAAAAACCGAACAGGTTTTCCACCCCAGGCCAACAGACCCCGAATGCTCTTTTTCTTTCCGATCGGTTCGGGGCGAAAGGATTTTTCCGTTAGGAACAGGCTGCTTTCTTTTCCTTGCCCAAGCTTGTGGGAAAATTCCCTAAGGGGGTAGTTTGACAGCAGTGCTAGCATCGGTACAATCAGCCCACGGGTGAGAGAGACGTAGCCTCTGAAAAGCCGGGGTGTGTTGCTCGAAGATGTTCCGTTTCCATCGGATAGGGGGGTATTTTCGTTTTTTCCAGGGGCTTTCCGACGCCCTGCACCCCTAGGAGGAAACGGAGTCTTTGATCGGCGGAAAGAACCGTCTTGCCGGCACCATCGGAAGGCTACTTGGACTGAATCCCCCTGGTCGGGCCCCTCCGACGCTAGGCGTTTAGGGGGTGAAATATCCCATCGGCCCTCCCGATTGGGGAATGGGTTCCGGTGGATCCGGTCCACCTATCCACCCACGGGGAATGTGTGCGAGAGGAGGGAAGTGGTCTTGCTTGGTGGAAACACCATGAAGAAACCTCTGGGAAGGCAAAGTCCGTTTTTCGCCAAGCAGGCCAAGTAGGGACGCTTTTGGGGCGGACAGGATCTCATGAGTGCCGACAAGGATATCGTCGCTGCGGTGCAAGCCGCTTTGGCCCAACGCATTGGCCACCATCGGTATGAGCTGTGGTTTGGGACGGAAACCCAGCTTCAATGCCAGGGATCTACCCTGATTATCCATGTGCCGAATCGCTTTTTCCAAGCTTGGATTGCCGCCAATTTCCGGAGCGATCTGGCCGCATGTTGTCAGGAGGTGTTAGGGTTCTGTCCCGAGTTCCGTTTTGAGGTAGCAGACGGGGGAAGTGCCAGTTCGTCCCCCAGTGGGCCGTCCCCTGGCCGAAAACGTCCCACCGAGCCAAAAGGCGCCTGCTGTGCAAATGGCCAGGCAGGTCTGCTTCCGCTGTTTTCCGAGCCGGCAGAAGAACCGACCGGAGCCGCCCTATCTGAAAAGGACTCTCCTGTTGGGACGGTCTCAGGTGGGGCGGCCGCAGGCGAAGCGGTTTCCGAGAGCGGAGCCTCGGAAGCTTCCTCCGCGCCAAACTCCGTTTCCGGCACTTCGGCCAACGGAGTGGGGGTGGGCAAACGGCGGGCCCCGGGGGGGCCGGCTGGTTCTTTGGAATCCAAGCCTGCCGGGAACCGAACCCTACCCGGCCGCCGGTTTGCCGACTTCGACTCGTTTATCACCGGCCCATCGAATCAGTTAGCTCGGAGTTCAGCGGAGATGGTGGTGGCCAGTCCGGGCACGATTTCGCCGTTGGTCCTGTGTGGGCCGACCGGCGTGGGAAAAACCCATCTGTTGGAGGCGATCTGGACGGCGCTGCGGCGTCGGCATCCGGCGCTGCTGGCCGTGTATGTTTCGGCGGAAGAATTCACCAGCAGTTACGTGGAGGCCCTTCGGGTAAGCGGGGTACCCAATTTCCGGCGGAAATACCGGGGTGTGGACGTGCTGCTGATAGACGATTTGCAGTTTTTCGGAGGCAAGCGAAGTACCCAGCAGGAACTTCTGTATACGATCGAGGCGTTGCAGCAGGCGGGCCGACAATTGGTCTTTGCCGCCTCCGATCCCCCTAGGGAGGTGCCCGGCCTGTTGCCCGATTTGGCAGCCCGGTTGGATAGCGGGGTAGTCTGTCGGATTGCTCCGCCGGAGTATGAGACCCGACTTCGTCTGGTAGCCCAGTATGCCCGACGGATGGGCATGTCGATGCCGGAAGAGGTGGCGGAGTTTGTGGCTGGTCAGTTTCGGCACCATGCCTGGGAATTGTCCGGAGCCGTCTGCCGGTTACATGCGGCGTTGTGTGCCACGGGGGAGAATCTGACCGTGGAGTTTGCCCGTCGGGTGTTGGCCGATATGCTGGCCGCCCGCCAACACGTGGTCCAACTGGCCGACATCCGGAACGCCGTCTGTGAAGTCTTTCAGATTGAGCCGGCCGGATTGTGTGGACGGGGCAAACAGCGCCAGTTGAGTTATCCGCGGATGTTAGCCATGTGGCTGGCCCGCAAATACACTCGGGCCGCCTTGAGCGAAATCGGCCAGTTCTTCGGCGGCCGAAGCCATAGCACGGTGCTTTTTGCGCAAAAGCAGGTGGAGCGTTGGCTCAGCCAGGGTCGGCCGCTCCGCCTGGCAGGCACCCTCTGGTACCCGGAAGAGGCGATTCGGCAAGTGGAAAAATGCCTTCAGGTGGGATAACCTCCCCAAAGGGCGCTGTAACCTGGGAGGACGAACGGCCCGTTCGGAAATTCTGCACTGGTGGACTTCTCGTGCCCAATCCCACGGAAAAGACGAGCGGCACGTTCGCCCATGTGCAGGCCGAAGACGGTCGCTCCCAGACCAAGAGGGTAAATGTCCACCCCTCTGCCGACCTACAGACTCAAATCATGGGGCCTCCCTTCGGCTCCATCCTTTCCGTTTTCCAATGGGCCTCTGTTGCTTCTCCGTTCCACCTCGATAACAACAGGAGATCCCCAAGAGTAAAATCCCTTCTTGGCATTTTTGTCTGGGAGGCGGTGGGGTTCGGACCGTCTAGCCCAATAGAAGCCCCGGGATTTCTTCCCCTGATAAGGAAGCTACAATAAAAGGAAAGGTTGGGGATTTTTTTCTTGTCTTGAGCGAGGTGTGGGCAGGTATGAAGATTTCTATTCGATTGGCTTCTTTATTGGAACATGTGCGGAATCGGCGAGGCCTCATCGCAGAGATAGAAAAATACACCGGCATCGAACGGCATACCATCACCGGACTACTGAGCAATACGGTGAAATATGTTTCCCTGGATGCCTTGGCCAAAATCAGCGATTATCTGATTGCGGTGCATGGGGTGGATCCCGCCATTTTGCCGGGGGCCTTGCTGGGCCGAGACCCAGAGCACTTCTGGGAGATGCTGAGTTCTTGCGGACAGGTGGAATTTTGTATCGGTGCCCGGGTGTCGCCTGATTGGCCGGGGGCCGAATACGTCATGTCCACCGATTCTCGGCTTCAGGGGATGCTGCTTTCCAAACTTTCGCAGTGGGAAATTCAGCAGATGCACGCTGCGGGAGCGTCCGCGGAACCCGGGGCGGAGCAAAGCGGATCGAGCAAGCCCCCTGGCCCTGCTCCCCGTGGAGGCCCAGCGGAACCGGACAGCCAAGGCCGGGCGGGCCCATTCCGACGTCAACATCCCCGCTTCCATTTGATCACGGCCCCCGAACGTCATATTCGGCCGGATAACCCAGGGCCTCAGTGGGCCGAGATTGTCGCCCGCGCACGGGCCGTCTATGAAAATGGTCCAGCAACTGCCTCCACCGCAACGTCGTGGCCCTGGCAGTCGGCCGCCGGACAAGGTCGAGCCTTGGTGGCCCTGGGCAGTGTGAAAGTCAATCCGGTGGTGGAACTGATCTTGGCGCATGCGTTTCGGGCCGAACCGTTCGCCAGTTTGGACCACCTACCGAAAGCCTCCCAGCGCCCCTGTCCCCTGCTGTTCCGATATCGAGACGATGATCCCCAGCCGCCTTCCTTCTGCGGAGGCGTGCAAATAGCAGCCGACACTCCTGCCCCCTGGCCGGGAATTTATTACGAGACCCAACCTGGTCAATGGGCCTGTTGCCCTTGGGACGCCGAGACGCATGATGCCGCCTTTTTGATGTTTGCGATGTATCCGGCCCGGAGGCGGGTGGAAGTGGCCTGCGGCGGCTTCAGTAGCCGCGCCACCCATTGCCTGACCGATAAACTAGACGAGATCATCTCCGCCTTAGGAGAACCTCTGTTCTCGACGCCCCAACTGACCCTTGGCATGTACGTGATCGAATTCCGTTTCGCCACTCCACCGACGGCTAAAGATCCCGAACCGGCCGAATACCGGGTGCTGCCCATCCCCCGGGAAGTGCTCAGCCACCGGTTGGCCCATTGGAAATAAGAGCTTTTCCCCATACCCCAGCGTAGCGGCCCCGGAAAGGAATCCGACCAGGGGTTTTCGAAGCGATGCACGTGAACTCCCGCCCGCTCTTTTAGGAGCTGTCCGAAATTCCGTTTTTAGCCCGATGGACTACCAACCGACGGCCCCCAGACTGCCAAAACCTCCATAAACCCGGGCACTTTGGTAAATCGGAAGGGTTTGGCAACGGACCGGGCCGCCCCCGCGTACCATTTCGGGACAGCCTTTTAGAAGCCCCCACCCCTGGGAAGGCTACTGTCCGGCAGCGGTTACCACCGCATATGCCGAGAGGCTCGGGGTGCTTTGAGAATCCAGATCCGTCTCGATCTGGATGGTGTGGCTTACCTTGCCCGGCTCTTTGCCGGCAATAAATGTAATTGGTATCACATGGACCGTCTTGGGCGTACGATCCGGCGGGAGAGTAATTTGGAAGCACTCGGCATCGGCATGAACGGAAAGAATCCGGAAAGGCTTGCTGGCCCGGACGACCACCTGTTTGGTGATTTTTTGCCCCGGTGCCACCACCCCTAAAAACAGCGACGCCGGGCTTACCGTAATCCCTGAGCGAATCCGGCCTTCGACCAACACCGGCAATTGGTTACTGACAGGATCATTGGTTACCAGAATCAGATGATCCTGATAATACCCGGTGGGCAACTGGCCTTCGCAGCGAACGGTCAATTGATACCGCACCTGACCACCGCCCCGCGCTGTTTCCACCAACTGGGTCTTCAAGGCCGGATGAGGAGTCCGCACTTCGAGAATCTGCCAATCGTTTCGGCCCGCATAATGAATGTCCAGCTTACGCTCGACCGGACTGCCGGGTTCCACCTCCCCCAGCTCCACACTGGCCGGTGAAAAGACCACATCGGAACGAATATATCCCCGAACCTGAAGTTGCACCTCCGCGTAATACGGTTTGTCGAACACCACCGTTAAGGTGGCACCTTTACTTCCTATAAAAAGGTGCGTATTAAATGTGGCCACAATCGCCGAACTCTCATACGTCTTCAGCCATTCCTTCTTGATCCGAGGCGTCGTGCAGCCACAACTGGAACGCACCGAAGCAATATGCACATCTTCCACATACGGGTTGGTCAGCACAAATTCGAATTCCGCCTTGGCTCCTCGAACCACCACGCCGAAATCATGCTCCAGGGTTTGGAACATTTTCCTGGCCCATTCTTGCGCGGGCAGGGACGCCGACGGCACCAATACCAGCCCAACGAACCCACCAACCCCGACAAACAGTCTCGCTAGGTCTTTACTACGCATGGGGAACATCTCCAGGAAAGACCAAATAGGCTGCAACCAAATACCGGCAGGATACGGGAGTATGGGTAAATGTTCACGGAGCACAAAACTCGCTCATGCGTGCTCCCGGCGGGACCTTCGAAACCTCCTTCTGAGGAGACCTGCTTGTCAGCCGGAGGGACCTGATGCTCAGGCGAAAAAGTCCCGCTTATCAGCTCCAATGTCTGTCCGATCCAAGGCTTATCAGGTCCGGGGCTTGCCCGATCCGAGGCGGGCACAACCGGGTCCCTCCATGCGTTCGTCTCGTTGTAACTATTTCGCCGTAGGAAGCAATTCGCCTCTCCACTGGCGGGAGAGGCCGGCGGTGCCTTTGGCACCGCCGGGTGAGGGGGATTTCCCCTCTCCCCGGGCCGTCGAGAGGCCACCCTCCGTGTCATTCCTGCGCAAGCAGGAACCCAGAATTCGCCTCTCCCCACCGCGGGAGAGGCCGGCCAGAGCCGCGACTGCTAGGGAGCGGCACGCTGGCCGGCTGAGGGGGCGATGCGTCCTCCCTACGCAAGCAGGAACCCAGACGCCTTTAAGGGGAAGGACAGGCGGCAAGCCTGTCCCTTGGCCGAAGGCCAAACCGGCTGCTGGGGCCTCTTTCGTGTCACTGCCACGCAAGTAGGAATCTAGAAACTAAGAAGCCATCTTGCCTGGACTGCTGCTTACGCAGGCATGACACATTGCCGCCCTCCCTTCGGCTACAAGGTTACAGCTATTTTAATTTACCTCACGTTTCCGGCCGGTTGCCCTCCCACTGCTTACATCCCTTCAGAAATCCAAAGGATTTTTACCTTATCATAGTCCCCCCAAAAGGAAAAGATCATATTTTTGGCTTATTTGGGATATTTTCTGCCATCCCCCAGCTTCCGGAGCCCTAAGAGACTGTCCCGAATCGGCTGAGTACGGCAACACGCCAAAGACTTCTGCCTTCCCAAAAACCGTTTTGGGGGCCGGGGCGGCCGGTGATTTCGGACCGCTTGCCCGACTATCCCGGCGCAGAATGAATTTTTCGGCACAGATGAACAGCCACCGACCCGTCCCGGGGTCCTGCCCATGCCGGGGAAAAAAGAGCGATAGCCTTCCGGCCTAGAAGGCGGTGGCTATCTCCGCTTGGGGAACTATACCAGCCCTGCTCCGGCCCAGGCAAAGGCGGCCTCTGCCGAACGGAAAATGTCCGCCTGCCGGAGCACGAAAGGCCCAGCATTCGGCCAGGGGAGTTTCGATTTCCTCAGGACCTTCGACAATCGGCTTGGGAAGCCGGTGCTCTTGCCGAAAGGAGATAATCCGAAAGAGGTCAGATTTCGTCCAGGCCCCAGCCTTTGCGATATTCACGGCTTAGGTATTGGTTGGCCTGTTGGTTATTGGTAATTTTGAAGGCGGCCGGGTCCCACTCGATGCGGCTTTTGACCTTCAGGGCGATATTGCCCAGCAGATAGGCTTCGGTGAACGGGCCGGAGTAGCTGAAATTGCAGCCGGGCTGTTTGCCGGTCTGGATGCCCCGAATCCAATCGACCCAGACGTTTTCCCGATCCCATTCGCCGGGGGCCAGTTCGGGCAGTTGGTAGGCCTCCCCTTTGCCGTCCCGGAACGGTCCCCGGTTAGGCGGGTAGGTATTTTTCGTACCGACGAAGACCGGGCCGAGGCCACCGCCCAGTTCCTGCGGGATTTGTTTGCCGCCGTCGTACCAGAAGACTTTGACCGGCGGTTGCTTTCCCCGGGCCGGAAAATCAAACCGCAGAATGCTCCACTCGGGGAACATTTCCGCCGTCATGCCGGAAGTTTCTACGATCTCCACGCCGCTGGGCTGATTCAACTCCAAAGCAAAGAAGATGATGTTCATCGCATGGGGGGCGATGTCGCCCAGGGCACCCGTGCCAAAATCCCACCACCCACGCCAAACAAACGGATGATAGACCACCTCATGCTTGAAGGAGCGGAGTTTCCGGGCGGGATGGTCCTTCGGCCAATGAGCCACATACGGCCGCATCGGCGCCGGACCGATCCAAAGGTCCCAGTTCAAGTTTTTCGGTACCGGGTCTTCTCCCGGAGGCCGATCCGCACCTTGGAGCCAGATAGGCCGATCGGTCCCCACATGTACTTCTGTTACCTCTCCCAGGCCGTCCGATTGGATCAATTTCCGAAGCCGAAGCATCTCCGGATTGCTTTGGGTATTCGTGCCCATTTGGGTGATGAGTTTTTTCTCTTCGGCCAACTGGCGCATCCGGCGGGCTTCCAGCACATTGTGCGTCAGCGGCTTTTGGCAAAAGCAGTGGATGCCCCGCCGCATGGCCGCCATGCTGATCGGCGCATGGGTATGGTCCGGAGTGGCCACCACCACCCCGTCCAATTTGGCTTCGTCGAACATCTTGCGGAAATCGGTGTACAGTTTGGCATTGGGGTGATTGCGTGCCCAGGAGTTCAGTCGGCCTTCATCGACTTCGCACAAGGCAGCTATCACCGCCCCACACTTTTCCAACTGCTTGGCGTCATGGGCGCCTACTCCGGCGCCGATCGCTCCGATGGCCACTTTCTCGTTGGCCGCATAGGCCCGCAGGCTGGCCGGCCGAATCAGGGTGCAAACGCCCACCGTTCCGGCCGCTTGCAGCATACCACGACGTGAAATCCGACCTCGCATACAAAGCCTCCTTTGCAAAAGGAAAAAAGAAGGAAAACGCAGGGGGAAGGAAAACCGAAGCTCTCTCGGTGCCCAGGAGAAACCGGGATACATTTGTTCCCGCCGTGACGCCCTTCGGAGGGTTCCGTCTAGGGGGAAATTTGGGGGCTCCTTTTCGGTGGGGCGGTGCCGCGCTTCACCCGTGTTGCCGGCTGTTCGGCCTTCGCCGGGATGAAGCCCGGATGAAGGCATATGCCCGAAAATCTCGCGGAGCACGGACCTCCTTTTTCGGAGGGAGTTTGCCAAACCAATCCAGAGGGAACTTCTTGGGAGTCCACGAAGCCATGCGTCTTTTCCCATTATAATGCCTTTCTGTTTCCAGGGGAGCCGACCCCGGCGGCCCCGTGTCATTCCTGCTTACGCAGGAAGGACACGTAGGGGCGGCTTCTCGACGGCCAGGGGAGAGGCGATGTGCTTCCTACGCCTAACTGGGGGAGTCCGGAAATTCCAAGGGTACTCCTTGCCCCATTCCGAGCAGTTCCGCCCTGGAACCGACTCCTACCCATCCGACACCCACTTTGAACATGGGAGTTTGATATATCTATTTATGCTGCAAAGAGTTAGATAAAACGAATTTCCGGACACCCTCGGCGAACTAGTTCCGGGAAAAGAAGCCGGGCAGCGGAAAGCCGGGAAGTTTGGCATCCCCCACTGTCACAGCAAGGTGTCGGACGTCCGGGGCTGGCACGGAGGCTCCTTCGGTCAGGGGCAATCTTCCTCCCTTGACCGGATCCACCGGGAACGATGGCCACACTCTACGGTGTTCGATCCGATTTTTAGCCCCTCCAGCTGGTAGGGTGCCGTCCGGGTAGATACCGTCGAACTACTTATCTTTCCGGGGCAGATTGACTTGTCTGCAAGGGGTCGATGGGCCAAAATGGGGCTTCGGTAGCCGCTGCGAGCGGGTCAGTTTGGTTTCTCCCGGAATATAACCGACCGGAAGAAAGGACCACAGGATGGGGATTTCACCTTGGCTGATTTTGGCTGTTGGGTTAGCCACCGTGTTGGGGCTTATGGTGCTAGGCCGGGTTCATGCCTTTGTGGCGCTGGTGGTGTCGGCCATGGTGGTAAGTCTATTGGCCCCGGGGGTAACCGGCGAAAAGATGGCCCGGGTGGCGGAGGCCTTCGGCACGACGGCGGCTAAAATCGGCATTGTCATTGCCATGGCTGCCTTGGTCGGAAAAGCAATGCTCGAAAGCGGGGCGGCGGACCGGATTGTACGGAGTGCCCTTCGGCTTTTTGGGCCCCAGCGAGCGGCGGCCGCCTTGTGTGCCAGCGGCTTTATTCTGGCCATTCCGGTCTTTTTCGATACGGTGTTTTATCTTCTGGTGCCGTTGGCCTATTCGCTGTGGCGGCAGACCAGGAGAAACTACCTTTTGTATCTGACGGCCATTGCCGCCGGCGGCGTCATTACCCATACGCTGGTTCCCCCGACGCCTGGGCCGCTGTACATGGCAGCGTGTCTGAAGATCGATCTGGGGCTGATGATCGTGGTCGGTGTGATTTTGGGGCTGCCGGTGGCGGTGGTGGCCTTGCAAGTGTGCCATCTGATGAATCGGTGGATGCCGATCCCCATGCGGATTTTGTCGGAACACGCATCGGCCGGGCAAGAGGCGTGCGGGCGGTTGCCGCCGCTGTGGCTGGCCCTGCTGCCGGTCGTTTTGCCTGTGATCCTGATTTCCACCCAGACGGTGGCCAACTTGTGGGCCGAGGCCCCAAAAGCCCCCACCAGCACCCAGTGGGTATCCCCCGCTCCACCGGCCGATCAACCCGGAGCCGTCCGGCCGAATGCGGATCGCTCGTCCGATGCCGCCCAGGGCCGACCAACCTCTGTTCAGCAGGCCTCCAATACGGCCGCCGTGCAGATCGCCCAACTGGCTAAACTGATCGGCGATGCCAATTTCGCCCTGTTTTTATCGGCGGTGATTGCCCTGGGCACGCTGATGGGGTATCGGGGCTGGACGCTGCGTCAGGTGGCCGCCGCCTGTGAAGAAGCCCTTAGCAGCGCCGGCATCATTATTCTGATCACCAGTGCGGGCGGGGCGTTTGGGGCCATGCTGGGCCAAAGCGGCCTGAAAGAAGCCGTCCAACACTTGTTTCCCCAGGGCTCCTTGCCGCCTGCCGGAGCATTGGCCGTGGCCTTTCTGACGGCTTCCCTTTTGAAAATCGCCCAGGGGTCCAGCACTGTGGCGATTATGACTACGGCCAATATGTTTGCCGCCATGGGGGCCGGCGCCGACACCCTGGGCTTCCATCCGGTCTATTTGGCCGCCACGATTGCTTCCGGCTCCTTGGTCGGGTCTTGGATGAACGATAGCGGTTTTTGGATTTTCACGAAAATGGGGGGCCTGACCGAAGCGGAAAGCCTGCGCAGTTGGACGGTGCTTTTGGCCCTGATCGGCACCTGTGGCTTTCTGGTGAGCCTACTGGCCTCCTGGCTGGTACCGCTGGTATAGTGATAAATACAGAAGGGGAGACCATAGTCGCCGCTCTGGGGGGAGAAGATGCTGATCGAAAGAGCCAGAGCAGCAACGCGAACTATTCCCCGACCGGGAACCCCAGAACCAGAGTGGGAGACGGTGCGACCATGGGTGGGATGGAACATCAGCCCAGATTGCCGGAACGCTGGGAGGTCTATTTCGAGGGGCACGTGCAGGGGGTGGGGTTTCGCTATACGGCCCGGCGGATTGCCGCCCGGTTTGCCGTAGCCGGATATGTGAAAAACCTTCCGGACGGCCGGGTGCTTCTGGTCATGGAAGGGATCCCGGAAGAGATGGAGCGGATGCTCCAGGCCGTCCAAGCGGAGATGGGCCGGTATATTGTGCGAACCAGCCGAAACACCGGCCCGGCCACCGGCGAATTCCGGGGATTTGCAATCCGGTTTTAATCTTAGAGGCTGTCCCGCAATTCCGTTTTTAGCCAGATTGGAATTACCAACCGGCGGCCCCCACACTACCAAACCCCCATCAAACGGGCACTTTGGTAAATCAGAAGGGTTTGGGCAACGGTCCGGGCTGCCCCCCCGACTCCCCATTTCGGGACAGCCTCTTAGGGGATCGACGGTCCGTCGGCCTAGAAGCCTACGTGGGTTAAAGGGGCGGTGGATGCCGGGGTGGGCAAAATACCGGTCTAGGCAGAGCACAGGCCGAAGGGCTTACCGGCCCCGCAAAGATGCCGGGCTCAGCAAAATACCGTCTGGGCATAGGGTGTTGAAGGCTGGAGAGCGGGGATCCGGGCTGTTTTCCAGCGGAAGGAGGCAATTGGCGTCATAAATACCTAAAATATAAGCCTTCGGGAAGCAAAAACTCCGTTTTGATTGCTATCCGGTTCGGATTCCTTTCGGGTTATTCGGGGATTTTGGGCTGTTTCCTCTTTTCGGGCGGTTTAGCCGCCATAAAAGCGGAGCTGTTTCCGGTACGGCTGAAGCGGTCATGATCCGTCCCGCTCCGGTTTAGCCTCCAAAATCAGACGGGATTCGGATAGCTGGGGGTTGCCGGGGGGTCTTTGAACTCCATGGTCGTTTCCGACGTATCAAAATAGTTGTTTCCCGGGACCAAAAGATATTCCGAAGGTACCCACTGGAACAGCACAGCAGCCTGTGGTGGTAATTGAAACTACCCAACCGGGGAGCATGGGAGGAAAATCGATTCATGGGCGAAAGTTGGTTGGAGCCGATCTTCGAAATGCTGGCCACCTGGATGAAGCCGTTGTGGCTGGTGGCCGTGGGCGGAGCGGTAGTCGGACTGATCTTTTGGGGCTTGAATCTGCTGGTTCGCTGGACCATGCCGAAGATGTGGGCTGTTGCCCGTGCCACGGCCAAAGAAGTCCTCCATCAGCCCATCTTTTTGGTCCTGCTGCTGATCGGGGCCTTTGGCATTGTGCTGTTTCCATTTATCCCGTACAACACCTTCGGCGAAGACGTCAAGATGCTGAAAGACAGCGGCCTGACGTTGATCCGGGTGTTGGCCATCCTCCTGGTACTTTGGAGCGCCAGCGTTTCGATTGCTTCGGAGATCGAAAGTCGGACGGCCCTGACGCTTCTGAGCAAACCGATTGGGCGTCGCCAAGTGATCATCGGGAAATATTTTGGCATTATGTGGCCGGCGATGATTTTCTTTCTGATTTTGGGGATGATGTTTTTGGCCAGCGTGTCCTACAAGGTGCAATACGACGCCCGGGAAACCGCCAAACCGGAACCGCAGTGGACCGAATGCCGAGATGAAATGCTTCAGGCATCGCCGGGTCTGGTCTTGGGACTTTTGGAGACGGCCGTTTTAGCCGCGATTTCGGTAGCCATTTCCACCCGGCTGCCGATGGTGCCCAATATGATGATCTGTACGGTCATCTATATGCTGGGCCACCTGGTTCCACTGATCACGGTTTCGGCGGTGGGGAAGCTGGAGATTGTGGTCTTTGTGGCCCACTTGCTGTCGGCCGTCTTGCCGGTGCTGGATAATTTTACGATGGAAGGGGCCATTTCCACCGGTCAAACCGTGCCGCTGACCTACCTGGGTTGGGCCGCCCTGTATAGCCTGATCTATTGTACGGCTGCTTTGCTGCTGGCGCTGCTGCTGTTTGAAGATCGAGAACTTGCCTAATGACTGGGTCCCTCCGGGCTGGCCCATCCAACTTGGAGGGTGGAAGAGTCGGGTCGAACCCCACAGATGAGGGCAATTCCTTCCGGGCAATACAGTTCCCTTACCCTTTTCCTTCCCTGCAGGAATGCCCAGCAGAAGAGGGGTTTTTTTCAGCGGAATTAGAAAATCAGGCCGGCTTGCTGGAATCGCTCCTCGGCCAGGGCCAGCAAGGCGTCTTCGGCCGCTTCGTCCGGCGCTTCGTAGGTAACGGAAAACCGTAGATACGGCCCGGCATCGTCCCAAGGGACCGTTACAATGGAAAGCTCCTCGATCAGGTAGTGGCAGGCTTCCTCAGCACTGGCAAATCGTCGGCCTCCTCGGACCCCTTTGGGCGCCGGCGCATAGACAAAATACGTGCCGCCGGGCATTTGACACTCGAAGCCGCAGCGCCGGAGCATCGCCACCAGCTTCTCCAACCGACGCCGGTATTTGGCCCGTGTTCGACGGGGGATTTCCGGATTGTCCAGGGCAGCAATGGCCGCCTTCTGAATCGCAATGAATTGGCCGGAATCGGTATTGTCCTTCACGTCGGCAAAGGCCCGGACGATCCGGGGGTGGCCACAGACCCAGCCCATCCGCCAGCCGATCATGTTCCAGCCTTTGGAAAGCGAATGGACCTCGACGCCCACCTCTTTAGCGCCGGGCACCTGCAAGAAGCTCAGCGGCGGCCCATCAAAACTGAGCATCAGATGCGCCGCATCCTGAATCACCACGATCTGGTTTTCCAAGGCGAACCGGATGACCCGCTCGTAGAACTCCCGGGTGGCCGTCTTGCCGGTGGGGCTGTTCGGATAGTTGAGCACCAGCAGCTTCGCCCGGCGTCGGACGTCGGCCGGGATGCTGTCCAGGTCGGGAAAGAAATGGTTTTCGGGGAGCAAGGGCAATTTGTACACCTGCCCCCCGTAGTACTCCGTATGAGTCCCGGCCACCGGGTAGCCCGGCACCGTCATCAGCGTAATATCCCCCGGATTAATGAAACAGGCCGGCAGCATCGCCAAGGCCGGCTTGGAACCGATAGAATGGTTGATCTCCGTCTCCGGGTCCAAATCCACGTCAAACTCCCGTTTCATGAACCGGGCCACCGCCTCTTTGAAGGCAAAAATACCATTGTCGGCATAGCCACGGTTTTCCGGCCGATGGATTTCCTCCGCCATGACCTGCCGGACCGACAGGTCGGCCATTTCGTCGTTTTCACCGATGCCGAAATCCACCAAGGGCCGCTCGGGATGTTCGGCCAAGACCCGACGTTTGGCCCGCTTGATCTTCTCGAACTTATAGATTTTTTGCTCTTTTCCGTAATTCGGGCCACCGATCCGGTCGGCAAACAGACGTTGGAAATACGGTTCGCTCATGGAAGTCCACTCGGTTAAAAGAGAGACCTAAACCTCCTTTTTGGGGTGGGGAGCTATACCCAGAAAGTAGCAAAAATGATACCGGAGCACTTTCGCCGAAAACGGGGGCAAACAGCCCTGGCCCCTTTTGGGGGACATCTCTCCCCCATATGTGTGTAAAGGAGAGCCTTCTTTTTGGGTTCAGACGATCCGCCCCCTTACTCTGGGAGCTACGTCCCCCGGAAAAGACTCCTAGACTTTGAAGGAACAAGTCTAATCCATTTTAGGTACAAGTTCAAGCGGGGAAACATCGCCCTAAACTGTGTAGTTTCTCTATATTGCCTCTTTTCTCTTCTCTGGCTTTTTTCCCGATTTCCCTAGGACTTAAAATCCGATATATTTTCCCTCTCAGTCTCTCCGAAGGAGAGTCGGTATCCTTTCTGGGAGACCCGCTCTTAGAGGCTGTCCCGAAATGGGCAGCCGGGCGCCGGCCGGGACCGGTGCCAAACCCTTCCGATTGACCAAAGTGCCCGTTTGATAGGGGTTTTGGCAGTGGGGGTTTGGCAGTCTGGGGGCCGCCGGTGGGTAGTGCACCTGGCTAAAAACGGAACTTCGGGACAGCCCCTTAGGTGGACTGTATCTACCCGCCCGGCCCCCTACCAGATGGAGGGGGCTAAAAATCGGATCGAACACCACAGATGGTGGTCATCGTTCCCGGTGGATCCAGTCCATTTAGAAAACCGTTTCCTTACCGGACGGGACTACCGTAAAATAGAGGAAATTGTCCCTGAAACCCCGCAGCGGTGAGTAGGTCGCTTGCTCTGACAGAGCGGCTTGCCGGCTGGAAACCCGGGGGGTACCGTCTGCCAAGGGGAACCGTCTCCCAAAGGTGGCCCCAGCCTAGGTTGGCCAAGCAGCGGCCTGCCCCGGAAACGTCCTCCCCCTGGGGACCGAAACTTCTTTGTTTTTGAGTACCCACTGATGATGGCATCCAAAAAGACTAGTCAAGGGATTGTTCAGGAGAAGGCGAAAGGCGTTCGAACGGCGGAGCTGTCGCGGGCCGCCTCGGACGGTCTGGCCAAGCATCTGCCTTCAGCGGCTGCGGTGCGGGAGATCGTCGAATCGGTGGTGATTGCTTTTGTGTTGGCCTTTTTGTTTCGTACCTTTGAGGCGGAGGCGTTTGTGATTCCTACCGGTTCGATGGCGCCGACGCTCATGGGCCGACATAAAGACTTAACCTGTCCGAAGTGTGGATACCCTTTTCAGGTTTCCGCCAGCGACGAGGTAACCAGCACCGGGAGTTATCGGGGGCCGGCCTTCGATGTGGTAAGTTGTACATGTCCCATGTGCCGATCTCCGGTCGATGCCGGGCCGGACAAACACCCCTCCTATAAAGGCGATCGGATTTTGGTCAACAAGTTTGCCTATCAATTTTCGGAGCCGCGGCGGTGGGATGTGGCTGTGTTCAAATATCCAGGATCCGCCGCCACCAACTACATCAAACGGATCGTCGGCCTGCCTGGGGAAACCATCCGGATTTATCATGGGGATATTTATGTTCGGCAGCCGGGACAGAGCGATTTCCAGATCGCCCGGAAACCGCCGGACAAAGTGTTGGCCATGCTGCAGCCGGTCTATGACAATGATTATGTAGCGGCAGAGCTCATGGCCCAGGGTTGGCCGCCTCGCTGGCAAAACTGGTCCCGCTCCTCCGGCCCCCGGCAGGGCGATTGGCAGCCCAGTGAAGATTTCCGTTCTTACCGGATCGACGGAAGTCGTCCGGAGCCGGTCTGGCTCCGGTATCAGCATCTGGTACCCAGCTATCAAGATTGGCAGCGGCTGGGCCGCAGCCTTCCTGCTCCCAAACCGCAACTGATCTCCGATTTT
>Ga0209017_10000457_pt1 | contig 40705 bp, 32 predicted proteins | sample YNPBryunderm2012_FD_185812 | JGI IMG/M metagenome (GOLD analysis project Ga0209017, IMG submission 185812) | Anoxygenic and chlorotrophic microbial mat microbial communities from Yellowstone National Park, USA - YNP Bryant MS undermat 2012... ...
GGCAGCCCGCTGGTCAACCCCAAAACCGCCGCACGCATCCGCCGCGTCGCCGAAAAGCTCGGCTACCTGCCCAGCGCCCTGGGACGGAGCCTGAAAACGCGGCAGACCATGACGGTGGGCGTGGTGGTCAACACCATCGCCGATCCGGTCATGGCCGAACTGGTGGCCGGCATCCAGGAAGTCGCCAACCGGGCCGGCTATTCCATCCTGCTGGCGGAATCCCATGCCGAGCCCGAGCGCGAGTTGCGCGCCGTGCGCTCGTTGCTCGAGCACCGCGTGGATGGCGTGCTCGCGGCCGCCTCCCGCGTGGGGCCGGAGTATCGCTCGCTGCTGGAACCCATCGGCGTGCCCATCGTGCTGATCAACAACCAGCACCCGCAGCCCTACCGGCACGCCGTCAGCATTGATTCCCTGCCTGCCGGCCGCGCCATCACCGAGCACCTCATCGCGCTGGGCCACCGCCGCATCGCCTATGTCGGCGACCGCTACGGTTACCAGACCGACTGGGAGCGTTACACCGGCTACGCCGAGGCCCTGCGCGCGCACGGAATCGAGCTGCGCCCCGAGCTGGCCGTCAAAGGCGACGGCATGATCGCCGGCGGCATCGAGGCCATGAGCGCCCTGCTCGAGCTCCGCCACAGGCCCACCGCGGTCTTCTGCTACAACGATCTGACAGCGATCGGCGCCATGCGCGCTATCCGGGGCCGCGGCCTGCGCATCCCCCAGGACATTTCCGTGGCCGGCTTCGATGACCTGTTCTTTTCGGCAGACACCAACCCGCCCCTGACCACCGTGCGTCAGCCCAAGCGGCTCATGGGCGCCATGGCTGCCGAAATACTGCTCAAAGTGATGGCGGGCGAGGAGTGTGAGCAGGACATCCGCGTGCCTGGCGAGCTGGTGATCCGTGAATCCACAGGCCCGCCTCCGTCGAATTCCCGAACCGGAGATCCATCGTGATCCATCGTCTGGTTGTGCTCATTGCGGCCGGCAGCCTGCTTGCGCCGGCCGCCGAGATCAGGCTCATCGCCCACCGCGGCGGCGTAGTGGACTCGCAGTTTGCCGAGAACAGCCCCGGCGCCATCGAGGAAGCCATCCGGCGCGGCTACTGGATGATCGAGGTGGATATCCAGCCCTCGCGGGACGGCCGCCTCATCGTGCACCACGACGAGAATTTTCTGCGCTTTTACCGCGAGCCGGCGCGGGTGGCCGAGCTGGGCTGGGACCGCATCGTCCGCCTGCGCGCCCAACCCGGCGGTTCGCGCCCGCTCCAGTTCTACGAGCTGGCGGCGCTGGCCTGCGGCCGCATCCGGCTCATGCTCGATCTGAAGCCGGGCAGCGGCTGGACGCGCGCCCACTTCGAGCACATGGAAAACGTGCTGCGCGAGAACGAGCTGCTCGAGTCGGCCATTTTCATCTCCAACGACGAGGCCAGGCAGTATTTTAAAGGCAAGACGCGCGTCTCCCTCAATCGCGCCCAACTTCAAGACGCCCTCCGGCGCAACGAGCCCGTCTCGCAACTGTACGTGCTGTTTTTCCACGGCCGCGATTTCTCGCCCGAGGACGTCGAGCTTTGCCGCCGCACCGGCGTGCCCGCCATCCCCAGCATCAACATCTTCCACTACCCGCAGGGCGATCACATGGCGCAGGCCCGCCACGACATCGAGCGGCTGCGCAAGCTGGGCGTGACGCACTTGCAGATTGACTCCGTGTACGACCGCTGGTTGCGCTGAACCTGCCGCCCGCGTCCGGGTTACAATCGCCCCAAGGGAGGCAAGGATGCGCGCAAGCCCGAAGCCGGCGGTTTGGCTACTGGCCGGGACCGTGCTCGCGCTGGTCGGTTGCGGTTCCAGGACCGACCCGCGGTTGCACGGCTCGCTGCGGCAGGAACGCAACGGCTGGATCTTCGTCCACTTGGAGGGGCCGCCCGCCCAGATCGGTTTCCAGCACGGTTACTGGCTGGCGCCGGAGATCGCCGAGGCGCAGAAGGTGATCGCCCTGCTGTTCGAGCATGACACCAAGAAGCCCTGGGCCTTCTTCCGTGAGGCCGCAGAAAAAGTCTTCTGGCCCAAAATTGACGACGAATACCGCCAGGAGCTCTCCGGGATTGCGGACGGGGTTAGCGCCCGCGGCTTCCGCCTGGACGTCTGGGACATCACCGCGCTCAACGGCTTCCTGGAGTTCGTGCCTTACTACATGCGGTGGTGGGAGGAACAGCAGGGCAAGAAGACCTCCGCCCGCCTGCCCACGCGGGAAAGTTGCAGCGCTTTCGTGGCCACCGGCAGTTACACCCGCGACGGCAGGCCGGTGATCGGCCACAACGCCTGGACCGGGTACATGGAAGGCCGACGCTGGAACATTATTTTCGATATTGTTCCGGCCCGCGGCTATCGCATCCTGATGGACGGCTTCCCGGGCTTGATCCACAGCGCCGACGATTTCGGCCTCAACGCCGCCGGCATCATGATCACGGAGACCACCATCAGCCAGTTCCGCGGCTACGACCCGCAGGGCATCCCCGAATTCGTGCGCGCCCGCAAGGCCATGCAGTATTCGGCCTCCATTGACGACTTCGCCCGCATCATGCGCGAAGGCAACAACGGCGGCTACGCCAACAACTGGCTGGTGGCCGATCGCAAAACGGGCGAGATCGCAAGCCTCGAGCTGGGCTTGAAGAACGTGACCCTGCAACGCACCAAAGACGGCTACTTTGTCGGCGCCAATTTCCCCGTCAACGAGAAACTGGCGCGCGAGGAAACCGACTTCCGCCTGGACGATCCCAGCCTCAGCCCCAACGCGCGCCGCAAGCGCTGGCAGCAGCTCATGGCCGAACACAAGGGGCGCATTGACGTGGAGGCGGGCAAGCGCTTCCTTTCCGATCATTTCGACGCGTTCGCGGGCAAGGAAGATCCCAACGAGCGCACGCTCTGCGGCCATATCGAGCTTTCCCCGCGCGGCATCGAGCCCTGGCAGCCGCCCTTCGCGCCGGCGGGGGCCGTCCAGGCCAAGGTGACCGATGCCGTCCTGGCCGAGCGCATGAGCCTGCTGGCGGCCATGGGGCATTCGTGCGGTCGCGATTTCCTCGCCGCCGAGCATCTGAAACGCTACCCGCAGTTCGAGTGGCAGAAGCCCTACCTGAGAGATCTCAGGTCGCATCCCTGGACCCGGTTCAGCGCCCTGCGCGCCGGCGAGTAACTTTTACCTGATCGCGGCTGCCCGGCGAGCAAATTTTGCCTTCCGCCCGTCGGGCGCGTGATGGTTTTCCAGCCGCTTACGGGGCCGCGCGCTCTGGCCCTTCACTTGCCTCGTTCCACGGCGGAAGGAGCCGAACGCATGAGAAAAGTGATTCCCGCGGCAACGGTTCTGACGCTGGCGCTTGCGGCGGGCTGCGCGACCAAACGTTACGTGCGCGATCAGGTGGATCCCGTTCGGCAGCGGACCGAAGAACTGGCGCGCAAGAACGAGGAAGCGATGGCTCAGATCGCGGCCCTGGACGAGAAGACCAGCCGCGGCATCTCGCGCGCCGAGGAACGCGCCATGGGCGCCGAGCATCTGGCGAAACAGGCGGGCCAGAGCGCGGATCAGGCCCGTCAAAGCGCCGAACGCGCGGCGCAGACCGCCGAAAACGCGCGGGCCCTGGCCGAGCAGAACCGCAGCCGCCTGGGCGACCTCGCCCTGTATCTCGAAAACGCAGAAAAGTTCCGCCTGCTCGAGCAGGAAACCGTTCTGTTCCCATTCGACCGCAGCGCCCTGACGCCGGAGGCGCGCGCACGCCTCGATGCCCTGGCCGCAAAACTGGCCGCTCAGGAGCGGTACGTGATCGAAGTCGCGGGCTACGCCGATCCCACGGGGCCGCAAGATTACAACGTCACGCTCAGCCAGAAACGCGCCGACGCCGTCGTGCGGTACCTGGCCAGTCGCCAGATCCCGCTGCGGCGGATTCACCGGGCCGGCTTGGGCGAGAGTGAGGGGGCCGCCGACCCCGAGGCCCGCCGGGCAGCCCGTCGCGTTGAAATCAGAGTTTTCGTGCCGGAGGCGGCTCTCCCAGCCGCCAAAACCCGTACCGAGACGGCCGAGAACCGTCTCAACTGAACGCAGCCTCCACTTCCCGCCAAACTTGCAGCCGCCCCGCGCGGGGCGGCTTTTTTTTATGGCAACTCGGCGATCAGACGTTCGATTGGCTCGGGACCCACATAGAAATGCGGCGACGCCCGGATCCAGCCCTGCCGCGCCGCCAGGACAATGCCTTTGGCTTTGAGTTGCCCCACCACCTCGGGGCTCTCCACACCGGGTTTGCGGAAGGAAACGATGCCGGAGACGTGGGCAGGATCGCGCACGCCGAGCACCTCGTAACCCTTCCGCTGTACGGCCTCGGCGATCTGCTCGCTCCTGGCTTGCAGGGCCTCCGCGATGGCCGGAATCCCGATTTCGAGCAGCAGCTCGATGGCCGCCCGCAGTCCGTAGCAGCCGGGGGTGTTCAGGGTCCCGCACTCGTAACGCCCGGCATCCGGGCGCAGCGTCAGGTCGCGGTTTCCGAAGTCATGATAATTGGCCACGTTGGTCCAGCCGAATTCCACAGGTTCGATTTGTTCCTGCACTTCGCGGCGGACGTACAGGATACCGCAGCCCTCCGGCCCCAAAAGCCACTTGTGGCCGTCGGCAGCCAGCACGTCCACCCGGGCGCGCTCGACGTCCAGCGGGAAAGCGCCCAGACCCTGAATGGCGTCGAGCAGGAACAGGCAGCCGTGGCTCCGGCAGATGGCGCCGATCGCTTCCACGTCCGCGCGGTACCCGCTCAAATACTGGACAAAGCTCAGCGCCAGTAGGCGCGCGCCCCGGCAGGCCTGCTCGATTTTTTCCAGAGGATCGAAAACCGACAGCTCGATGAGCCCCACGCCCCGCCGCTCCAGGTTTTTCCAGGGCAGGTAATTGGCGGGAAACTCTTCGGCGAAGACCACGACGCGGTCGCCCGGCCGCCAGTCCAGCCCCATGGCCGCCGCCGCGATCCCTTCCGAGGTGTTCTTTACGATCGCGATCTCGTCGCGGGAGGCGCCGAGGAGGCGGGCTGCGGCCTGCCGCAGACCTTCGTAGGTTTCCAGCCAGCGGCTGTAGTAATAGGAACCCCAGTGCATGGCCTCCTGCGCCCAGTCGGCCATGGCCTGGGCCACGCGCCGGGGCAGGGGAGAGACGCCGGCGTGATTCAGGTAAACCAGGTTCCTCGTCACGGGAAATTCGTCAGCCCAGGCCTGCCAGAGCGGCGTGGGCGCCTCGGGGGCCGCCGTTGGGGTGCTTTTTTGGTAACCCATCTCTTCGACTATACGTTAGAGAGGGTGAAAGCCGCGCTCCCGATCCGGAGTCTCCGGCGTATAATGACAGTGAGCCCTTCCGTGCGGGGGCGGCGGAGGGGCGGGAGGTGTGCAATGCGGCGGCTGGCTCAGATCCTTCTGGCAAGTCTCACCATCGTGGCTTTGCTTGTTCCTGCGGCGGCCTTCGCCAAGGACAAGAAGAAAGATCCGGACGCCATCGGCGAGCGGGACGTCGGCAAGGGGATCAATTTCTATTCGCTGGAAAAGGAAATTGCTCTGGGCAAGGAACTGGCCCAGGAAATCGAGCGGCAGGCCAAGATCATTGACGATCCCATCATCGCCGAGTACGTCAATCGCGTGGGCCAGAATCTCGTCCGGAACTCGGACGCCAAGGTCCCGTTCACCATCAAGGTGATTGACAGTGACGAGGTCAACGCATTCGCCTTGCCCGGCGGCTTTTTCTTCGTGAATTCGGGATTGATCGTGCGGGCCGAGACCGAAGCCGAGCTGGCCGGCGTCATGGCGCATGAAATCGCGCATGTGGCGGCCCGGCACGGCACTCGCCAGGCCAGTCGCGCGGCCATCGCCAATTACGCGATGATTCCGCTGATCTTCATGGGTGGCTGGACCGGCTACGGCGTCCGCCAGGCGGCCGGCGTGCTCGTCCCCATGCAGTTCCTGAAATTCTCCCGCGAATTCGAACGCGAGGCCGACTTGCTCGGCTTGCAGTACCTGTACAAGACCGGTTACGATCCCACGGCCTTCGTGGATTTCTTCGAGCGGATCCAGGCGCTGGAGAAGCGCAGGCCGGGCACCATGTCCAAGGTCTTCTCCACCCACCCCATGACCGATGACCGCATCAGGGAGGCTCAGAAGAACATCCAGGAGATCCTGAAGGCCAAGCCGGAGTACATCGTCACCACGTCGGAGTTCGATCAGGTCAAGGAGCGTTTGATCGCCATGACCAGCCGCCGCAAGGCCGACGACAAGGACGCCAACCGCCCGCGGTTGCGCAAAGGCCCGGGTGGCGGACCCGTGGATGCCGAGGACGAGAAGGATCGCAAGGACAAACCCAAGGACGAGGACGAGCGGCCGACGCTGAAGCGTCGCGGCTGATTTTCATCGCTCGTATTCGGCGAGCTTGGCTTCGAAGACCGCCAGCGGCTGAGCGCCCATGAGGATCTCGCCTGCGACCCCGTCGGGTGTGCTCCGCCCGATCACGAAGCCGGGCGTTCCGTTGATGCCCAGTCTGGCGGCTTCGAGAATATCCTGCTGGATGGCCGTCCGGTGCTTGCCCTCGGCCAGGCACGCGCTGAACGCCTTCAAGTCCAGCTTCAACTGGCGTGCGTGAGCCGTGATGTCTTCGTCGTCCAGTCTGCCGGTGGAGACCAGCAGGTCACGCATCTCCCAGAAGCGGCCCTGATCGCCGGCGCAGCGGGCGGCTTCGGCGGCACGGAATGCGCGTGCGTGGAAGTCGAGCGGCAGATCGCGGCTGATGAAGCGCAGCTTGCCGGTTTCGATGTATTTCTTGCGCAGCTCGGGAAACGTCATCACCTGAAAGCGACGGCAGAACGTGCACTCGTAGTCGGTGAATTCGACCAGCGTCAGCGGCGCATCGCGATTGCCCAGCCAGCGGTCGTCCGGGATGCGCATGACCGCCTTGCGCGGCTCTTCGGCGGCTTCCGGCGGCCGCACGGCGCGCTCCAGCAGGATACGGATCTGGCGGAGCTCGTTCAAAATCGCTTCCGCTTGTTCGCGCGTAATTCCGGGTTCCTGCGCCAGGGCGATCGCCGGCAGCAGGGAGGCCCAAACAATGCCCCTCGTCGAAAGCGGATTCATTCCTTCAGGCTACTACGAGCCGCCCGCGGGTTTGTAGGCGATGCAATCGATTTCCACTTTCATGCCCGGCGCGACGAGCTTCGCTTCCACCGTGGTCCGGGCCGGCTTGTGCTCGCCGAAGAACTCGGCGTAGACCTCGTTCATGGCGGGAAAGTCGGCGGCGTCGGCCAGAAAGACGCTGCACTTGACCACGTCAGCCGGCGTGGCGCCGCAGGCGGCCAGGATCCGTCGGATGTTTTCCAGCACCAGCCGCGTCTGCGTGCGGATGTCCGCGGTCACCAACTGCTCGGTGGCGGCGTCAATGGGTCCCTGACCGGAGACGAAGATGAAGTCGCCCGCACGCACGGCGGGCGAATAAGGGCCGCGAGGCCGCGGGGCCTCGGTGGGAATGATTCGCTCGACCATCCCGTTTAATCTACAACGGAAGGGCGCGGCGACGGCAACTCAGCTCTCCGCCGCAGCGGACTTTTTCCGGCGCCCGGCGCGGCCCGCTTTCTTGGCGGCCGTTTCGCCGGCGGTCTTGGCGCGCGTGCGGCGCGCCCGTCGCGCAGGCTTTTGCGAAGCCACCGCTTCGGCGAACTGCAGGACAGGCTCGGCCGGGATGAACTCGACGTCAGCCGGCGGGTAGAACTCCGCGCCCAGGTAAACCATCAGTCCCTTTTCTTCATCGGGCTGGATGCGGACCAGCAGCTTGTCCTGCGCGTAGTTGAGCAGCTCGGCGAATTCCTGGAAGCCGTAGCGCTTGCAGTCGAAATCGGAGTGCTCACGCTTGACCCAGGTCTCCAGTTCTTCGGCGAGCACGCCATTGTCCATTTCGAGCCGGTGCGTTTCGAGCACGTCGCGCAGCAGGGGCAGGGCCTCTTCGGGCTTCAGCGGCGGACGCTCGGGCTGCGCCGCCGGCTTGCGCTCGATGAAGTAGCGGCCCTCGGCCCCTGTCACGTTGACGAACCCCGCGGCTTGCAGTTTCTCGACGAATTCGGTGAAGGTGCTGGCGCCGTAAGCCTTCTCGGTGAAGGTGGGGTCGAGCTGCAACATGGTGGATTTCAGCAGGCCGAGCTGCGGCTTGGCGCCTCGGCGTTCCAGAGCCTGCAAGGCGCGCTCGACCAGCGGCATGGCCTGCGCCAGATCGAGCGGTTCGGGCCGCGGCCGCTGCGGTTTGGCCGGGCGCGCGTGGCTCTTGTCGCGCGGCTCGGTGTCCATCAGGGATTCGAAGCTGATGAACTCGTGACAGTTCTTTTGCAGGATCGTGCTGGTGAAGGCGCGCCCGCCCACCACGAACACGGTCTTGCCGTACATCTTCAGTTTGTTGACCAGCGGGATGAAGTCGCTGTCGCCGCTGACGATGGCGAAGGCGTTGATGTGATCGTGCGTGAAGGCCATTTCCAGGGCGTCGAGGGCGAGGTTGATGTCGGCGCCGTTCTTGTCGCCGCGCGGCGAGATCACGCGCTGCACCATCTGCACGGCGTTTTCGGCCATTTGTCGCTTGGCCTGCTCGTTGCGCCCCCAGTCGGCGTAAGCGAACTTGGCCACGATGTCGCCGCGTTCCTTGAGCGCGTCGAGCACCACGCCCACGTTGAACTCGCCTTTGAGCGTGGATTTCACGCCGATCTCGATGTTGTCGTAGTCAATGAAGACGGCGATCTTGAGCTTGTCCTGCATGTGGCGCCTCCGGGGCGCGGGGTGCGGGCCGGGCCTTCGGCCGGTGGCCGGCTATCTTCAGGATACTCCTTCCGGCGGCTGCCTAGAGCCGATCAGTGCAGGCTGATTCCGTAGCGGGCGAGCAACGTCCCTCGCGCCCTATCCAAAGCAGCCATGGTTTTCAGGCAGGCAGCACGCGCGGCCACTTCGGCTGATTGTGCCTGGGCCAGGTCCCGCTGGTACTGAATCACCAGGAACGTCGTGGAAGCACCTACCGAGAGCTTCTCGATCTCGGCAGCCAGCGCCTGCTCCTGGTAGCGCCGTTCCTGCTCGGCCGCCTCCAGCGCAGCGCGCGCCTGCTCGAGCGCCAGCAGGACGTTGGCGATTTCCACCCGCACCTGCTTTTCCAGTTGCTGTAGCCGGATTTCCTGTTGACGCAGGGTGAGACGATCGCGGGCATAGTCAGCCTCGGCGGCCCGGTTACGCAAGGGCAGCGACACTTGCACTCCCAGGGAATAATCCGGAAAATTGCGTCTTAGCAACTGCGCGAGGGCGCTACCGTAGCCGCCGACCAGCAAGGGATCAGGCGCGTGAGGGGCGGCGCCGGGCACGGTGAGAGGATTGATCGCCCCGGCCAGGCCGTTATTGCGCACCGCGGCCACCAGATCCACCGAAGGCTTGAGTGCATCTCGGGCGCCCTCCAGGAGCGTGCGGGCGTTCTCCAACTGCAAACGTGCCTGCACCAGATCGGGCCGGGTCCGCAGGGCTTCCTCGGCCAGCGCCTCGAGGCCGGGCAAGGTCTGCGGCAGTTCCACTCGCAAAGGTTCGGTCGGGATCAGTCGCAGGGACGCCAGCGCGGGGCTGTCCACGGTTTGCCGCGAAAGGTAATCTTTGAGGATGTTCTCTTGCTGGCGCACGAGCGCCTCGGCCGCAATCAGATCGCGCCGCGTGCGGGCCACCTCAGCCTGGGCGCGGACTACCTCGATGGGCGCCCGGGTTCCCGCCTCCACTTGCGCCTGATTGTCGGCGAGCAGACGTTCGGCCCGCTCCACGGCTTGCCTGCGCACGCGAACTTCTTCGTTCAGAGCCGCCAAATCCCAATACAGCCGGATCACTGCGGCCACGGTATTGATGACCTGCTGCTCCAGCAGAAGCTGCGACACCTGCCGGTTATTGCCGGCTACTCGAATAAAGCGGGAGTTCAAGGCTCGTCCGAAGCCGCGTAGCAACGGCTGCACGAACGTGATCCCGAAGCTCGAGGAGTTGTAGGGGTTCAAATCGTAGCGACGGTGGTTGATGCTCTGGTGCAGGTTCTCCCAGCCAAGCGTGACCTCGCCGCCCGTCAGGAATCCCAGTTGCAAGCCGATGGAGCCGGAAGAGGTGTCCGAGATCAAGGCGCTGGTTCCCACCGTGAAGGAGTTCAGTTGGGGCGCCGACTGGTGAGTACGGCTCAGCTTGCCCGCCAGTACAGGATCGAAAGCGGGCGGCAGCTTGCCGGTGCTGATCGGTGTGGGGCCGGCGATCGAAAGATTGGATTCCGATCCGGCGGTGAAGGGGGAGGCTAAGGGGTCAGCGCTCGCCGCACTGCGCGGCCCCTCGCGGACCGTCATGGGAATCCCGCGCAGAATGGCGCCTGCGCGAGCCCGCTTGTATTCGGTCTCCGCGATGGCCGGGCTCAATCGTTGCAGCTCGACGTCAAGGTTATTCTCCAGCGCCAGCGCAATGGCATCCTGCAAGCTCAAGTGCACGAGATTGCCTCGCGCCAGCGAGCGCAGCGTCCGGCGATCCTCCCACTGTTGGGCGGCCAGGCAGCCCGCCAGCGCGGCGAGCGCAATGAGCAGCCTCACGGGCGTTCTCCTTGTTTCTGCAAATCGCGTTTGGCAGGTGCGATGACGCGTACCTTGACGCCAGGGCGGATTTCGTCCGACAGGTTCGTGACCACCTTCTGACCAGCCTCCAAGCCGCTCAACACCTCGATCTGGGTTCCGAAGTCGCGGCCCAGTCGCACCTGCGCGAAGCCCACCGTGCCGTCCGCCCGGAGCACCGCCACGACAGGCCCTTTCTCTGTGTTGCGGTAAGCACCCGACGGGATCAGCAGGGGCGGTTGTGCCCGTTGCAAGCGAAAGCGAACCGTGGCATACATTCCGGGCAACAGAACTCCCGTCGGGTTCTCGACACGGATTTCGGTGAGCAGGGTGCGCGAGGTCGGATCCAGCGCGTTTGCGGTGCGGGTCACCCGCCCGGGAAAACCGCGCCCCGCTAGTTGTTCGATTTCAACCTCGCAAGCAAGACCAATGCGGATGTCCGCTGCCTCGGACTGGGGCACGCTGACGTGGACCCGCAAGGGATGGATCTGCGCCAGCCGATACATCTCGCGCACGGCTGTGCTGCTGCCGGCTGTGACCAGCGTGCCCACGTCCACATTGCGGGCCGTGATCACCCCGGCGAAGGGAGCACGCACCTGGCGGAAATTCCGCAACTCGCGCAGGCGCTGGAGGCTGGCCTCCGCGGCCGTGATCGCCTCACGGGCGGCCCGCAGGTTGGCTTCGGCCGCGGCCACGTCGGCCTTGCGCGCCAGCCAGGCGGCCTGTTTTTCGTCGCCTTCCTGCTTCGGGAGCACACCCTTGGCCACCAGGATCTGCCAGCGTTTCGCAGTGACTTCGGCCAGTTCCATGTTGGCCCGGGCCTGCGCCAGGGCGGCTTCCGCCTGCGCGGCCGCGGAACGCGTACGGCGCAGCACGGCCTCCGCTTCCACAATCTGCTGATCGAGTTCGGGCGATTCGATTTCCGCCAGGAGCTGCCCGGCTGCGACGCGATCCCCGATATCCACCGGGCGGCGCCGCACGTAGCCGTCGGCGCGCGCGTAAATCGGTGTTTCCACCCACGCCTGGACCGTGCCCGGCAGATTCAGTTCAATTTCGGCCGGCGCCCTCTTGACCTCGGCCACGGCCACAGCGGGCAACTGCTGTCCGGCGCGCTGCGCGGCCGCCGCCAACCGCCTGGCGCGCGCGTGGCGAGGCCAGTAACCGAGAGCGAACAACGTCGCCAGGAGCGCAAACAGTGCCATCCACAACAGAGCCCTGCGTGCGCCAGGTCGTGCGACGCCTGGTTCGGGCACGGGATGGGAAGGCTGAGCGGCGATTTTCACTGCAACAACTCCCAATCCGGTTCCAGCGGCGCTTCTTTCTGCCGACCGCGGAAGTAACTATAGGCCACGGGTACGAAAAACAGCGTTGCGAAGGTCGCCACGATCAGGCCACCGATGACTGCTCGCCCGATCGGTGCGTTCTGCTCGCCGCCTTCGCCTAACCCCAGCGACATCGGGAGCATCCCCAGGATCATGGCCAGCGCCGTCATCAGAACCGGCCGCAATCGGATCAGGCCTGCGCTCAAGGCTGCCTGGGTCGCATCCATACCTTGGGCACGTTGCTGGTTGGCAAAGGTCACCAACAGGATGCTGTTGGCCGTGGCCACCCCAATGCTCATAATGGCTCCCATGAGCGAGGGGACGTTGATGGTGGTCCCGGTCACATAAAGCGCCCAGATGATGCCGGAAAGGGCTCCTGGCAAGGCCAGCAGAATAATGAAGGGATCGAGCCAGCTCTGGAAGTTCACGACCATGATCAAGTAGACCAGCAAGACTGCCAGCACGAGGCCGCCGGCCAGCCCGCCGAAGGATTCGCGCATGGTCTGGATCTGCCCCCGCACCTGGATGAAGCTTCCCCGCGGAAGCTTGGGCCGCACTTGCTCGACAATGCGGTCCACCTCGCGCGCCACGCTGCCCAAATCCCGATCCTGCACGTCCGCGTAGACATCGAGAACCGGTTGTACGTTGTAGTGGCTGATGGCCTGGCCAGTCACGCCCCGCTCGACCTCGACCAGGTTGCCCAGCAGTTGAGGCGTCGAGCTGCGGGCGGCCGCCAGCGGCGTGGAACGCAACGCCTCCATCGAATCCACGCGGTGTTCCGGCGTCTGCACGGCGATGAGATAGCTCACCCCGGTGGCCGGATGCAGCCAGTAGTTGGGTGAAACCTGGCCGCTGGAACTCAGCGAGACCAGGACGCTGCTGGCCACGTCGCGCTGCGTCAATCCCAGCTCACTGGCGCGAGCGCGGTCCACGTTGACGCGCAGGACGGGTGCGTCCAGCACCTGGTGCAAGCGCACGTCCACCACGCCCGGGATGCGGCGCAATTGCCTCTCGATTTCGCGCGCGATCCGGTGGTTGACGCTGACGTTGCGGCCAATCACCTGGATATCAATCGGGGCAGGAATGCCGAAATTCAGGATCTGGCTCACCATATCGGCAGAGCGGAAGAAGAAGGTCATTTCGGGGAAGCTGGCGGGCAGTTCCTCGCGCAGCCGACGCGCGTACTCCCAGGTCTCGCCCCGTTTGCGGGCCTTCGACAGCGAAATCAGGATCTCGCCGTCGGATGAGCTGATCGTGGCCGAATCCGTGTAGGCCATGTTGATGGGCAGCACCGGCAGGCCGATGTTGTCCAGGATGGTGTCCAGCTTGTCGGGCGGGATGATCTGGCGGATCCGGTCCTCCACCCGGGCGAACAATTCCTCGGTGGTTTCCAGGCGAGTGCCCACAGGGGCGCGCACGTGGAGGCGCAACTGGCCGGCGTCCACACGGGGGAAGAAGTCCTGGCCCAATTGCGTGGCCAGCAGGCCCGAGCCAATGCAGAAAAGGGCGAACAGCGCGACGACCGTCCGGCGCCGGCTGAGCGCCCACTGCAAGGCCTGTCGGTAACCTTCGCGGAATCTCTCGAAACCTCGCATGAAGCGCTGGTGCAGGCGCCAGATCGGTCCCGTGCCGCCCGCGGCATCACCCTGGCCGCCCCGGTACAGGTGCAACTGGGACTTCAGTAGGTAGCGCACCATGGTGCAAATCAACGTGCGGGACCACACCCAAGAGGCCAGCATGGCGAAGACCACCGCCATGGCCAGCGGCTGGAACAAATACTTCGCCGTGCCGCGCAGGAGCACCACCGGTGCAAAGACGATAAAGATGGAGAGAGCGGAGACGAAGGCCGGAACAGCGACTTCACTCGCCCCGTCCAGCACTGCCCGGATGATGGACTTTCCCATGGCGAGGTTACGGTGGATGTTCTCGATCTCCACCGTCGCCTCGTCCACCAGAATCCCGATGGCCAGCGCCAGCCCGCCCAGGGTCATCACGTTGATGGTCTGACGGAGGAAATACAAGGCGATCAGCGACGTCAGTACGGACAGCGGGATGGAGGTGCACACAATCAGCGTGCTGCGCCAGCTCCCCAGAAACAGCAGGATCATCAGGGTGACCAGCAGGGCGGCCATCAGACCTTCCTGGAGCACCGCGCGGATGGAGGCGCGCACGAACAGGGACTGATCGAGCAACAGGCGTACGTCCAGCTCAGGCGGCAGCGTGGAAAGAATGCGGGGCAGCTCGCGTTTGACCCGCTCGATGATGTCCAGCGTGGAGGCCGATCCGGTCTTCAGGATCGAAACCAGCGCGCCACGGCGCCCGTTTACGCGCACGACGTTGGTCTGCACGGCGCCCCCGTCCCGCACCTGCGCCACGTCACGCACGTAGATCGTGGCCGGGCCCCGCTGGCGTACGGGCAGGTTGTTGAGCTCCTCCACCACGTCCGGGCTGTTGTTCAGTTGCACGCTGTATTCCCGATCGCCGATTTTCACCGAACCCGAAGGCAGGATCGGGCTTTGGGCGTTGATCGCGGCGGATACGTCGGCAGGTGAGAGGCCATGAGCGTAAAGCGCCTCCGGGTTCAGGTCCACCATGATCTGCCGGGCTCGCCCGCCGGCGGGCATCAGGACGGAGGCGCCTTGCACGGTGGCGAGTTGCGTGCGGAGGAAGTTGGCGGCGATGTCGTAGAGCGCCTGTTCGGAGAGACCCTCACCACCCAGCGCGAGCTGCAAGATGGGAACGCTGGCGGCGTTGAAACGGATGATCAGGGGCGGCGTGATCCCGGGCGGCATCTGCCGCGTCACAGTTTGCGAAATCGCGGTCATTTGCGCCACCGCCGCTTCCACCGGGGTGCCGGGATGGAAAAAAACCTTGATCACTCCCATCCCGTTCAGCGACTGCGATTCCATGTGTTCGATATCGCTGACCGTGGTGGTCAGAGATCTCTCTGACAGCACCGTGATGCGCCGCTCCATCTCTTCGGGCGAAAGGCCACGGTACTGCCAGATCGCACTGACTACAGGGATGTTGATGTCCGGCAAAATGTCGGTGGGCGTGCGGTCAATGGCGATGCCGCCCAGGACCGCTACAAGGATCGCGGCCACCACGATGGTGTACGGCCGCCGGAGCGCAAGCTTGACGATCCACAAGGGATTGCATCCTCTGGGCCGCTGGCGGCCACCACCCGGTCAGTCGCCGGCCACTTCGACGCCCAGCAGCTCGCAAGCTTTCTCCGCGACCTGCCGGATGCGCTCCTCGGTCACCGGAGTTTCGCCCTTGACCATGCCAAGGTCGGTGACCCGCAGGTGGATGAAGTCATCGAAGCCGGCCTTTTCCAGGACGCGCCGCGAGCAGTCCGAGTCGCAGCCGTCAATCGCAATCAGCAGCAGGCCCTTCTTGACGTTCTTAATGACCAGTTCGACGCCCCCCGCGATGGCGGCCAGACACGACATGCGGGCCGCTCCCTGCCGATTGAGCCAGCGGGCCGCACGGTCGCCGATTTCCGCCGTGTCCGCCACGCCGGAGCAGCACAGAACAACATTGGGTGCTACACTACCGCAACCGCATGAGGTCTTGGGTCGGATTTTCATCGTCGTTACCTTGCCTCCTTTGAAACCAGGAATTCCTCAGTGCCCGCCCGCCGGGGCCGCCTCTGTGGAGCGAGACGGCTCGGCTTGCTGCTGGGCTTCGGCAATCAGCTTCCGGAGCGTGACTTTGAATTCCTCCAAAGGCGGGAAGCTGATCGCCTCCGCGGGGCAAATCTTGGCGCAGGCGTCGCAGCCTAAAACGCAGTTATTGGGTCGTGCGACGATGGGCACGCCCAAGGCTTCATCCCAGTCGAAAACGTCGTTCTTGCAGAACTCGATGCACTCGCGGTCGTGAATGCAGGCGTCGTAGTTGATGGTCGGAAACCAGGGGATTTTCTCCCGCGGCACTTTAAGCTTGGCGTTCATCGCTGCCCTCCTCAGTGGGCGTCGGTCGGGGTTTGCGACCGACTGCACGCGCCCATCAGTTCCTCGGGGGTAAGCTCCTTGCCGACATCTTCTTTCTTGAGGAGCTCCGCCACCTTCTCCCGGATGCGCTCCAGTACGCCTTCGTTATTGGTCATGCGAATGTCCACGCCAATGAACCGCTCGGGCGGAAAGCCGGTCTGCCGGAGGATCTTGCGAAAGAGCTTGTCCTGGGCGTTGGGAGCGCAAGCGGCGCTGATGACCTAGGTGTCGGCGTCGGCGCTGCGCAGGATGTCCGCCAGGCACTGGTTACCGCCCTGCCCGCAGGTCTGCGGGTGCAAGGCGACGTAGGTGACTTCCAGTTCGCTTTCGACCTGGAAGGGCAGAGTGTTAAAGTCGGTGTCCTTGAAGGAATCACAAAGACCCTTGCAATTACACATGAGGACCTTGATTTTCATGGGACTTTCCTCCTCGAATCGGAATGTTTGCGGTAACCAAAGCCTCCGAGGCGCCCCCAGGGCAGCAGACGCCGGGTAGCTCGGCGCGGCGGCGCAGGTCCTCGCGGCACACGTCCTGAGTGAGGAGGACCTGGCGCAGGCAGGACCGCAAGGGCTCGAGCAACTCATGATCGGGGACGAGCGAATACTGCACTCTGGCGCCCCGCCTCTTGTCAAGGACAATGCCGGCGCCGCGCAAGTAAGCCAGATGGCGCGAGAGCAGGGGTTGAGGCAGGCCGAGAATTGTCTCCATCTCGCAAACGCACAGGGAGCCCTCGAGCAGCAGGTTGACGATCCGGAGGCGGGTGGGATCGGCGAGGGCTTTGAAGAGCTGGGCGAGCTGCCGCATTGGTTGTGTACATACGCATATTCGCATATATCGCTGGCCATGTCAAGCCCGTCCCTCTGCCAATATCTGGCTCATCCAACGAGCCTGGAATTTCCCTCCGCCTACGACCCACTGAGCCAATTGAAAAAACGGGCACGGTTGCTGCGTTCGCGGGCGTCGGCCTTTATATTGATCTCCACCGAAGTCTTCGGTTCAGGCGCCCGTGCCGCGCCGCTGGCGCTATGCTGAAAGAGGCGGGCAAGGAGGGCCCGATGTTGAAACTGGAAGGGATCGCGCTCAGCGCCGGCGGCAAGACGATCCTGCACGACGTAAACCTTCACGTTCGCGAGGCGGAGATCCATAGCATCCTCGGCGCTAACGGCACGGGCAAATCCACCTTGGCGGCAGTGATCATGGGTCTGAGTGGTTACCGGCCCACGGCAGGGCGCGTTCTTTTCCAGGGTGAGGACATCACCGATCTGCCCGTCTGGGAGCGCGCCCGTCGCGGGATCACGCTGGCCTGGCAGGAACCGGCCCGCTTCGAGGGCTTGACGGTGGCCGAGTATCTGGATCTGGCCCGTCGCCACGGCGGCAACGGCGATCTCAGTCCCGCCGAGTGCCTGCGCAAGGTCGGACTGCTTCCGGAAAAGTATCTGCGCCGCGCCGTGGACTCCACCCTGAGCGGCGGCGAGCGCCGGCGCGTCGAGCTGGCCTCCGTGCTTGCGATGCGGCCCAGACTGGCCATCCTGGACGAGCCGGACTCCGGCATTGATCCGCTGGCCATCGAAAACATCGTGGATGTGATCCGCACGCTGGCACGGCAGGGTGCCGCCGTGTTGCTGATCACCCACCACGAGAACGTCGCGGCGGTTGCGGATCGCGCTTCCTCGCTTTGCGGCGGGACGATTCTGAAGACCGGGGATCCTGCCGCCATCGCCCGCTTCTACCGCAACCACTGCCTGGAGTGCCTGCACGTGAACGAGCCCAAGGCCGAGGAGGTGGTGGATGGTTGAGAGCGACGGGGAGTTGATCGAGCTCTCTCGTGCCATGGCGCCTGCGGGCGCCGACCCGGCGACTCTGTTGCACGCCCGCTTCGCCGGCCTGGCCGTCAGCCACAATCGCATCCTGCGTTGTCGCAGCGTTGACGGGCTGCGCATCGAGGGCGAGGAAACTCCCACGGGCGCCAGGGCGCGCATCACGGTCGAGCCCGGGGCTCGACTGGACAGCCCCGTTCATCTGTGCTTCGGGGTCCTACCCAAGGAAGGCCTCCAGGAGATCATCTCCGAGTTCGACATCGGGGACGGGGCGCGGGTCAGCTTCATTGCCCACTGCTCGTTCCCCAATGCCGAGCGGGTGCGGCATCTCATGCAGGCGCGCATCCGGGTAGGCAAGGGCGCGCAAATGGAATACGCCGAGACCCACTACCACGGGCCGCAGGGCGGCGTCGAGGTCTTGCCCGTGGCGCACATCGCGGTGGAAGAGGGCGGCCTGTATCGCACCGGATTCAAGCTGGTGGAAGGCGCGGCCGGCGTGGTCAAGCTGGACTACACCGCTGAGCTGGCCGAATACGCCGTTTGCGAGATGGACGCCAAGGTGTACGGCAAAGCGCACGACAACATCGTGGTCAAGGAGACCATTCTGCTGAACGGCGCCGGCGCTCGCGGCCTGGCCAAGACGCGCATCGTGGCTTCGGACCATTGCGTCAGCGAGGTGATCGGAGAGGTGGTGGGCAATGCGCCCTTTGCACGCGGCCACGTGGATTGCATCGAGATCCTCACCGGCCCGGATGCCCGCGCCGGCGCGGTGCCCAAGCTTCAGGTGAACGATCAGCGCGCCAAGCTCACGCACGAAGCGGCCATCGGCAGCGTAGACAAGAAACAGATCGAGACTCTCATGGCGCGGGGCCTCTCGGAGGCCGAGGCCATAGACGTGGTGGTCCGCGGGATGCTCCGCTGAGCGGGCCGTTCCGCGCTCAAACGATTGCTTTGAACCCGTCAGGACTGAGCCGCGCGCGGCGTCCTTTCCGGTACGCGATGTTCGCCAGATGCGGCCCGGCCACCGCGTTCGCGCCCACTTCCACCGGGCACGTCGGATCCTGCCTTGTCTTGATGCAATCCAGGAAGTTCTGCAAATGCGCCTCGGTGGGCACGCCTTCGCGCACATCCATGATGGGCTTCCGATTCTCCGGCTTGGCCCACGGCTCCTTGTAGACACGGAAGCCGGCTTCGTCCAGGATCAGCGTTCCTTCATCGCCCATGAACGTGATGGACCAGCCGTTTTCATACGAGTTGCAGTAGTTCAGCGTCCAGGTGCAGACCCACCCCGGAAACTCGAACACGGCGCAGAAAACCTCCGGACACTCGGCTCCGGTCATCTTCACGACTTCGCCCCAGCACACGGCCGAGCGCGGCGGTCCGCTGCGCGTGAAACGCAGCACGCAGTCCATCAGGTGCGTGCCCTGGTCCGTCATGTGGCCGCCCGAGTAATCCCAAAAGCAGCGCCAGGAGCGGAAGCGCATCGGCTCCAGGGGCCGCTTGGGCGCTTTGCCCAGAAAGCGCTGCCAGTCCAGCTTGCCGGGCAAGGGCGAGTTGTTGAGCGGGCGCGCCGTGTTCCAGTTCCACATCGGCTTGACCATGGAGATCTTGCCCAGAACGCCGTCGGCGATGACCTTCTCGGCCTTCGCGATCACCGACGCGCTCCGTCGCTGCATGCCGATTTGCACCACGCGCTTGGCGCGTCGCGTCGCCTCGATCATGCGCTTGCTTTCCTCGAGCGAATGGGACATGGGCTTTTCCAGGTAGACGTCCTTGCCCGCCGCCACCGAATCCAGCAACTGGGTGCAGTGCCAGTGATCGGGCGTGGCGATCACCACGAAGTCCATGCCCGGCTGGGCCAGCAAGTCGCGATGATCCGCGTAGGTCCTGGCGTCGGGCGAATCCTTCTGCGCCTCCTGCAGGTTGGGCTCGTACACATCGCACAGCGCAACGCACTGGGCGCCCAGCTTTTGGAATACGCGATTCAGGTAGCGCCCGCGTCCGCCCGTACCAATGACGCCGTAGCTGAGCCGGTCGTTGGCGCCGAAAGCGCGCCGGGGAACGAACATGGGCGCGGCGATCGCCGCCGCCCCGCTCAGGAAGGTTCTGCGATCCTGCTCCATAGGTCTCCTCGCTTGCCGATCTCATCGGGGCCGCGGCCGAGAAGCCCACGGCGCCCGCTTCGTGCCGAACAGATACTTTGTCACTGGCCGCGGCCTCGCGTCAAGGCGCCTGGCGCTGTGGGCCGGCGTGGGCATGGACTTCTCGGGCTGATGGCGTGAGGCGGTGGAGGCATAGCCAGAGAGGCGACGCCAGTTGCACTAGTGGGCGCAGCGGCGTCACTGCCAGGCCAAGAGCAGCGCCCGCCACAATGATCTCTCCGGGTAGGGCGTGGCGCAGGAGAACAGGGAGCAAGAACACGCCGTCGTAAATCATGGCACGGGGACCGAATACCACACCCGCAGCGAGGCCGGCATACAAAGCAGCGTCCAGGTTTTGCCGGCGAGTCACCAACAGCGCGAACAGCGCCCCGACCGCGGCAAGCGGCAGGCGCAGCCACGGGGCCTTGTCAAAAGGGCTGAGCAGGCCGGCCAGACCCACGATGTTGGGCGAGATGATTCTCTCGTTTTCCATGGCGGCCTGGATGAACCGAGCAGGCCAGTCCGTGCCCGCCGCGAGCATCGCCAGCCCCGTGAGCGCGAAGCCCGTGGCAGCCATCGTCGCGAGCGCGCGCAATTGCCTGCGCGCAGCGAGGATGACCGGCGTCACGTAAAAGATGTTCGGTTTGACCAGAGAGGCCGCCAGTGCAACACCGGCGAGCCCGGGGCGTCCCGCCATTAAAAGCCGGACGCCCGTCGCGAACGCGAGCAAAATCAATGGCGCGTCCTGACCCAATCCGAAACTCCACAGCAGGGGCAGGAACAAGCCGGCGGCCACCATCCCCGACGCCCGCAGCTTCCAGAGAAAAGCGAGACCGAGACAGGCTGCGACATTGACGGCAAACCAGATGCCGTAGGCCGCGCGAAAAGGGACCCGTCCCAGCGGAGAGAGGGCCAACGCTTCGAAGGCGGGGCGGATGAAACGTTTGCCCGCGACGGCCGGGCACTCCGTCTGTTGAACGGCTTCGATCGCCGAGGGATCGTACACGCGGGAGTCCCCAAGGCGCGCGGCTGCCCAGAATGCGTAAAAATCGCTGCTGGCGTAGCCTGCGGGTTGGATGACCCATCCGCACAGACCCCAGACGGCCACGGCAAAAACAGCGGCCAGCAGGGTGGCCTTCTTCGGCCGTTGCGCCCGAAGGATGCGGGGACTCATCCCGAAGACGTCCCCCTGCTCACCAGATGTACTTGGCCGCTTCCTTGCGGCGCTCGTGGCTGTCCAGCACGTGGACCACGCGAATCTTCTTCAGCTTGTCGGAAGGAAGCTGGCCAATGGGGATGTAGAGAATCTGCCGGCCCAGCCGCCAGGCGATCTGCCGGTAAATGGAGCGCGGCGGCCGCGCGGCGACATAGACCACGTAACGCTGGATCGAGTAATCCAGCCCCGCCAGCAGAAGCCGCTCCGGCTTGGTTTCCGCGAAATCGTAGTCGGCATCCGTCCAGACGTCCACCATGCGCCGCGGCGGCAGAATCATCAGGAAGCCGCCGTACTCGGCGCGCCCGATCCCCGGCCCCACCAGATGTTCGAAAGGATTCGTCGAATAGAACGCCATGTCGGATTCGTTCTGGTGTTCGCCGTGCCAGGTCGTGAGCCACTGGTAACGATTCTCGCGGTCCTCGTCGAAAATCACGATCAGCGCGCCGATTTCGCCCGCGACTTTCTGGAACTGGCGCACGTAAATCTTGCCTTCGTACCAGCGGCGGATGGTTTCCCTCAGATCAATGCCGTCCAGAAGCGAGCTGGTGAACGGCTCGGTGCGCGAGCGCTCTTCGGAAAGAATGCTGCGCGCTTTCTGCTTGAGACGGCGGCCGTAATCCTCGATGACAATGTCTTCGGGCGGGTACGAGCAGATCGCGTTGCCCTGGAACTGGCGCGCCCACTCGCCCGGCTGTTTCTCTTTTGGCCGTCGCTTCAGCCCCAGCGGTCGCAGCATCTGCTTGGGACGCGGCAGGCGACGGCGCAACCGGATCTTGCGCGTATCGCGCCAGACCGCGTCGCCCGACAGTCGCAGCGTCTCCAGATCGCTTTCCTCTTTCTGCGCAGGGTAGCGATTGGCGGTTTCCCAGACTTCCCAGGCGTAGTTGTCATCCACGATGGAGCGGGCAGCCACCGTCAGGTCGTACAGCCCTGCCGTGAGGTCGCCCGCAGTCAGGGCCAGGTTGCGCGTGTAGCGCGCCAGCAGGAGGCGCTGCCAATGCTCGACCTTTTCGCCGGTGTTCTTTTGGTAGCTGGCCTCGGCTTCGCGGAGCAGCGCGAGCTGCACGCGCGGGCGATCAATCAATCCCTCCGGGCACATGCGCTCGCGGAACTCCTCGTAGCGGTGCTGAAGATAGGGATACTCCACCGTGATTTCGGCCAGGCATTCCGGATGCGGATTGATCAGTTCCACGCGCCGCGCGGGCAGTCGGCGCGCCGGCTCTTCCTGCGGGACTTCCATGGCGTCCAGCACGGCATCCAGCAGGTTCAGCGAGAGCACGACCACGACGCGCGCCAGCGGATCCGCCCCTTGCAGCTTCCAGGCCATGCCGGCAGCATGCTCCAGGATCTCCCGGCTTCGCGGCTGAGGCCACAGCCGGTAGGCTTCGATGTATTTCTCCAGTCCGATGCGACGGACGGAGTAAGGGTCCGGATAGCGGTCGGGGACGTGCGGGCGATCGCTCAGATCCGGATCGGCGAAGAGGATTTCGGCGCCGATCTCGTGAGCCGTGCGGATGGCTTCCGTGAAGGGATCGGCCGGCTCCACCGGAAGGTAGACCGACTCTTCCTCATCCTCCGGATCGGGGTACAGCAGAACCGTGATTGCGGGCAGCCGCCGGACCGACTCCAGGTACGCCTTGGCCAGCGAGACAGGCAGTTCCACCGCCACGACCTGGGGCCGCTCGCGCAGGATGCGACGGCGCACTTCGATGGCGAACTCCATGCGGCCGGGAGCGACCGGCAGGTACAGGAAACGCCCGCGTCGCAGGTTGGTCGGATCGAAACCGTCAGGCAGGGGATCGGACTCGCCGGGCATAGCGCAGGGCCTCTTCGCCCAGGATCTCGAAAATCGCCATCTCCAGCGCCCGCTCGTACTGCCACACCTCGGTGGCCGTGCTGCGCAGCTTCATGGCGTAGCGGGCGATGTTGATGCCGTCCCGCACGGTGTAGCGTTCGTCCGCCGCGTGCGCCTGTTGCAGGAAGTCGGTGACGTACTCCAGAATCTTCTCGTCGCCGAACGGCAGATTCTCCTTGAGGATCAGATACTCTTCATCGCGCTCGGGGAAATCAATCAGAATCTGGGGTTGCAGCCGCGAATGGATGTACTCGGGCAGATCGAACGTGGAGGCGTCGTCGTTCATCGTCGTCACAAGTCGGAAATCCGGGTGCGCTTTGATCTTGATGCCCGCCACCACGGACTCGACGTAACGGCGGCTGTCCAGAAGCGGCGCCAGCGAGGCCCAGCTTTTCTCGCTCATCCGGTTGCCTTCGTCCAGAATGGCCACGCCGCCGCGGATCATGGCCGTCACCAGCGGAGAGGCCACGTAGCGCAGCCTGGACTCGCCCTCGATGACCGGCTGCACGATCAGATCCTCGGGCCGCGTATCCACCGTAGCCTGCATGATGTAGACTTCGCGCCCCATTCGCTTGGCTGCGGCGTACGCCAGCGTCGTCTTGCCCACGCCCGGCTTGCCGATCAGCCGCGGATTCATCGGCAGATCGCCGGGGCCGAGGACCAGCCAGGCGGCCAGCAATTGCCGCATGACTTCTTCCTGGCCGACCCAGCGCACGGGCAGCTCGTCCGGGTGTGCCAGGTGCAACGGGACGCCTTCGATCTCGACGACCATAAGCCCACCTTTGATTGTAGACCCCCTGCGACGCCGGTCGCCGTCGCGTTACCCTGTTTGCTTTGCGCCGGGGGCGGATCTCCCGCCTCGCCGGTTCACACGGGACTGAGTCATGCGCTACATCCTCGCTCTCGATGAAGGCACCACCAGCGCGCGCGCCGCTCTTTACGACGCCGAGGGCCGCCGCGTCGCCATGGAATCCGAGCCCATTGAGCCGCGCTACCCGCAGCCCGGCTGGGTCGAGCAGGATCCTGAGCAGATCTGGCAGGCCCAGCTCGTTGCCGTGCGCCGCGTGCTGGAGACCAGCCGCGTGGCGGCTTCCGAAATCGCCGCCATCGGCATCACCAACCAGCGCGAAACCACAATCGTCTGGGAACGGTCGAGCGGCCGGGCGGTGGCGCCGGCCATCGTGTGGCAATGCCGGCGCACGGCGGATTACTGCGCTGAGCTGGCGGCTTCCGGGCGCGCCTCCGAAATCACGCAGCGCACGGGGCTGGTCGTGGACGCGTATTTTTCGGCTTCCAAGGTTCGCTGGATCCTCGAGCACGCCCCGGACGCCCGCGCCCGGGCGGAAGCGGGAGAACTGGCCTTCGGCAACGTGGATACGTGGCTCGTATGGAGGCTCACGGGCGGCCGCGTGCACGTTACCGATCCTTCGAATGCGTCTCGCACGATGCTCATGAATCTGGCCACGGGCGACTGGGACGATACTTTGCTCGAGTGGTTCGGGGTTCCGCGCGCCATGCTGCCCCGCATCATGCCTTCCAGCGCGGTGGTGGGCGTAGCGGAGGCGGGGTGGTTCGGGGCCGAGATTCCGATCAGCGGCCTTGCGGGCGATCAGCAGGCGGCGCTGGCAGGCCAGGCCTGTTTCCGGGCCGGCCTCAGCAAGAACACCTACGGCACAGGATGTTTTGCTTTGCTGCACACCGGCGACGTGCGGCCCGTTTCCTCCAACCGGCTGCTCGCCACACGGGCCGCTTCCACGGACGCTCGCGCGCAGTTCGCCATCGAGGGCAGCGTGTTCATCGCCGGCGCGGCGGTGCAATGGCTGCGCGATCAGCTCGGCCTGATCGCCACGGCAGCCGAATCCGAGGCGCTGGCTCGATCCGTGCCGGACACGGCGGGCGTCTACCTGGTTCCTGCCTTCGTGGGCCTGGGAGCCCCGCACTGGGATTCGGCGGCGCGCGGCGTCATCACGGGCTTGACCCGGGCCGCCGGGCGCGCCCACATCGTGCGGGCGGCTTTGGAGAGCATCGCCTACCAGACGCGGGACCTGATCGCGGCCATGGAAGCCGACGCGGGCCGCGCCCTCAGCGAGCTGCGTGTGGACGGCGGCGCCGCGGCCAACGATTTTCTGATGCAATTCCAGGCCGACATTCTCGACCGCCCCATCCTGCGACCCGCCGACACGGAGACCACCGCGCTGGGCGCTGCGTTTCTGGCCGGCTTGGCGGTGGGGTTTTTCAAGAGCGTGGAGCAGGTAGAGAGCTTCTGGCGCGTGGACCGCGTCTTCGAGCCGCGCATGACGGCCTCCCGCCGCGAGCAGTTGCTGGAAGGCTGGCGCGACGCTCTGGCCCGCTGCCGCCGGCGGGCGGGGTAATCTTTGACGCTGGTGTCCCGTAACCAGCGCTTCTTTTACAGACGGGTACTCCCGACTGAGGGGCAAGGGATGCTCTTTCCAGCTCTCCGCGCCTTCTGGCGCGCTGCCGATTGCTCACAAAACGGTGGCACCGGATGTTAACATCTCGGAGCCTGCACCGTGATTTTTGTAAACCCGGCGATCGACTATGTCCCCCGCGTGCGGCAACATCAGTGGCGGGGCGGCACAGCTGGTCGGTTATAACCCTGTTCCCACCAACTGTCGCCGGTTGGACAGAATGTGGGAGCATCGGTTCGTCGGAGGAAGGCCGTCCGGCCAACCGTTTGCTCTAAGTGCCACATATCGTCCGCGCTAAGGATTTCAACCATCCTCCGGATGGACGGGATTTGCATGTCGTCAATTACGAGCCAGCCCCCTGTGACTATGTGTGGATAGAAATAGTAATATTCCAAGTCTGGGAAGGGGTATGCATGCGGCCCGTCAAGCAAAACTAGTTTGAAGCGTTCAGTAAAGTGGTATCTAGGGAGGGTGACTTGCGTCGGGCCTAGAACGAAACGAACATTGCCTTTTTTTAACCAGTTCGAAGCCACCACGGCTTGGTAGCTTCCGTCTTGGCAGTCGACCGTGAAGGCAATGTGATCCCGGGAAAAGCAAGCGAAAATCAAGGTGCTTGCGCCGCAGCCAGTTTCGGCGGTGTGCTCCACCGGCCCGGTACTCAAGCGTAAGGCCAGCGCTTCGAGGGCGGCCGCCTCCAAGAGGCCGCCACCGTGCTGAGCGTCTCGACAAGCTGCGGCCACCAGCTCACAGATCATGGTCCTAATTTTACCAGTCGCGGCGGCTGGTTATTAGTCCCCACCCGTGGGTGTGCCGCTTAGGACCCACATCCTCGATCGCCCCATCCTGCGACCCGCCGACACGGAGACCACCGCGCTGGGCGCCGCCTTCCTGGCCGGACTGGCCGTGGGGTTCTGGAAGAGCGTCGAAGAGCTGGAAAGCTTCTGGCGCGTGGACCGTGTCTTCGAGCCGCGCATGACGGCCTCGCGCCGCGAGCAGTTGCTGGCCGGCTGGCGCGACGCCCTGGCCCGCTGCCGCCGGCGGGCTTGGACCGGCGAGTAGCCTCTAGGATCGTCAGTGTCGCGAGGTCTGCCGGCGCTCTGACAGCGCCAACGCCGATAGGATCGGAGACTGGGCTTTCCTAACCTGCCGGCCTCCCGGCACGGCGTAGCGCTCACGTCCGGGATCGTGTGACACCTGCACTGCGGGCGGCAGCCGACCCGGGATACGCCCGCCGGGCGACGGTCCTCTGGACCCCGCAGGCGGCACGACAGGCGGACCGGACCGGTGGCCACCGCGCTGAAACCCATGTGGACGCCGGCCGCGAAGCCAAGGCCCGCGCATACGCCGACGCCCTGCAATGCTCCCGCGTTCTGCGCAACGCGTTCAGTAAAATATGTCCGAAATGCAAACCCGATTGCCTACGGCTGCTATCACCGATGAGTTCTCACCCGACCTGGAAACTGCGGTCCGCGCCATGGCGCCGATCGGCATGACGGGCGCCGAGCTGCGCGTCGTCTTCGGCAAGAACATCCTGGACCTGACCGACGAAGAAGTGGATCGCGCCCGGCAGATCGTGGAGGCGCAGGGCCTCGAGATCATCTCGCTTTCATCGCCCATCCTCAAGTGCACGCTGCCGGGCGGCCCCGAGCTGGACACGCGTTTCCAGCACGATGTCTTCGCATCGAAGCACACCTACGAGGACCAGCCGCGCCTGGCGCGCCGCGCTTTCGAAATCGCGCACCGCACGGGAGCGCGCATCATCCGCGTCTTCTCGTACTGGCGGACCGTGGATCCCGAAAAGTGCTACCCGGCCATCCTGGAGGCGCTCGCCGATCTGGCCCGGCAGGCTGCCGCCGAGGAGCTGATCATCGGCCTGGAGAACGAGCACGCCTGCAACGTGTCCACCGGAGCCGACCTGGCGCGCGTACTCAGCGCCGTCAATCATCCCAACCTGAAGGCGGTATGGGATCCTGCCAACGCCTGCGTGGCCGGCGAGAACCCTTACCCCGATGGTTTCGCAAAGATCCCCGCGGATCGCATCGCGCACGTACACGCCAAGGACTGCTATCTGGTGGACGGCAAGCCGCGCTGGGGCGCTCTGGGTTGCTGCGCGCTGGACTGGAAAGGCCAGATCGCGGCTCTGCTCGCGGCAGGCTACAACGGCTACGTCAGCCTGGAGACGCACTGGCCCGGACCCGGCGGCGACAAGCTCATGGCCAGCGTGATCTGCGGCTGGAACCTCCAGCACCTGTTGGCCGCCTGACAAGCTCCGCTTGGGTGCGCGGCGCAGCGTCGTGCTATCCTGAATTCAACAACCACCAGGGGGCACGACGATGCGCCTGCCCATTCTTTGCGGCACGCTCGCGCTGGGTTTCAGCCTGCTGGCCTGGCAGGGCCGCTACTGGGGCTTCCGCGGCGAAGTGGACAACGACGACGCGCCCTTCCCGCCCGACGGCCACGAAAAAACCGAATTTGTTTTCGCGCGCCTGCGCTATCCCTCGGTGCGCTTCGCCTGGGGCTTCCGCGGCAACTGGGCCACCGACTACTGGAAGGCCGACCGCCAGTTCGTGCAGGGCGTGCGCCGGCTCACCCGCATTCACGTGCGCTCCGCCGAGCACGTCGTAGATCTGGATTCCGACGAGATTTACGAGTGGCCGTGGATCTACGCCGTCGAAGTGGGCCATTGGGATCTGACCGATGCCCAGTGCAAGCGACTGCGCGACTACCTGCTGCGCGGCGGCTTCCTCATGGTGGACGATTTCCACGGCACCTGGGAGTGGGAGAACTTCATGGCCTCGCTCAGCAGGGTCTTCCCGGACCGGCCCGTGGTGGACATTGACCCCAAGGACCCCATCTTCCACGTGCTCTACGATCTGGACGAGCGCTTCCAGGTGCCCGGCATTCAGTACTGGTACAGCGGGCGCATCTACGAAAAAGATGGTATCGAACCCCGCTGGCGCGCCGTCTATGACGACAAGGGGCGCATCATGGTGGCCATCTGCCACAACATGGATCTCGGGGATGCCTGGGAGTGGGCCGATCACCCGCGCTATCCCGAACACTACGCTTCGCTGGCCTACCGCGTCGGCATCAACTACATCATTTATGCGATGACGCACTGAGGGCCGGATGTTCGAGCTGTTGTTCAAATATCCTCCGGCCGCTTTCTCCAAAGGCCACTTGGTTTGGCTGTCGCCCTGGCCGCTGAGCTGGCTCGTGGTCGCTTTGCTTGCCGCCGCTCTCGTGCTGGCCTGGCGGCTGCGACGCCCAGCCGCGCCCCATATCCAGGCCGGCCCGCAGCGCCGGCTCCTGTTGTGGGCTTTGCAGGCCGGCTTCGTCGCCCTCCTTCTGCTGATGCTCTGGCAGCCTGCCCTCAGCGTGGCCACGCTCAAGCCGCAACAAAACATCATCGCCGTCCTGCTGGACGATTCGCGCAGCATGAGGGTAGAGGAGGACGGAATCGAGCGCCTGGACCAGGCGCGGCGAATGCTCAGCGAAGGCCTGCTCGACGCTTTGCGCGCGCGTTTCCAGGTTCGACTCTACGCCTTCGGTCATTCGATCACCCGGATCGAGAGGCCCGAGCAGGCTACCGGCGCCGCGCAGGCCACGCACATCGGCCAGGCCTTGCGCGCCGTGTTGGCCGAGGCCTCGGCCGCTCCCATCGGCGCCGTCGTCCTGCTCAGCGACGGCGGGGATACCCGCGGCGGCGTGCCCCACGGGATCCTGGAAGAGCTGCGCGCCCGGCGCCTGCCCGTGCACGCCATCGGCTTCGGACGCGAACGCTATCAGCGGGATGTGGAGCTGGCCGGCGTGGAAGCGCCGGCGCGGGTGCTGCCGGGATCGCGCGTGGCCGCTTTGGTTCGGCTGCGCCAGTCGGGCTACACGCGGGCTCGCCTGCGCCTGGCGGTCGAAGAGGAAGGCAAGACGCTGGCCGCCCGCGAAGTCACGCTTTCCGGGCCGGAACAAATCGAGACTCTTTTGTTCAGCGCGGGCGCGCCCGGCCCGCATCGCCTGCGCTTCGCCGTCCAGCCGCTCGAGGGCGAGGAGAACCCCCGCAACAACGCGGTGACGCGCCTGCTCCGCGTCGAGGATCTCACACCGAGGATCCTTTACATCGAAGGCGAACCGCGCTGGGAGTTCAAGTTCATCCGCCGCGCGGCCGAAGAAGACAAGGGGCTGGAACTGACCACCCTGCTGCGCACCACGGAGAACAAGCTCTATCGGCAAGGCGTGGCGGATCCCAAGGAGCTCGAGCAGGGCTTCCCGGCGCAGCCCGAGGAGCTGTTCGGGTTCCGCGGCCTCATCATCGGCAGCGTGGAAGCCAATTACTTTGCGCCCGCTCAGCAGCAGCTTATCCACGACTTCGCGGACCGGCGCGGCGGCGGCGTGCTGTTTCTGGGCGGGCGGCGCGCGCTGGCCGAAACCGGCTGGAACCGCCCGCCGGTGGCTGACATGCTGCCGGTCCTGCTGCCCCAGCGAACGGGAACCTTCCATCGTGACCGCGCCCGCGTGGCCTTGACGCAGGCCGGCCGCGATAGCCTGGTCACCCGTCTGGCGGAGCCGCCCGAGGCCAACGTCGAGCGCTGGCGAAATCTGCCCGCGCTGGCCGATTACCAGGAAGTGGGCGAGCCCAAGCCGGCAGCGCTCGTGCTGGCCACGCTGGAAACGCCCGCGGGACGGACGCTTCCCTTGCTGATCACCCAGAACTACGGGCGCGGTCGCGTCGCTGTGTTCGCCACGGGCGGGAGCTGGCGCTGGCAGATGTCGCAGCCTCTCTCCGACATGACGCATGAAACCTTCTGGCAGCAGTTGCTGCGCTGGCTGGTGAGCGGCAGCACCGGCGAGCTCAGCGCCTCGACGCCGAAGCCTGTGCTGGAAGACGAATCCGAAGTCGTGCTTCGCGCCGAAGTTCGCGACAAAGCATTTCGCCCGGTCTCCGACGCCCGCGTCGAGGCGCGAATCCTGGGCCCGGCGGGTCTGGCGGAGAACGTGGAGTTGCGGCCGGTGGCCGATCAGCCCGGCGTGTACGAAGCGGAGTGGAGCGCGCCCGCGGCCGGTGGGTACTCGGCGGAAATCCACGCGCGACGCGGCGAGCAGGAGCTGGGCCGCGATCTGGTGTCGTTCCGCCGCGAGGACGGCGTGGCCGAGGACTTCCGCATGTTGCAGAACCGCGAGTTGCTCCAGGCGCTGGCCGGCGCCACCGGCGGCCGCTACTACCGCCCTTCCGAAGCCGCTCGCCTGCCGCGAGAAATCACGTACTCGGAGGCCGGCCTCAGCGTGCGCGAACTGCGGGATCTCTGGGACATGCCGGCGCTGCTGCTGCTCGCCTTCGGGCTGCGATCTGCCGAGTGGCTGCTGCGCCGCAAGTGGGGGGCGGTATGAGAGCGTTGCTGGCGGCATTGCTGGCGTTGCCCGTGCAAGCGGCGACCTGGTGGGTCGTGCTGGCGGGCCTTGGCGGCGAGCCTGATTACGAGCAGCGTTTCTCCGCCTGGGCCCGCGAAGCCGAGAAAGTGGCCCGAGGAGGCGCGGGCGAGGTTCACGCTTACAGCCTCGCCGGCAAGGATGCCACGGCGGACGGCATTCGAAGGCTGTTCGACGAGCTGGCCCGCCGCGTCCGTCCCGAGGATTCTTTCGTGTTGCTGCTCATCGGGCATGGAACTTTCGACGGCTACCAGTACAAGTTCAATATCCCCGGTCCTGACGTAAGCGGCGAGGACCTGGCCGGCTTGCTGGACCGCATAACCGCAGAGCGTCAGCTCGTCGTCAATACAACGAGCGCCAGCGGCGCCTGTGTGGAGATCTTGCGCAAGCCGGGGCGCATCGTGGTCACGGCCACCAAGAGCGGCATGGAGAAGAACGCCACGGTTTTCGCGCGTTACTGGATCGAGGCCCTCCGCGATCCCGCCGCGGATGCCGACAAGAACGAAACCGTTTCGGCCCTGGAGGCCTTCCGGTACGCCAGCCAGAAGACCGCACGGTTCTACGAATCGCAGCGGCGGCTGGCCACGGAACACCCGCTGCTCGAGGACACGGGGCAGGGAAGCGGCGTACGATCCCCGGCGCCGGAAGAAGGTCGGGGCCGGCTGGCGGCCGCGTTCCCGCTGGTCCGGTTCGGGCAGGCCCAGGCCGCAGCGCGCGATCCGGCGCGTCGCGCCCTGCTGGCGCGCAGGGAGGAGCTGGAGCAGAAGATTGACCTGCTCAAGTACCAGAAGGCGGCGATGGATTCCGCCGAGTACCGCAAACAACTGACGGCCCTGCTCGTCGAGCTGGCGCGGGTCAACGAGGAGCTGGAGAAATGACGGCGGCCCTGCTGCTGGTGACGCTGGCGCCGCCGTTCGCGGCCGCGGGCCCGGCGGCCGAGTGCCGGGCGACGGCTCATCGCGGGCGAAACATCGAGGCGCAGAATTGTTTCAGTGCGCTCGTCCGCCGCGCCGACGCCTGGGCGCGCGCCGAGGGCCTTTGGGGGCTGGGTCGTTACCGGGAGGCCAACGACGAGTTCCGCCGCGCCGTGGCCGAACGGCCGCGCGATCCCGATTGCCGGGTGCGCTGGGGCCGGCTGTTGCTCGAGCGTTTCAATCCCGGCGAGGCCGCCGAGCTTTTCCAGGAAGCCCTCCAGCTTCGCCGGGATCATCCCGGCGCGCTCTTGGGACTGGCTCTGGTCGCCGCCGAGGGCTTCGAGCAGAAGGCGGTGGAGCTGGCGCACCGCGCGCTGGCTTCCGATCCGGGTTCCATCGAGGCGCGCGTGTTGCTGGCCCGCATGGCGCTCGAGGACGGCGATGCAGCCCGAGCCGCCGAACAAGCCGATCGCGCTCTGGCCGCCTGGCCCGAGGCTCTGGAGGCGATGGCCGTGCGCGCCGCCATCGAGTGGCTGGAGGATCGCGAACCTTCCGCCTGGATTCAGCGTGCGCTCGCCGTCAATCCTCGCTACGGACGGATTTATGCCGTCGGGGCCCGCTTTCTGGTCCTGAATCGTCGCTACGAGGATGGGGTGCGTCTCTATCGCAGGGCGGTCGAGCTGGACCCGGCGCTGTGGGACGTGCGCAGCGAGCTGGGCTTGAACCTCATGCGCCTGGGCCGCGACGCCGAGGCGCGCCGCGAACTCGAGCTGGCTTACGAAAACGGATATCGCAACGCCGCCACGGTCAACGCCCTCCGGCTGCTCGACAGCGCCAGGAACTTCGTCCTGCTCGACGCAGGACGCTTCACGCTCAAGCTGCATCGCAAGGAGGCGGCGTGGCTGCGGCCCTACGTGGAAAGGGAAGCGGTCCGCGCGCTGGCGACCTTCGAAAAGAAATACGGCGTGACGTTGAAAGAGCCGGTGCGCATCGAGCTTTACCCCGACCACGAAGACTTCGCCGTGCGCACCCTCGGCATGCCCGGCCTCGGAGCTTTGGGCGTGACGTTCGAGCGCGCCGTGGCCATGGACAGCCCCACCGCGCGCAAACCCGGCTCCTTCAACTGGGCGGGCACGCTCTGGCACGAACTCAATCACGTGGTCGTGCTGGCCGCAGTCAACAACCGGGCTCCGCGGTGGTTCGTCGAAGGACTGGCGGTGTGGGAGGAATCCCAGGCTTCGCCCGAATGGGGCGAGCGCCTGACGCCGGACGTCATTGCAGCCATTCGCGACAAGAGGCTCCTGCCCGTGGCGCAACTGGATCGGGGCTTCGTGCGGCCCAGCTATCCGGGCCAGGTGGTCGTCTCCTACTTCCAGGCGGGCAAGCTGTGCGAGTACATCGCGAGCCAATGGGGCTTCGATGCGCTGCGGCGCATGTTACGGGCCTTCGGTGAGCGCAAGACGACGCCCGAAGTGGTGCAGGAGGTTCTGGCGTTGCCGCCGGAAGAGCTGGATCGCCGTTTCCAGGGCTGGCTCGACGGGCAACTGCGCAGGACGCTCGAGGGCTTTCCGGTGTGGCGCGAGCGTAGGAAGCGGCTGGCGGAAGCCGCGCGCGCCGGGCGTCACGACGAGGTGATCCGCGAGGGCCCCGCCGTGCGCGATCTTTACCCGGAGTACGTCGAGGCCGGCAGCGCATACGAATTGCTGGCGGCCGCCTACCGCGCCACGGGCGACCAGGAGGCGGCGCGCCGGGAACTGGAGCGTTACGCCCGCGCCGGAGGGCGCGATCCCGCACTGCTCAAGCGACTGGCGGAACTGGAGGCCGAATCGGACCGCAAACGCGAGGCCGTCGCGGCGCTGGAGCGCCTGCTGTACGTGGCGCCCGGCGACGAGGAAATCCACCGCCGGCTGGGCGACTTGCTACTCGAGCTGGGCGACGCCGAGCAGGCGATGCGCGAATACCGCGCCGTGCTCGCGCTCGGGCCGGCGGACGCGGCCGCGGCCCACTACAATCTGGCCCGCGCCTGCCGGGCGGCGCAACGACTGGAAGAAGCGCGCGAACACGTGCTGGCGGCGCTGGAGGCGGCGCCCGGTTATCGCCCGGCGCAGAAGTTGCTGCTGGAACTGAACCGGTGACATCAACGAGCACAGGAGGAGGGATGGCGACCGCGATACCGATCGAAGCGGCCGAACTCAAGCAACGAATCGAACGTTTCCAGGAGGTGCACCGCGAAATCGTGCGCCAGGTGCGGCGCGTGATCGTGGGCCAGGAGGAAGTGCTCGAACAAGTCCTGATCGCTTTGTTCGTGGGCGGGCACTGCCTGATCACGGGCTTGCCGGGCACGGCGAAAACCCTGCTGGTGCGCACCATCGCGCAGACGCTGGGCCTGGCGTTCAAGCGCATCCAGTTCACGCCCGACCTGATGCCCTCCGACATCACGGGCACCGACATTATCGAGGAGGATCCGGCCACCGGACGCCGCACCTGGACGTTCGTCCCCGGTCCCATCTTCGCCAACGTGTTGCTGGCCGACGAGATCAATCGCACGCCGCCCAAGACGCAGTCCGCGTTGCTGGAAGCCATGCAGGAGCTTTCCTGCACGGTGCGCGGCAACCACTACAAGCTGCCTTCGCCCTTTTTCGTGCTGGCCACGCAGAATCCCATCGAGCTGGAGGGCACCTATCCGCTGCCTGAAGCCCAGCTCGACCGTTTCCTGTTCAACACCGTGCTCGATTACCTGAGCGCCGAAGAAGAAATGCAGGTCATCGGCCTCACCACGACCACGCACGTGGCGCAGGCCGAGCCGGTCACCAACGCCGCTGAGATTCTCGAGTTCCAGCAACTGGTGCGCATGGTGCCCATCGCCGATTCGGTGGCGCGTCACGCGGTGGAGCTGGTGCGGGCCACGCGCCCCAGCGATCCGGCGGCCCCCGAGTTCGTGCGCAAGTACGTCAACTACGGCTCCAGCGTGCGCGGGGCTCAGTTCCTGGTGCTGTCGGCCAAGGCTCGCGCCTTGATGCGGCGACGTTATCACGTCACGTACGAAGACATTCGCGCCCTGGTCATTCCCGTCCTTCGGCACCGCATCCTGCTGAACTTCTACGCCGAATCCGACCGGCTGCGTTCCGACGACATCCTGCGGCGATTGCTGGAGGCCATGCCCACGCCGTCGGCCTGAGGTGAACCATGATGCAGCGCTTCCTGGATCCGGCGGTTCTGGCAGGCATCGCCGGCCTCGATCTGGTCGCCAAGACCGTGGTCGAGGGCTTCATCGCCGGTCTGCATCGCTCGCCGGACTTCGGCTTCAGCCAGGAATTCGCCGAATATCGCGCCTATGCGCCCGGCGACGATCTGCGCTACGTGGACTGGAACGTGTTCGCGCGCACCGAGCGCTGCTATCTGAAGCGTTACCGCGGCGAGACCAACACCGCGCTGACCGTGTTGCTCGACGCCAGCGCCTCGATGGGCTTTTCTTCGCATCGCGTCAACAAACTCGATTACGCCCGCTACCTGGCCGCCTCGCTGTTTTATCTGGCCAGCCGCCAGCGGGACGCCGCCGGGCTGATCGTCTTCGACGACGCGGTGCGCGACGTGGTGGCGCCCTCCTCCCGCCACGGCCAGCTTTCGCGGCTTCTGCATGCGCTGGAGCGAGCCGCTGCCGGCCGCCGCACCGACTACGCCCGGCCATTCCTCCACCTGCTCGATCACCTGCGCCGCCGCGGCATCGTCGCCGTCCTCTCGGATTTCTACGCGCCGCCCGAGGAGGTGGTGCGCACCATGGCCCCGGTCCGCTTCCGCGGCAGCGAGCTCATTCTGTTTCACGTGCTCGATCCGGAAGAGCTGCGGCCGACCTTCGACCAGCCGCTCCTGCTGGTGGATGCGGAAACGCGCGAACGCATGGAAGTGGCGCCCGAGTACGCCCGTCGCGACTATCGCGCGCGCATCGAGGGACACATCGCGCAGTTGCGCGATCTTGCCCGCCAGGCGGGCATGGACTACTTTGTGGTGGAAACCGCGCGCCCGCTGGACGAAGCCTTGCGCGAGTACCTGAGCGTGCGCGAAGGGAGGATGTGAATGGGCTTGCTGGCGCCGTGGTTTTTGGCCGGGCTGCTGGCCCTGGGGTTGCCCGTGTGGCTGCACTTGCTGCGGCGTCGCCAGTCCCCACCGCGCGAGTTCGCTTCGCTCATGCTGTTCGAGCCTCGCCGCGAAAGTTCGGTACGGCAGCGGCGACTGCGTTACCTTTTGCTTCTGGCCTTGCGCTGCCTCGTGCTGGCGGCCCTGGTGCTGGCCTTCGCGCGCCCGTATCGCGAGGTGGCCGGCGCCGCGGCCGAGGGCAGCCGCCTGGTGGTGCTGGCGCTGGACGATTCCTTCAGCATGCGGCAGGGCGACCGCATGGAGCGCGCCCGCCGCGAAGCGCTGGCTCGACTGGCTCGCCTTACGCCCGGTGAGCGCGTCCAGGTGATCGCGTTCTCCTCCACGGTACGCGTTCTTGCCGAGCCTGCACGGGATCACGAGCAGGCGCGCGCCGCCATCGCTGCGCTCCGACCCGGCGAGGGCCGCAGCTCTTACGCCGAGCTGGCCCGCGCCCTGCGCGCCATCGCCCAGGCCCACCGCGGTCCGGTCCTGGCCCACGTCTTCACGGACTTGCAGCGCACGGCCATGCCGGCTGCATTTCGCGAGCTGGCGCTGCCGGACGAGGTCCGCCTCGTGTTACATCCCGCAGCCACGGAAAATGTGGACAACTGGACGGTGGAAGCGGTGAACGTTCCCTCCACGGTGTACGCGCAGCGGAAGCTCCGGGTGCAAGCTACGCTCGTGGCCTTTGCGGAAAAGCCCGCGCGCAAGCGCGTCGAGCTCGTACTCGATGGCCGCGTGATCGAGAGCCGCGAGATCGAGTTGTCCGCAGACGAGCGCAGCAGCGTCGAGTTCGTGCTGCCCGAGCTGGCTCACGGGGTCCACCGCGGCGAAGTCCGCATTGCGCCGCCCGATGGCTTTGCCGAGGACGACCGGCGACTCTTCGCCATCCAGCGGGTGGATCCCCGCCCGGCGCTGTTCCTGCACGAAGCGCGCGACCGCCGCTCCTGGCTTTACTTCAGCAACGCGCTGGAAGCTTCCGGACTGGGCGCTTTTCGTCTGGAGGAAGCCACGCCGGAACGGGCGCCGGCGATCAAGCCCGGCCAGTACGCCTTCGTCGTGCTCTCGGACGTTGCGGGGCTGCCCGGCGATCTGGCCCGCGCGCTGCGCGATTACGTGGAATCGGGCGGCGCGGCCTGGATTGCGCTGGGACCCGCGGCGTCGGCGCGCGGCGAGATCAGCGTGCTGGGCGGTTCGCCGGCCTCCAACGGGCCGGGGCTCGCTGCCTACCGCGTGGTGGGCGAGCTGGAAACCACGCATCCCTGCTTCGAGGGACAAGGCCGCTGGGAGGGAGTGAAATTTTACCGCGCCGTCGCAGCCGACCCGGGCAACGCGCGTGTGCTCGCGCGACTGTCGGACGGTGCGCCCCTGCTCTGGGAGCAGACGATGGGCGCCGGGCGGGTTCTGGTGTTTGCTTCCACCTTCGACAACATTGCCAACGACCTGCCCCTGCACGCTGTGTTCGTGCCCTTCGTGGAGCGCACGGCTGCGTATCTGGCGAGCCTGGACGAGGCGCCGGGCAGCCTGGTTGTGGATGCGGTCCTGCCGCTCCGTGCGGCGGGCGCACGCGGGATCGCCGCGGAAGTGATCGGGCCGGGCGGCGAACGGCTGGTTTCCTTGAGCGAGGCGGGCGCGGCCGGCAGCCTCCCATTGAAACGCGCAGGCTTTTACGAGTTGCGACGCGTGGGCGGCCGCAGTCTCACGGTGGCGGCCAACCCTGATCCGCGCGAGTCCGATCTGAGGTTGGCGGCTGACGACCTGCTGGCCGCGTGGCGCAACGCAGGCCCTGAGGCACAGGACGGTTCTGCCGCCGCAAGCGAACGCACGCGCAAGGGTCTCTGGCAGGCTTTACTGGCGCTGGCGCTGATTGCGGCTTTGATGGAATCCTGGTTGGCCGGACGATACTTCACCCGGCCGAGCGAGGCGACATGAACGCGCTGGATCAACTGAACGCCTACTTGCGCTCCATCGAGCGCCGATTGCGACGAGCGGCCCTGTTGCGGGGTACGGCGGTGCTGGCGGCGACCGCGCTGGGCTTGACGCTGGCGGCCGTGCTGGCGACCAATTACTTCGCCTTCTCGACGGCAAGCGTCACGGTGGCGCGCTGGCTGCTCTACTTGGTGCTGGCGCTGGCGGCCGCGTTCGCCCTGGCGCTGCCCGTCGTGAAGCTGAACCGCGCGCGGGCTGCCGAGCGGGCCGAGCGCGCCGTGCCGGCGTTCGAGCAGCGGCTGCTCACCGTCGCCGAGCGCACTGGCACCCAGCCCGAGAGCGATCCGTTTCTGCAACTGGTGGCCGCGGACGCTCTGGATCGCATGCGGGAGAATCCCCAGCCCGTGCGCGTGGGCGCGCGGCTGGTTGCCTATGCCTCGGCTGCGGTTGCGTCGCTGGGCGGGCTGATCTGGCTGGTTATCGCGGGGCCGGGCTTTCTCGGTCACGGCGCTGCCCTGCTGTGGGGCGGCCCGCGAACGGCCACGCCCACGCCGTATTACGCAATCCTGGTCACGCCGGGCGACGCCGCCGTGCGCCGCAACGCCGATCAGCTCGTCACCGCGCAACTAGTGGGCTTCGAGGCGCCCGAAGTTCGACTGGCGGTGCGTTACCAGGGAGCCGCGCAATGGGAGGAAGCCGCCATGCGCCGGCAAGCGGGCGGACCGGGTTTCGAATTCCTTCTGGCCGGCATCCCGGACAGTCTCGAATATTACGTGGCGGCGGGCCGCATTCGTTCCCCTGTCCACGAGCTGCGCGTCGTGGATCTGCCGCAGATTCGTCGCCTGCGCGTCACCTATCGTTATCCGGCCTGGACCGGGCTGGCGTCCGCTGTGGAAGATCCCGGCGGCGATCTTCGCGCCGTCGAGGGAACCGAAGCCGAAATCGCCATCGAAACGGACCGGCCGCTGGAGACCGGCGTGATTCAGTTGGGCGACGGGCAGCAGTTGGAGCTGGAACGCGCGGATGCCAACTGGCGTCGCGCCCGACTCACCCTGCGCAACGATGGGCGGTATTTCCTGGCGGCTCGCGAGCACGACCAGCTCGTGCGTCTCACCGAAGATTACCTGATTCTGATCGAAAGGGACGAAGCGCCGACGGTCCGGATCCGCCGGCCGGGGCGCGACGTGGGCGTCAGTCCCATCGAGGAAGTCACGGTCGTGGTCGAGGCGGCTGACGAATTCGGGCTCAAAGAGCTTGCGTTGCACTACCGCGTCAATGGCGGCCCGGAGAAGAAAATTCCGCTGCTCGATCGCGCGGGCGCGCGCCAGGCCGAGGGCGTCGCGACGTTGTTTCTGGAGGATTTCCGGCTGGCGCCAGGCGACGTCGTGAGCGTCTATGCGACGGCGCGCGACGCCCGCCAGGCCACCCAGAGCGACATGTACTTCCTCGAAGCCCAGCCCTTCGAACGCGAGTACTCGCAAGCGCAGGCCGCAGGCGGCGGGGAAGGCGAGGGCGGCGAGGGAGACGAGAATCGGATCTCCGAGCGTCAGAAAGAGATCATTGCCGCCACGTGGAACCAGATTCGCGCCCGCAGCCAGGATCGCGATACGGCGAAGTTTCTGGCCGAGGTGCAGGGCAAACTGCGCGATCAGGCCCGCTCGCTGGCGCGCCGCCTGCAAAGCCGTCAGCTCGCCGCCGCCAACGAGGAGTTCCGGAGTTTTTCCGAGAACATGGAGAAAGCGGCCGAGGCGATGAACGCGGCCGGCGAGAAGCTGGCCGCAGCACGCTGGCAGGATGCGTTGCCGCCGGAACAACAAGCCTTGCAACATTTGTTGCGGGCGGAGGCGACCTTCCGCCAGATCCAGGTGGCCTTCGGCAACCGCGGCGGCGCTCGCGGCGGCAGACGTGGGGGCGCGGGCCGCGAATTGGAGAGCCTGTTCGAGCTCGAGCTGGACACGGAAAAGAACCAGTACGAAACCGGCGCGCGAGCCTCGGCGCGCAGCCCGCAAGAACGCGAGCTGGAAGAAGCGCTGCGCAAGCTGGAGGAACTGGCGCGTCGCCAGCAGGAACTGGCTGGACGGCAAGCCGTGCGCCAGTCCGCGGAACAACGCTGGCAACAGGAAATGTTGCGGCGCGAGGCGCAGGAGCTGCAACGGCAGATGGAGCGGCTGGCGCGCGGCGGTGCATCGAGCGGCGGCAGTCCGACCGAAGGCCAGACCGGCAGTGCGGCCGGCGCGCAGGGCCGCGAGCGCGGCCGGCAGGCCGGCCGGGGTGCGGTGGATCCTCGCGTCGAGCAGGCCCTGGAGCGACTTTCGCAGGCCACGCGCGACATGAGCCGGCCGGGCGGCCAGCAGGACGCCGCCGAACGGCTGCGTCAGGCGCGCGAGCTGCTGGGCGGGCTCGAGCGGCAACAGTCGGGCGATCGCCTGGCGGAAATGGCCCGCCGCAGCGAGGAACTGGCTGCCCGGCAGCGCGATTTCGCCGAACGCCTGCGACGTCAGTTCGGCAGTCGCGACGCGCCGGGCACGCGCGAGGATGCCGTGCGCATGGCGGACGAAAAGCAGCGCATGGCGGAAGCGCTGGAAAGTCTCCAGCGCGACCTGGAAGAGAGCGCCCGGGCCCTGGCCGGCAGCCAGCGAGCCGCGGCCGCGCGATTGCGCGAAGCGCTGGGCGACTTGCAGCGCATGGAGCTGGCCATGCGCATGCGCTACAACGCGGAACTCATCCGCCGCGGATGGGCAGCAGCCGCCGTGATGCGCGAAGCGCCCGTGACCGCGGGACTCGAGCAGCTTCGCGAACAGCTTCGGGAAGCCCAGGCGGCGCTGGACCGCGGCTCGCCTGCCGGCGATTCGCTCGAACGTGCCCTCGAAACGCTGGCCCGCGCCCGGCA
>Ga0209017_10000462_pt1 | contig 40392 bp, 29 predicted proteins | sample YNPBryunderm2012_FD_185812 | JGI IMG/M metagenome (GOLD analysis project Ga0209017, IMG submission 185812) | Anoxygenic and chlorotrophic microbial mat microbial communities from Yellowstone National Park, USA - YNP Bryant MS undermat 2012... ...
CACCGCCACCAATCGGGAAGCCACCGCCACCAATCGGGAAGCCACCGCCACCAATCGGGAAGCCACCGCCACCAATCGGGAAGCCACCGCCACCATTCATGAAGCCGCCACCGAAGCCACCTGCCCCGGAAACCGTCGGAACCATCCGGACCCCAATCGCGTTATAACCAAAGCCACCGCCCATTCCGAGGCCACCACCCAACTGGCCAAAGCCACCACCTAACTGGCCAAAACCGCCGCCTAACTGGCCAAAGCCACCTCCAAGTTGACCAAAGCCGCCGCCTAACTGGCCAAAGCCGCCGCCCAACTGACCAAAGCCGCCACCCAACTGACCAAAGCCGCCGCCCAACTGGCCAAAACCGCCGCCCAACCGGCCGAAGCCGCCGCCCAACTGGCCAAAGCCGCTGCCTAACTGGCCAAGACCGCCACCAAGCTGGCCAAGACCGCCGCCAAGCTGGCCAAGACCGCCACCAAGCTGGCCAAGACCACCACCGAGCTGGCCAAGACCACCACCGAGCTGGCCGAGACCGCCTCCCAACTGGCCAAGATTACCACCGAGTTGGCCGCCACCCAGTTGGCCCATCCCGGGGGTTTGAACCGTACGGAAAGCACCCACCGGTGTCATCCGCGGAAAACCACCAACTTGCTGTCGAATTGTCCCTGGGAAGAAGCCAGGAGCTTGAGCAGTGGCACGCTCAGCCGCTATCGGAATCATCGAAAGGATTCCGAGCCCAAAGGCTCCAATTGCGAGAACTCGAATTAACTTGGCAAACATGGGGCCAACCTCGTTAAGTTTGTGGGCAAGGGGTCAAGAATCCAAAAGCTCAAAATGGACCAGATTATCCTGAGTCGTTGCGAAATTCTTGAACGAGTCACGACTGAAGTATTCAAAGCGTTGTCCAGAAATCTTCAAAAACTTGGCTCAATAGCCTCAGGTAATTGTATCGCATCTGCCAAAGTCACCCAAGTTAGTATGAGCGATACGCTGCTACTTTGCGTGGCTGAACTGGGGAATCAGCAACCCGTCAGCAGTCGTATTTATCAGCAGTCATATTTATTAGAGAACTTCCTCCGAACTCACGATCAGACCTCTCTATTGATGATGACCTGCCAAAATCATACCGTCAATGGACATCGAGCAAAAGCACGGATCGAAATCCATTTCGCTTCAGGCTGCCTGCCATAATCCCTATGTCCGGACAGTCATCACCAGACAAAACGGCGGATGCCCGACAATGTTGGCGAAAAATGATCCTCTTTTTCTTGGCGAAAGTTCAAATTTTCTCGGGTTCTGCTCTTGACCCATGCAATGCTGGCGTTATGTTCCCTCGCCACTTTGTTCGATCGCGGTCGGAAAGCCGAAGGAAGATGGCTTGCAAAACCGCAAAAAAGTGGTTCCCGGAGGGGGTTGGGGAACCTTGTCCGGTGAGTCGTCTCGGTTAATCAGGGGGAACCGGCTTATGCGCCACAGACTGTACGGGGGAACTGCACTGCTGTCAGCGGCCTTACTCCTGGCCTGCCCGTCAGCTGGTAAAGCCCAAGAGACTTTGCTCGGGTTCGATGGCTTTGGGGGTGCCGCAGCAGCGGATTATCCGGTGCCCGGTCAACCGGGAGAACAGATCCCGTTACCAACGGGCGATCCCGGAACCCACGGCTTTTACACATTTTTCGAGTTTATGTATTTGTCCTCCTATCGGACGCTCGGCGAGCAAACGATTGCCTACCGGGGCCTGGTCGATTCCACGGGCCGGGTGACGACCATTCCCGGTATTTACATCGGGAGTGGCCGGCCGGCGCTCTCGACCCGGGATTTGCCGCAGCAAAGCTTTTTGCCCGGGTTCAACATCGGCATCGGTTACAAACTTGATGATGGCACTTCCATTTATGCGAGCTACATTTACCTCGCCGATCGCCGACACCATGCGGGTGCCACTCAGGCAGCTCCGTTCTTTCGCAGCGCCACAGATCTCTCGGATACCTACCTCGTCGCTGGCGTATTCAACTTTCCGCCCCAGTATGCCGGTCCAGCCATCAGCACTTCGATCGAAGATAGCGTGGATGGCAACATTTTTAGCGGCATCTGGAATGCGGCGACAATCATGGACATCGACTACACCCAGCGTTTTGCCCACGGCGAAATCGGTGCCCGGGTGCCAATGTTCCAGACCGAATACAGCCGCATTTACGGGCTGGCGGGGGGCCGCTTCGACTGGATTTTTGAACGCTTCCAGTGGCGGACGGTCAAGCTGGATGTCAACGGTGTCGGAGCACCATTCTGGAACGCTCGCTACAACAACACCTTGTCGCAGCGGATGTATGGCCCATACATCGGTTTCGGCCACGAAGTCTATGTCGGTAAACGCTTCTCGATCAGTGGTGATCTGAGCGCCGCCGGTTTGCTGAATATCGTCAAAGAACGAGCAAAATATAAGCTCGAAGATAACACCATCCAGAATAAATATACTCGTGACGATTTCACCTTAGTGCCGTCGATTGCCGGCAACATTCAACTTTGGTGGTATCCGTTCCAGGGTGTGCAAATTCGCGCCGGCTACAATGCCTGGACTTACTTCAACACGCGTCGAATGGAAGAACCGGTCGGCTTCAATTACAGTGCCATCGATCCCGCTTACGATGTCCAGGTCTTCCGCATCGTGCATGGTTTGAATGTCGGTCTCGGTCTATTCTTCTAACAGCTTGCGATACCGAGGCGACATCGTTCCCCACCAGCGTCCGCCTCTCGGCGTCGAGTCTGCGACAACAGGCTCGTTGCCGGGGGGTTGGCCGGTTTTGCGATTCGCTGCGGCAGAGACGATTGCCTGAGGTGATTGCCAGGAACGGTTCGGGAACTACAATGGCTCACCAGGATGTCAGCATTATGACGCTGACGCCAAGGAGTTGTCATCCCCCAGCTAAGGAGCAAGCATGGCCGACGGGCGTGATGAAGCACCCGTGATCAACTTCCGCAAATCCTTCCCGTGGATGGAACTGTTTCGGTGCTTCCAGGTGGCCCTGGACCCACGGAAGCTGTTGGCCGCTGGCCTTGGCATCGTGGTGATGTCGCTTGGCTGGTGGTTGTTGTCGGTCATCTTTGCTTCGGAGAAGCCCACCTACAACAACGAACAGTACATCGCCTATGCCAAAAAGGCCCTGGGCGACAAAAAACCAAGCACCGGCACCACAGAACAATTTTATCAGCCCGAAGACTATGAAATCGAAGCGAATCGGATCTACGATCGCGAGCTTCAACAGTGGAAGTTTCGTAACGATCTTGCCGGTCCGGGAGGCCGCTTGCGAACACTGCCCTGGGATGAATACCGCGGGCCGAATCCATATTTGCTGATGACCAGCCTGTTTGGCGGCGACGCCGCAGAACGCAGTGTCAACCTTTCTCAGTTTCTCACTGGCACGATTCCGGTTTTGATCGAGCCGCTGGTCAAAATCATGCTGCCGCTCCTGAAGTTCATTGATGCCAACGCCGACACGACTACGCGTTTCTACCTGTTCCTGTGCCTGGTTTGGAGCCTGAGTGTTTGGGCCTTGTTCGGTGGCTTTATCACCCGAATTGCAGCACTGCAGCTCGTCGGTAAAGATCGCGTCAACCTGATGGAAACGATCCGATTCACCCTGAAGCGTTACCTCTCGTTGCTGATCTCGCCTTTTGTCCCGTTAATGCTGATGGCGGCGATCACTCTCGGTCTGGCAGTCTACGGTATGCTCGCGATGATACCGATCGTCGGCGATTTCCTGTTGTACGGCCTGCTGATGCCCCTCGTGTTCCTCGGCGGATTGGTCATGGCCATGATCCTCATCGGCTTGATTGGCTACCCGATGATGTATCCGACGATCAGCACCGAAGGAAGCGATGCCTTCGACGCTGTCAGCCGATCTTACAATTATGTCGCCCAGGGGATTTGGAGCTATCTCTGGTATGGCTTTGTCGCCGTCGTGTATGGTGCATTGGTCACGCTGTTCGTAGTCTTCGTCGCCTCGTTGGCCGTTTATTTGGGAAAATGGTCGATCAGCCAGGCGATCGGTAACGAATGGGCCGGTCGTAAGCCTGACTTTTTGTTTATGCACGCCCCAGATTCTTTTGGCTGGCGGCAACTTTTCCTGCAAGGCAGCCCCATCGCAGTCGAGCCGGATTTTCCCAATCTTACAGATCTCAAACCGGGAGAAATCAGCAACCCCCGGCGAATCGTCTACGTCTACAAAAACAACGACGCGGCGATGCAATATCTGAATAGCCTGTGGGGCATCGAAAAGTTTGCCGCGTGGCTGGTGGCGGTCTGGCTTGCCATAGCTTTCATGCTGATGCTCGGTTTCAGCTACAGTTACTTCTGGACCGCGTCAACAATGATTTATCTGCTGATGCGTCAGAAAATCGACGAAACAGAACTCGACGAAATTTATTACGTCGATGATTTCCCGGAACCGCCGATCAGCCCACCCGCATCAGCTTCGAGCACGAGCAGTGGGACACCGGCCCCGGTGACCACCTCGTCTGAGAAGACATTCTCCCTGCCGACTGTGCCGACGACTCCGGCGACGGCACCGCCAGCATCGGCAACGATCCCGATGGTTCCGCCCACCCCGAACGCGGCGGCGGCCCCGAACCCCAGCGTGGCACCTGCCCCGGGCTCACCCCAGCCCACCTCGGCAACTTCGGTCTCTCCCACATCAACCGCGTCCGCTGGAACGTCCACGGTCACCGAGAGCTCGACGACAAAGCCTGAGGAGAAAAACCTTCAGAACCAGGCCACAGCAAACGATCAGTCTGCCGGCAGTGAATCCCCGCAAGCCGTCAAGACTGTGGTCGATGCCCGCGAGGATAATTCCACCGCAGCCGGGACCACGCCACAACAGACAACGCAATCAACAACGGATCGCGATCAATCATCAGCGGGGTAATGCCAATCACCCTGATGTACAGACCTGGTCTCCGGGTTTCAAGGAAGCGATGCCCCGGCCATTGCTGTTATTCACAGGCCCGTTTGCCGATCTCCCCCTCGGCACGGTCGTTGCCCAGGCGAGTGAGTGGGGCTATTATGGCCTCGAACTCTGCTGCTGGGGTGATCACCTGGAAGTTCAGCGTGGCTTAAGTGATGATGCGTATGTAACGGATCGCTTGGCGATGCTCAGCCGGCATAATCTGCAAGTGCCGGTGATTGCTAACCATAAAGTCGGTCAAGTCATTTCAGACCCCGTCGATCACCGCCATCAACCACTGGTGCCAGATTATGTCTGGGGGGACGGCCAACCCGATGGCGTGCATGCACGGGCCAGCGAAGAAATGATGGCGACGATTCGCCTGGCCGAGAAACTGGGTGCCACTGTGGTTTCTGGCTTTACCGGTTCGCCGGTGTGGAGTTATGTCACAGGCTATCCAGCACCGCGGCCTGGGGTGATTGCCGAGGCACTGCGGCAATTTGCGGCCGACTGGTCGCCGATTCTTGATGTCGCCCGGGATTGTGGCATCCGTTTTGCCGCCGAGATTCACCCCGGACAAATGGCCTTCGATCTCTATTCCGCCGAAGTCGTCCTCGATGTTCTTCACGGCCGCGAGGAGTTTGGCTTCACCTTCGACCCCAGCCACTTGCACTGGCAAGGGGTTGATCCGATCGAATTTCTGCGACGCTTTCCTGAACGCATCTATCATGTGCATATCAAGGACGTGATTTTGACCTTGAACGGACGATCGGGAATTTTGGCCGGTTACTGGCCGAGTGGCGACCCGCGGCGGGGCTGGCAATTCCGCTCACCCGGTCGAGGGGGGATTGACTGGGACGCGATCCTGCGAACACTGAACGACATCGGTTACGATGGTCCGTTATCAGTCGATTGGCACGATGCCGGGCTGGACCGGAATTTCGGTGCCGCGGATGCCATTCAATTTTTGCAACGGCTTGATTTTGATCCGCCATCGCGAGCAGCGCAGCCGTTTCGAGGATAAGCGATGATCCGGTTTCCGGAACCCGAACAGGTCGAGGCCTGGAAAAATGAATGGACCGACAAGCGAGTCCGAGTCAAGCCCGGAGTCCGGCCCGATCTTGCCCGCTTTGAAGGAAAAGTGGGGCGAGTGGTAACTGTCAATTGCGCCGGCCGGGCCATCCTCGATTTCGCGGACGGTGCCTGGTATGATTGTCCTGATTTTACTGAAGTTCTGGAAGTCGTCAGCAGCGAAACGGAAGCCGCTCGTTATAATCCCAGTATCAACAGTGCCCAGGCGCTACCGACCCGGCAAAGTTGAACTGGAGCCATCGCACTACGCTGCAGTCCTTGAATCACTCTCGGATGTATGATTCTCATCATTGATAATTACGACTCATTCACATACAACTTGGTGCAACGCTTCGGTGAGTTGCATGCCGACTTGCCAATGAAGGTCGTGCGAAACGATGAAATTGATATCCGTACCATCGCGGCGATGCAGCCCAGCCACATTGTGATTTCCCCTGGCCCGTGTACGCCGACAGAGGCCGGGATTTCAAACGATGTTTTGCGGCACTTCGCTGCCAAGCTGCCAATCTTCGGTGTTTGCTTGGGTCATCAGTGCATCGGTTACTGCTTTGGTGGAGAAGTCGTGCGGAACAGTCGAATCATGCATGGCAAGGTTTCGCCGATCTTCCACGATGGCCAAGGGATCTTTACCGGAATCTCAAATCCGTTTCTTGCCACCCGGTATCATTCACTGGTCATTCGTCGAGAAACCTGGGCTCACCCGGACTTCGAGATCTGTGCCTGGACCGAGGAAGGGGAAATCATGGGCCTTCGGCATAAGCGATGGCCCCTGAACGGTGTTCAATTCCACCCTGAAAGTTTTTTAACAACCGAGGGGCCGAAGCTGTTACGCAATTTTCTTGAGTTAGCACCGTGGAAATGAGCCGTCGGTGAGCTCGCATCGATTGTTGATTCCGCACCACAGCTGGCAAGAAATCCACCCTTGCCACACCTTGCCACATTCGGGAGGCAACTGCTCAGGATTGCTTTAATCAAATCCAATCAGCCTTGCCAAAGCCGGCAAGGCCGACCCGTGTGGCTGTCATTCTCCAGATTGTCTGCTAGCCACCAAGCCCGGGCAAGGCACCGGTGCTGTCACCCAACGTGGCGACTTGAATATTCATCCGGTCGAGCATGGAGATCCAGAGATTGTTAAGCGGTGTCTCGTTGGGATAGCGAATGTGCCGACCGGGCTTAACCATGCCACAGCCATGTCCGGCAAACAGGATCGGCAAATCATCGTGATTGTGGCGATTGCCGTCGCTGTTGCCGCTGCCATAAACCAGCATCACATGATCCAGAAGCGTGCCGTCACCTTCGGGGATGGACTTGAGTTTGCCCAGGAAATAAGCGAATTGCTTGGTGTGGAACGTGTTAATGTCCCGGATTTTTTCTTTCTTCTTCGGATCATTACCGTGGTGCGATAAATCGTGGTGCCCTTCGCGGACTCCGATAAAGGGATAGGGGCGATTACTCCCCTCATTGGCCAAAACATAAGTTACTACTCGAGTCACATCGGCCTGGAACGCCAGAACGATGAGATCATACATCATTCGCACATGCTCTTCGTATTGTGCGGGAATTTGAGTCGGCGTGACGGCCCCGGCAGGTGCGGGAATCGGCGGCATTTTCTCAGCGCGATCAATCCGCTGCTCAATATCACGAACCGCAGCAAAATATTCATCGAGCTTGCGTTGATCGCTAACACCGAGTTGCTTTTTCAAGCCACGCGAATCTTCGAGCACGAAATCAAGAACACTTTTTCGGCGAGCAATCCGTTCCGCAAGTTTCGGATCGGGACCCGCTGAAAACAATCGTTCGAATACCAGCTTCGGGTTGACTTCTTTGGGCAATGGCTGCGTGGCAGATCGCCAAGACATCGTCGAAGAGTAAACGCAGGAGTAACCGGAATCGCAATTCCCCGCCATGGCTCCCGCTTCACAACCAAGTTCCAAGGAAGGCAGCCGGGTTTCCGAGGCCAACCGGGCCGCCGCTACCTGATCGACCGAGATGCCGGCACGAATATCCGTGCCATCGGTTTTTCGCGGTTGCGCACCGGTGAGAAACGCGGCCAATGCCCGAGCATGGTCACCGGCGCCGTCACCATGCGAGCGGGCTTTATCGGCGGTGAGGCCGGTAAGCACGAGCAAATCCTGTTTGAAGGGACGGAGCGGCTCGAGGATATGCGGCAACTGTTCGGAAAGCGGGCCATCTTGGGACGGTGTCCAATCGGCCATATTGACACCGTTGGGCACATAAAAGAAAGCCATCCGGTTGGGCGCAGGATTTTTCGTACTGCTGCCAGCCGCTGCCCACGATGTCGCTGGGCCCATTGCTTCAAGCCAAGGCAAAGCCATGCTGACTCCGAGCCCTTGGAGTACGGTACGGCGTGACAGGTAAGACTGGCTCATGGCTGGTCCTTTCCTCGGCGAAGTCGGAAGGGATCGCTGGTCGCAATCCCGGTGACAAGGGATGAAAACGAGTAATTGTTGGCAGCCATCCGGGTAACGATACGATCCACGGCTCGTTTATCATAATATTCAAGTCCACGGCCGAGAGCGTAGGTTAACATCTTTTCTGCCAGACAGCGAACAAAGAGATCTTTTTTGGCAAGCAGGATGGCTTTCAGTTCGCGTGGACCACGGAACGATTGGCCATCCGGCAAAACCCCGGACGGATCGATGGGAAAATCACCGTCTTTTTGACGGAATGCACCGATGGCATCGAAGTTTTCGAGGCCGAAACCGAGCGGGTCCATTTTGGCGTGGCAGTTAGCGCATGCAGGATTTTTCCGATGTTCTTCCATTCTTTGCCGTAAACTGCCGGATGTCAACGCCTTGCCATCTTCTTCAAGTTCGGGGACATTTGGGGGCGGCGGAGGTGGCGGGGTGCCGAGCAATTGTTCGAGGACCCACTTTCCGCGTTTCACGGGTGAGGTTCGTGTCGGATTCGAGGTTACGGTCAGCACGCTGGCTTGTGTGAGGACGCCACCGCGTTCACTGCCGCTGAGATCCACGCGGACAAACTCATGGTCGCGGAACGGCCGACCCCCTGGTTTTGGCTTGACTTTTTTCGGGTCGCTATTCCAGAAATTGCCGGCGGTATCTTTGATACCGTACAAACGGGCCAAAGGGCCGTTGATATAAGTGTAGTTGGAATCCAGGATATCGAGGACAGAGCGATCCTCTCGGAGAATTTCCAGGAAAAACAGTCGCGTTTCTTCGAGCATCGAGGCTTTTAAGCGAGCATCAAACTTGGGGAATAGCTTAGGATCCGCTTGAAAAGTCGATAATCGTTCAAGTTGTAACCACTGCAGGACAAACTTATCCACGAGGGTTTCGGCTCGAGGATCTTTCAGCATCCGCAGCACTTGAGCTTCGATGTTCGCGGATAAACGACCTTGGGCCGCAAGTTGGAACAATTCCTCATCGGGCATCGATGCCCAGAGAAAGTATGAAAGCCGGCTTGCCAGGGCATACTCATCAATCGGGTGAGGGCCACGGGCCTCTGGTTGCGGGTCGGGCTCGATCCGGAACAGAAATTTTGGAGAGCAGAGGACGGCGGTAAATGCATGCTGGATGGCAGCTTCCCAGGAGTCGCCGGCGGATTCTCGGGTTTGGACGAGGCGAAGCACCCGCTGGAGTTCATCACTGGTGACCGGCCGGCGATAGGCACGACGCATGAACCGTTCCACGACTTCGCGTGTTTGTTCGGGTTTTGGCTTGTGAGGATCGCAGGCAAGCAACCGATGCTGACTGGATGGGCGGGTATCGAGCGGTCCTTCGAGATTGAGCCAGTGGACATAAACTTTGGGGGCCGGCTCTCCGGGCGGCGGCTTGACCACGGCAACTGCTCCGAGATTCATCTCCAGCCCGGGAGGAACCGTCGCTTCGATGGTCACGGCCTTGTTTTTCGAGCGAGCCGGGACCTCGGCAATTGTGAGGATGCGGAACGGTTTTAGCGCAGTCAGGCCAGCACCCGTTAACTGGCTAATCTCGGTGTCGTTGGCGAGACCGGGGGCTCCGGGGCGGCAGCGAGCCAACAAGGCAATCTTGACCGGTTGAGTGCCACTGGTCTCGGCATAAACTTTGGCACGGAATCGGTATTCGCCGTCAGCGGGCACTTTGTAGGAGGTGTGCACCGGGCCAGTTTTGAGCGGGCTACCGTTAGGATCGACCGTAATAATTCGCCAGCCGTCGGGTGTGACGGGAGGATCGGCGGCGGCTGGTTCGAGATAGCGGCCGCTCAAGAATCGGCTGGGCGGTTTTGGCGGGTTTGGCACAATAGCTCGACTCATAATGTTTTCCGCAGCGGCGAGGTAGCGTTCCATCAATACAGGTGGCAACGTCAAGACATCGCCGATGTTATCGAAGCCGTGGCCAATATCGTCGGAGGGAAAATCTTCTGAGGGATTGAAATCGACATAACATAAATCACGGATGGTATTGTGATATTCCGTGCGATTCAAGCGTCGGACAGTTACATGACCTGGATCAACAACGCCGCTTCGATCAGCACGATCAAAGATGTCTTGAATCAGTTTGACAAAACGTTCTTTTTCGGCAAGAGCCGGTTGCGGCCGGTTTGGCGGCGGCATTTCCCCAGATTGAATCACCTGGATGACCCGCTGCCAGCTCTTGCGTTCTTTGAGAATTGATTCTTCATTGGTGGCCCGATGCAACGACAGATCGGCCTTGGGGCGTTCCGGACCGTGGCATTTCAGGCAATTTGCCTGCAGGAAAGCCACGCCATCTCGGGTGAATGAGCCACCGGCCGTCGGCTCACTCGCCTGACCGGCATCAGAAGAGCCACTCAGGCGAAGGAAGATGCCGATGATGAGGCAAAACAGCATGGTTCCGGAGGCAGCAATGCGTCGTACCATCATCTAACCGAGCCTTGAGAAGAAATCGTGCTTGGGTGTACGGGCAGGATTACGACATTCGGGGAGGTTTAACTGCAATTATAGCAGAGTGAAGACCGGCTTCTAGCGGAATTTCGTTTTTTGTGGAGCCACTCGGCTAACCTGATTATCCAGCGAAACGTGATGTGAAACACCGTGAGCCCGTGGCTTACGGTGTTCCGAAAATATGCATTTCCGACAGAAGTTCTCTCAGGAATAAGGATAACGAATTCAACTGCAGCCGCTCGTGGCACCGCAGGTATCACATTTCGCACAGGCTCCGCTGCGTACCAGGGTCAGGGCACCACACTCCGGGCAGGGATCGCCTTCGTAGCCCTTGGCCCGAGCGATACGAATGCGGTCTTCCTTGGTGCCGGCCGAGGGCAAAACGCTGCTTACGCGGTTGATGGGGGCTGCGGTGGCATGCCCGCCGTTGGCAGTCGTTCCTTCTCGAAGCAGGCGCTGACCGTAATCGTGGCCGCCGTCGCCGGGCGTCGAGGTACCGGGGCGAATGTGAGTGGATCGCGGGGTCAGGGTTGAGCGTTGCTGGACGGAGCGGGCATCGACAATTCGCTCGGAGACAATTTCTTCGTCTTCAAAGTCGGGATCGTCGGCTTCATCGTGCAACGAATCCCCGCGGAGATCCTCGGGCATGACGTGGGCGAGATCGTGGCGGCCGAGATAGGTGATAGCCAGTTCTCGGAAGATATAGTCGATGATCGAGGTACTCATTTTGATGTAGGGGTTGCCTTGAACCACCCCGTTTGGTTCAAACCGCGTAAACAGGAAGGCGTCCACATATTCTTCGAGGGGCACGCCGTGTTGCAGTCCGAGGCTGACGGCGATGGCAAAACAGTTGGTCATGCTGCGGAAGGCAGCCCCTTCTTTGTGCATATCGATGAAGATTTCGCCGAGGCCGCCATCTTCATATTCACCGGTTCGCAGGTAGATTTTATGGTTGCCGATGCGGGCTTTTTGCGTATATCCGGCCCGGCGGTCCGGTAGTCGACGGCGGCGGGCAATATAGCGGTGGATAACCTTCTCGGTGATGCGCTCGGCGGCACGCACCGGCTCGGCTTTCGGTTCTTCCGCGGTGACGGCGGCGAGGACGGCGGCTTCCGCGGAATCGGCCACGGAATTGAGCGGCTGGGAAAGTTTTGAACCGTCGCGGTAAAGGGCGTTTGCCTTGGTCATCAATTGCCAGGAAAGCCAGTACGCTCGCTTGACATCCTCAATGGTGGCATCGTTCGGCATATTGATGGTCTTACTGATCGCCCCACTAATAAACGGCTGAGCGGCCGCCATCATGCGAATGTGCGACTCGGTGGATAGGAATCGCTGGCCGAGTTTGCCGCATTTATTCGCACAATCGAAGACCGGATAGTGTTCTGGCTTCAGATGAGGTGCGCCTTCGATGGTCATGGTGCCGCACACGAAGGTGTTTGCAGCATCGATTTGAGCGCGGCTGAAGCCGAGACGGGTAAGCAGATCGAAATCCGGGGAATCGAGTTCAGCTCGAGCAATTCCCAGGCGTCCGATGAGGAAATCATCGCCGAGAGTCCAGCGATTGAATACGAAGGGAAGTTCAAACACGCTCGGCAGTTGCTGCTCAATTTTCTCGAGGATGTCGTCGGTAAAGCCTTTGGCTTTAAGGCTGGCCGGATTGATGGCCGGGCAGCCGGTGAGTGTCGCAGTGCCGCGGCAATAATGCACGATGTCCTGAATTTGACTGGGGGTATAGCCGAGTCGTGCGAGGGCTGGCGGCACCGACTGATTAATGATTTTGAAGTAGCCTCCGCCGGCAAGTTTCTTGAATTTGACCAGGGCGAAATCGGGTTCGATGCCGGTGGTGTCGCAATCCATGACCAAGCCGATCGTGCCGGTCGGGGCAATGACAGTGACCTGGGCGTTGCGGAAACCGTGGCGTTCGCCAAGGTCGAGCATGCGGTCGGCTGCTGCTCGGGCGGCCGTGAGTAAGTCAGCCGGACAGTAACGAGGATCGATCCCCACGGGGGTAATGCTGCACCCTTCATATTCGCTGGGTTTGGCGTTGTACGCAGCCCGGCGATGATTACGAATCACTCGCAACATCGCCTCGCGATTGGCGGCGAATCGGGGGAATGGACCGAGTTCAGCGGCCATTTCTGCAGAAGTGGTATAAGCATTGGCGTGCATGATCGCGGTGAGGGCACCGCATTGCGCCCGGCCTTCGGGAGAATCGTAGGGGATGCCCTGCACCATCAACAGGGCACCCAGATTCGCATAGCCCAGCCCCAGCGTCCGGAAGTCGTACGATTTCCTGGCCACTGGCGGACTCGGAAACTGTGCCATGTAAACGCTGATTTCGAGAATCAGCGTCCACAGCCGAATCGCATATTGATAATCATCGATTTGGAATTTGCCAGCATTCGCATCATAGAACTTCAGCAGATTCAAGGAAGCGAGATTACAGGCGGTATCATCCAGGAACATATACTCGCTGCAGGGATTACTCGCATTGATGCGGCCATCCACGGGGCAGGTGTGCCACTCATTGATGGTGGTATCGAACTGGACGCCGGGATCGGCACAACTCCAGGCTGCGTAAGCAATTTGGTCCCAGAGATCGCGAGCTTTGAGGGTTTTGCATGGTCGTGGGGGGCGATTTTCGCTGGCCGCTTTTTGCCGTTCGGTCCGCCAATATAAGTGCCAGTCACCGTCGGACTCAACCGCATGCATAAACTCGTTAGTAATCCGCACAGAGTTATTACTATTCTGCCCGGAGACTGTATTATAAGCCTTTGAATTCCAGTCGGTATCATATTCTTCGACATCAATGGAAGTCACGCCCTGCTTAGCCAGTTGCAAGACGCGAGCAATGAAGTTATCGGGAACCAGCGCAGCGCGGGCGTTGAGCACGGCTTGCCGCAATGCCGAATTCCGAGTCGGATCATATTTCTCGGCTACCGTCGGATGGCTGTGAATCGCTTTCAAGATCGCATTGAGCTGACGATTGAGGTGACGAGAGCCAATGACCAGAGCGGCGACTTTTTGTTCTTCGACGACCTTCCAGTTAATGAATTCTTCGATATCAGGGTGATCGAGATCGAGCACGACCATCTTGGCGGCGCGGCGGGTTGTGCCACCGGACTTGATGGCGCCGGCCGCACGATCACCGATTTTGAGGAAGGACATTAACCCGGATGATTTTCCGCCGCCGGATAAGGGTTCACCGTCGCCGCGGAGCGCGGAAAAATTCGAGCCCGTCCCGGAGCCGTACTTGAAGATGCGGGCTTCCCGCACCCAGAGATCCATGATGCCGCCATCGTTGACCAGATCATCGGCAATACTTTGAATAAAGCAGGCATGGGGTTGCGGAAGTTCATAGGCATTGTTCGAACGCCGGAGCTGACCGTCGACAGGGTCGACATAATAATGCCCTTGCGGCGGCCCCTCGATGCCGTACGCCCAGTGCAACCCAGTGTTGAACCACTGCGGGCTGTTGGGCGCGGCCATCTGCGCGGCGAGCATGTAACAGGTTTCATCGTAGAACGCCCGAGCATCGGCTTCGCTGGTGAAGTAGCCGCCTTTCCAACCCCAATAAGTCCAGCAGCCTGCCATGCGGTGGAAAACCTGCCGACTGTCGGTTTCGCTAACCCGGGGCGTATCGGCAGTCGCCGGCTCACTGCGTTGCAACCATTCCGGGATGCCTTCTTCCTGAACCCGCCGCAACTGTTGCGAAACCCCCGCTTTTCGAAAATACTTTTGCGCGAGAATATCAACCGCGACTTGAGACCATCCTTCAGGTACAAGGATGTTCGTCATTTCGAACACCACCGAGCCATTCGGATTCACGATGCGAGACGATCGTGGGACAAAACTGAAGCCAACGAAGGGATCCTGCCCTTCGCGGGTGAATCGGCGAGGAATGTGCATAGCTTTTCCAGCGTCTGTGCAGAAAAAGAGTTATCCGGAAAATGACCCATGACGAACCGGAAAACGACGGTCCAGGTCTGGATATCGGCATTTATCTTACTGATTCTTAAGGTGAAGGCAACAAATTTTCAGCAATGTTCACCCGTTCATCAGTTGCTGCCGTTACCCCTTCCGGTGATTCAGTGATCAAGTTATAGCGATTCTAGTGGGGCGTCGGAACGTCATCCGGCCAAAAAATGGGAATTCTCGGGAAGAAATACTGAGCTGAAGAGCAGCAATTGTGAGCTCATCAGTCACTGACAAAGGGCAGAGTCAGCCCGGTTTGATCCTGGTATTTACCCTGTTTGTCGGCATAACTGGTCCGGCATAATGCCGCCCCTTGCAAGAAGAGAATCTGGGCAATGCCTTCGCCAGCATAAATTTTAGCGGGTAGCGGCGTGGTATTACTGATTTCGATGGTCACCCGACCACGCCATTCCGGCTCAAGAGGCGTCACGTTGACGATGATTCCACAGCGGGCATAAGTCGATTTTCCGACACATACCGCGATGATCCCCCGGGGAATTTCCAGGTACTCGACCGTCTCCGCCAAGGCAAAACTGTTTGGAGGAATCAGACAGGAGTCCGCTTCGATATCCACAAACGACTTCGGATCAAATTTCTTCGGATCGACGATGCTCCCCCAAACATTGGTAAACACTTTGAACCGTCGATCAACTCGCACATCGTACCCGTAACTGGTGACACCATACGAAATCACCCCCGGGCGATGCTGCAGCGGAGCAAAGGGTTCGATTTTGATGCCTTCCGCGATCATCCAGTCCGGAAGTACGCCCATCGCCTGCTTCTCCTGCGCGACAAATCATCGATGTCGTGACACTCTCTCGATGCTCATCAGCATACATTGCCGCTACTGATTCGTCCTGATCCCCTCAGTCGAGGCTGGTCGCAGAACTCGTTCGGGCGATTGGCTGACGAAAGAGCCCTGACTGTCTTCGATCGCAGCCCCTCAGGCAAGTTGTCAGCGGACGATCCCGGTCTGGGGTTGGGTGATAACGGCTGTAACGATCGGTCGAAGCTGCTGCAAGACGGAGCCACTGCCATTGGGAAATCCCGGGCAATCCGAGCCAGCGATACCGCCGATAGTGCAGGTGCCGGGTGCATCTTCGACCCGACCGGAGCCTTGACTATGATCCCGACACTTTTGATGACTGTCGCCTTGGCAGGCCCTGCAACGGAGGATGTACCGACGCAGTTCTGGCAAATTGCTCCGGAACCGTTCGCGGCGACGCAACCCTTTCAGAAGAGCCATCCGCGGGCGGTCGTGTTGATTCATGGCTTGATGGTGTATCCGTTAAGCCCGAGCCTGGTCCGGCAAGCGAATCCCCATCCCTGGCAGCATCCCGATGGTGCCCTGGTCCGTGCCTTGTCGGGAGAATTTGATGTCTATGGCTTTTCCTATGCTCAAATTCGTCCCATCTCTGATATTGCCGCATCACCAGGGTTAATTCGGGGAGTGGCACGATTGAAAGCCATGGATTACCGGGAAATTATCCTGATCGGTCACTCTGCCGGCGGCTTGATTGCTCGGGAATTTGTCGAACAGTTTCCAGAATCCGGGGTGACCAAGGTTCTCACGGTGGCGGCTCCGCATCGCGGTTCCAGCTTGGCAACTTGGTCGCTTGGGGTGCCCGCCGTGCAGTGGCCATTTTTGCGATCGCTGACTCCTGCCGCCCGAGAAAAGGCGGCGGATAAGCTGGAATCGCTTCCGCCAACCATCGAGTTCTGTTGCGTGGTTTGCAAATTGACCGGCTTCTCTGGGGATAGCGTGGTCTCGGCCGCCAGCCAATGGCCTGAAGACCTGCAAGTCCAGGGAGTTCCTGCAGTGGTAGTTCCGGCAGGGCATAAAGAAGCCGTTCGCTCTGAGAAAGCGGTCTCGGTCATCACTCAATTGGCGCGGCGGCCGATTCGACGTTGGCAGCCCGAACAGGTACAACAAGTGCGCGAACATCTCTTCGGCGGAAGTTGGCTATTTCCGCGATAGGAATCGATTGCCACTTCGAGCGCATCGCAGACTCCGCCAGGACTTCAGCAACGCGGGGAGGATCACCGGACATGGCTTTGTGGCTATTTAAACAAGAACCCGACTGTTACAGTTTCAGCGACTTAGAACGAGATGGAATGACGCTATGGGATGGTGTGACGAATGCCCTGGCGTTGAAGTATCTTCGTCAGACACAGCCTGGCGATCAGGCCTTCTTTTATCACACGGGAGAGGAAAAAGCGGTGGTGGGGATCATGGAAATTACCGGTCCGCCCCAGCCGGATCCGCTTCAGAATGATCCGAAACTGGTGGTCGTACCGGTCGTGCCGAAGTCGAGACTTAAGTTTCCGGTGCGGTTGGCCAAGATCAAGGCTGATCCGTTGTTTGCCGACTGGGAATTGGTGCGAATCGCTCGGCTCTCGGTTATGCCCGTCTCGGAAAGCCGATGGCAACGAATTTTAGAGTGGAGCGAGAAGCAAGAAAGCAGCGGGGATAGTTCGATCACGCGGAAACAACCCCCGAGGAAAAAATAGATCCCCGGTCACGGGCACCAGGGATCCATCAGTGATGGCGGCCGTCGCAGACAGTCGCCCGTCTGCGGCTGTTCAGGACAGCCGCCTAACCTGGCTACGACTCACGGATCACCTCCTTTGCAATCTGAGACGCACCTCCGGTCAACCGGAACCAGTCGGCCAACCTTCGGCCTGATTGGCCGTCGTGTCACGGATCACACGACATCCTTGCCTGATCATAAGCATTCATCCCCACAAAAAGCAAAAGCGAACTCGAAATTTTTCCGCGGTTTTGCGAGCTAGCTTTGACTCTTGGCGAGCGCTCGGGCAATCGGGTTTCAATGGGGCGCTATCGGCTGCTGGGATTGCACTGGTCATCTCTACGATTCACAGACACAATATCCTGGCACGGCGATGCTAGTAACGCAGCGGTATCACTTTGATCGGAATCAGAATATCGAGGGACCACACTGATGTATGCCCCGCTTGCTTTGGCTGTCCTGACGGTGGTAGTACCGGCACAACCGGCTGGAACCCTTCGATTGACGAACGTCCGGAACACTTATGGCGAGCTTGGGGGAACCCGGCCGGACGCCAAGTTGTTGCCGGGCGATGTTTTATTCGTCGGCTTCGATATTGAGGGGCTCAGTGTCAGCGCCGATGGCCATGTCACATATACGATGGGGTTGGAAGTGGCTGATGCCAACGGGAAAGCCATCTTCAAGCAAGATCCCGCAACGAAAACGGATTTTGTCCCCCTGGGCGGAACGCGATTGCCCGCCCGGGCATTTATCACGGCCGGTCTCGATCAGCCGCCGGGGAAATATACCCTTGCCGTCACCGTGACCGATCTGAAGAGTAAGCAATCACAGACACTCAAACAGCCATTCGAAGTATTGCCGAAAGATTTTGGCATCGTCGCCGTGTATACCAGTGTCGACGAGCGGGGTCAGATTCCCGCGCCCACGACCGGGATTGTCGGGCAGTCGCTTTTCGTGCAATTTGGGGTTGTTGGCTTCAGCCGAAGTCCGGACACACGCCAACCGAATGTCCATGTGGAAATGATTCCCCTGGATGCCGAGGGTCGGCCAACCATTGAAAAACCGTCGAACTTTCAACTTGATGCTGGAGTCGATGAGAAAGATCCTGGTTTTACCCTCCGGTTCTTACTGCCTTTGACCCGGACAGGGAAATTCACCGTCCGCCTGAAAGCGGTGGATAATCTGAGCAAAAAAACGGTCAGTTTCGATCTCCCGATCGCGGTGGTGCCCTCGGCAAATTGAATGCCTTTTTCGCGGCGAAGTCGGTCGGACTGGGGAACGAAGTTATCGTGGTGAAGTGTGGTACGGCTGAAGTCATCCACCCCCTGGGAAATCCACAGAACTCAATGACTCCTGATCTGATTTCGTTTGTCATCTGGGGCACCGCTCCGGGCAAAAGATTTTGCGGAGAATTTTTGATCCGGAATAGGAATCGAGGTGGCGGCGAACTAATATAGCAGTAGCTGGATACTGTTTTCCCCACGGTGCCTCACAGACAGGGTCGGTTATCTATGAGCTCGCTTCACGATCGCATTGCCCAATTTCGCAAAATGGCCGCGGATGACCCCGAGAACGAACTCGGGCATTTTCGATTGGGACAACTGCTGATGGAAGACGGAAATTATGCCGAAGCGGCGGCCTCATTTGAACGAACCCTGGAGTTGAATCCCGATTTTTCAAAAGTGTATCAGTTACTGGGTGAGTGCTGTCGGCAGCTCGGCCAGCGTGACCGAGCGGTCGAAATCTTGACCCGAGGCTACCGAGTTGCGGATGAACGTGGCGACAAGATGCCCCGGGACGCCATGGCCAAACTGCTTAAAGAACTGGGTGCCGAGGTTCCGAGCGTCCCGGTCGCGAGTTCCACGAACGAAGTCGGCCCGGAGACTGGGTTCCGTTGCGAGCGCCCAGGATGTATAGCGGGGAAACGGGCAGTTCCGTTGAAATCACCACCGATCCCCGGGCCGATCGGTGTCCGTATCATGGAGAAAATCTGCAGCGAGTGCTGGCAAGCCTGGCACCGCGATTACAGCATTAAAGTGATTAACGAACTCCGTTTAGATCTGAGTTCAGAATACGGTCAAGCAGAATACGACAAATACATGTTTGAGTTTTTTGGCTTTGAGCCCGAAGCTGTTGCGACGATCTCGCCGGGTCAATAATGACCGTTGACTATGTTGTGGAGTTTGGCAATTGTGGATACCTGGCCCGATGCCAGGTATCTCCGGGCGAAACGTACCGTCGCGGTGACAGAGTCATTATTTGCAGCCCTCGCGGCATCGAGCCAGCCGTGATTCTCGGGCCAGTCGATGCACGGCTGACGATACTTTCACATCTGCAATCATCGTCGCAAATTTTGCGGCGGTGGCGCGAAACCGATCAGGGTGATTCCCGAGAATTTTTACAACGTGTTCTCATGAAGGCGGAATCACTGGCTGCCGAGTTGCGGCAGCCAGTGATTTTTATTGATGCGGAGGGTTTGCTGGAAGGCGGCCCAATTATTCTGCATCTGTTGCCCACGGGCCCGTTTCAGATCGATCCGTTGCTCCAGTCTCTACAGTTGGAGTTTGGCCGAGCTTTTCTGATTCAGTCGCTGAATTCATCCTCGGGTTTGACCGCGGCCCCCAGCAGCAGGGATGGTGGCTGTGGAAAATCGGGCTGTGGCAGCCAAACGGGCTCTGGCGGATGTTCCGGTTGCGGCACGAATTCTGAATCGGGATGCTCGGCGGGAGGATGTTCTCGCCATCAATACCGATCCGGCGCCGAATTGACCGACGATTTCCGGGCACTCCGCCAGCAGCTGCAACAACATTCTAGCCGTCGCCGTACCAATCTCTGCTGATTCGCTGGTCTGCGGGTTTGCCCCGATCTCACAAAACCTTCTCCCGGAAAATCTGGTCGACTTCGCGGGTCTGAGTTTGCAAACTAAGCTCAGGGAAATCTTGCCTGTTGCGAGTCACCACCATGAACCCGAATCGTCTTTTTTTCGTCGGTTTGATTCCGCTGACGATCTGCCTACCTGTCATAGCGATGCCCCCAGCATCGGTGACTGAGGGGTTGGATGCCATCCGAGCGGTGTCCCGCGAGGGTCAGGGGAATGAAGCGGCGTCCCGAGGGTGGAAAGCAGTAACATCCGCAGGGGTTGCGGGTCTGCTACCGACGTTGACGGCGTTTTCGAATGCCAGCCCGGCAGCGGTCAACTGGCTTCGCTCTGCGGTTGATGCCATCGTCGAAGCCGAGGAGAAAGCCGGCCGGCCGCTTCCTGTCCGTGACTTACAGCAATTTCTCTCGGACACAAAGCAGTCCCCGGCGGCGCGACGAATTGCCTTTGAACTCCTGAATCGCCAAGTGCCCGAGGAAACAGCAAAAATCATCGTCACGATGATCGACGATCCGAGTGTCGAGATTCGCCGGGATGCCATCGAAGCTCGAATGAAAGCAGCGGAATCGCTCACGGGCGATGTCAAACGCAGTGAATATACTGCTCTTTTTGCTGCCAGCCGCGATAAAGACCAAGCAGAAGAACTGTTAAAGCGTTTGAAGGCGGCAGGTGGAAGTGATGACTTAACTCGGCACTTCGGATACATCACCGAGTGGCAGGTGGCCGGCCCGTTCGATAGTCCGGGGGGATCAGGGTTTGCTAAAGTGTATCCGCCAGAGGAAGGGATTGATTACAAGGCGAGATATTCGGGGAAAGATGGTGCGGAACTGGCCTGGAAGCCGGTTCAAAGTGCGGCAACCTACGGTACCATCGATTTGAACTTGGATCTTGGCACGTTCAAGGATGCTTGTGCCTACGCCGCCGCCGATATCGTCGCGGAGAAAGATACTCCGGCAGAGATTCGAATCAATACACCGAATGCGGTGCAAATCTTTTTGAATGGCAAAAAAGTTTACGAACACGAAGAATATCATCACGGGGATCGATTTGATCAGTACAGCGTGGCAGTGAAATTGACCGCAGGTAAAAACCGGCTGCTTGTCAAAGTTTGTCAAAATGATCAGAAAGAACCGTGGGCTCAGAAATGGCAATTTGCCCTGCGGATCTGTGATGCGACGGGCGGCGCGTTACCGCTGCAACAAATCGTGATCCGCGACGGTAAAGAAACCACGATCACCCCCGGTGCCCTGAAGCCAGTTCCTACGAAGGAGGAAAACAAATGAAGCGATTTTCCGTCGGCTTAGCCGGACTCTTCATGGCCCTCGGAACCGCCGCCGCCGAGGACTGGCCGCAATTTCGTGGCCCCGGTGGAACAGCCGTCTCTTCGGAAACAGGTTTGCCGACCAGTTTCACAAAAACGACCGGGCTCAGGTGGAAAGCCGATCTTCCGGGTCGCGGCCTCAGTTCCCCCGTTGTCGTGGGCGGCCGAGTCTATGTGACCGCTTCTTCGGGTATCCGGGATGATCGCTTGCATGTACTCTGCTTCGACGCAGGAAGCGGGGCAAAACTTTGGCACCGGCAACTGTCAGCGACGGGTAGTACGGCTTGCCATCCGAAGACCTGCATGGCGGCACCGACCCCGGTCGCTGATGAAAGCGGCGTTTACGCTTTGTTCGCCACGGGTGATCTAGCTGCCTTCGATGCGGACGGCACCCTTCGCTGGTATCGCTCGATCGTCGGCGATTACCCGACTGTCAGCAATCAGGTCGGGATGGCTTCCTCGCCGATCGTGTACAAGAATAAGCTAATCCTGCCGATGGACAACGCAGGTGAATCATTCCTCGCGGCCATCGATACCAAGACGGGCAAAAACCTCTGGAAAACGGAGCGGCCCCGGGTTATTAACTGGGTCACCCCCCTGCTGCGAAACCATGACGGCAAAGTCGAAGTTCTCTTCGGCGGCGGACGAGAACTGGTCGCTTATGATGTCGATACCGGGAAACCGCTGTGGACGGCCGCAGCCACGGGCACCATCCCCTCACCCAGCCTGGATGGCGAACTCCTACTTGTACCATCTCGGGGTGTCACCGCCTTGAAATTGACGGGGACTGAAACCACCGAAGCCTGGAAATCCGCTCGGATGAATACCGGAATGTCGAGCCCGTTGATTTATCAAGGCCGTGTTTATGCGTTAAACCCCTCGGCTGGGCTGGTGATTTGCGCGGATGCCAAAACCGGTGAGGTGCTCTGGCAAGAACGAGTCAAAGGCCCGTTCTCTGCCTCGCCCGTCGCGGGGGATGGGAAGCTTTATGTCCTTAACGAAACCGGCACGCTCACGGTTCTGAAACTGGGCGATCATCCGGAAGTGATCAGTCACAGCAGCATCGACGAGGAAGCCTTGGCGACCCCGGCGATCAGTGGCGGTGCGATTTTCATCCGCGGCAGCAAAACCTTGTATTGCGTCGGCTCCAAGCTCGGCGGCTGAGCATCCTGGATTGCTGATTTCAAATTCGATCCCGTGCTTCTGATCGCCAATCTGAACGAATCCGAGCGAAACGGAACCATTCATCCGGCCATCAAGAAGTTCCCCGGAGACAGCGATGCAACAGCTCCGGGGATTGTTTCATCCGCAATTGAAGATCACTTTAAGGATTAGTAGGAATCAAGCCGCATCTGCCACCAGGCCAGGCCGAGAAAGCTGAGACCGAACGCCCACAGAACGCCGCAATAGCGGAGAATTTGGCCAGCATCCGGTATGGGTGCGGCTTGTTCCGAATCACCCGGCGCGGGCAGCAGTTGCGCATAAGCATCAAGCGCCCAGGCATGCGGCGTGAGTTGACTGAGAGTCCGCATGGCTTCCGGCATTAAATCGCGTGGCATCATCGATCCACTCAGCCCGGCGAGCACCAGCACCAACAAGGTGCCGTACACCGCGACTTGTGTCTCGGTTCGGGCCAAGCCGGCGACCAGCATTGCCAGCCCGACCGCTGCGACGGAGGTGCTGACGACAACCGGCACCACCAGCCAGGGTGTCGGTCCGAAACTCATGCCGAACACGAGCCAACCGCAGCCGAGCAGCAAAAAGCCTTGGAGCAGGGATACTGCCAGGCAAGGGATCAGCTTGCCGAGAAGGATTTCCCAGCGGGCCAGCGGTGCCGCGAGCAAGCGCACCATCGTGCCGTGCCGCCGCTCGGCGACGAATAACCAGCCGACTGTCAGCACCAGAAAGAAGGCAAAGGTGACGGTATACGATGGCACAAGCACCTGATATCGCAATGCTCCGCGATTGAGGCGGATTCCCCGATCGCTGGCCTCGAACACCGATCGATTCTCGGCATTTTCGGGCGGTTCCTCGCTCTTCGTCAGTTTTGCCCAGGTTTTCCCGGTAAAGTTGTATTCACTGAAGAATGCGCCAATTCCCTGTTGAATCCCTTCGCCCAGTGTCTTTTTCGAGAGGAACGGATACGCCAGCTTCAGTTGCGGAATATGTTTTTCCATCCGTTCCATGAACGGTGGGGTGCCGATCATTTCAAACGCCTGGCCGATCATCCAGGGAATGACCACCCGCATCAATGTCACCTGGATCACCTGGTTGATCACGGAGTAAGCCACGAGTTGCGATGGGTTCCGTAAGATCGTCACGCCGATCTCTCGGGTGAGAATGCCATCGCGATACAGCGGATTGATTGGATTGCGGGTAAATGGCTCGCCCACAAAGCTGCAACGCTGAACCCGGTCGCTGAATTCCGGCTCAAAAATCACCACTGCAGCTCGGTCCCCCTTCCGGATCAACTGCTCGGCTTCCTCTCGGCTAGCGATCAGCTCAACACGGACATTCCCCGTGTTCGTCAGATCATCAAGGACCATTTCCGACCAGTTTTTCGGAGGAAATCCCTGATGATCGGTTGGCAGGCCTGCATCAAGATTGACCACAGAAATCCGGATCCGATCATCGGGCTTTTGCTCAAAAATCCGACCGAGCGACAACCCGAGCACCAGGATCAGCAATAACGGCATCACCAGTAAGATCATGGCCGAGCGCGAGTCTCGGGCCAGCAAGCGGAGATCCTTTGCGGCGATCGTAAAAGTCGGCGACATTCGCGGTCAATCCCGAAGTTCGTGGCCAGTCAAGTGGAGGAAAACCCGTTCCAGCGTCGGTTGATCCAGTTCCAGCGAAGTCGGTTCCAGGTGATATTGCAGGCAGGCCGCCGCGAGTTTCGGCAACAGCAGACCGGATTCCGTCGTCGTCAGAGTAATCTGATCGACACCAGCTTGCACCTCGGTAACACCCGGCAAGACCTGCAACTTCTCAATCAACCCCGCGGGAACCTGCGGCAGTCGTAAGTGAATCAACGTTTTCTGAAGCCGCAACAGGTTCGGCAGCGTATCACAGGCAATAAGCCGGCCCTGATCGAGAATGGCGATCCTCGGGCACAGCGACTGTACTTCCTCCATGTAGTGACTGGTGTAGATCACGGTCAGTCCCGCGGAGTTTAATTGACGAACAAACTCAAAGATATGATTCCTGCTTTGCGGATCGACGCCCGTTGTCGGTTCGTCAAGAAGCAATAATTCCGGCTGATGCACGACAGCGATGGCGAGGTTCAGCCGCCGTTTCATGCCGCCCGAGAAAGTCCCGGCACGCTGCTCGGCTCGGTCCGACAAACCGACAGTAGCCAGAAGTGTTTCCACCCGCGGACGTAATTCCGATTCATGCAAACGGTAAAGTCGACCGAAGAAAAGCAAGTTTTCCCGGGCTGTCAGTTCCGGGTAAAGTGCCAGATCCTGAGTGGCAATGCCAATGCGACAACGAAGACCCCGTGCCGAGCGGCTCAACCGTTGTCCTGCCACCCAGACACTGCCATCGGAAGGTTCCTGGAGCCCAGCGAGGATCGACATCAGGGTGGTTTTGCCCGCGCCGTTCGGTCCCAGCAGACCGAAGAGTTCTCCGCGGCCGACCGTCAGCGATACGCCATCCAACGCGACCGTCGATCCGTAGCAATGACGAATTTCTCGGACTTCGAGAATCGGATCAACCATGATGACTACCATCTTATGTGGCATCGGGATTTCGCGGAGTGCCGCCGCCATCGAAGAGGGAAGAAATGGCAACATTTAACGATGCCCGAGTCCGGAAAATCAACGACGCGGCAATCAACCGACGTGGTGGATACATTCTTTACTGGTGCCAGATTTATCGTCGATTGCGGGCCAATCATGCACTGGATTACGCGGTGCAAATGGCCGAGCAACTGAATAAGCCGCTGGTCGTATACGAGGGTCTGAAACGGAATTATCCCTGGGCCAACGCCCGAATACATACCTTCATGCTGCAAGGCATGCGCGATCAAGTTGCAGAAGCCCGGCGGCTCGGAATCCATTACTGGCCGTTTGTCGAGACACCCACGGACTCAGGCCACGGTCTGGTGGCAAAGTTGTGCCAGCATGCCTGCATGTTGGTGACGGATGATTTTCCCCAGTTCATTATCCCGGCTCAAACCCGGGCCATCGCCAGCAAGGTCACGATTCCAGTGATCGCGATTGATGGCAACGGTATGATTCCACTGGCACGATTGGGGCCGGCCGTTGCCGCCGCGGCTCATCTTCGCCCTCGGATCCACAAACTGTTCGCCGAGGCCTGGCACAATCGGGCTGCCGCCGAGCCGCAACTCGGTCCCGCTGCTCGGAAACCGATCGATCCTCTCTTCTCGCTCTGGGAACCACCCCAGGATCTGGATTCCTTTGTCAAAACACTCGGCGTCGATTTGTCGGTGCCCGCGGTCACCGAAGAAGGTGGCTGGATCGCGGCACGGTCGCGGCTTGAAGAATTTCTCCGAGAGAAGTTGCCTCGCTACGCGGAGCACCGAAACGACCCCGATCATCCGAGGGACAGCGCCGCCAGTGGGCTAAGCTCATACTTACACGCGGGCCACATCGGCATTCAAGACGTGTGTGAAGCCCTGCTCGGCAGCAACTGGACCCCGGAACAGTTAATTAGGCAGACCCGCAACAAAGACGACTTTTTTTGTCGCGATGCCAATATCAACAGCTTTCTCGATGAAGCGATCACCTGGCGGGATGTCGGTTATCACTGGCATTATTGCCGAAACCGCGATTTGACCGCGAACGCCGCATCACCTCCGTGGAAAAGCTGGCAGAATCCCGAAGAGGTCTGGCCGGCGTTCAACTTTCAGCGATTCGACTTTACTCCGCTTTCTCCAAAGGGAACTTTGGCCGAGGTACTTCCTGCATGGGCACTCGAAAACCTGGCACGCCACGCCTCGGATCGCCGGGACTATTTATACGATCTGGCCCAGTTTGAAGCGGCGGAAACGCATGATCCGCTTTGGAATGCTGCCCAGACTGAACTCGTTTTGACCGGCCGTATCCACAATTATTTACGGATGCTCTGGGGGAAAAAGGTGCTGGAATGGTCGGAAACGCCGGAAACTGGCTACCGCATCCTGGAACATCTGAATAATAAGTATGCTCTTGATGGCCGAGACCCGAACAGTTACACCGGCATTCTCTGGTGCTTCGGCCTGTTCGACCGCCCTTGGCCCGCAGACCGCCCGGTGTTCGGTCATATTCGCTTCATGTCTTCCGAGAACACAGCGAAAAAATTCAATCTCGACCCCTATTTGGAATACATTAAGAATCTGAAGACGACAGGAAGATCAGGCTGCGGTGAGGGAATTTCAAACACAAGACGATTATTTTAATCCCGCGGAGAATGCAACAACGCAAACGGTCATGGCCACGGACCTGTAAAAAACCTGACCATTCCGCCACCATTTCTCGCAACTCCGGGAATCTGTCGCCAACTCGGTTGCTCAATGAGAGGCAATCATTTTTAGGTGCGGACAACGCTGGACTCTGCCCCGGGAAATTTCGTTATCAATTTCCTCGAGAGCGGTTATCTTATATGCACAGAAATCAGCGAGTTTCCATCAGTTCACGGAGTCTCCACGTGCCAACTGTCCATCGATGTTATCTTCCATCGATAGTGATTTTACAGGCCATATTATTATTTGGTGTCAAAGTCACCTACGGTCAACAGCCTCCGGAACCACCCTCGGAATTTTCACAACCACAATCGCCAACACGACCTGCACCGTTTCCCGTCAGCCTCGTGGATCAAGGGAAAACCGATCCCCGATTATCGGGTTTGCTCGCACCAGAAGGGTTTCGCGTGGAAATTGTTGCCGACGCACCGACGGTGATCAATCCGGTGGCGATGACGTTTGCCCCAGATGGGACCTTGTTCGTCGCCGAGTGGCGGCCCGATCCGGTGAACACCGGCTGGTTCGAATTTGCTGAAACTTTCCGGTACCGCGACGGCACCAGCCGACAGGTGGCGACGATAAAAAAGTTTGTTGTCGACCCGATCAAGGTTCTGTATCGCAATCCGCAGACGGGTGTGTACGACCGCGCCGAGACGATCATCGCCGAGGAACTTCCATCGACATTGCTGTATCATGATGGTTGGCTGTATACGGCCAGTCGTGGCACCGTTCGCCGCTACCGGCAATCCCGGCCCGGGGGCAAGTGGGACATCCGCGAAATCATTGCTCAGGGTTTTTGCGGATTCCATCATCATCAGGTTTCAGGGTTGAGCATCGGCAATGATGGCCGGCTCTACATCACCAGTGGTGATGATGATAATTATGCGGAAGGCTCCGATGGCAGCCGGGCAACCGTATTGCGAACCGGCGCTGTGTTCCGCTGTCGACCCGATGGCTCTCAACTCGAAACGTATTCCCTCGGATACCGCAATCCGTACCGTGATCTCGTCCATGATGACCAGTTTCACTGGTTTCATGCCGACAACGATAATGAAGATGGCAGCAAGTTCACTGGCTGCCGACTGATGCACGTCGCGGAAGGCACCGATTACGGCTGGCGGCTCCGCAGCGGAGCCCGCTGCTGCCGACCCGACTTCACTCGCGGTGCCATCGCCGGGGAACTGCCCGGGAAATTACCCCCGATGCTGAAGACCGGCCGCGGCTCCCCCGCTGGCTTGCTCATCTACCACGACAGCCAGTTGCCCGAACAGTACCGTGGACTGCTTTATTACCCTGATGTCTTCCGCAAGCTAATTCGTGCCTACAAGGTCAGTCCTCGAGGTGCCAGCTTCGAAGTCACTCACGAATTCGAGTTCATGAAAAGTGACGATCCCCTGTTCCGTCCGTGCCAGATGATTGTCGGTCCGGACGGCGCCATCTACGTCTGCGACTGGCGGACCGATTCTGGCGGTGCCGGAAAACTCTGGGGCGACGGCGTTCACGGCCGCATCTACCGGGTTTCCTGGGCTGGCACTGACAACACCCCAGCCATCCCCTTACGCGACTTCAACTCCTGGGCCGCTCTGCTCCGCCAATCGACGGACGCCTTGACCGACACCCTTGAATCGCCGGATTTCACGCTCCGACTCCTGGCTCGTAACGAATTGATCCGACGCGGGCCAGCCGCACGGGCCACCGTTCTCTCCCGCTTCATTTCCGGAAAATTCTCCGACCCGGCAAGACTAGTGGCCCTCGGCGTGCTGCAAGCACACTGGTGTGAAGAAGTCGAAGATTTGTTCCGATTGCTGCTCAACGATTCCTCCGCCACCGTTCGCCGTCTGGCGGCCGAAGGGCTCGGCTTACATTCCCCCAAGCAAAATCTTCGCATTCAAGAATCGCTGGTCAAACTCCTCGGTGATGAAGATCTCGGGGTCCGCCGATCCGCCATCCTCGCCATCGGTCGCATCCAAGCCAGCGGTGCTCCTGATCTGTTAGTGAATGCCTGGCGTGCTGAGGATCATGCCGATCTGTTCCTGAATGATGCCTACTTACGCGCTCTGGAAAGGCTCGGCCGACCCGGCATCCTCGCCTTATTAGCCCTGGCAGAATCCGGAAATAAAACGGATCTCGAGCGAGTGGTTCACGCCTACACAGCATTACGGACACGCGATGCTGTCGAACTTCTGCCCCGGTTGCTCGCGAACCCTCACCTCACGCCCGATCACCGCGTCGATCTCATCCGCTCGTATGCGAATTATCTGCTCGATCCGCCCGTGTCAGCACAACCATTAACCGCCTTCCTTCAGTCACGCAACGATCACCCGCCCGCCGTGCTTGTTGCTGGTCTGGATGCTCTCAACGCTCTGGGGGAACTCGCTCGCCCGGACAGCCTCAAATTCGTCCTCGATCTCTTGAATCATGAGCACGGGGACGTGCGTTTGGCCGCAATCGCCACCTGTGAATCCAGCCGACTGGCCGCTGCCAGCGATGCCCTGCTCGCGGTGTTTGAAAACACCCACCGCTCGGTCTCCGAACGCCAAGCTGCCCTCAAAGCCATCCGCAGCCTCGGCGTTACGACCATCGTCCCGAAACTGGAAGCTTCTCTGCTTTCCAACGAGACCGCCGCCGAGCTAAAAGTCGAATCGTTGCGAACGCTCGCCGCCCTCAACCCACAGCGATCCCGAGCCATCGCCGAAAAACTCCTCGATCAACCTGACCCCAAACTCCTCGAAGAAGCAGTGATTGCGCTCGGAACCAGCCAAGAAGGTGCTACCCTGATCGCTCAACGCTACCTGCAAAAAAAACTGCCACAACATCTGTTCCCACGCATCTCGGAAGCGCTGCGAAAATTCCTGGAGGAACCGCAAATTGCAGCCCTAAACGCCGAGGTGATGCGTGGCGGCTTGATTCTCTCCCTTGAACCCGGGCACACAGAACGCATCCGTACGCTTGTCCAAACCGAGGGCGACCCCACCCGCGGCAAAGCACTCTATTTGAATACGAAACGGCTTGCCTGTGCCAGTTGTCACCGACTGGAAGGTGTCGGTGGCCAAATCGGCCCGGATCTGACCCGCATCTGGGAAACACAGACCACGGAAAAAATCCTCGAAGCAATCATCCAACCCAGCAAAGAAATCAAGGAAGGTTACCAAACCTACAAAGCGGTGACCGTGGATGGCCAAGTCTACAGCGGTTTACGAATCGTCGATACCCCTGAACAGGTTATAATCCGGGAAGCCAACGGCCGCGACATCACACTCCGCAAATCGGATCTTGAGGAATTCTCGGCAGTACCTGTTTCACTGATGCCCGATAACGCCGTGTCGCAATTAAGTTACCGCGAATTCATCGACCTGCTCGCCTTCCTCAAAAACCGCAACGCCCAGGAATCGCTTCGGGGCACGGCCGTGGAATGGCTTGTCGCCATCCTCGAACCAGGCTCCCTCGCCAGCGATGTTGCCACCGCCACCGATCCCTTCGCCAAAAATCTGCCTGCCACAAACGCTTGGACAGCCCGCCCCGTGGAAGCCAACGGTCTTCTGCAGCTCAGCCCTCGACAGAACTCGGACCACCAGGAAATTTTTGCGGGATTCTACGTCAACAGCCCTCGCAGCCAAACCGGCCGACTTTCCTGGGTCGGTCAGCGTCCCAGAGAAATCCGTCTCGGCGGAAAGGTGATTTTTGAGGCAGTCAATCAGGCAGCATCAGGCCAGACAGAGAACTCACTCGCGCTGACGCTTCCCGCCGGGCGATCCGCGTTGCTGGTTAAACTTCAGCCATCGACGACACCTTCGGAGTTCGGACTGCGAATTCAAGCAGATGGATTGACCCTCTCCATACGCCGCGATCCCCAGGATTCCGCCGAATTAAATCGCCCCAAGTGAACCCTGTTGCTCCTCGGCCGCGAACCGGTATCCTGAACCTATTCGCTTGCCAACGTGAGGTCCGTATGTTCCGAAACCGCCAATACTTCAACTCAAGCATTCGATTACGCTTCGCAGTGATTCTACTGGTCGCGGCCACCTCAACAATGCCGGCTCAGGTAATCATCCAGAAGGCTGTGATCGGACCGGTTCCTGCTGACAGTTCATCGCCTGTAAGCACAGCGCTCTCCGATGACGATGCCTTGAAAGCGGCCAGGCTTGCTGCCGACCGCCCCGAGGAACTTCTGAATTATTTCCGTCTTCGAACTCTTACCGATACCGATCTCAGTCGGATTCAGTCGCTGATTCAACGTCTCGGGGACGATAATTTTGATGAGCGCTTGAAAGCCGCCAGGGAACTGGAGCGTTTCGGTCCCGCCGCTGTCGGACCGTTACGCGCGGCCAGAAATCACAACGACCCGGAAATTGCCTACCGCGCTATTGAGTCGCTGAAACGTGTGGAAACCGTCCCTCATTCCGCCGTTGCCCGCGCCGCCGCCCGTGCCCTCGGACGATTGAAACCTCCGGGCACCGTGGAGATTCTGCTGAAGTTTCTCCCCCTCGCCGATGATGAACAAGTTGCCGAGGAAATCCGCAAAACGCTCATTAATGTGGCCGTGCGAGACGGAAAAGCCGACCCAACCCTGTTGCAAGCTCTCCAGGATCCGCTCCCGATCCGTCGAGCCGCCGCAGCGATTGCCCTGATTGAAGGCGGTCCGGCGACACCTGGTACACTTCCCCGCATCCCCGATGCTTACCCCGCCATCCTTGCCGCCGTTCAAAAAGAAACCGACATCGAAACCCGCTTTCAGATGCTCTTCAGCCTGTTGACCGTGGCTAAAGAACGGCAAGCCATTCCCCAATTGATTGCTGCCCTGCCCGACTTACCTCGCGGGCGACTGTGGCAGGCGGAAGATTTCTTGCTCCAGATCGCCGGCGATTCGGCACCAAAAGCCACTTTCGGTAAATCGAAAGAATCCCTGGAAAAAGCTCGCGATGCCTGGAAAACCTGGTGGGAGCGATCGGCACCGCAGATCACCCCGGAACAACTTGCCTACACACCCCGCATCGCTGGAAAAACACTCCTGGTCATGATGGATTTCCGTTACGGCAGTATGGGCGAAATCATCGAACTCGGCCCCGACATGAAGCAAAACTGGAAAATCACCGGCCTGAACAGTCCGATGGACATCCAGACGCTTCCCGATGGTAATGTCGTCATCGCCGAGCATAACAGCAACCGGGTGACCATTCGCGACCCGAAGACTGGGCAAATTTTGGCCACACGCCGTATCGGCGGCGCAAACCGTGTCTACGGCAACCCCCAGCAAGTTCAAATCCTGCCCAACGGAAATCTGCTCGTCATCTGCCGAAACGTGATCGTCGAATTCAAAAAAGATCGAGACGAAGAAATCATGCGCTTCGTTCGAAACAATTACGATATTACCGCCGCCAAACGCCTCGACGACGGTCACACGGTCGTGCTATTACAAAATGGCCCCAACCACTGCATCTTCCTCAACGAGAAGGGCCAGGAAGTGAAAGATCGCACCCTCAAGATTCAAATGCCTTATTATCAAGCTTATATTGATATTCCAGGGAAAGACAGCATTCTGCTCACCGAAATGAACCGGGTTGTTGAATATCAACTTTCGACGGGAAAACAACTCTGGTCCTGGTCAGTCAATCAACCTCGCTCCGTGCAACGCTTGCCGAATGGTAATACGCTCCTTGTTGATGCCCAAACAAACAAAGTAATCGAAGTCACTCCCTCGGGCGAGGAGGTCTGGAGCTACATTCCCACTTCCGGGTTAAATGTATTTCGGGCTTTCCGTCGTTAAACTCGGACTTGATCCCGAACGTCCCGCTTCCCGGTCATCGCGCGGGAGCGGGAATCCAAGGTCGGCTTATCCGGTATAATTCGATGGTCAATCGAGGATGGTCGCGTCCCGTCAGCGGAACCCGGCCACCGTATAGTGGGGGTATTGTTTGCCCTGCCAGCCAATCATCCCACAGCCAGCAATCCACCAATACCACGGAGTCAGGGTCGATTCGAAATTTTGCACCACCATGATACGGTCGATAAAATCCGTAGTCATCGGGCAATTTCGGATAGACCAGCCAGTCGCCCGGCAGCAGCCACGACACACCCGGAATGACCGGCCTCATCCCTGCCTCCTCGCAGTAATATTGAAATCCCCAGTGTCCATGAAACCAGACGGTTCCTGAATTCCCGGACTCGAGTGCGATGCGATTTGCCGCCCACCTCGCCGCCGCCCGCTCCGGCAACGCATCCCAGAAATCACAGCAAAATAACAGCACTCCCGCAAGCATCGCCGACAGACTTGCGATGATGATCGCTGGACAATCGGACTCGGAACGCAGGGATCGATATGATGCACTGCGCGCCGCAACCAGCGTGGCAACAACGGCCAAAACAATGACCCGCCGCCCGGCAGGAAACGGTGTTAATAGAAAGTAGCCAGTGACTTCCACGAGTAGCCACAGCATCAAAAACAGCGAATCACGCCATTCTTGATTCCAGCAGCCCAGCGACGCTGATGACCGAGTTCTGTCTGGACAAAACAGCCTTACCGCCGCCGCCAGGGTTAATAATGTCGTGACTGTCCCGAGTGTCACAAAAACTGCAGTCGGCAAATCCAACCGAACAGATCCCGGATGCCTTCCCCAGATCAAAACGGCCTGGGAATACGGTGTCACCGCGACCGCAACAAAGCCAAGCACAGCTGTCACCAGAAAAAGGATCAGCCAGCGGACGCGAAGCCCGAGCCCTACTGTGGCCACAGCCCCTGCACCGATCCCCAGCCAACCGAGATAGCCCAGCATCGGCTGAAAAAGTGGCCACTTCGAGTGGATGAGAAATTGGCAGCGATCTAGCAAGCCCGGATCGGGCGTAATCGCAAGCAATTGTGATTCCTGATACTGTTGTTGTTCGCGGACGTGATACAGGAAATGCCCGGTTTGGTACTTCGCGGCCATCCAGAGTTCCCAGCCGACAAACACCAGAAGCATTGCCGAAATGGCGACGATCATCGCACGCCATGCCCCGTGCGTGACTGCGAAGGCGAGAATGACTCCAGGCAGCGTGAGCATGGTGTACTTTGTTTGCGCCGCGAGTCCAGCCATGAGCCCGGCGACGAGCCAAGTCCAGCAACGTCCCGTTTCCGCGCTGCGGATGAATAAGGTAATCGCCGCCATTCCCAGGGCCGTCGCGGGAACATCCAGCATCACGTTCAGCATCGGCAACACGGCCGGGCCAAGAAGAATTCCCGAGACCAGCCAGCAGGACGGTCCGGGAGCAAGGCGGCGAATCAGCCAGTCCAACGACAGCGCTAAAATCAGAAGGAAGGGCAACAAGCTTAGCTTCAGCAAAAACAGGTTCATCCCGAAAAGCCAAATGCCTCCGGCCAACCAGTACGGCAAAAGCGGCGGCAGCAGGATTTCCTGGGTCGGCTGCGGGTAAGCGTACCAGAACAGGACCCCGCCGTAGGGATCGCAGGGAACATTGACCAGGTGACACGCAAAGGCCAGGTAAGCCGCATCATCGACAACGGCCGGTTTTACGGCATTCAATCCCGTGACCAGAACGGCAACACCAGCTAAGATCACCATCCGCCGAGGCATCATGGCGGTCATCCCCTAACCAGTTCGGGTTCTCGGAACTCCAGGTGGGGTAGTACACTATGATTGTCGGGAGTGATGGCCAACGCGATTTTATCGCCGGGTTACTCAGTCATGGCATTGCCGGGAATCCAACATGAATGGCACTCGACCGGGGATAATTTCCTCGAAGCGTATTTACTGAGTGTGATTTCGCTTGATGACTTGGTGCGTTTGCAAGCTCGGTTTGCCTACGATATCAGCGGTGGTGGCAACGCCGCTGTCATCGTTTGCGAACATCCTCCGGGAATCAGCATCGGCCGAACCGGCAGTATGGCACATATCCGACTTTCCCCTGAAGAACTTGCCCACAGAAATTGGCCGACCCTTTGGCTCTCCCGCGGCGGTGGCACGCTCTTACATTTGCCTGGCCAGATTTCCTGCTATCCAATTTTGAATTTAGCGAAATACCGCAAGACACCGGGAGAGTACATCAACCAACTGAATCTTCTGGCACTCGCACTCGTGCAACAACTCGGGATCGCGGCGGAACTTCGATCAGGCCACCCGGGCGTCTGGGTCGGTCGCCGTCAAGTGATTCATCTCGGAGTCGCAATCCGCAACGGAATTACCGCCTTCGGCATCACCGTGAATGTCAACCCTGATCTCGAATTATTTCGTGGCATTTACTGCGACGGGGAAAGCCCGCTGATGACTTCCTTGCAGCGTGAAAGCCCGACTCTGATCCGCATCCAAACAGTCAGACAACGGCTGCTCGAACTTTTAACGGAGTTCTTCAATTTCTCGAGAATCTCAGTATTTCATCAGAGTCCTTATTGCCCGTTGACCCCGAAACGCCATGCTTCCGCTATCCCTCATCGATAATCCGAGCCAGCCGCTACGGTCGACCACGATGTCTTCCCGACTTGGTGGCCGCCGCTTACCGGACTGGTTAAAGCGAGATTTACCCGCCGGAAACGGCAACTTTTTCACCCAGTCGCTGATCGATGATCTCCGACTGGAAACCGTCTGTGAAAGCGCAAAATGTCCGAATCGGCCACATTGCTGGGCACAACGATCAGCGACATTCATGGTGCTTGGCAATATTTGCACGCGGCCCTGTGGCTTTTGCTCGGTGCCGAAAGGGCAACCTCTCGGTATCGAAGCGGATGAGCCGGAACGCCTGGCGGAAGCCGCGGCGAGACTGGGACTCCGTCACGTCGTGATTACCTCGGTCACCCGCGACGACTTGCCAGACGGCGGGGCGGACCATTTTGCCCGGTGCATTACGGCCGTGCGGCGTCGGACTCAAGCCACGGTCGAAGTCCTCACGCCGGACTTCCGGGGGGATCCGGCGGCAATCGACACGGTCATTGCCGCCCGGCCACAGGTGTACAATCACAACCTGGAAACTGTACCCCGGCTTTACCGCCGGGTTCGTGGTCGGGCGGATTACCGTCGCAGTCTCGACTTACTCGATCGAGTGAAAAAGCAAGATTCATCCATTATAACAAAAGCTGGGTTGATGCTCGGCATCGGCGAAACGACCGAAGAGTTGTTCGAGGTTCTGGCTGATTTACGCGCCATCGCTTGCGACATCCTGACCCTTGGCCAGTATCTGGCACCGACACTCAAACATATTCCCGTGGCTCGATTTTTACCGCCAGCGGAATTCGAGGAGATTGCCGCCAAGGCACGCTACCTTGGCTTCCGTAAGGTCGTTGCCGGGCCGTATATCCGCAGCAGTTATCACGCCGAGGAGATGATTCCATTGGCCGAAGAGGGCTCATCCGATGCCGGTACCGATCCGGGTTCCTGAACTCGGCACGGATCAATGCCGATTCAGTCTCTGGCATGTCATGCTCGGCGAGCATGTCCACGAAGGTGACCGCATTGTGGAAATTCTCATTCCCGGAGCCTGTGTCGATCTTCCGGCTCCGGTTAGCGGGGTTCTTTCTGCCCGACTGGTTGCCGGAAACGACCCACTTCAGATCGGACAAATTCTCGGCCAGATCGAGCCCGACCCCGACTAATGGCGAAGCACGATCTCATGCCGGGTGATGACGGTCGCGGCAAATGTTCTCATCCGGCAAATACTCTCACCAGGAGGCGCGAACTGAACTTGCTATCGCGCGGCTTTTTTCTCAGTCTCGACGGCCTTGATGGCACCGGAAAATCAACCCAGTGTCGGCAACTGGCCGCCTGGCTGTCCGCCCGGAAGATCCCCGTTACTTTGGCGGTCGATCCCGGCGGTACCCAGCTGGGCCAGCGAATCCGCGAATTCCTGTTATACGACCGCGATCTTCAACTTTGCATGCGAACAGAAGCCTTGCTATTCATGGCCAGCCGGGCGGAACTTGTCGAGCAAGTGATCCGGCCGGCCCTCGCTCGGGGCGACGTTGTTCTTTCTGACCGCTTCATCCTAGCCAATGTGGTCTATCAAGGTTATGCCGGCGGTCTCTCCCCGGAAATGCTCTGGAGTATCGGCGATTTCTGTAGCGACGGTTTGCGGCCCGATCTCACGATTGTTCTCGATTTGCCACTGCCGAAGAGCCGGGAACGCCGAGCAAGCAGATCCGATCGCCTGGAATGCCGTGGCGAAGAATATCATCAGAAAGTCCGAGACGGCTTTCTTCAGGAAGCAAGGCGATTTCCAGAATCGATTCAGGTGATCGATGCTCAGCCGCCGATCGCTGAGGTGACATCCAGCATCATTCAACTCTTGCTGCCACGACTCAAACAACGTGGTTATCCGTTGACCGAGGAGTAGTCGCGAATGGCGTGGGATCAGATTCATGGACATGATCGCGCCAAAACCCTGATATTCACCGCAATTCAGCAAGGCCGACTCGGGCATGCGTACCTGTTTGTCGGCCCGGACGGGGTCGGGAAACGCCGCTTCGCCTTGGAACTGGCAAAGTCGTTGCTCTGCGAGGCTCCACCATCACCACTCACTGCTTGCGGCCGCTGCCCTGCCTGCCAGCAAGTCGCCGCCGGAACGCACCCGGACTTCTTTACCGTTCGCCGTGAAGAAGATGACAATGAATTGAGTATCGACTCCATGCGCGAGTTCTGTTACCGACTCGGTCTGAAACCGAGTCGAGGCAGTCGAAACATTGGCATCGTCGAGGAAGCCGACAATATGAATGCCAGTTCCGCGAACTGTTTTTTGAAACCGCTGGAAGAGCCACCGCCGGGCTCGTTACTGATATTGCTGGCAACCGCAACTGATCAATTGTTGCCGACGATTCTTTCTCGCTGTCAGCAGATTCCTTTTCCGCCACTTTCGCCTCAGGAAATGACAGCGGTCTTGCACGATCACGGAATTTCAGATCCTCAGCAAGTTCGCCGACTGATCCGACACAGCCACGGCAGCCCCGGACGGGCGCTGCTTCTCAACGATCCACTTTTTTGGAGCGTTCGACAACGGCTCGTTGTCGAACTCGCCAAAGAGCGGATCGATCCGACGGTGTTGATATCCGAGTGCCTTGGATTGATTGAAGCGGCCGGGAAAAGCACAACGCCTCAACGGGAATGTGCCGGAATTATCCTCGAACAACTGCTCGATCTGACCCGCACACTGCTTCGCTCCTCCTTAGCGGCGGAATCCGCATCCGCTTTCTCGGAAAAGCACCTCTCGGGAGTTGACTTGGAAGCAGAGGAGCAGCAGCTTCTGGCCGAGGCCGGGCAGAGAATTTCTGTGGAAAATTGTCTGAAATGGCTGGATCTGATCCTAGCAGCACGGGCTCAACTTGCTCGTTATATTCAGATCGCACTTGTGTTTGAAAATCTCTTCGATCAAATGTTTCCCCCGACAGTCCTACGCGGCCACGGATAAATGCCGGGTCATTACCCTTGTGACCCGCTGGCGAAAATTTCCGGGCCTCCGACCGGCCTGAAATGCCGCTTCAAGCCCGTTCCCCCGCCGACTTCCTAGTCTCCTACCGATGATATCATGGAAAAATTCGGACTTGACGGATCTGTCTGCGATGATATGTCGTGAGGACTTTCAGTGGAAGGAGTGTAATGATGTACGGGAGAATCGGCGTTGCACTCCTTATGTTCACGACTGGCTGCAGCACGGCCCCGCTCGCCGGCTTCATGGACTGGCATAACCCCAGCCCGGCTGGCCGACCTGTGACCGCCGAGCCGAACTTCCCGGCTGGACCGATTTCAAGCTTGCCGCCATCGGGTGTTTTTGATCCTTCCCGACCGGGTGGTGCTCGTTTACCCGAGGCTTTGCCGCAACGCTTTGGGCCATCAACGCCGTGAATTTCCGTCTCTGTATATCCGACATTTTGAGACGATCCGCCGTAGCTATCCTCTCAGGCACATCAGATTGCCGGTACCGGTCCGGCAGTGAAAACTCAGAGCGAAGCCAGAGGCATCAGCAGTTCCGACAACGGGTGCTTTTCGGCAAGGCTTTTCCAGTGGCGAGTCCATTCCCGGAATTCTTTTTTGTGGGTTGCTATGCGATCGCGGAATTCCTGAATCAGGTCATTTAACCCGGGCATGATCCGTTCCGCGGCACTCGGCCGGACCGCCCACAATCGATTTGCCATTAAAGTGATGCGGCGAATGGCGGTGTGACCATCTTGAATATGCCCAAGAATTTCTTGCATCTGCTCCACGGCGGGGTAAAGAACGTTCCGAAAGGGTGGTTGATACAACCCGGCAAAAATCTCCATCGCATACCGCACACGTTTGCCAGTAATCCGAAGTTGATGAAGATCGTCGGGTGTTTCCGGCTTAGCGTCAATTTCGGTGGCCAATTCCGTAAACAGTTCACGCAACACCGTGTTTGCCAGATCAAAAACGGTCAACGACCGGCCATCGTCCGCAGGTGGCAGCGTTGCCGACGGCAAGGTTTCGAGCAGATCGACAAGTTGTGATTGCGCGGTGTTGGCGATGGCCACAATCGCTTCTTGTGCAGCTGCCCTTTCTCCGAAGCAATACCCGATCAGGAAATCGATGGTTGCCTCCGCCGAAGTTTTTTTCAAGGAATCACAATCGTCGATTAATTGCAGGAACACATCCCAATCACGAGCGGCACCGGCTGTTTGGCGGATGCTCCGTAGCAGCGCTTTTGCGTGTTTATGACGACGACGAATCAAGACAGGTTTGAAAATTCGCAGAGCTGCCCCGCAGCGTCGCGTTGCCACCCTCAGTTGGTGCACATATTCCATGTCCTCGTCGGCTTTGCTGGCAGCCAGGGGTAAATAATGTGCCACGATCGGCAAGCGAGCGTTCAACACTTGCAAAGCAGCCGCTGTGGCCGGTTGCCCCGCTTCCAGTCCCGTGATCCATTTTCCATCCGCCATCCGCATCCCTCCGGGCTACTCCTGCCGATTCACCTGCTGTACAATTCCGTGATCTGAGCGGCTTGCTCCCGGTCTCGCAGCCAGTCCATCACTTGGCGAATTTCCGTCAACAGATGCTCAAGCTGACGTTTCTGATTCTGAATACGTTCCGCAACGTCGATGGGAATCGGCGAAAACGCTCCTTGAAGTTCGGCCTTCAGCTTTTCCCCGAGCCGAGATCGGAATTCCCCGCGGATATTGGCCCAGCGTATCGGCATCAAAAAAACAATGAGCAAGTGAAGAACAATTAATACTGCCAAGGTGGCATAAATCGGGGAAAGAACATAAATCAATGAATCGGGGATCTGCTGTTCAACAATAAACAGCCACAGGATCAAAATCAACGAGCCGAGTAAAACAACTTCTGGCAAAAGGTTGCTGAGAAAAGTCAGGCCACCCCGCAAATATCGTCG